>Ga0255336_101603_pt1 | contig 15178 bp, 15 predicted proteins | sample MeOH1_35cm_T3_17_FD_189102 | JGI IMG/M metagenome (GOLD analysis project Ga0255336, IMG submission 189102) | Sandy soil microbial communities from University of British Columbia, Vancouver, Canada - MeOH1_35cm_T3_179 | ecosystem: Engineered > Artificial ecosystem > Sand microcosm > Unclassified ...
CAACCGGTCGTTGCAACACCTTCTGGTCTAATGTTGGCCCAGGAGGAAAGGCAAGTGAATCAGAAGAGAAGATGCGGGCTATCGCCTGCACAGAAGACGTTGTTGTGGCAGAGATGGAAAGATGGTGTGGATATCGTCAACTACGATGTCCGGTCGTGACCAGATAGTTGTCACCGTTCTTCGTTATCTCAAGAGTGGTATCCCGAGTCGGCGCTGACCACTTCCCGAGGTAGATATCACCGCCGTGATCCCCGCATCCACCCAGAAGAGAAAACGCACACACGGACGCCATGAAAATCGGACTACGCATCATTGGTTTTTTCCTTGTTACCGGCGGCCGGCCGGCTTCGGTGCGCCTACGCGCGAAAAGCTTTTCCTATGCCGCGTGACGCCTGGGTGCGCGGATCTCAGTTGAACTTTGGAGGGAATCAATCACAATGGATATTTATTTGCCGTCGTGTGCATAACCGTCCGCTGTAGTATCGACGCTCACGCGGATAAGTACTTTGCTGGTCCCAGTGATACCACCACCCTGAAAGGTTAGAGAGCCTTCTTTCTTGTAAAAGGTCTGAATACGATAAGCGTCCTTTCCAAAATAGAATGGTATAAATGCCTTACCTGTAACGTAATCGTGAGAGTCATTCGGAACACCAATCAAATCTTCGACTTCCTTCTGACCCATACCAATCCGAATTTGCGCAAATTTGCTACTCTTCGCTGGTGTACCCACAATTTCACCGTCAATTCCGCCGACATGGATTTTCTGGATGCTGCGGCCATCGACGGTTGAAGTTGACTGCTGGCTGCTTCCTGCGATGGATGGCGAAGCCGTCGGCATAGTCTGTGGTTGTGATGTAACCTGTTGCAGAGCCGAGCAGCCACACAGCGCTGTTGCAAGACCGATAGCTACGATATTTTTTGTATTCACGCGGTTTCCAATTTTTATTATTGCGGTGATTATCAAGATATTTCCTTACCCCAGTTCCAAGAGGTGCTGGTTGAGCGAATGCTCGAGTCGTGTTCGGCCGCAGTCCGCCGGAGGCTCGCGCGCTACCTGCCCTCAAGTGTTGTCGGATTCAAAATGGAAAACTTTAGATCTGCGCCCGACTTTCTTTGGTCCGAATTCTGGCCCGCAACCTGGTCGCACGAGCCGACAATGAGTCGTGCGGCTATCTCGGTCTGAAACTCTCCGGCGAGGCAGCAGAACGGGCCAAATTAGTGCGCGTTGCGGGTAGGCACGCTCAGCCTCAACCCTCGCTCTTCAAAAAATCGTGGTTGTGCGAGCTAATTCGGCTGAGATATAGTCAATTCAAGTGCGGCGCGGCAGGAGAACCGGGAGGTCAAAATGAGCGATTGGGGCATACTGGCAAGACAAGAAAAGCAAAATGCCGCTGACTGGCAGGCATATGGTCGCAAGCTTGAACAAGAGCTTGCCGCTACCCGCGCAAATCTCGCTGGGAACAAAGCCGTTAAGAATGCGGCATTGCAGGAGCTTGCGCGCATTGACCCGAAGAACTTTCTAACGGTCCGGCAGAATCGGCAGAGTATCTATGATGCTGCGTTCTACGCTTCGCAAGTTGGAAAGCGTTCCGTTTAGCTGGTCGTAATCCATCGGAAATAAGCCCGGCAATCGCGACGGGCTTTTTTTGTTGCGGCGCGAGTGCGATGGTCATTCCTGACATGTCTGTTTCTCCACGGCTGTTTAGCGTTCTTTTCCAGTAAGACTTTGCGTCAGCTGGCGTACGTTTTCGTCCGAATTCTGAAGACACCCGAATTTGCGTGTTAGGATTTAGTCAATGAGAGGGCCGATAGGCCGCAAAGCATCTGACATACTCGCAATGAACCCGAAGGATGCGCAGGGAATGCTGGAGGACGTGGCCGCGCTTGGTCTCCTGAATCGTCGGAACGAGCCTGCGTACGTTGGCCCGACAGCTAAACAGATCGCTGAGACTCAGGGAGAGCGAGATCTGCGTTCGCAGATGTACAAGTTGGCCACTCGCGAGATTCAGACGAACAACGCGTTAGTACAGACGAAGGCGCAACTTGATGAGGTCGCGGACAAACTCAATAAGATGGCGAATCGGTTCAATGACACGACTGCAGTCAGCCGTGCTGCGCGTATCGCACTCGACGCATTGGCTGATCAACTCGCGCGAGTGACGGGCGAGGATCCTGCGAAAGTGCGCCTAGCTGCGTACGGAGTGATGGCTCGCGCTTACGACAAGGAAGTCGGAGAAATGTTATCGGTAGGATATTTGAAGACCGATCCGCGAATCGATCCCGAGGTCAAAAAAAGCGGCCAACGCGCGACTGGTACTATTCCACGCAATCTTAAAAAAAAAACCGGCTTAGCCGACTTTCTTATTAATAAAGTTAAGGTGACGTGTACCAGTTGCGCGACGGTCGGCTCCTGACCTCCGGGTCCTGCCTCGGATCGGCCGTTATTTCGCCAACGGACAAAAGCTCTCCGTCATGATGTCAGCCACTTCAAGTTAAAGCGCAAGAACCGAGCGGATCAGATCTTCATCGGCGAGCTGCGCACGGTTCAACGTATCGACGATCCGGCCTTTGTCCATGACGCAGCAGCGGTTCGCGACGCTTTCTACCATCCCCATGTTCTGTTCGACCAGCAGCACGCCAATGCCCGTCTCGGCTGCAATTTTGAGCAAGGTCTCGCCGATCAGGTCCACGATCGATGGCTGAATCCCCTCGGACGGCTCATCAAGCAAAAGGATCTTAGGCGCGCCGATCAGCGCGCGCGCAATTGCCAGTTGCTGCTGTTCTCCGCCGCTCATTGTGCCGGCCTTTTGCTGGAACTTCGTGCGCAGCACCGGGAAATAGCCGACCACCTTGTCGAGCATGTCGCCGGCCCGCGATCGATTCGCCTGTGCTCCAACCTGCAGGTTTTCACGCACCGTCAACGCGGGGAACACCTCGCGGCCCTGCGGGACGTAACCGACACCTTGCTTCGCTCGCGCATAAGGGCGCTCGCGACCCAGTTCGATCCCATCGACCAGAATTCTGCCCGCACTCAGCGGCACCAGGCCGATCAACGCACGCATCAGCGTGGTCTTGCCCACGCCATTGCGACCGATCAATGCGACTGTCTCTCCCCGCTCCACCGTCATGGAGACGCCATCAAGCACCTTTCCGCCGCCATAGCCGCATTCGATGCCGGACACCTGTAGCAAGGCCGTCATTTCTTTTTCCCGAGATAGATTTCGGCCACGTCGTCACGCGCGAGGATCTCCTCGAGCGCGCCGTCAGCGAACAAACGCCCGCCATGCAGCACCGTGACGCGTGAAGCAACCTGCTTGACGAAGGTCATGTCATGTTCGACCGCCATAATCGTGAGGCCGCCTTCGCGCAAGCGCATGATCAGTTCGCCGGTCGCGTGAGTCTCTTCGGCGGACATGCCGGCAACCGGCTCATCGAGGAACAGCAAGACTGGCTTGAGCGACACGGCCATCGCGATCTCGAGCCACTGCTTCTTGCCGTGCGACAGCTTGCCTGCTGGCACGTGCTCTTCCTTCTGCAGCATGAACTGTTCGAGCAAGCGATCGAGCGTTGCCGCACTGTCGTCCTTCGCCCGATGCAAGCCAAGCTGCAGATGCTGGCGCACGGTCAGTTCCGGGAACACGCCGGGGATCTGGAACTTGATGCTCATGCCCATGCGGATTCGTTCGTGCGGCAGCACGTGCGCGAGGTCGCGGCCAAGGAACGCGATGATGCCTTGCGTCGGCCGATGTTCCCCGGTGATCAGCTTGAAGAAGGTGCTTTTCCCCGCGCCGTTCGGACCGATCACACAGCGTATTTCGCCCTCGCTCACCTCGAAGTCGATTCCGTTGATGACCTGCGCTCCGCCGAACCGCTTGGTCAGCCCACGAATCTCGAGCAGTGTCGTACTCACGATTCGCTCCTCTTCTGTGTCTCGAAGGACCGAGATTTGGACGGCCGCCGCGTGAACACCCAGCGTGCTCGATCCGATACGAACGGCAGCAGCCCCTCGGGTGCGGCCAGCACCACGAACAACAGGACGGCGCCCATCAGGATCAGCGCGTACTCGCTGCCATAGATTGCCAGCCACTGCGACAACCACACCAGGACGGCCGTACCGATGATGGCCGCACCGATACTCTTTCGTCCCGCCGTCGCTACCCAGATCACAGGCATGGCCGCGGACGTCAGACCCATTGCCGATGGCGTGATGTAAGAACCCCAGATTGTGTAGAGCGCGCCCGACAGGCCGCCCAGCGTGCAACCCAGGACGAAGATCAGGAGCTGATGGCGGCGGATATCGATACCCAGCATTTCGGCGCGCTGCGGATTTTCGCGGATCGCGACCAGAGCGAGACCGAACGGGGAATCGAGCAGCCGGCGCGTGAATGCATAGACGACCGCGAGCAGCACGAGCACGAGGTAATAGAAGCTGGTGTTTTCGAGCGTGACCGGACCGCCGAACCATGGCAACGTCAACGGCGGCATGCCCGTCATGCCGTTGTAGCCATTGAGCCGCGCCTCGCCGATCACCCATTGCGGCCCGGCAGTCTGCGCCATGAAGGTCTCCAGCACGAGCGTCACCGAGAGCGTCACGATACCGATGAACACGCCTTTGATCTTGCCGTAGAAGATCATGTACCCGAGCAAGGCCGCGCCCCCCGCGCTCACGACGAGTCCGATGATCAGGCCGCTCCACGACGACAACCAGCCATCGCCGAGGTTGAGTGTGACAATGCCGTAGGTGTAGCCGGACAGCCCGAAGAATGCCGTTTGCCCGAAAGACAGGATGCCGCCTTGGCCCCACATCGCGGCTAGGCCGACCGCGGCGAAGGCCCATACGAGGTAATAGGCGAAATTACCGCTGGCGTTGGCGTCGACAACGAGCGGCAGGCAGAATGCCAGCACCCACGGCGCGAGTCGAAGGAGTCTTGGTAGCACGGGTTGGCGCAGCGTAGGAGAAACCGCACCAGAAGCCGGTTGAATCATCGAATGCTCCTAGCGGGTGCGATTGAAGAGATTGCCGAGACCTTGCGGCATCAGGCGAATCACCATGATTACAGTCAACAGCAGGCCGATCTGCCCGATCAACTGCCCATACGATGCGGTCAGCGCGGTCTGGATCACCGCGAGAATGGCTGCGGCGGGCGTCGTTCCCGCGATGACGTTCGCACCGCCGACGACCACCGAGACGAAGGCCTGAACGATGAAGTTCGTGCCCATGGTCGGTACGGCGGTCATGGTTGGCGCGTACAGCGCGCCCGTCAGGCCGGCAAGTCCCGCGCCCAATGCAAAGGTCAGCGTGTACAGGTGATCGGTGCGCAATCCGAGGCATTGCGCCATGTTCGCATTCTGGATCGTGGCCCGCGCGCACACGCCATAGTTGCTCCTGAAAAATAACCAGTAGAGCGCGCCGAGAACGCAAAGGGCGATGATCGGCAGCACGGCGCGGTAAGTCGAAAACGAATATTCGCCGAACACGAAGGAACCGAACGGTGTGCTGATGCCTTCCATCGAGGGGCCGGCGACGAGCAGCATGGTCTGCTGCACGATCAGGCTGATGGCCCAGGTAGCCACGACGGAATCGAACAGGCGGTCGTACAGGTGCCGGATCACCAGCCGCTCGATGACAACGCCGGCGCAAGCGGCAGCGACCGCGCCGAGCAGCATGGCGATCGGCAGCGGTATGCCGCGTTTCGCGCAGATGATCGTCACATACGCGCCGCACATGATGAACTCGCCATGCGCCAGGTTGATCACACCCATCATGCCGAAGATCACGGCCAGCCCGAGTGCGGCGAGGACAAGGTAGGCGAAGTTGTCGCCGAACTGGTAAATGACCGAATAGAGCGTGGACAAGGCTGTCATCGAAAGTTCTCGTCGAATCAGAAGCGTGATCGCGTGCGGGTCCGCGGCGCGATCACGTCGATACCATTATCAAGACTTGCTGGGCAGGCTCGATGGCGTGTACTGGCGATGGTCGGGCTTGAGCGGGAGATTGCAACCTACCTGGTCGAGCCAGTAAGGCTGCACGTTGTCCCAAACCTTCGGAATCTCGACCGAGTGGTCTTCCTTCACATGCACCAGGTAGATGGTGTGGCTCAGGTGATGACTCTTCGGGTCTATGCAGACCTTGCCCGACGGACCATCGGTACAGATGTTGCCGGCTTCGAGCGCCTTGCGTACCGCAGTCTGGTCAGTGGACTTGGCTTTCTCCACCGCCGCCTTGTAGAGATAGACCGCATCGTAGGCGTTGGCCGCTTCCTGGTTGATATACGGCTCGTTCGGATACTTTGCATGGAAGCGCTTCTTGAAGTCATTGCTCGCCGGCGAATCAACCTCTTCCACGTAGTTGGCCGTGACGAACATGTCCTTGAGCGCCGGCGCCTTGAAGCGCTTGTGTTCGTACGCCTGACCCACGTTGACCGAACTTCCCATCGGCAGATTCAGATGCGCCGATGCCTGCTGCTCGTAGTACGACGCCTGGTTCGCGCCGACCAGCAACGTCATGACGAAGTCCGGCTTGGCCTTCTGTATGTTCTGGATGGTCTGGCCGAACTGCGACACGCTCAGGGGAATGAACTCTTCGCCAACCATGGTCCCGCCGTTCGCCTTGACGATGTTGCGAACCCACTCGGCCGAAATCTGCCCGAAGTTGTAGTCGGCCGCGATCGTGTAGACCTTCTTGCCGTACTTCTGCATCATCCACGGAATCAACGTGGAAAACTGCTGTTCCGGTACCGCACCGGTGACGAACACATTGGAATCGCAGACGCCACCCTCGTACTGGTTGTTGTACCAGTAGAGCTGATGCGCGCGGTCCATGATCGGCCGGATCGCTTCACGCGACGCGCTCGAAAATCCACCAAAGATGACGTCGGCCTTGTCGGTCTGAATCAGACGGCGGGAAAGCTCCTGGAACTTGGTGTTGTCGGACTGGGTGTCGTAGGCGATCAGCTTGATCGGTCGACCCATGATGCCGCCCTTTGCGTTGATTTCGTCGACGGCCAGTTCGGTAGCATGGATCTTCGGAATTGTCGCGAGCGCAAAGTTACCGGATGCATCTTCCAGCAAGCCCAGCTTGATCGGGTCGGCCGCGAGCGCGGCAATGGACGAACACGTAAGTCCGGCAGTGACGGCAATACGCAGCCAGCGTGACATATCGGGCAACATTCAACTCTCCTACGATTGTTGTATCGAACATGATTGGAACGGCCTCTGGACAGGCCCACAAGCCGGGAAATTCAATAGCAATGCAACTTGCAATCCGCAGAACGCAATAAGCCCTTCAAGCCAGGAAGGCTTGAAGGGCTTATTTGCCGTACCGGATCCATGCTTCTATCCGGCCATGTATGGTTCAATATGAGCTAGCGAGGAGACACGCCGGCTTGATTCAAAACGCTGCGATCAGAGGCAGTCTAGGGTCGCGCGCCAAAGCATGTCAACGAATTTCAAAATTCGCACTATCAACTAATGAAGGCTTCAGGTAGTGCTTCTCGATTGCCGCTCCAACCGAGTACTTAGGATCGACGAAATTACCGAGTCGCACCTTTCCGCACTGACTCAACATCATGTATGCGTCCCACTTGTCAAAGCCATATTCGGCCTCCATCCATAGCACCAGTTCGCGATACGCAATACGGGTTGCGTCCTCGAGCGGGCGGGCACTGCCGATCGACATCAACAGCATTTCAGTCTCGAGCCGCGGCCAGTCGATCTTCCAGTTCTTGATCAGGTCGACGTGGATCGTGGTCCGGCTCGCGTACTCGACAGCAACGCCACAGACTTCCCCGTCACCCTGGCAAGCGTGAGCGTCCCCAATGAAGAGCCGCGCGCCCGGCGATCGGACAGGCAGGTACGTGATGCTGCCCGGCCCCATGTCCGGAACGTCCATGTTGCCACCGTGATTGTCAGGCGTGAGCGAATTGATCGAATCAAGTTCGGGAGAGACACTGAGGGTACCGATATGAGGCTTGTACGGGAGCCTCACGCGCTTGCTCCAGTACACGCCTTCCTCGTCGAGGTCGACCTTACGGGTGATCTCGGGCAAGGGATCGTTAAGGAGTGCGGTCTGGTCGGTGCCCGTCAATCCACCGAATCCGGGGATCATGCAGCAGGTCCCGCGTGGGTTGTCGCCTCGCGGAAGCATCGATTCGATATACACCGCAACCACGTCGCCCTTCTCGGCGCCTTCGATGATGATCGGGCCGTTCTGCGGATTCAGGAACGGAACGCGCAAGTGCTGGCTCGGGAGGTCCTTCTCCGTGCGCAACTTGCCCTCGAAGGCATCCCGCGTATCCACGACTATTCGGTCGCCGGGAAGCACGTTGAGGACCGGGGACGAATAAGGGCCGATCGTATAATGGAATTGACCCTGTCGAGCCTCCGACAATTCGTGAGTGGTGCCGATCGCTCCACGCGCGACCCCGCGCGTGTGCATGATTGAGTCGTTTAGCCAGTTCATCGCGTTAGTGTGGATCCGACGGTTGAGAAGACTTTCAGGAGTTGCTGGTGTTTCGGAAGGCGCGATCCCGCACATCGGTCGCCAGATCGGGGCCGATCGGAAGTTCGCCGCATAGAATGGAGACGCACAGCTCCTCCACGGAGACGCTGCGCTGCATGCTGACGCTACGGAGTCGGTCGAACGCTTGGTCTTCGTCGATTGCCCACAGCTTCATAAGCTTGAGCAAGGCCTTGAAAACGATTCGGCGTGACTTCACCCGCTCGCGCAATTCGTTGATCTCGGCAAGCACACGGCTATTGCGCACGAAACTGTGCTCGGCCTGCATCAACGCCAGGTATGTGCCATTCGAACGGACAGGCTTGACCAGGAATGCCGAAACTCCCTGCGCCAGACTCCATTGGATCCGTTCCGGTGTCTCCGATCCGATCAGTGCGATCAACGGGATGTCCGGTTCCCCGGAGGCCCAGGGGAATATATGACGCTTGTTCGCGTCTGCCTCGAACAGGCAAAGGTCAACAAGCGGCCATTGAGATGGATCGGCGGCCGTTCGACACTCGACCAGCATTCCAAGCCTAGTCAATTGCGATTCGAGGACCTGCCGGTCGCGGTCGGGCTTGTGCAGCAGCAGCGCGCGTCGGCCTCTGAAGACGGGAATGCCGGCGGCTCTCATCGCACGGCCCTCAATGGCAGGCGTCGGGGAGACGACCAACCGCCCTCTGTCGCCGACCATCCGCGCACGTCGCGCCTTGCGTCGAACCAGACCAGGTAAGGATCCGGCTTGAGCGGTTCCGGGGTCGCCAATACGACATCGAAATGTCCGTTGGCAGTCGAGCGCCCAAGGCGCGGTGTCAGGAAGCTATGCTGGTTCTCACCGTCGATGCGCACGGTCCCTTGCGGTGCGTCGAGCGAGCATTTCGCAATGCATTGGCGCACGCGTTCCACATCGGCTGATCCACATTCGAGGATGGCTTCGGCTAACAAGTGCACCGCTACATATGAAGCTTCGGCGTCGGCGCAGGTTACGCTTTGCCCTCCGAAGCGTGCCCGATACGCGCCGACAAAAGCATGGTTGGCGGGACTATCGACGCTCTGAAAATAAACAGCTGAACAGATGTGTCCGACGCGTGCTTCGGGCTGCACCATCTGCAGATCGATCTCGGACAGGTTACAACTCGTCAAAGGAGCATAGTCGGCTTCGACCGGGGCGCCCTTGCCGGCGGACGCTGCGTACTGGGTCAATAAAGCCAGTGTGGAGGCGCCAATCAGCGAGGAAAAGATGAAGTCGGGCTTGAGCGCCTGGATCTCGTCAACGATCCATTGCACGTCCTGCACGCCCAGCGGCAGATACCGTTCTGCCAGCACGGATCCGCCGTTGGTCTCGACGATATCCCGCATCACGCGGTTGCTTTCCCAGGCCCATACGTAGTTCGAGCCCACCATATAGACCCGCTTTCCGCGCGTCGACAGCATGTAGCCCGCCAGCGGAACGATGTGCTGGTTCGGCGATGCGCCCACGTAGATAACGTTTTCGCTGCATTCGAAGCCTTCGTAATGCGACGGATACCACAGCAACGCGTCGGCCCGTTCGAACAGCGGCACGACCTCCTTGCGGCTCGAGGACGTGTAGCAGCCGATTACATGCGAAATGCCGTCCGTCAGCAACTGCTGGCTCAGAGAAAAGTAGCGTGCAAGCTCGCCGCCGGGATCGGCTGCAAGGGGGGTGAAGGCGAAGTCGTAGCGCGCGTCGGTCCCCACTTGCTCAATGGCCAGCAGCGCGCCGTTGAGCATGGATTGCCCCACCGATCCATAGGTACCGGTTGTCGAGCACAGAAGACCGAGCGGAATCTCCAGACGAGCTTTTCGAGGCGCTGACATGTTTCCTGTCCATACGTGTGAAGCGAAAACAAAAAGCCCACTCGACCAGAGTTGGCCAAATGGGCTTAGTCGCCTGTCCATCAGATACATGCGAGGGACAATTTTAGTTACTGCGGGGTCCTGCTGAAGTGCCTCGCGGACATTTTCAGCAGTCCGACTTGCGAAGGTCAGAATGTACGGCGCGTGACGGCATCCGTCAACATGAAAAAAAAGCAATTGAACTCGTGGCTTCCAACTGGTTGCGGGGGTTTTCCAGCCGGTGGAATCGGCTGAAATCCCCAAGGGGCATGGGTTCCGGCAGCCTCGCTCGAATCGGCTAGAGTCCCGATGCTTTGAAGGTCGAAATAACCCAAAGGCAGTCGTGGCAAGAGACTCCACGTTTGCGTCTTCTCCATTGGACAGCCAAACCGTATCTGTCAGCTTCGAATTCGACCTCTCCACCTTAACGCGAGAAAACCGTCCCGGGTCATGCATTCACGCCGCAAGGAATTACGTCAGCAAAAAAAATGGGCAATCTTTCACGAAGTCGCACCTCTCGCCATTCCATGTCTGATAGACGCCCCACTGACGCCGACGAAGGCGCACCGTACCTTGCGCTGCTCGAGGAGCTTATTCGTCACGACACGACGAGCAGCCGCTCGAATCTCGGCCTGATCGAAGCGATCCGGGATCGCCTTCGAGCCCACAACGTTGAAACGCTGCTCATCTACGACCGGTGCAGACAAAAGGCGAATCTGTTCGCCACGCTGCCGGCCATGCACGGCGAGACGAATGACGGCGTCGTCTTCTCGGGTCAAACCGATGTCGTGCCGGTAACCGGTCAGCATTGGTCGAGCGACCCGTTCGATCCGGTCATCCGCGGCGATCGACTCTATGGTCGCGGCTCGTGCGACATGAAAGGGTTCATCGCGGTGACGCTCGGTTTGCTGCCCGACATCCAGCGGCGCGCGCTACGCGAGCCGCTTCATTTCGCATTTTCGTTCGACGAGGAAGTGGGCTGTCTCGGCGCACCCTTGCTGCTCGCCGAGCTCGCGAAACGCGGCATCGGGCCGGCCGGGTGCATCGTCGGCGAACCGACGAGCATGCGCCCCGTCGTCGCGCACAAAGGCAACAACGCGTACCGATGCTGCGTGAACGGCAAATCCGCGCATTCCTCGCGCACGCCGAGCGGCGTGAACGCAATCGAATACGCGGCGCGGCTGATCTGCCGCATTCGCGACACGGCCGACTTACTGCGCCGCGACGGCCCGTTCGATCGCGCTTTCGACGTTCCGTTTTCGACCGCGCAGACCGGCATGATCTCGGGCGGCATCGCAATCAACACGATTCCGGAACAGTGCGAATTCTTCTTCGAATATCGCAATCTGCCGTCGGAGGATCCTGAGCAGTTGTTCGAGCAAATCGCCTGTTATGCCCGTGACGAACTTGAACCGGAGATGCGCGCAGTGGCCAACGCAGCGTCGATCTCCTTTAAAAAGGTGGGCACGACTCTGGCGCTCGACAGCGCCGAAGAAGCCGCGGTCACGCGACTGGTGCGAACCCCGTGCAATGACTTCGCAACCCGCAAGGTGACCTACGGCACCGGAGCCGGTCTGTTCTCGCAGGCCGGCATTCCGACAGCAATCTGTGGCCCTGGCAGCATCGACGATGCGCACAAGGCGGACGAATCCCTCGAGTTGTCGCAACTTACCGAGTGCGACCGCTCTGTACCCTCCCGCCGGCCACCGCTTGCGTACGATGCCCCATACGGAATGCGGGCCGGCTCAAGCGCGACGCCCTGCACTCCATCGTCCTGAAGGAGAAAAGTTGTCCTGCGATCTAGCCACCGCAAGCGCCGCTCTGGGCGCAGTTGTCTTCCCGCTGCACGCTTTGGGGCAAGGCAGCGTGACGCTGTACGGGCTTATAGATGAAGGTTTGAAATAGATCAGCAACGTTGGTGGCCATAGCGACGCAGTTCGTTGCCCGGGTCGGTGTTCGCCATACATTCAGATCGGACGTCGACTGCGCCGTTGCGCGAATGATATCGTGCGTGCGCCGGTTGCGGCGCACGCACGTCAGCACCGGTTCGAGCGGAAAATTCAGTTGTTTCCAGCTGGCACACCTCCGCACATAACCACGCAGCGATCCGTAAGCAACCCTGATTCTTACTCGATCCGCTTATCAGGACGAAAGCCCCAAAGATCATTCCGGAAGTGCGGTACAGGCATATTTTTCATTTGGAACGCAATCAGTCCGCAGCAGAACCATCGGAAGTCCGCAGCGCACTCGCCGAGGCAGAAGCATTGCCAGCGCTCTCCTGATGCCGGATAGCGTAGAGATCCTGATTTCGCGCGATAGTCTGGGCACTTGGCGGATAGTCGTTCTTTGTCGCAGGCACCGACCCATCCGCTTCAGCCTCGATGAGCTGGGCGCGCACGTCGGCACGCGTGAGACCGGAAGTCGAGGTTTGCGCAAACGCATTGGCACCGAACGGCAGACTGAGTGCTGCGAGGGCGACGGCGGTGAGCAGTTTCATGATGTCTCTCCAGAGAATCGTGGTGAAAGGCGCGTAGTACGGTTCCCATTCTTGTAGACGCACCTTGACCCGACTCTTACCCCAGGATTACCTTTTCGTTATCTTGACAACTGGTCGGTACCACACGCACTTCCGGGTGATTCCTCTAACAGTCGCCTCGCTTTTCCTTACAACTGGTTGTGGGTTACGATCGGAATCAGGTTGCGCTCCTTAAGGAAAACGCAGGATTGCATGGATAGGGCGCATAGCGGCGAGCTTGCCGATCCGGTCTTCCCTATGACAGTCACGCCAGAGACGGTAAAGGCGAGCCGTGCGAAGACCTTGACGTTCCCGCGCACTGACCAATGACGTCGGTCACTTTTATGCTCCGCGTTCCGACAGGCCGTAGTCCATCCAAAGACTGAAAGGAAAGCTTGAACGCGGGTAGGCAGGCGGAACCTGCGCATGGCTCCGAGAAGTCTCATCGAACCTGCGGTGTTGCCGAGGCTTCGGCTTCGTGGCACCGCATCGGTTGCCGGACAGCCACGGGCTCAAAAGGGCAAGAGGGGCACGGCACTCCCTCCTTGGGCACCGCGTTCATTCCGATAAGCCTGACGTGGAAAACGGACCGTGCGAGTCCATCCAGTCATATGAATCGGTTCTGTGCGCCCACGCCCAGTTCCGTGCTGGCGCATGCGTGCTGCTACTCTTTTGTGAGATCCCGTTCGTTTGCGAAAGCGCGTCGCCTTCATCACTCACACGGCTCCGGACACCGCTTTTGCAGAAGATCGAGGAGTCGTAGTTCATGTCTTTGTCTTTGCCTTTTCCTTTGCCGAGCCCGTCGCGAGGGGCAGCCTTATCACGGCGCTACCCGGAAGCGATCGATCGTTTCGCCCTAACCAAAGCTCAAGCGTGCACTCGCAGTCGCTTTGCAGTCCAAACTAGTATGGGCGTCACAACCGTGAGGCATCAATCCTGATCCAGATCCAGCGACTCGCATTGCAACGACGCAGCGACCAACTCAGCAAAGAGTTCCAGCGCTGTAACTGAGCCGTGCACTGTGTGGTATTCCTGACGTCCGATTTTTGCGTCAAGAACAACCGCCATTCCTGCCTTCCGAGCCATGTCGAGGATGTCCATCTGATGCTCCGCGCCGAAGAACTGTGCGATTGAGTTAGCACGCTGATGTCAGCGAACAGTGACCCTAAGTCTAAGCGTTTTGGGGCGGACATCAATGGAGCGGGGACGAATTCACAGTTTTCAGCTCGACAACAATGAAGCCGGGATATTGGAATACGGTTTGTTGGCGCGCGCGCATCTGTGCCTCGTTTCGTCCGGTTCAACTATGGCTCTGTCGCGACAACTGGAGTTATCGCGAATGGCGATGTTAGCCCGGGAGTTGTGCGTCGTCGCGCAACGGCCTTTACCCCTCCTGGCTGCTGGGGCCAGGATCCTTCGAGTGCGCCCGCCGATACTGATATTGTTGGGCAGGAGGTGGTCAACGCGGTCAGCCCGTCTAGCGCTTCCTCGTTATCGTCAGAGCTTGGTAGAACGCAGGATTGACGACATAGGCAGCGCTCGGTGTAGCTTTCAAAAACCCTGTCAGCATGCGCGTGCTATAACTAAAGTCGTATATGTACCGCACCTCTTCTGCGTCAACTTGAACTCCTAAAAATCCGTACCACAATAAGAGCTCAATAACACCAGCGGTACTCGATGAAGAAATTCCGAATCTTTCCAAAAGCTCGATCACGCATTTACTGTCCATAATGCTCGGCGAATCAATAAATGCATAGAGCACCTCTCCGGAGTTCGGTGAAATATCATTTATTTCATACTCCACATCAGTGAGAATATCAACCGAAAATGTTTCGAGATCTTTTTCAATATCACTTTCGTCTATTTTTGAATGACGATGATTTACGGCTGATGCTTTACACTGGTTAATCAAATTAAGCAAAAATCGTGGTCGCATGAGATACCTGTCAATCAGATATTGCAGACTGTCTTCTCCTTGAGCACGAGCGCCATTGATATGCTGTCGAACGTCGTCGAGCGAGGAACCGGAAATCAAGTCAGTCATACGTGAAAGCCAAAGAAGTTTCGGGCAACGCGGGCGGACCGAAAGGTGCGCCACCTCGGAATTGTCGATTTTTCATTAAGACAGCGACGCAAGCAGGATCGACAGCCTTCTGACATGAGCCTTGAAGGCGTCGCTCGTTTCGCGGTCGCTTGTCGAACCCAAGTGCGACGTCTCGGCGATTTCGGCCTGCTCATGGAAGTCGTTGGCGACCTTGCTCCTTATGTCCGATGGCAACGATCGAACGATGGAGACCAATAAAGCCTCC
>Ga0255336_101604_pt1 | contig 15155 bp, 14 predicted proteins | sample MeOH1_35cm_T3_17_FD_189102 | JGI IMG/M metagenome (GOLD analysis project Ga0255336, IMG submission 189102) | Sandy soil microbial communities from University of British Columbia, Vancouver, Canada - MeOH1_35cm_T3_179 | ecosystem: Engineered > Artificial ecosystem > Sand microcosm > Unclassified ...
CGAGATCCGCCTCAACCACTGGTATCGCCGCGCCGCCGAATGGCACACCGAGCCCGTGATCAAGCAGATCTACCGCACGCTGTCGCAGGACGAGGCCCGCCACGGCGGCGCCTACCTGCGCTACATGAAGAAGTACCTGGTCCAGTTCGGCGACAGCGCGCGCTCGGCCTTCGCCAAGATCGGCGTGCTGATGGCCTCGGCGCGGCGCACCGACAAGCCGCTGCACCCGACCAACCTGCACGTCAACAAGACGCTGTTCCCGAACGACACCATCCAGTCGCGCCTGCCCGACCCGGACTGGCTCGAGCACTGGCTCGACGAGCAGATCCGCTTCGACGAAGGCTGGGAGAAGAAGGTCATCGAACGCATCCTGCACAATATGTCGCTGCTGTTCGAGCGCACCTTCGAGACCGTGCAGGACCTGAACCGCTACCGCAAGGAACTGAACGCGCGCCTGCAGGCCGCGGGCGGCGCCCAGCCGGCGCAGGCCTGATCCTTCAGGCGATGGGCTCCGTCGGATGACGGCGCTTCAGGCCGCCGGCGACGTCAGCCTGCCGGAGGTCTGCCAGCCACCCGAAGCCCCATCGTATGATGGGGCTTTGTCTTTTCCAGCCAAACCCGCCACCGCCATGCTCCCCGCTTCCTTCGAATCCAAACTGGTCCCGCCCGACGACGCCGCCGCGCTGGCCCGGCAACTGGCCGCGCTGCCGCGCCCGATGGTCTTCACCAACGGCGTGTTCGACATCCTCCACCGCGGCCACGCCACCTACCTGGCGCAGGCCAGGGCGATGGGCGCGAGCCTGGTGGTGGGCGTGAACAGCGACGCCTCGGTGCGCATGCTGGGCAAGGGCGACGACCGCCCGCTCAACCACGAAGCGGACCGCATGGCGCTGGTGGCCGCGCTCGCCTCGGTGGACCTGGTGGTGATGTTCCGCGAGAAGACGCCGGTGGAGCTGATCCGGCTGGTGCGCCCGGACATCTACGTCAAGGGCGGCGACTACGACATCGACACGCTGGAAGAAACCCGGCTGGTGCGCAGCTGGGGCGGACAGGCGCACGCCATCGCGTTCCTGCACGACCGCTCCACCACCAAGCTGCTGACCAAGGTGCGCCAGGGCGGCTGAACCCCGGGCCGCGCAACCACGCCAGGATTCTTTTGAAACAGCCTCAGGCGCAGGTCGACAGGTCGGACACGCCGTAGCGCCGGCGCACCTCGTCGAGCCGCGTGCGCAGCGCGGCGTCGGCATTGCGCACGCGCAGCCACTGGCGCGTGAGCGGATGCGGCGCGTCGCTCAGCAGCGCGGTGCGCACGCCGTGCTCGCGCAGGTTGTCCAGGAAATGCTCGGCGTGGTCGCGCTCCTGGAACAGGCCCAGCGATACCGTGTAGGTCTGCGGCGAGCCGCCGCTGACCACCGCCACGTCGGTGACGTTGCGCCGGCGCAGCTCGCCGAGCTTGCGCTCCACGCTCTCGCGCGAAGGCTGCGGCGGCAGGTGGACCCACCAGCGCGCCTGCTCCTGCCGCTCGAACTGCTCCACCCGCCACGCGCCCGGCGGCGCGCCGGCCAGCTCGTCGGCCACGCGCCGCACCAGATCCCCGTTGAAGCCGCCGATTTCCACGCAGGCCGAGGCCACCGGCGTGAGCGCGGCCGCCTGCGCGGCGCTGGCGCCCGGCGGCGTGGCCGGCGCCACCACCGCGGGCGCGGAGGCCGCGCCCTGCTGCCCGGCCATCTGGCGGAAGCGCTCGGCGCGCGCCTGCTGGGCGGCGCGCTCGGGCTCGCGCGGGCTTTCGAGCCAGCCCGACAAGGGCCGCGGGCCGAAGGCGCCGAACACGGCGGCCAGCAGCAAGGCGTTGCACAGGACCAGCAGGAGGAGCAGGTTTCGCAGGAGCATGGGGCGATGCGGGCGGAACGTCAGGCAGCGCGCGCGCGGCGCGCGGAACAGGTTGGGAAGACCATGCGCGGTCAGTCCGGCAGGATGCCCGCGCCGTGCTGCGCGGCCATGACATGCAGGCCGAGCAGCACGAGATTATCGTGCATCTCGAACGGCATGCAGAGCGCCTGGGCGAGGATGTGGCGCGCGCCGCCCGAGATCAGGCAGCGCACCGGGCCGCGTCCGGACAGCGCGCGCCAGGTGCGCTCCACCGCACCGGCCTGCGCGGCCAGGCAGCCGGCGGCGATGGCGTCGCGCGTGTTGTCGGCCCACGGCACGGACAGGCCGGCATCGCTGGCGTCCAGCGTGGGCAACTGCGCCGTGTTGCGCGCCAGCGCGCCCAGCATCAGGTCCAACCCGGGCAGGATCAGGCCGCCTTCGAAGCGGTCCTGCGCGCTCACCACGTCGAGCGTGGTGGCGGTGCCGGCGGTGACGATCAGCAGCGCGCCCTGCGGGCGGTAGCGGCGCGCGCCGATGCTGCCGGTCCAGCGGTCCACGCCGAGCTGGCAGGGATCGCGGTAGCCGTTGACGAGGCTGCCGAAGCGCGGCGCCGAGCGCACCCAGGTGACGCCGGCGCCGGCGCCGAACACGGCATCGAGCGCGGCCCGCAGGCTGGCCGCCACGGCCGTGCCGGCCACGTTGCTGACCCACACCTGCGGCCGCGCGCCGCCAGCGGCGTCGCGCAGCGCGCCCCACTGCGGCAGCAGCGCGTCGAGCTCGCCGTGGGCCGCCGCGCCGGCGTGCCGCCACGGCGTGGGCAGCGGGCCGTCGGCCGGCGCATCGGCGGCGGCGGCGGGCAAGTCCTGCGTGCACCAGGCCCATTTCAGGCGGGTGTTGCCGATGTCGATCAGCAGCCGCGGCGCCGGCATGGCGGCGGCGCTCATGCCGGCGCCCCGCCCGCGCCGGCCGGCGCGGCCCGCAGCGATACCTCGCCGCTGGAGATGCGCTCCAGCCCGGCGGCCGTTTCCAGCAGCAGGTGGCCGTCGCCGTCGACGCCGCGCGCCAGGCCCTCGGCCTGCACCTGGCCATCGTGCAGCAGGCGCACCGGCTGGTCGCGGAAGGCGTCGCGCGCCGACCAGCGCGGCGCCATCGGCGCGAAGCCATCGGCGATGAAGGCCGCGCGCATCGCCGCCAGCCGGTTCAGCACGGCGGCCAGCAGCGCGGTGGGATCGGGCGCGGGCAGGTATTCGGCCACGCCGGCCAGCTCGCGCCCGAGCGCGGCTTCCATCTGCGCGTCGCGCACCAGGTTCAGGCCGATGCCGATCACCGCCCAGACCCGCCGCGGCCCCGCCGGCACCGACTCGATCAGGATGCCGGCCAGCTTGCGGCCGCCGATCTGCAGGTCGTTGGGCCATTTGAGGCGGACCGCGGCGCCCAGGCGCGCGTCGTGGTCCGCCAGCGCCTCGGCCAGCGCCAGCCCGACCGCCAGGCTCAGCCCGCTGAGCTGCGACGGCGCCAGCGGCAGCGGCAACGCGACCGAGAAGGTCAGCCCGGCCTGCCCCTGCCACGGGCGGCCCTGGCGCCCGCGCCCGGCGGTCTGGTTGTAGGTCAGGCGCAGCGTGCCGGCCTCGCCCCACGGCGCGGCGCGGCTGGCCAGCATGAGGTCGGCGTTGGTGGAGCCGGTTTCGTCGACCGCCCCGAGGGCCCAGCCGCGCGCGTCGCCGTCCAGCGCGGCGCGCAGGCGGTCCATGTCGATGCGCCAGGCCGGCGGCGGCGAAGAGGGCAATAGTGACGAAGGCGGCGGCAGCGGAGAGTCAGCGGACATGCGGGGCGATGGGCACGGAAAACACGGAAAGCGCGAACATGGAGAAGCGCCGTGGCGCGCGCGGCGGGGCCGGCGCGGCAGGGCCTGCCCGCATTGTAGCCGCGCCGTTCGCGCGGCAAGTGCGCGGCAAGCATGGGACAAGCGCGCAGGCGAGGCGCACGGAACGCGGAAAATCCGCGGCCGGCGCGCGGCCCCGTCCTTCCGGCGCCCGCTATGCCTGCGCGTGGCTTAGAATCGAGACTTGCCCATCACTTCCCCCATCCATTGGAAAGCCTGAGCACGCCAGCCATTGAAGTGACGCGCGCGGACGGCGCGGCAACGGCGCACCTGCGCGGCGACTGGACCGCGCTCGCGCTGTCGGACTGCCATCGCGCCCGCGCGCTGCGCCACGAACTGCACACGGTCGGCGCCGACGCGCAATGGTCGCTGGCGGGCCTGGGCCGGCTCGACCACGTCGGCGCGCAACTGATGTGGCAGGCCTGGGGCAGCAAGCTGCCCGAGCGCCTGGAAGCCAATGAAGCCCAGCGCCGCGTGTTCGGCCGCGTGGCCGGGCTGCGCCGCGAAAACTGGAAGAAGCACATGGTGGACCGCTTCAACCCGGTCACGCTGCTCGGCGCCTCGATCCTGTCGATGCTCGCGCAGCTCGCCAACGGCGTGACCATGCTGGGCCAGCTCGCCTTCGACCTGCTGCGCTTCGCGCGCGCGCCGCAGCGCGGGCCGTGGCGCGAGATCTCGGCCAACATCTACAGCATCGGCTACAAGGCGCTCGGCATCACCGCGCTGGTGGGATTCCTGATCGGCATCGTGCTGTCCTACCTGTCGGCCAACCAGTTGCGCATCTTCGGCGCCAGCATCTTCATCGTCAACATCCTCGGCATGGCGGTGATCCGCGAGCTCGGGCCGGTGCTGGCGGCGATCCTGATCGCCGGGCGCTCGGGCTCGGCCATCACCGCGCAGATCGGCGTGATGCGCGTGACCGAGGAGCTCGACGCCATGCGCGTGATGGGCATCTCGCACGGCTTCCGGCTCATCATGCCGCGCGTGATCGCGCTGGCCGTGGCGATGCCGCTGCTGGTGGCCTGGACCGACGTGATGGCGCTCAGCGGCGGCATGCTGGCCGCGCACTTCCAGCTGAACATCAGCGCGGCCTTCTTCCTGCGCGCGCTGCCCGACGCCGTGCCGGTGGCCAACCTGTGGCTGGGGCTGGGCAAGGGCGTGGTGTTCGGCATGCTGATCGCGCTCACGGCCTGCCACTTCGGCCTGCGCATCCAGCCCAACACGCGCAGCCTGGGCGAAGGCACCACCGCCTCGGTCGTGACCTCGATCACCGTGGTGATCGTGGCCGACGCGATCTTCGCCATCCTCTTCAAGGACGTCGGCATATGAACGCGGCAGCCATCGCGCCCTCCGCGCCGGGCGGCGTGCAGCCCGACCAGCGCACCACCGTGATCGAGGTGCGCCACCTGGTCAAGCGCTTCGGCGAGGCGGTCGTGCACGACGATCTGAACCTCGACGTCTACCGCGGCGAGGTGCTGTCCATCGTGGGCGGCTCAGGCAGCGGCAAGACCGTGCTGCTGCGCCAGATCGTGGGGCTGGAGCGCCCGACCTCGGGCACCATCCGCGTGTTCGGCGAGGACCTCAAGACGCTCGGCGCGGCCGCGCTGCAGGCGCTGCGCAACCGCTGGGGGCTGCAGTTCCAGCGCGGCGCGCTGTTCTCGGCGCTGTCGGTGATCGACAACATCGCGCTGCCGCTGCGTGAACTTCGCACCCTGCCCGACGATCTGATCTGCCAGGCTTCGCTGCTCAAGCTGCAACTGGTGGGCCTGAGCGCGCGCGACGCGGACAAGATGCCGTCCGACCTGTCCGGCGGCATGATCAAGCGCGTGGCGCTGGCGCGCGCGCTGGCGCTGGAGCCGGAGCTGGTGTTCCTGGACGAGCCCACCGCGGGGCTGGACCCGATGGCCTCGGACGACTACGTGGCGCTGATCCGCGAGCTGCGCCGCGAGCTGGGGCTGACCGTGGTGATGGTGACGCACGACCTCGACACGCTGGTGGCGCTGTCGGACCGCGTGGCGGTGCTGGCCGACCACAAGGTGCTGGCGGCGCGGCCGATCCGCGAGCTGGTGCGCATCGACCACCCGTTCATCCGCGAATATTTCCTCGGCGAGCGCGGGCAGCGCGCCATGCAGGCCCTGCCCCCGGCGCCGGCGGCGGGACCGGCAAGTCCGGCGCATCCGGCAAGTCCGGCGGATGCGCCGGATCCGGCGGGCCCGCAACCTGGAGAAGCATGATGGAAAACAAGTCACACGCCTTCCTGGCCGGCGTGTTCACGATCGGCCTGGCGGTCCTGGTGCTGTTCTCGATCTTCTGGTTCAGCAGCGACCACGCCGTGCTCGTGCCCTACGACCTCATCACCCGCTCCACCGTCAACGGCCTCGGCCCGCAGGCCGACGTCAAGTACCGCGGGCTGGACGTGGGCAAGGTGGACTCGATCCGCTTCGACCCCGCCGTGCCGGGCCAGATCATCGTGCGCGTGAGCGTCGACCGCAACACCCCCATCACCACCACCACCTACGCCACGCTGAGCTTCCAGGGCGTGACCGGCATCGGCTACGTGCAGCTCGACGACACCGCCACGCAGAACGGCGGCCAGCCCTCGCCGCACCTGCCGACCTCGCCCAAGTCGGTGGCGCGCATCGCCATGCGCGCGGGCTTCTTCGAGGAGCTCGAAAAGCGCGGCGACTCCCTGCTCACCCAGCTCGAGACCCTGATGGACTCGCTCGGCGACATGTTCCAGCCCAACAACCGGCGCGACCTGATGGAGGCGATCCGCTCGGTGCGCACCACCGCCAACGACTACTCGCGCCTGGCCCACACGATCGAGCCGGCGATGCGCCAGTTGCCGCAGGTCACGGAAAACCTCAACGCCACGCTGGCCTCCACGCGGCGCCTGACGCAGGAGCTGGCCAGCCCGGACGGCACCGTGCTGCGCACCGTGGGCAGCATCGGCCGCGACCTGCAGGGCGCCGCCGATTCGGTGCAGTCGGCCGCCGCCGGCGTCAGCCAGGACACGCTGCCGCAGGTCAACGGTCTGGCCCGCGACGCGCGCCAGACCATACGCAGCATCGACCGCGCCGCCAGCCAGTTCAACGACAGCCCGCGCAGCGTGCTGTTCGGCGGCCCGTCGGCCGCGCCGGGGCCGGGCGAACCCGGCTTCACGGCGCCGTGAAGCCATCGACGCGCCCCCTCGCCACCGCCGCAGCCATCCGCCGCGATAAGGAAGCCGCCATGCAGGAAGCCGCCATGCCGCGTACCCGCGCCAACCCTCCGAGCCAACCGCCTGCGGGCCAACCCGGGCACGCCATGATGCGCCTCGCCGCCCGCTTCCGTGCCGGCACCGGCGCGCTGGCCGCCCTGGCCATCGCCGCCGCGCTGGGCGGCTGCGCGTTCGCGCCGGCCGCGCCCACCATCACCTACGACCTCGGCCCGCCCGCCGGCGCCGCGCCCGGCGCCACGCCGCTGCCGCGGCTGCGCGTGGCGCAGACCGACGGCCCGACCTGGCTCGACGGCAACGGGCTCTACTACCGCCTGCACTACGCCCAGGCCGAGCGCCTGCAGCCCTACGCCACCCAGCGCTGGGTGATGTCGCCGGTGCGCCTGTTCGACGAGCGCCTGCGCGAAGCGGTAGCCTCGCGCGGCGCGCTGACCTGGTACGGCGACACCGCCGCGCCGGCGGTCAAGGTCGACATGCTGGAGTTCGAGCAGGTCTTCGACAGCGCCAGCGCCAGCCGCGGCGTCATCCGCGTGCGCGCCACGGTGTTCCGCAGCGGCCTGATCGGGCAGAAGACCTTCGTCGCCGAGCAGCCCGCGCCCACGGCCGACGGCGCCGGCGGCGTCAAGGCGCTGGCCGCGGCCAGCGACGCCATCATCGCCGCCATCCTCGACTGGGCGGCCACGCTGCCGCTGCAGCAATAGGCGCCACCGCATGGCATCGGCCCCCCCGCCGTCCTCTCCGCCCCCCGAGCTGCCGTCCGCGCCGCCACCGGCATCGCGCCACTCGCCGCTGGCGCGCGTGGGCCTGCTGTGCTTCACGCTGCTGGTGGTCTACGGCAGCCTCTACCCGTTCAGCGGCTGGACCGACAACGGCATCTCGCCGCTGGCCTTCCTCACCGCGCCCAAGCCGCGCTACCTGACCGAGTTCGACATCATCACCAACGTGCTCGGCTACTGCCCGTTCGGCGCGCTGGTGGTGCTGGCCCTGCACCCGCGCGTGTCCGGCGCGCGCGCCACGCTGCTGGCGCTGGCCGCGGGCGCGGTGCTGTCGGGCGTGATGGAGGCGCTGCAGACCTGGCTGCCCAACCGCATCTCCTCCAACATCGACCTCATCACCAACGCGCTGGGCGCGCTGCTCGGCGGCGCCGTGGTGGCGCCGTTCTCGGCCGCGCTGATCGACCGCGGCTCGCTGCGCCAGCTGCGCATGGCGTGGTTCGAGCCGCATGCCAGCTTCGCCATCATCCTGATGCTGCTGTGGCCGCTGGCGCAGATCTTCCCGCAGGACTACCTGTTCGGCATGGGCGGCATCGTGCGCGAGTGGCTGTCCGATCCCGACTCATGGCCGGTGCAGTGGCTGCAAGGCATGTTCCCCGCGCTGCCCGGCATGATCGAAAGCATCGGCCTGCTGCGCCCCGACGACGCGCAGGGCCAGCAACTGGTCGAGTCGCTGGTGACGGCATGCGGCTGGGTCGGCACCGGCCTGTTCGCCTCCGCCGCGATGCGCCGCCACGCGCCGATGCTGCGCATCCTCGCCGGCCTGCTCGCCGCCACGCTGCTGCTCAAGGCGGTGGTGGCGGAAATCCAGTTCCCCGACGACAACGCCTTCAACTGGCTGTCCGACGCGGGCCGCTTTGCGCTGCTCACCGGCTCGCTGGTGCTGGTGCTGCTGCTGCGCCTGCCGCGCTGGCTGCGCGGCGCGCTGGCGCTGGCCACGCTGATGGTGCTGCTGGTGCTGTGCAACCTGCTGCCGCCAAATCCGTACTCATGGATCTCGGAACAAGGCTGGCGGCTCGGGCGCTTCATCCACTTCAACAGCCTGTCGCAATGGCTGGGGTGGCTGTGGCCGTTCCTGGCGCTGTTTTATCTGGTCTGGCGGTTTGAGCAGTTTCAGATTGACCGGCGGAGTTTGCGGAGGGCGAGGAGGAGGAGGGGTAGTGGGGGGTGAGGGGGATGCCTGTGTCTGTGGGCCTGGCGGCCCGGGATTTGTGGTCCATTTGCGCTGCTTGGCGTCAAGCTTCGGCTTAAAAGTTTGCGGCTGGACGTCGACTTCTGAATGTCGACTTCTGAATGTCAACGGTTGAACGTCAAAGTCAACTTCAAAGTCAAAGGCTTTCGCTCCCCCGGAGCGACCTACTTTCTTTTCCCCGAAAAGAAAGTAGGCAAAGAAAGCGGGCTGCCTGGCCGGCAGGGGCAGAAACGTTGGGATTTCTAGTGTTGCTGGTTTCGTGGTGGGGGCGGTGGTTCTGCTGGGATTCTGCCGGTACCGGTTTTGGCGGCCACTGTCTCTCGGGTGGTGTTCGATTCGTGGTGGCGCTGCATGATGGCGGAGGTCCAGGCCCTTCGGGCTGCTGCCGCGACCGGGGCGGAGGGGATCGTCGTAGGGGCGGTGCTGGTTTCGTGGTGGGCGTGGTGGCCCCCATTCGATCTCGGTGCCAAACGGTTTTGACTTGAGAGGCAATCCGATTCAAAGCAACCCAGCACACCCGCGCTGGGTCCACCGCGCCCACCATGAAACCAGTGCCGGTGCTACGCCGTGACCGCCAAAACCGGTAACGGCAGATGGCCGAACCAGCAGTGTGCCGGCCATCATAGGTCTGACCCCGAAACCCATACCGCCAGCCAGATCGTGGCGAGCCGAACCGGTAACGGCAGGATGTCAGCAGAACCGCAGGCCCCACCACGAAACCAGAAACACCAGAAACCCCAACGTTTCTGCCCCTGCCGGCCAGGCAGCCCGCTTTCTTTGCCTACTTTCTTTTCGGGGAAAAGAAAGTAGGTCGCTCCGGGGGAGCGAAAGCCTTTGACTTTGACTTTGACGTTCAGAAGTTGACGTTAAGAAGTTGACTTTGAAGTTAAAGCCTTTAAGGCCGTTGAAGTTAAAGCCCCCCCAAAAAAATCCACTCTAACCCCAACGCCAAAACTCAAAAAAACCTCACATCAAGAAATACAACAACCCAATATTAGCCACCAAAATCAACAACGCCGTAGGCACCTGCGCCCGAATCACCGCATTCTTGTCGTCGAGCTCCAGCAGCGCCGCCGGCACGATATTGAAGTTGGCCGCCATCGGCGTAAGCAGCGTGCCGCAGTATCCCGAGAACATCCCGATGGCCGCCATCACCGCCGGGTTGCCGTGGAACATGTTGACCAGGATGGGCACGCCCACGCCGCCGGTCATCACCGGGAACGCGGCGAAGCCGTTGCCCATGATGACGGTAAACAGCGCCATGCCCACGCAGTACACCACCACGGCCACCAGCTTGTAGTCCATGTTGATGTAGGCGGTGGTCAGGTGCGCCACGGCCTTGCCCACGCCGGCGTCGGCGAACACCAGGCCCAGCATGGCCAGCATCTGCGGCAGCACCAGCGCCCAGCCGAGCGACTCGGTCAGGCGGCGCGATTCGCGCATGCCCTGCATCACGGTGTCGCGGGTGAGCCAGCATGCGGTGCCGAGCGCGATCAGGCAGCCGATGCCGAGCGAGACGAAGGTCACGTTCTTGGGGTCGAGCAGCGGCAGGCCGGCGAGCTTCACGTCCTTGAACAGCACGGTGCCGATCACCGTCACCAGCGGGATCAGCAGCGCCGGGATGAACAGCTTGTTGCTCAGGCGCTTGGCCGAGGCGCGGCGCTCGCCCTCGGGCAGGGTGCCGTGCTTGCCGTGGCCCACGCCGCCGAAGCCGGCGATCAGCGCCATCACCACCGCGCCGATGCCGACGATGGCCGGCGGCAGCTTGTCGCCGACCAGGAAGACCAGCGCGTAGAGCGCCCAGAACAGGCCGGTGGAGAGGCGGCGCGGATGCTCGCGGTCGGCGAAGGTCATCAGCGCGGTGATGGCCAGCACCAGGCCGGCGAGCCAGTAGAGATAGTCGATGGATACGATCATGATGGCTTACTCCCCGCCCTTGGCGTTGGCTGCGACACCGGCTGCGCCGGGCGCGGCGGCGCGGCCGCCCATCTCGCGGGCCAGCCAGCCGTCCAGGCGCTTGAGGCGCACCGCGTGGATCAGGAACGCGCAGACCGCGGTGGGGATGCCCCACACGGCGATGTGCAGCGGCTCCACGTCGATGTTCGACGACAGCAGGAAGGTGTGCATCAGCGCGATCGCGCCGAACGCCACGAAGATGTCCTCGCCGAAGAACAGGCCGACGTTGTCGGTGGCCGCGCAGAAGGCCAGCACGCGCTGGCGCACCGGCTCGGGCAGCTTGCCGAAGCGCGCTTCCGCCGCGCCTTCGGCCATCGGCGCGAGCAGCGGGCGCACCATCTGCGGATGGCCGCCGAGGCTGGTCAGGCCGACCGCGGCGGTCAGCTCGCGCACGCCGAGGTAGACGATCAGCAGGCGCCCGACGGTAGCCGAGGCGATGCGCGAGATCCACGCCTGCGCGTGCTCGCGCAGCCCGTGCCGCTCGAGCAGGCCGATCACCGCCAGCGGCAGCAGGATGATCAGCGGCAGGTTGCGCGTCTTGACGAAAGCGGTGCCGATCGCAGTGAAGATCTGCGTGACCGGCATGCTCGCGGCAAGGCCCGTGGCGATGGCGGCCAGGGCCACCACCATCATGGGATTGAAGCGCAGCACGAAGCCGAGAATGATGATACCGACCCCGACTAGGGGCCAGAGATTGACTGCCTGTTCCATGAGAGACACCAGTAGCGTGTGATGGAGGCGAGTGCCCTGCGCCGCGTCATGCTGCTCGACGCCCGCGGGGCACGGTGATGCCGGGACCGGAAGCGCGCGGCGCGCGCTTCAGGCTCCGGCGCGGATTGCGATGCCTTCGGCGCCGAGCCGCTCGCGGATGCGGCGCGCAAAGGCAAGCGCGTGCGCGCCGTCGCCGTGCAGACACACGGTTTCGGCGCGAATCGGTACCCAGGTGCCGTCGATGGCGCGCACGCGCTGCCCGCGCACCATGTCGAGCGTCTGGCCCAGGGCCACGTCTTCGTCCTCGTGCAGCGCGCCCGGCGTGCCGCGCCTGACCAGCGAGCCGTCGGGGTTGTAGCCGCGGTCGGCGAAGACTTCTTCCTTGACCTTGAGGCCGGCCTCGCGCGCCACCTTGACCATCGCGCTGCCGGCCAGGCCGAAGAAGACCAGGTCGGAGTCGAAATCGCGCACCGCGCGCACGATGGCGTCGGCCAGCACGGGGTCCTTCGCGGCCTGGTTGTAGAGCGCGCCGTGCGGCTTGACGTGGGCCAGCTGCCCGCCCTGCGCGCGCACCAGCGCGGCCAGCGCGCCGATCTGATAGAGCACGTCGGCGTACACGGTGTCGGGCGCGAGCTGCATCTCGGTGCGGCCGAAGTTCTCGCGGTCGGGGTAGCTCGGGTGCGCGCCGATCGCCACGCCGGACGCCAGCGCCCAGCGCACGGTCTGCAGCATGGTGGCGGCGTCGCCGGCATGCCAGCCGCAGGCCACGTTGGCCGAGCTGATCAGCGTGAGCAGCTCGCGGTCGGTGCCGCAGCCTTCGCCGAGGTCGGCATTCAAGTCGATGTGCATTGCATTACTCCTGGTTCTGTCCTTGCCGGCGATGCGGCCATGTCCGTGTGCGGGTCATTCGATGCGGGCGGACACCATCTCAGGCCACCGCCAGCCGCGTGCGCGTGCGCCGCCGCGCCGCGATCACCATGCTGCCGTCGCCCTGCCACTGCAGGGCCTGGTCGACCTGCAGCAAGTAACGGTCCAGCTCGGCCTGGGCGGCGGCGGCCTGCTCCAGCGTCACCCGCGCGAAGCGCACGGGCGCGCCCAGCGGCACCTGCGCCAGCCGCCACAGGTCGGCGCCGATCACCACGCCGATCTTCGGATAACCGCCGGTGGTCTGCGCGTCGGCCATCAGCACGATGGGCTGGCCGGCCGGCGGCACCTGCACCACGCCGGGCAGCACGCCGTGCGAGAGCAGGTCCGCCGCGCGCGCGGGCTCGCGCGCCAGCGCCGGGCCCTGCAGCCGCAGACCCATGCGGTTGCTGTTGGGCGTGACGGTCCACTCGGACTGCCACAGCGCGTCGCGCGCGGCCGGCTCGAAATCGTCGTACTCGATGCCGGGCAGCATGCGGATCGGCACCGCGTCGCCGAGCTTCTTCACCGGCAGCGCCCACGCCGGCGCCTGCACGCCGAGCCAGTCGCTGTCGTCGGCCACGCCGGGCCGGCCGGCCGCGAGCCGGTCGCCTTCGCGCAGCGCGCGGCCGGCGAAACCGCCGAAGCCGGCCTTGAGATCGGTGCTGCGCGAGCCCATCACCGGCGCCACGCCGATGCCGCCGGCCACGCACAGGTAGGTGCGCGTGCCGCCCTGCGCGGCCGACAAGGTCAGGGTCTCGCCGCGGCGCACGTCGAAGGCGTGCCACGACCACACCGGCACGCCGTCGAGGTTGGACTTGCAGTCGGCGCCGGTGAGCGCCACGCGCATGTCCGCGTGGAAGCGCACGGCGGCGCGGCCGAGGGTGAATTCGATGGCGGCCTCGCCGGCCGCGTTGCCGAGCAGGCGGTTGCCGATGGTGAGCGCGACGGTGTCGAGCGCGCCCGCGGTGCCCACGCCGAAGCGGCGGAAACCCGGGCGGCCGAGATCCTGGACCGAGGCCAGCGCGCCGGGACGGAGAATTTCGATCACGCCAGCAACTCCTCGACGACGAAGCGCACGGTATCGCCGGGCGCGAACAGGGAAGGCGGATCGCGGTCGGCCACGAACAGCTCGCTGTCCGTGTGCCCGATCAACTGCCAGCCGCCGGGCGCGGCGGCCGGGTAGATGCCGGTCTGCTCGCCGCCGATGCCGACCGAGCCGGCCGGCACCGACAGCCGCGGCTCGTGCCGGCGCGGCGTGGCCAGCGCGGGATCGAGCCCGCCCATGTAGGCGAAGCCGGGCTGGAAGCCGAGGAAGTACACCACGTATTCGCCGGCGCTGTGGCGGCGCACCACTTCCTGCGCGCTCAGCCCGGTGTGCGCGGCCACGTCGGCCAGGTCGGGGCCGTATTCGCCGCCGTAGCGCACCGGGATCTCGACCAGCCGGCCGGTGGCCTCGCGCGCCTCGCCGGATGCCCAGGCGAGCTTGAGGTTGCGCTCCAGCGCCTGCGGGTCGGCGTCATGGTCGAACACCACGGTGAGGTTGTTCATGCCGGGCACCGCATCCACCACGCCGCGCCATTCGGCGGCGCGCTGCGCCATGGCCCAGATACGGCGCTGTACGTCGAGCGAGGCCGGCGGCGGCACGCTGCACAGCAGCGCGCGCTCGGCCAGACGGTGAACGGAACATCGGAACATGGAAAGGCACCGGGAAGGGACCTGACTTGCAGTGTAGGCGCGCGCACCGGACTCGTCAGGCGCGGCGCCGGCCGCTAAGCGGTCCGTTGCAATAATCTTTTTTCATCGACAATTTATCGATGAATTCATGATAACCAAACGAGAAGATGATGGGGCTAGGTGTAGACCCTAGGACGCTGCCGGAACGGCGGGAGGGACCGGCGCAGCCCCGCCCCGCCTTGGTGCAGGCCGCACCGCGGGGGCGCCGGACGCGCGTCCGCGGCGAGCCGGGCAGTCTCGTTACGAGCCACGGCGGTGCAGGAACGGCGCGGCAGACGGGCCGGGCGCGCGGGCGGGGGAGGTCGCGGAAAGCAGAATTTTTTTGCGCCGCCGGGAGGAATCGTGGCGCGCCCGCAACGTTCGGCGTGCTGGCGACGGGATGCGAGGGGCCGAACGCGGGCCAAAGGCGCGCATGAGAAAGGCGCCGACAAAGAAAAACGGCCGGTGGAAACCGGCCGTTCAGGCTGCTGACGAGATCAGCTTGCTGTCTGCGTTCTGCCCTCTCCCACTGTGCGGGAGAGGGGAGCAAACCTTCGGCTATCGAAGGCTTGCCTGCCCGCGCATCAAGAAAACCGGCGCCGGCTCAGGCGAAGCCGGCCTGATGCGCCTGCTGGTCGGCGTGGTACGAGCTGCGCACCATCGCGCCCACGGCGGCGTGCGTGAAGCCCATCTTGTAGGCCTCGTCCTCGAACATCTTGAAGGTGTCCGGATGCACGTAGCGCATCACCGGCAGGTGGTGGCCCGACGGCGCCAGGTACTGGCCGATGGTCAGCATGTCGATGTCGTGGGCGCGCATGTCGCGCATGACTTCGAGGATTTCCTCGTCGGTCTCGCCCAGGCCGACCATCAGGCCGCTCTTGGTGGCCACGGTCGGATTGCGCCGCTTGAACTCCTGCAGCAGCTTGAGCGAGTGCG
>Ga0255336_101605_pt1 | contig 15149 bp, 20 predicted proteins | sample MeOH1_35cm_T3_17_FD_189102 | JGI IMG/M metagenome (GOLD analysis project Ga0255336, IMG submission 189102) | Sandy soil microbial communities from University of British Columbia, Vancouver, Canada - MeOH1_35cm_T3_179 | ecosystem: Engineered > Artificial ecosystem > Sand microcosm > Unclassified ...
CGAAGACCACCCGCAACTGCCAGAACTCAGCTAAAATAATCTACGGGTGCCAGCCCAAAATGATTTATGGGAGCGTAGCTCAGTTGGATAGAGCATCTGCCTTCTAAGCAGAGGGTCGCAGGTTCGAATCCTGCCGCTCCTACCATCAGAATCAATCAGTTAGGCTTGCTCCCAAGATTTTTCACCTCTGACTGCGGGGGAATTTGCGGGGACCCTGCCTCAATCTTTGGAGCGCTCATCGCCTCTGCTGCACCGCGCAGCTCTTCCATCGCAAAGTGACCGTAGCGCGCCGCCATCTTCGCCATTGTTCCGGTGGACCATCCGACAATCTTCGCGATGATAGGCAGGGGGACCCGGGCGGCCACCATACGGCTAACGGCGGTATGGCGGAGGTCATGAAAACGCACATTGACCCCAGCCGGAAGCTCGTCGAACTCCAAGTGACACGCTTCGCAGATAAACCCCTTGTCTGACTCCTTCTTGTCCACCACTACCCCATTCTTGCAAGATGGGCATTGACGCTTAGTGCGCCGCTTTGCGGTTTCCCATGCTGTCTTGATGTCCCCTATTGGCTGAAGCGGATCCGTGTCGTACACCGGCGATCCGGTGAAGCCAAATGTCTCCTCCGTTCCCGACTGGCGGCACGCCTCGCACGGAAAAACGTAATGGTGAGGTAATCGCTTCGGGAAGTTCTGCGCCCAAAACGTTAGAGTCTCAATGGCGCGCTGATTCAGCGGGATAGTGCGCCCGGTACCCGCGGCGGTTTTGTCTTTTCCGAACTTGAGGCAGCGGTTTGCGAAGTCTATGTTGCTCCACTGCAGGGTGCGAATCGTGTCAAAGCGTGCGCCGGTTTCCAAGGCGAGCGTCACGAACGGGAGCAAGATGCGCGACCGGGACTGTCCGCATTCGTAAAGTAGCATGGATTCTTCATCCGGAGTGAGCGCGCGTCCGACGTCCTCACGCTCTGGGAGCATAACGACATCAGGCTTGATTCGTTCCCATGCGCGGCATTTGATCATGATCTGACGAAGAGCTTTTACCTCGATGTTTACCGTGCCGTTCGAAGCTCCCTGCTTCAGGCGCGTCTTCTGATACTTGCTAACGTCAGTCGCCTCGATGTCAACGACAAGCTTGCGACCTAGGACTGGCAGCAAATGCGCCAGGGCGTGATTGGCAACTGAGCACATAGATGCAGACCAGGTCACCTTCTTCGCGTCAGTCCAATCCTCGGCCGCGGTCGACAGTAAGCGTGGCGCCAGAGCCTTACGGATTCCGGCGCTTCCATCTCGGAGCGCCTGCTTTCTTTTAGCCTGCACTTCGCGTGCGCGAGTAATCGAGCTCATGCCGGTAGTCTCACGGATGCGCTGGCCATGGAACATAAAATCCATGACGTAGATCTTGCTTCCTTTGGGTCGAGTTAGCGCCATCGTACAAGTCCTTTCTGGTTACAACAGGTCGTGCCGCTTCTTTTGCTCACGGTACTTCCGCTGGTTTTCTCTCTTTCTGGGCCGGTACTCTGGGGATTCGATATAGAACGCCTCCCGGCACTGAGCGCTACAGAACCTGTCAATGCTGCGCCGTGCAACGTGCCAACGCTTCTTGCAGTGCGAACAAAGATGAACCTTGCCCAATTCTCCATTTGCATCCAGCCGTACAAGCGCCAGCACGGCATCTGCCTCTATGAAGTCGTGCCGGCCGAGTCTGAAGCTCCATAGTCGCTTGCTGCGCCAATTTACGACAGCAGGCATTGAGTAATATTTAGTGTTCCCGGGCACTCCGTATCCGAGGAACAGGTTGAAGGAATACCTGGCAAGAGTTAAGTTCATGGCGTTCAATCGCGCGAGCAGCCCCTTCCAAGAAGAGTCGAAGGCGCCGTAAACCTCACGATGCCGCGGAGAACCTTTCGGAGTTCGCCTCAGCTTCAGATAAATAGGCTGCAGACGCTCCGCTGCAAGATTCAGCTCTTCCAAGTCGCGGCGAAGTGTCGCAAGTCGCGTGTAGACCTTGGTCCCCTTTGAAGCATTAAGCACCAAGGCGGCCACCTCCGCATTGTTCTGGAGTAACCTGCGGAACTCTCTTTCGTCCTTAGTGATCCCTTCCACTTCGGGTGAGCCACGGTCATTCAGAAAAACAAGCGGCTTGTAACTCATCTTATTTTGCTTCGTTACCACGTTGCTCGCCTCGGTAGCGCGGTCACCATTTCGCGCGACAAATAAGAAAACGACAGCAAAACTACAGTGAGTAAGGCTAGAACCAAGACAAGGAGACGAACATGGTGAAATTGCTTACAGTCAAACAGGTGGCCGCCCTCACGGGCTGGAGTGTGCACACGGTGTACCAGAAAGCTTGGCGTCGTGAGATTCCTTTCATCAAACTGGGCCGATCCATTCGGTTCAAAGAGGAAGAGATCATGAAGCTCATTGAGAACTCCGAAATGCCTCGACGACTCCCAATTGAGCAGGCGGCGTAACTGAACACCTGGCGCAACGCTTGGGCGAAGTGATCGGTATGACATAACTACTTCGCCTTCTTTCCCTTCTTCGGTGCCACTCCCTTCTTCTTACGCAGGCGCGCTTCCCTCAAGTTCTTTCCCGTTGTCTCCCAGTACTCCCTCTGCCTCTGCTTACGTGAACACACCTCGCTGCAATAATGCTGCTCGGCTCTCTCGACCTCGAACCACTGCCGGCAATCGGTGTTTCTGCAAACCTCGACACCGTTCTTGGACAGATATTCCCTGCGGAGAATGTGGTAAAGAATGGGGCGGATCCCGAAGCTCAGGTCCCAATGTGGACCTTCGATCGCAGTTTGGCCCCATGGATAGACGCACGGAGAAAAAGCATTAATAAGTTCACAGATAGTCGAATGGGCCGCTTCCACTATGTCCGCCTTGCTAGCCACCGTGCTCAATCTACCCCACGGGAGTGCATTTGTAACGGTCCTCTCTCTAGCCCAGGCGAGGCTCCGCAAATTCTTTTCCCCAAAGACCCACAGGGGTTCGATTTCGTAACCAATGCCGCTTGCTCTCAACTGTTGTTCGCGTTGCCATTGCACGGGCCAGCAATTAGCCAACTCCACAATGGTGGAAATGGAGTCCTTCACCGTTTTGAGATCTGTTTCCTTCCCCCGCTCTAGCTCGGCGACAAGAGTAAGAGCTGCGCGGAACATCTGCTGCTCGTTGCGCAGTTCGGTCCAATCCTGCAGCGCGACCGTGAGCGTCCTGATTCTGTTTTCATCGTCAGGATCCGTGACCTCCTTGCGTTCTAAAGTACTGGCCACAACGGGCCCGAAGTTCCAAACAAACTGAGCCAACTTATCGTCGTCATTTGCATTAGCAAACTCAATGTGTGGAGCCTGCGGCCTCTTTCCTTTGACCCTGCTTATAGCGTTCCGATAGGCGCGGTAGACATCCGGAGCCGCGTCTGATTCCTTCTCGGTGACGGGTTCGAGGGCACTCACAATCAAGCCGGCCTTGGCCGACTCGACATATATGTGCATACCCCAGGTCAGTAGCGGAGAATGCTCTACATTTTTCATGATTGACAGTAGAGCACGTATACGAAAATATATCAATCGAGAAATGAATAGATGTGAACCTAACCGCAGGCAGGTTAGGCGCGCCTTTCACAAGGCGGTCCGCGATAGGGGCCACAGACAGGAGAGCTATGTCTCGGAGACATGGGCCACAACCAGAACAGAATGTGGATAAGGTCGGATGGGTAAAACGCACCGACAAGGATGGCTTCGTCGGGATGCAACTAGCCAGTTCTTATGGCAACACAGCGCGGCACTTTGGGCGATCGCGATGGCGCAACGGCTGGAATCCGTCGTCACCGAATAAAACCGCTGCGCCGCTCAAGCATATGGCGCCGAAGTAAGGAACACACAACTCGCATTACGAACCCCGCACACGATGCGGGTTTTTCATTGGAGGGAATGGGAATGACGAAGCTGCTGACTGTAGACCAGGTAGCCGCATTGACAGGCTGGAAGCCCGGCACAATTCGCCAGAAGGTCTGGCGCCGCGAGATCGATTATCTCAAGCTGGGGCGCTCTATCCGATTCAAAGAGGAAACCATCAAGAAGATGGTCGAGAACTCGGAGATTCCAGCACTTGACGGCCGCTAGTGGCCCATCACAGCAAATCACTGCGCGGAGTGCCCACGAAACTCACTGCGACTCACTGAAAATGGCACGCGGTCAGGCGTGCCAAGGAAAGGGCTTTGTATGTTTGGAAATTACCATACGCGAAAAGAGTTCGCAACGGAACATCACGCTTCGTTGCACGCCGATGCGCCATCGGGCTTTAAGTGCTGGCTTTCCGGATCAGCTGCATCATTGCTTACATTCCGGCGGCTTCTGACGGAAGAAATCGCCGATGCAGAGCGTGACGGCGACGAGTTCAAATTGCGGGACCTACTGACGGAAGCTACCGCTTACGATCGTTGGATCTCGCAGCACCTACATCACTGCAATGATTGTCTGCCATTACTGGGCAAACGGTTCGATGGAGGGTGCTGGAAGTGAACCCTACCTCTCAGCAACTTCCAACTGGCAAGGCCTCCGCAGAAGTTATTCTTCGCGGTCATCGTCCAATTGAGTTTCGCGGCCAGCGCGGCGAGATCCTCTCGCTTCTCCGGCAACACAAAAACGAATGGGTGGAACTCCCTCGCCTAATGCAAATCGCCGCGCAATATAACGCCAGAGTGTTCGAACTTCGGCGTGCCGGATTTGTCATTGAGAACAAGACGGACCGAGTTGAAGGCCAAATACACGGATGGTTTCGGCTCGTCTCGGAACCCGGCGAGTTTGAGCCCTTACAGACAGGAGCCAGCGGCCCTGCCCGACCTGAAAACCTATTAGGGGGCCTTTAATGGCGAGCGACGCGCGGTTCTCGACCGCGTTACCGTCGCACCCAAAGACGCGGAAACTCCGCAAGCGCCTCGGCACTGCAGGCTGCTGGTCGCTGGTGTGTCTGTTCCTCTGGGTGGCGAACAATAGATGGGACGGCAGCCTGAAGGGATTGTCGGATGAAGATATTGAGCTCGCCTCTGAATGGGAGGGAGACCTCGGGGTGTTTGTCCGCGCTCTCTGCGAGGTTGGCTTCCTTGAGGGTAATAACGAGAATTACCGGATCCACGATTGGGCGGAACATAATCCCTGGGCAGCGAGCCGCGGTCAGCGAGTTGAAAGCGCAAAGCATGCGGCGGCCTTCCGTTGGGGAAACTACGGGAATGCGGATAGCATGCCGGACGCATGCGGGTCGGATGCGGACAGCATGCGCGACAACGAAAAGCGCAATGCCCCCAACCCAACCCAACCCAACTTAAAGAACTCTTCGTCCGAAGTAGAAGGCACTTCGGAGTCGGAGGATGGTTCTAATTCACGTTTAGCAGCTGACCGAAAGAGAAAAGTACAGCCGTCCGTCGAGGCTGAACGCCTTGCGGCACTACTGCAGGGCGAGATTCTGCGGAACAAGCCGGACTTCAGGATCACGCCGGCACAGCTCCGTAATTGGGCGGTAACAGCGGATCGAATGATGCGCCTCGACAGTCGCACAGAAGAAAGCATTGCTCAATTGATTCAGTGGGTACAGATGGATTCGTTTTGGATGTCGAACATCTTGAGCATGGATAAGTTGCGCGAAAAGTTCGACCAGCTTGCCATGAAGGTCGGGGCACTACCGCCGACGAAGCAGCCCGCGCAAAAGAGAACCTGGGTTGAAGTCCCGGAGAACGCAAAGGCGGCAAAGGCATGAGCGGATATGGTTCGGAACGGGAACTTCCATCAGATACAGCATCGGAAAAGGCGATATTAGGGGCGATTCTGCTGGAAAACCGGATACCAGAGGCGCTGGCTGGCCTGGATCCTGATGATTTGTTCCTCTCATCGCACCGCAAGATCCTATCGGTAATGAAGACCATGGCGGAAGAGCATGAGCCTATCGGAATAGTGTTCCTGAAACAGCGGCTGATGGCACGCAAGGAACTGGACGCGGTCGGAGGCGCTGGATACCTAGCGGACTTAACCACTGGCGTTCTGCCATCGAGTACGATTCCCCACTACATTCAGCGGGTGCGCACCAAGGCGCTGGCGCGACGAGTGATTTGCGCGTCCGAAGCGGTCGCCGCCGCAGCGTATGAGGGCAGCACGTCCACCGATCAATTGATTCAGCAGGCTCAGGACTTGTTTTTGCGAATAGCTTTGGACTCAAGTTCAGGTGAGGCCGACGTGTTTGAGGACATCGCTGATTTCTGCGCAGGCCCTGACCGGGAACCCGATTGGTTGATTGAGGGTTTGATCGAACGCGGGTCTAACGGCATCGTGGCGGCGGACCCCAAAGGGATGAAGTCGCTCACGACGGCTTACATGGCCGCGTGTTTAGGATTGGGCTTGCCATGGCTTCAGCTCGCGGTCAAGCAGCGCGTGAGGGTGGCTCTAGTAAGCCGGGAGGATAATCCCGAAACCACCAAGCGCAGGCTGAAACATATCGTTCGCGGGTTAGGGGCAGACATGGAGGAATTGCGCGGTTGGGTCCATGTCAATTCCAAGAAGCAGTCGGCAAGCCTGATGCTCGACAACCCGAAGGAAGTTACAAACCTGATTCGGTGTCTGAAGCGCTGGGGAAGTGAGTTCGTAATCTTCGACGTGTTAAACAAATTGCACACTCAGGACGAAAACGACGATACACAACTGCGCATGATCATGAACCAGATCGACCGAATCCAGGCGGAGACGGGTGCGCAGGCATGCGTCTTGCACCACCTGAATAAGGGCGACCCCGGGCAGTCGATTACCAGGCGGCTTCGTGGAGCTGGCGCAATAGCCGGGTTCGCAGAGTGGATTATCGGCATAGAGGTGGAAGACGAAGCCAGTAAGGTTCGTCGCATGAAATTTGAGACTAAGGCGGGGAGCTCGCTGGAGCCGATCTGCTACAGGGTTTCCGGTGATAAGGACATGGGGCCGACATATTTCAACGTGGTGCATGAAGTCGGTGAGCCCAAACCGGAACCCAAACGAAGGTGGGAGAAATAGCCATAGAACTACGGCTCGCTTCGGTGAGCCCTTTGTTTTTCACTAAGGAGAACACATTGAACGAAGTGAACGAAATCCGACGTTATGCAACTCAAAATGAGCTGAAGTATGCGCAGAATCGTCTGCAGGACTTCGGGCTTGAAGTGGCGCGGGAGAAATCGGGCTGGGGTGTGCGGGTTTATCTGCCATCTGAAATGGCACAGCAGGACTATCGCAGACTCTGGGTTCCAGCCGCCCTGGTCGGTGCCCCGCTCGCCTGTGGTAAGCGGGATGAGAAAGCGGCCCTCCTGTATGCCGCGGACAATTTCGAGGCGCTGCTCGCCCACAGGGAAGAGCTTGCGAAGCTATATCGGCAGGGTTTCAAGGCTGCATGCGCGCCATCGGGCCAGTGGCATATTGTGGTGTACCAGCCGGATGCCGCGGCGTCCAAGGAACTCGTAGACGTTCCCGTCTCCTCGGAGTGGCCGAGCGTGGAAGAGGTCCTCGGTTATGCGGTCGAGAACTTCGGCAGCCTTATTGAGCGTCGCCAGTTTCTGGAGAATCGGTATCGCGAACTGGTCGCAGTCGGATTCGAATACCGACTCACTCATGAGGCAGACGGATGCAGCAAGCTCAAGTTGCTGGAAGACTGCGAGAAACTGATCGAGGACGCAAAGGTCCGATTGGCCGAGCAGTGTGTCCTCCGTATTGGTTTGCCGGAAGAGCTTCGCAATCCGACCCTTAGCGAATCTGAGCAGAAGCTCGCCGAACACCTTAAATCGTGGTTGCGAGCGACAAAATCGGCATGGGGCCATCACTGGATTGTGCTGTGTGGAGAGTCTGCGCAGCGGATTGCCTCATCCGCGTTGATTGCGCTCGCTCGGGAATCGCAACGTGCCGACACGGCGCCGTGGCATTACGTTTCGGCATGGGAGCTGTTACGCGATTCCTCGCTCACCACGAAGCTAAAGAGTCCTGATTTCGTCTTGGACCTGGCCACATTGGTGCCCCAAGGTACGAATGCGGAATTGGCTGAGCGACTGACTTACCTGATGTTGCCGGAAGTGGTCAGTCTGTTACAAGCGAGCTCAAGGAACGGCGACAGCGGCGGAATCATCGTGAGCCGGGCCAGTGCCCAAACCGTGAAGCGTCCTTTGCGGACCCTCGCTGACTGTATCCAAGACCGCTTCATAGACGTGGATGGGGTTGCCGGAAATCCATTCGAAAACAAGCGTTAACAAACGGAAACCACTGGGAGAACGTCAGTAAATGTCAGCGAAATTGACCAGCAAGAAACGTGAGAAGGCCGCCCGCCTCGTGGCAGAGGATCGCCATTCCGACGCGAGGATAGCCGAGTTGTGCGGCATCACGGAACGAACATTGGAACGCTGGAAAAAGGAGCCGATGTTCTCGGAGCGGGTGAAGTCCATCGTGTTGGCGTACTCAGAAAAAGCATTGCGCGACGGTCTGGCCCGCAGGGAAAGGCGCGTTGCCGTTCTCAATGACATGCACAATCGGATGCTCAGTGTGATTGACGAACGAGCGGAAGACGAGGAGATGCACAAAGTGCCCGGCGGGAGCACCGGGCTCGTCACCAAGCAGCTCAAGGGTATCGGCAAGGGTGACGACTTCCGAGTCGTTGAGGTGTTTGAAGTGGACACCACCCTAGTCCGCGAACTTCGTGCGACCCAAGAGCAAATTGCCAAGGAACTTGGCCAGTGGGTAGAGAAGCGCGATGTGAAAGTCAACAGCGTCCTGTTTGAACGGATGACACCAGACGAACTAGAACGTTATGCCAAACACGGTACCTTGCCAGAGTGGTTTGCGGTTGCGACCGGAAGCGCAAACCGAAATGAGGAATCTTCCAATGGCTAACACGGCAGCACGGGCACTTGGCACTGTGCCAACTCCGGCTGACTTTCCGGTCGGTTCGTTACAGTCACGAGCGGCGGCCAGAGCCATTCTTGCCGCTCTAGAGAAGGCGCAGAAGCCGGGGATACTGATTCGGTTCGTCGCCGCGCGCGACGGGAGAGTGGCTTACCCCAACCGCGAATGTACTTGCAAGAAGGCAGCGCCCGGCACGATTGCATTTTGCGAGTGCTTCCTATGAAGTCCAGTCAGGAGGACTACAAGAATGAATAACAGAAGCGACAGACTGCGGTCCCCCGCAACGTATTCGGGGCCGCAACCAGCCGATTTCCCCCTCGGCTCTCCAGAGTCGCGCGGGGCTGCCAGATTGTTGCTTGAGGCCAGATTGAATGCCTCAGGAGGAGCGGGGATTCTGGTGAGAATTAGGCGCATGGGAGTGAGAGGTATGGAGCAGCGGAAATGCACATGCAAGCCGCCTGCACCCGGGGCGTTCGCGCTTTGCCGCTGTTTCTGTTGAATCGATCTGCCCCAACCATGCAAATCCGACCCGCTCAGGCGGGTTTCTATTTGCGGCTGAAAGAAGGAAAACCAGATGAGTCGTGATGCACAGAACCAAGCAAAACAGACATACAACGCGCAGTCGAAGGCCTCCCAGCTCTACGGGGCCAACGCGGCTGCCGCATATTCGCAATTAATGCCACAGTACACATCGATGGCTTTAAACCCGCAGGGGCTGAATCCGACCGAGAAGGCCAGCCTCAACACGGATAGCATGCAGTCCGCAGGCGGTTCGACGGCAGGAGCTGTTACCCAGGGCAACCTGAATGCTGCGCGTACTGGAAACGTGGGCGGGTATCAGACGACACTCTCCGACGCGGTGCGTCAGGGTATGAAACAGAACTCCGACAATGCTCTAAAAACGGACATCATGGACACCGGGTTGAAGGAGCAGCAGCGGCAAGAGGGGTTGGCCGGAATGAACGGCCTGTACAACTCTAACCTTAACGCCTCTACTGGCGAGCTAAACGCTGAGAATCAGAGCACGCAAGCGCTGACACAGGCGGGACAGAGCGGATGGTTCCAGAACATGACTGGGTTGATCGGATCACTCGCCGGTCCAGCCGCAAGTGCGTTTGGTGAATACGAAAAAGCTCACTAGTAACACCACTGGAGAAAACTGATGAAGACGTCAAAGCCCACTGAAGAAGCACCATCTATTTCGAATCCTCCCAACTGGGCCTACGTCCAGCCCGAAGGCGGCTTGCAGCGCTTGTACGCGAATGCATTTCGATTTACGCAGAGCGAGGCGGACGTGCGGATCACGTTCGGCGAAGGTATCGACGTTGATGTAGAGGCCAACACCGTGATCGTGCAGGAGCGAACGGCAGTAACGATGAGCTGGCTGCAACTGAAGCTCATGGTTGACTACCTGCAGCAAGCGGTCTCTGCGTTCGAACGCAGAAACGGCGCGATCAAGCGCCCTGCACTGCCTCTTCTGCCAGAAGATGAGAAGCGGATGCAGCCGTCCGAGACGAAGTCCACCTGGATGAATTAGCGACCCAACGGCGGCCAATGAGATGCCCGCCTCAGCGCGGGCATCTCATTTACGCATGGCGCACCACAGCTTGAAAAGGGAAACATGGCTGACCAATTGACAGATGATGAACTGCAGCAGTTGATGGCGGCGCAACCGCGCGCCTTTGATTCTTCCCAATTAACACCCGTAATTGTTCCTCCTGCGGCGCAATCTGACTCGTCGCGAGCAATTCAGTTACCTACTGATCAGGGGCAGCAGACACAGGACACCCCGCAAATAGCCATGCCGTCGGCACAGGCTCAAGAGAGGCAGTTCCCGTCAGTAGCGCTGCCTAAGCAGCCGGACGCTTCTCCTGCAGTCTCGGTCTCCGTGCCAAAGCCTGCGGCTCCTCGGGCGGTCACTGTGCCGGTTGCGCCTGGTGCAACGGCGGTTCCTCCGATGCAGATTGCCAAACCCTCTGCGCCGAGCGGCCCATCCCCGGTTACTTTACCGACTCAGGAAGTCCCTCCAGCGCCTGATCCCATGAGTATTTCGCCGCGCACGCTGGATGCAAGGCAATTCCAGCCGGTCATCCTGCCACCACCTTCGGCAGCCGACAAACTGGTTGCAAAGACGGCTCAAGACCAAGACAGGCTGGCATATATACAGCGCTCTGGTTCCGGCCTGGATCAGCTCACGCATCCGGTGGACGCTCAGGGAGTCAGGATCGTGAACCCGCATGTAGGAGTCGGACACAAGATCCTTTCGGTGCTTGGCCGCATCGGCGACGTAGCGGGAACGGCGATGTTTCCATCTGTCGCGATGGCTATTCCAGGTACTACGCTGCATCACGACCTGTTGCTTGCCCAACAGCGTGGCATGGTCAACAACGACTTTGAGCAGCAGAAAGTGCAGCAGGAGATCGCTAGCAAGGAAGCAGAAGAAGCCGCGAAGCGTTCGGGTGCTGAACTGGTTCCGGTCACAGACAACGATGGCAACACGTTCACGATTCCGCGCAGCCAATTGACTCAGTGGCAGACGAAGATGCAGGCAACATCGCAGAAGGGGGATGCCGCTGCGGAACGGAATAAACTCACGGCTGCGAAACTTGGTTTCCGTCTAGGCCCTGACGGAGCTCTCGAGCCGATGCAAGAATCAGAACTTTCGGCAGAGCAACGTGCTGATCTTGGGTCAAAACAGATTCGCGATAACCTGCGGAAGGCACAGCAGGAGCTTGCCGATGCGAAGACCGCAACGGAGAAGGCGAAGAACGATCCCAATAGCCCGCTCTACCGGATGGCACTCCAGCGGCTCGCCATCGTTCAGCAGAACGCCAATGCGGCACAGACCCGCGCAACTGCCTACATGGGCAACTACCTGCAGATGGCATACAACAAAGGTCTACACGGAGAGACGCTGGCGGGTGCGCCGGTGATCTCTGATAATGCCGGAGAGCAGTCGGTGGTGGGATCGAGGAACGCTGCGACGGCTATCGCGAATCAGGCCAATGCGGCTCAGTTCAACGATGTCTACGGTGCGACCGACAATATGGAGAATGCTGCCAGAGCCTTGGTTGCGAAGAGGGGGAAAGGGGCACTGAATGATGCGTACGTCGCGGCAGCATTGGCTGACCCGGAGACCACTTCACATCAATGGGCGCAAGGCATGTTTGCCAACAGTGGACTCACTCCGGAACAGCGGAACTATGTCATCGGGATCAAGGCGTACAGAGAAAACCTGCAGGCGCTCCGTAAGTCCGCTGGAGGCAGCGTTTCGGATTCCCAAGTGGACCGTCTCGTGAGCATGGCTCCGGGTGCTCATACGCCAGACCTTGATTACCTGTTGCGCCAGACAGCGCAGATTCGCGGCTTAGCTGACCGGCTCGGTCAGGGCGCGACGGTTGCGCAGGGCGGTCTCAGCGTTCGTGGTCAAGGAACGGCAAACCAAAATCGACCAACGGCATCGAGGCCTAGCACGGGGGGCGGCAGCAGGCAGCAACCAAACCCGGCACCTGCGGGAGCAGTGGGGATACAGAAGTATGCGAGCGGCAGGAGTTACTACGTCGATGCAAGGGGAAACAAGCTCGGACCAGCGCAATAGCCCTATCGGCAGTAGTACCGGGCAACCTGGATGATTCGGACCACTTGCCGGATCATCCAGGCTAGCAGTCCGGCCATAGCGCAAGCGATGGTCACTCCGCGGAATATCTCCCAGTGCGGATAGTCCTTGAGGATCAGCAGAACAAGCGTAAAGAACACCATCACCGTTGCCCCAAGCAGTGCGGGCGGCAGCGTATACCACGGCAACGTGCGCAACGCAGTGAAGAAGTGCTGCGCGGCGTAAGAGCGACGGGGATACGTGACATAGCTCACGGTTGCTGATGGTAGCTCGATTCCATCCAACTTTCAAACACCACGTCACATTGTGACGGAGAGGGTACCCGAATGTCCTATAACGACGAAGATCAAGACGCCCAGAATAGCGCTGCTGACGATGACAAACCTGTAGGCCCAGTTCAGCCGTTGCCTGTGTCGAATGACGATGACAAGCCAGTTGGCCCAGTGCAGCCTCTCGCCCCAGCGCGTCCGGCCCCCACACCGCAGACCGTTCCGATGGCTTCCTCGCATGCCGCGACTCCGGTACCGTTCGGAACGTTAGCGGTGAGCCATCCGCAGAGTTTTGCGCAACAGACGGGGTATCGGCCCGCAGTGAAGCTTCCGGTCACGCCTGAGCCTGGCCCAATCACCAGGACGCTCCAGTCGCTCAGTCAGCAAGCCGAAACCACTCCAGATATGCCATTGGGAAGGCGTATCGCTGGGGGTATCACTCGCGGCGTGGTCAACACGCTCGGGTTCATCCCAGAAACAGTAGAAGCTATCGCCCAAGGCGACAATCCCGGAGATGCCGTGCGAGCGGTGTATGACCGGACGGTAGCGCCTCAAGTCAACGAATATCGAATTGCGAAGCGCGAATCTGAGCAGGGCAACACTTCGCAATCCATGGGGCACTCAATTGCAGCGGCCGTGCCGTTTGCAGGCCCTCTTGCGGCCAACATCAGCGAGCGGGCAGGGACAGGTGATGTTGCCGGTGCGACCGCCGAGGGTCTGACGTACGCGTTGGCACCGAAGGCGATTGAGACCATGAAGGGTGCCCCGTTTGAGGCACCAAGTACTCAAGAGTTGCGATCCATGCCGAGCACTGCACTTGATGCTTCGCGTACTGCTCTTGCCACCGCAACGAGGACGGGGAGCCGGGTTGTCAATGCCGGGGGTAGGCTTGTATCACAAGTGACCGGCACCGGCCGATATGCTGACGTGATGGACCGCACTATTCCGGGGACCGACTTTACGCGCCGGGATGTGTACGATGCTGCTCGAAACAATGGCGTGAACCTCGATCTGCAGCAGGCTACGGGTGCCGCCGTGCCAACCGCAATCAAGCGGGCGACTGAGGACTCAATGTTCTCTGGCGGCGTCTATGAGCGCAACAATCAAGCCAATGTTGAAGCGGTTAACAACTGGCTGTCTCGCTTCCGTACCCAGATGGGATTCAGCGAAGGCGAGGCGAGCCGTGAGCAGGTCGGAAATCAGGCCAAGGCAGCTCTGATTCAGCATCAGCAGGGCTTGCAGAACCAGGCGCAAGGCCTGTTTAACGAACTAACGCAGGAGGTAGGCAACTCGCAGCCCGATACCTCCGACATCAACTCGCTGGCGAAACAGATCATCAAGCAGAACTCCGACTATTACGACAACCATCCCGAATTGTTGCCACAACGGGCATGGAACATCGTGGAGAACCTTGCCAACGGTCCCAAAGACGCCCAATTCAAACCTCACGGCAGGATGCCTGCCGTCGATACGAGCGCATGGGATGGTTCGGCGCCGAAGGAGGCGAAACCGGATACATGGAGTGATCTGCAAAAGCTGCGCTCGGACCTGATGAACGAGTATCGGTCAAACCCGGCGATTGTGGGCACTCAAGCCGAGGGCTGGATGAAGCAGTTGGTGGGTGCGATCGATAACACCATGACCGATTCAGCGCGAACACTGACGCCGCAACAAGCCGCGAAGTTCCGCACGGCCAACAGCATCTGGGAGCAGATGAAGCAAACCTACGACAACCCGACCAGCCCGCTCTATTCGGCTATTCGGGGAACAAGCGGTACGCAGGTTGCATCCATTCTCTCCCGCCTTGATCCGCAGTATCTGCGCACGATTGCCGGCGCTTCGCCGCGGACGGCGCAAGCTATCCGCCAGATTGTTTTCGAGAGCATTCTTGATCCGAAGGGGACCGGAGTACCGGATCCGCGCAACATCACGAGTCGGATGAAGAATGTAGAGCGTCTAGGCGCGATGTTTACGCCTGACGAGTTGCGCGAGATGGGCTTACTGGGTCGCGTCTCGGATACAGTGAATCAGGACCTGAACCGCTCCGGTTCAGGCCGCAATGCCGTCGCATTGGGAAGCGTGGCAGCGCCAATCAGCGCGATCTCTACTGGCGTCGCTACGCTTAACCCGCCAGTGATTGCAGGCGGCGTGGCAATGCCTTTGTTGCAACGGGTTGCGGCCAAACGGAGCGTGAATCCAGCGGTGGTGGAACGCGCGATTCGTCGCGGGAGCCGATCACCTAGTGTAGTGCGTCATAAATAGAAACATTTATTATTCGGTCGTGTTCTTTACAATAGAGGACACGACCGATGCGCATTGCAGCTGCAGTCATTCTGACCGACGAGCACCGAGACAAACTGGAGGCG
>Ga0255336_101606_pt1 | contig 15146 bp, 14 predicted proteins | sample MeOH1_35cm_T3_17_FD_189102 | JGI IMG/M metagenome (GOLD analysis project Ga0255336, IMG submission 189102) | Sandy soil microbial communities from University of British Columbia, Vancouver, Canada - MeOH1_35cm_T3_179 | ecosystem: Engineered > Artificial ecosystem > Sand microcosm > Unclassified ...
CGAATGAGAAGAACACCGTCTGGTTGAACATCGCTCAACCGTATGTCGAGCGCCTCCGATATCCGCAGTCCAGTAGAAGGGATCAGGCCGAAGAGTGTCGCATACGTCGCTCGGCGTAAGGCGTACGTTCTGGGAAGCTTCGCCGCTGCAGAGACGATTCTGCTCAGCTCATCTGCGGAGTAGATGTAAGGCATCAATCTGCCCTGTGGAGGTGGGAATAGGCGGGATGGAGGAATTTCATGCCCTAGATCTTCTGCGTGCAGGAAACGAGCAAGCAGGACGACCGCATTGAGGCGAACGTACCTGGTTCCCGGAGTAGACGCTGCGGTTGCCCATGCCACTGCAGTCGAGACCCTGACGTGGGTATCACCTTGGCACCTGGCAAATTGGGCATACGCCTTGAGCAACCGATCAGTCTGCAGGAGGCTATAACCAAGCTTTCGGCGGAGTGCGATATAGCGTTTGACGGAGGCCATTAGCATGATGCCACCCCCGGCCACGACTGTACGATCGTGGATAACATCCCGATATCTACCTTGGCATACCGAGTTGTGGTCTGCGGTGAACGATGGCGGAGAACAGATCCGATACTGGCAAGGGATGCACCTTGTCGCAGCATCGTTGTTGCGGCGGAGTGTCGGAGAACATGAGCCCCGCAGGCCGGCGAGCTAACCCCGGCGCGATCAATGGCCCTACGCACGATGCCGCTCACGGCTTGATAGCTTAGTTTCCTGTATGGCGGCGGGACCGTAACGAACAACTCCGAAGCTCTACATGTCGGGCGACTCTTCTTGAGATATCGCAGGATTGCCCTTCCCACCTGCTGGGGCAGTGGGAGCAGTTCGTGACGGCGCCCTTTGCCACACACTTTGATCCTTCCGTTCTCCCAGTCGATATCGGTTAGGCGCAACCGAACGACATCACCCCCACGAAGCCCCAGGCGAGACAAAAGCAGGATCACGGCCTTATCTCGCAGTCCGGTTTTGTCGGTCGGACAGGAAGCGACGACGCGATCTACATCTTCTGAAACGAGAAACTTTGGTATCGATGACAGTTTTCGTGAAGCATAAGCAGGGAGCGCGTACTCCAGGCCTGCCTTGCAACGTCCTGTGGCTCCAAGAAAGCGAAGGTAGCTGCGCACTGCTGTAGCTCCCAGCTTCGCGTATGAGGAACCGTGGCGCGCTCCTCGCGTTAGAACAAACTCCCGCAGCGTACTTGGGCTATAAGCAGTTGGATTGGTGCCGACCGTAGCAACGAATTCTTCGAGCACTCTTTGATAAACATCCAAAGTTACCCGCGTGACACCTCTATGTTCGAGCATCCATGAATAGAACTCCCGGAGCATCGGCACGGAGGAGACGTGAGAATCGTGGGACGTAGTTTCGGGAAGCAGTCCGCGTTCTTCGAGGAAGCGAAGGAAGTGCCGTACAACGCTGAGGGATTCCAGTCTGGGCCCTCGTTGGTAAGGGGCATAGCGCACTGCAGCTAGATATTTCGAACACGCCTGCAAACCTTCGGCAAAGTCTCCAGTAGTTCTTCTAGTCTTGGTGAGCCAATCCGTCCAAGCCGCGAAGGATTGAAGCATCCTAAAGACCGTTCGCCTCTTATAGCCGCGGGCATGCAGCCAATCTGAGAAGTCGTTGACGTATTTGGCGGCAGGACCCGCATTGAGCCTCTTCCGCGTGATTTTTGCGCTTACGTGGTGTTCGAGCATGTTGCCTCCTTTGCATCAAGGAGACAATTCCGAGCGTACGAAATCTAGAGTAAATCTCTACTTAAGCCAGCCGCCTTCTTATCCTGGTTATGTCTATTGAGGCCAGATGCGGCTATCTGAGTAGCGTTCCTTCACGAATCTCGTCAGTAGCCCGCTTAACGACCGTCTGGCCGATGGAAATTTGACCTCGCACTGAGACGTTTTCGCCAGCAGCCGGTCCCTTCCGCACATCAATCCAGTGCGCCCGGCCATTGACCGACGCAATCACAAAGGTGCGTTCCGTCGTCGTGACGACGCTGGTGGCTGGAACAAAGAGAAGGTTCTCTCCAGTACTGACCGGCCAATCAACGGTTGGGTACATACCCGGAGCCAGGCTGCCGTCTTTGTTGAACACATCCAGTTCGACCATCATTGACCGGCTCTGCTGAACGAGAGCATTCGGGATGCGCGCGACCTTTGCCGTATAACTTCTTCCGGGACGCGCCGGGACATGGAAGACCGCCGACATGCCATTCACGACTGAGCCGGTATAGGTCTCAGGCACAGGGACAATTAGCCGCAGATGCGCGACCTGCTGAAGCTTGAGCATCGGGGTATGACCGCCATCGATGAGCATTCCCGGATTCACGAATCGGTCGGTAATCATTCCGTCGAACGGCGCGGTCACTCGGAGGTATGACTCCATCGCCTGACTCGCCTGAAGACGTTCTTTCGCCGTTCGCACCGCTGCCTTTCGGCTGTCCACTAACGCCTGCGCCGCATCGCTTTGCTTTTGAGCCTGTAGCAATTCGTTACCGGCAACGGCACCGGGAGTCTTGGCGGCCTCCTGCAGCTTCGCCGCGGTGCTTTCAGCCGCCGCCGCCTGAGCCTCAGCCTGTGCGACCTCGGCCTCTGCCTGATGGAGGTTCGCTTCCGAAGCCGAAGTTTGCGAGTTGATCTCCGGCGCGGAGAGTTGAACCAGCAGTTGTCCCTTATGAACCAGACTGCCTCGGTCTACGAGCACCTTTTCAACGTAGCCGGGAGACCGGGCTTCAATATCGGTCTGGAGAAATGGGGCCAGCTCCGCGGTCAGAGGAACCGTTCGAGCGGAGGAATGGCTCTCCACCTTCACCGTCTCCACATGCGCTGGACTCTGGGCGAAGGCGGGCAGGCAGAATACCAGCGGAAGCAAAAGGCGGACATGCTTATGGATGGACATAGTATCGACTCGATGGATCTTCAGGATTGAGTGAATTCGATGTAGTGGACGCTTTGCGCTGTAGCAACGCATAGACAGCCGGCAGGACAGTAAGAGTCGTCAACGTGGAAAGGATAAGACCACCGATCACGGCTCGACCAAGAGGAGCCGACTGCGCGCTTCCTTCTCCAAAACCAATCGCCATCGGAATCATGCCGCAGATCATGGCGGTTGCCGTCATCAGAATTGCCCGGATGCGACTTGTCGCTCCGGTCCGCGTTGCTGCCTCGACATCCTGATCCTGGTGCCTCGCCTGCTCTGCAAAGCTGACGAGAAGAATCGAGTTTGCCACCGAAATGCCAACGGCCATAATCGCACCCATAAAGGACTGGATGTTGAGAGTGGTTCCTGTGACGAGCAGTATGAGAACCACGCCGCAGAGGACACCAGGAACTGTTGAAAGTATGGCAAGGGGTAGGCGAAGAGATTGGAAGTTTGCCATGAGCAGCAAGAAGATCGTGGCGATAGCGAGGAGGAGGCCGATGCGTAGTCCCGAGATGGTCTCTTCAAGGGCGGGTATCTGTCCACGCACTGCAACGACCGAACCTTTCGGCGCTGCCGGTAGATTCTTCAATGCCGCTGCGATACGTTTCTGAGCGTCACCAAGGGGCATCCCGTGCAGATTTGCAGTCATGCTCACAATCCGTTGCCCGCTCAACCGTTCGATCATTTCAGGCATCGTCCCGTATTCCAATTTGGCAACCTGATCGAGTTGCGGTTGAGACTGTCCATCGTGCATGAGCGGCAGAGTGGATAGCGCACCGAGACCCTGCATCCGGTTGGAAGGTAGCTGTACCTGAATCTGGAACGCATTGCCTGTCCGGGGATCACGCCAGTAGTTCGGCGCTGTGAATCGTGAGGAGCCAGTCGCGGGTGTCAGAGAGTTCGTCACATCGGCCATCGTCAGACCGAACTGACCGGCGTAGTCCCGGTTTACGTTTATCTCGACCGTGGGATAAAGACGAGGCTGAACAATGGAGATGTCTCGCAGGAAGTCGAGCTTACGAAGTTCGGCTTCGACCTTTGCCAGATAGGCATAGTCCTGGTCGATGTCTACTCCTTGCACATCAATTTGAATCGGCGTCGGCGATCCAAAGCTCATCACCTGCGAGATGATGTCTCCCGCTTCAAATGCCACTGCCAGATTCGGCATCTCCTTGTGGAACGCAGCCCGCAAATCCTCGCGCAATTGCTCATCATTGGGATGACCAGGCCTGAGTTGGACCTGTACCAGGGCCTCTTCGGGCCCGCTTGTGAAGAGATGAATGAGGTTGACCGGATAGCTGGAAGGTTGCACACCAACATAGTCGGAGGTGATCTCGACGTTGTCTTTCCCAACAGTCTTCCGAATCAGATCGAGAGCCTGCATCACCATAGGCTCCGTCTCTTCGATCCTCGTCCCGACAGGTGCTTTCAGGCGCAGTCGCAGGACGGGGCCGTTTGAATCAGGGAAGATTTCAGTGCCGATGCGAGGTGCAACCAACAAGAGGATGAGTGCAGTAACTCCAAAATAGAAAAGAATGACAGGCCAGCGGCGATTCAGCACAAACGTCAGATACTTCTCGTAGTGCGTTCTCAACCTGCCGAAGCTGCCTTCTTTCTCTTCTCCCTTATGCGACTCCTTCATGATCCAGGTGGCGAAGACCGGAACCAGACTGCTCGATAGAAAGTAGGAGGCCACCATCGCAAATCCGACGGCGAGAGAGAGCGGAACGAAAAGTTGCCGTCCCACTCCGTTCATGAAGAAGGATGGAACAAAGACCGCCAGAACGCAGAGCATCGAGAGTAGACGCGCCAGCACCGTTCGGCGGCAGGCTTCGAGAACCGCTCTTGCTCTGGATACGCCGGGAAGGAGCTGCGTATGGATGTTCTCCACTTCGACCGTTGCTTCATCCACGAGGACGCCGACCGCCAGTGCCAGCCCGCCAAGGGTCATGATGTTGATCGTCTGGCCGGTCGCCCATAAGAGGAGTACGGCGGCAAAGAGTGCAAAAGGGATATTTGCCACGACGATCAACGCCCCGCGCCAGTCTCTCAGGAAGAGCAGTACAACCAACCCGGTCAGAATCGCGCCGAGCGCCGCTTCCCGGACGAGGCCATTGATTGCGTTCGACACGTACCCGGACTGGTCGAAGGCGAGCTGCACATCGACATCGTCCGGCATAACTTTCTTGAAGCCGGGGATTGCGGCTTTCACTGCCTGAATGACCGCCAGCGTAGATGCGTCGGAACGCTTCGTCACCGGGATGTAGACGGTACGGTGCCCATCTACATGGGCATAGGCCGTAACGATATCCGTGCCATTCTCAATGGTTCCGATATCGCGTAGGTAGATGTTCGCTCCCGAGCGGGGATGAATGGGAGCAGCCATCAAGTCGTTCAACTCCGGTCCCAGCGTGGAGTTTGTGCGGACGATACGATTCAGCGTTCCGTCATAGAGATTGCCCGACGGGGAAACGACCGTTCCACTGGTTACTGCCGCGATTGCTTGCTCAGGGGAGACGCCATACTGCTTGAGTTTGTCGGGATCGAGCGTGACGACGATGGTGCGCTGGTTGCCTCCAAAGGGCGGAGGTGCAGAGACACCGGGAAGCGTTGCAAATAGAGGACGCACCTGATTCAAAGCAATGTTTTGCAGTTCACCTTGCGTGTGGCTGTTGCTGGTAAACAAGAGGAGACCAACGGCAACGCTTCCAGGATCGAAGCGGGTGATGAAGGGTGGAACCGTGCCGGGCGGCATGAAGGCGCGGGCGCGATTGACATAGCCGACTGTTTCGGCCATCGCCTGCTGCATATTCGTGCCTTCACGGAAGGTCAGCTTCATCAAGGCAGCGCCTTGAACGCTCTTGCTGTCTACCGCCTGAATGCCGGTAATGTAGAGGAAGTGGTACTCGTAATAGTAGGTAAGAAAACCTTCCATCTGCGCGGGCGTCATGCCGCCGTAGGGCTGTGCGACGTAGATCACAGGATTCCCAACTTCAGGGAAGATATCCATGCGCATTCTTCCGACCGCCATGAAGAACCCGGCGACGATTGCGATCAACGCCACAATGACGGTAAGGGGACGGCCCAAAGCTGCAAGGACTAAGCGCATGTCAAATGACCACCTGAACTACTGAGCTGCCTGAAGAAAAGGCTGAAGATCGCCACGTATAGACTGCAATTGAAGAAACGCACGCCAGACATTCAGGCGCGCAATCGAATCGTCCATCTCTGCCTGCACCACAAGCCGCTGCGCTTGTGCCACATCGTCGATTGAGGTCAGGCCCGCCTTGTAACGGGCTGTCGCCTGGGCGAGTGCAGTATGAGCAGCCTCAACCTGAATAGGAGTGTTCTTCGCGATGCTGCGCGTCGCTCGCAGGGCGGCCCGTGCCTGAGCGAACTGCTCCTGGAGTTGCCGTCCTACCAACGTCTCGCGGGATTGTTCCGCTTTGAGAGTCGCGGTCTGGGAAGCTTCCCGTGCGTGAATGCTGGCAAAATCGAGGAAGCCAAAGGTGACGTTCAGACCGACAGCGTAGTTTCCCACGTTAGGAGCGAGACCATTTGCGCCACCTAGGCGCTGTCCGTTCGTCTCAGCGCCGGTGCCTCTCCCATAACCCGCTGCCTCCAGATTGAACTGTGGCACCCAGCTACGGTCCGTGGCGCGAAGCTCCGATGCCGACTGAGAGACGACCGCATGTTGTTCTAGCATCGCAGGCGTGTTCTCTGGATGAAACGCTTCGTCATCTTCGATACCTAGAGGGACCTCTGCAAGCAGATGAGCAGAGTTAAGTGGTCGGGTTATGTCGTCCGGCTTCGACATAAACTTCGCGAGGGTCGCCTGGCTCATTTCGACCGCTTCTGTGGCGAGAGCCAACTGAGTATTCGCAGCCGCTTTCTCGGCCTCGATTCGTGATTCGTCCGCGCCGGGACGCAGTTCCGCGGAGGCAAGTGCATGGATGCTCTTTCGAAGTGTCTCCCAATTATCGACGGCGACCTGGGCAGAATTCTCCGTCTGACGAGCCGCAAGGACTGTCAGGAAGGCATCCGCCGCCGCACTGGAGACCTCAAGCTGGCTTCTCTCCACAATCGCATTCGCCCGGTCGCGTGCTGCCGCCGCTGATTCTACTTTGGCGTGGCGCAATCCAAAGTCGAATGGTTGCCAATTGACCAGAAGCCCAGTAGCGCTTCCCCAAACGGACCCGGCATTGTTCGTTCCAATGACCGGACCGGACATGCTCGGCAAAATATTTTGAGGGAGGAGCGTACCGAAGACGTTGTTTCGCGTGGCCCTGTTGACCTCCACAAGCCCATCGAGGCGTGGAAGATAGGAAGTCCTCGCTAACCGGATATTTGCCACAGCGGCATTGAGTTCTTGCTCGGAGACATGGATTGCAGGATAGTTCTGCTGTGCGTCCTGAATCACTTGAACGATTGAGAGATCGGACGCCGCAACTGGAGTCGATGCGGTCTGAGACTGGGCCAGAACTACGACAGACGCAGCAAGAAGACAGCCGACACCAATCCCGCGAATCCAGCCGGCATCTCGCATGAATGGACTATTTGCCTTCAATCAGCTCTCCAAAAAGTTCGCGAACCCTGAGCTTTGCTGTTTTGAGCGCACGGCGACCGGATGCCGTGATCTTGTAGAGACGGCGGATGCTCTTGCCGGACCGTTCCTCCTCCGACTTCAGATAGCCTCGTTTTTCTAAACCATGAAGGATCGGGTAGAGAGTCCCAGGACTGATCTTGTATCCATGCCGGGCAAGCTCCTCCGCCATCCCCGCCCCGAAGATGGCTTCATGTTCCGCATGATGAAGAATGTGCAGACGAATCATGCCGGAATAGAGATCGCGGTTATCCGTATCGCCTTTCATAAACGAACCTCGTTATCGAAATACGATAGCAGATCGAACCTTAAGGCATGATTAATTATGGCCACCCGGCAGGAATGAGGCATAGAACTTGGCGCGACGGCCAACAGTGCGGTCAACTCGCCACACTGTTGGCCGTCCTCCCCTAGAACCAGATGGCAGAGAACAGCTATGAAGTCGGTCATCGGCCGGCACACTTCGGACCGCAGGCAGCATGGAATTATGCAGAGCGAGATGGTGTAGGAGTCGTGCTCTCACGCGGGTCTTGCGTCGACGCTCCGCATAATCCCGTCCTCCACATAATGAGCGATGTGCCCGTATGTGCACGAGAGGCGCTTGTACAACTTTTTGGTAAACAACGTCTGCTTGAATCCTGAATCGATGAAGTTGAGCAGCGTGTTTCCGAACTCGGCCTTGTCATCTGGTGTGGACCACTGGGTTGCAGTGAACTGCGTCGGGAGAAAGGGACGCTTGCGCATAAATTCTCCGTGCAAAGAAAAGAGGCCAGCAGAAGCTGGCCTCTTTTCTTTGCCTGTTGGACCGGGTTACGGTCTCTAGGGAACTATCTCCCGGTTGTGACTATAGCACGCGTTGCGAGGTCCTCATCCGAAGAGTCGCAGCTGCTCACCAACGACATAGCCAGTGGGCCACAACGACTCTTTCTTCTTTGGTTGCGAATGAATCAGGATCGGACCGGAAGCCGAAACTGGCGGAGCATCCGTTATTCCGGTGAACATGTCAGGAATCTCAGGCTCTGCTTCGAACGCCGGCATCAGATCATTTAGCGACGAAGCGGGAAGCTGTGCGGTCCTTTCTTTGCGCAGCTCTTGCCAGACGGCATCTGCAGATTCGCCGACACCACCTTCTTCCACCAACTCACGTGCCATGGCTGCGAGCATGTCGTCGTCCGCGTCCATCGAATGGAGGCCCTCTCCCGAGAACTTGCCCTCCATCATGAGCGCCACAAGCATCTTCTTTCCCATTAGACGCAGGCAGGTCCGCTGCGTTGTTCCTTCATAGATAAGGAACTTCACGCGAACAGGGAACCGCTGCCCAATTCGCCACGAGCGGCGGGAGGCTTGTCGCAATGTATGGAGCGAATAGCCTGTCTCATAGAAGATGATGGTGGGAAACCACAGCAGGTCCAGGCCTGTCTCGACAAGTTTCGGGTGGCAGATGATAACCTCCACACCCTCTTTCACCCGCTGCGCATACCACTGCTCGCGCTTGAGAGCAGGGACGCTTGAACGGAGTACGGCGACCCGGAAGCCGGCCTGACGCACAACTCCTTCGAGCCGCTCCGGAACATCGTGCTCTCCGGTGAAGGTGGCAAAGACCTGGCATCTCCGACCCTGCCGCAACTCTTCCCGGATATCCTCGATCAGCATCTTCTCTTTGGGATAGAGCTGGTCTTTTGGCAAGTCAGGAGCGGTCGTCACCAGAAATGGAACGAGCCGCTTCTCCTGCGGATCGAACCGCTTGCCGATAATCTCTCCGATACCGAAGGGATGATCGGGATAGAGCATGAGACGATGCAGCATGAGGCTCATGAGGCTTCTGTTGCCGCGGTTATGACGAAGCGCCCGCTCGATGTCCCCCTGGATCGTCTCGTAGGCGTCACGAAGCTCTCCCTCGAGCGCAACCTCGCAAACGATTTCTTCGTACGGAGGTAGGAACTCTGCAATGTCTTCGAGCGAGACGAAGACAGTCGAACTCATCAAAAATTTGCCGAAGAGCAGAGGAGAGGCACCTGGCTTCTTGGTTAGCCGGAAGGTGCTTTTAGTGGCACGCGTACATGCTTTGTCTTCGTCAGGTATCTTTTCGATGGACTCGAGAACACCATAGGTCGCCTGGAAGTCCGCCTGTCCCTGCGTGCCTGCCTCAAATCCCTCCTTCACCATCTTCCATGGTTCCATCCGGTAGAAGATGTGGAAGAGATCCGAGGCGTAACCGCCCATGAGCGTGCCGGTGTTGCCGATCAGCTTTCGCGAGCATCGACGCAGTACGGCCAGGTTGTTACCTTGGGCCGTATCGTTCGCCAACTGGTGCATCTCGTCCGCGAACGCATAGGTGAAGAATCGCTTCATGTATCGACCCATATACTCAAGCGGCGCCATGCGTTGAATCTTGCTCCGGTCTGCTTGCCACAGGGGAGAGTAGTTCTCCGTTCCGCCTGGTCGCTGGACCACCTCGAAGTGCTTCACATCCTCGAAGTCACCGCGCAGAAGATGTCCACCTTCGTCTTTGGTGATCGTCGCGCCGGTATCTGGATTCGTAATGCAATCCCGTGAACTGCCTGACTTGGGAGTGCCATAGGCATGCTTCCAGAAGTAGCTGAGTTTGCCTGTCTCTTTGGAGACGATGAAGTAAGATGGCGCGGTGCAGCGTTGACGCCATCCTTTGCAGCCCATCTTTCTCAACTCAGTCACGCTCGTCTTGAGTCCTTTCGCAACGACGTGCCCATTGCGCATACTGACTTCGACCACGCCATGAGGTTTCGAAGGGTCACCTCCATTGCGCAGGTCATACACAACAAAAGCTCGCGCACGAGGGACGGTAATCAGGACCTCGCGCGCCCACTTCAAGACCAGGTGCGGCGGGCACATCACCAACGCCGTATACGGCTGACCGGCCGCGTGTGCGTGTGCGATGCCGATCGACATGAGGGTCTTACCGGTTCCGCATTCGCCGACAAGTCGTACTGAATCCTCGGTCGCGAGGTACTTCGCCGCTCCCGTGATGGTCATAGCCTGTACCGGAAGGGGTTTTCGCAGCAGGGTCTTCAATGCAGGTGCGACGGGATCTTTTGGGCCCTGCAGCGGAGGGTACATTTCCACGATGCGGGTTCCCAGTTCCGCACTGTAGGTGCGGAGATAGTCATGGTAGGTTTCCATATAAGGCTCCGGGGTGAGCAAAACGAAAAGGCCAGCTCAACGCTGGCCTTGGTCTGGATTACTTCTAAGACTTTGGAGTGGGATAGTTAGCTCAGGTAAGGAACTGAGTTGCTTTCCTTGCTTCCACGCCAGATCTGATGCCTTTCCTGAGAATCCAGACGAGTTCACAACCGTAAAGGCGCAAAGGCCAGCTCAACGTTGGCCTTTGTCTGTGGGAACGTGTTCAGTGGAGGCTAGATCGGAGGATTTGGATGTCTAGTGGAGACACGCTCTTAATGAACTTATGGCTCATCGTTCATCAAGTGAGCGAGATAAGCCGCTGGGGAGAGTACCCGCACTCCATCTCGGAGGTCTTCAGGAAAGTGCCTTAAGTTCCCGGTGATCAGCCATGAATCTGTTTGATGAGCTAGCGCCAAGAATGGAAGATCGTTTGGATCCGGGCAATTCAAAGAGCCACCCGGGGCATCAGGGAGTTGAAGGCTCTCCTGAATTACAAACTCGAGCCACATCGGGGGGAAACCATATCGTTGAAATTTCGGGCGGCGTGTCACATCACGATACTCAGCGACGATCCGTGGACTTGTCACCAGTTGGACGGTTCCTTCGAGAATCCAGTCCATCATGAGTACTGCTGGTGCTCCCCCGGGTTTGAGTCCTGCCGAAACCAGAACGTTCGTATCGAGAACGATCAGCCTCATTTACTCTTACGCCGCCTGCGGGCCGAGCGTACCGCTGTAATTTCTCGGTCAATCTCATCATCGGACACAGCATCGATGTTGGTTTGGGAGAGTTGCCAATTCTGGCGCAGGCTCGCTTTGGCCATCGCCCGACGCAACTCGCGATCCTCTTGGATGACATCTCCAAGCACTGGGATCAGAAAGTACGCGGGACCACTTTGGCCTGCAAGGAGTACCGTCTCACCCGTAGGTATTGCCTTTAGAGCCTTGGCACCCCGGGTTCGAAAGTCACGTAAAGATACTTGTCGCACGTTTTCTCCTCCTAATTTCTAGTGTAGCCGTTTTGGCTACACCGTGCTACAACGACAAGGAGTTTGATGGATGGGATCAAATGAAGTCTGTAAGCACTGTCTTTATCTCATAGGAAGGCCAACGAATCGGGCCGTTTCCCATTGGGAAGGAGATTAGGTTCGCTTTTCGGGCTTGGCCGATTCGCTCCATCAACTCTTCTCGGGTTGCATCGACAACAGCAGGGCAGCAGCCGACGCCGAAAAGCGGTTTGACCTTGCCGTCTCGGCGCAGCATTTCGAGCAGATGCTCTCCCCACGACGGATCCGCGGGAAGTCCTTGAAGGCTCACGAGAGCGGCCCAGGAGAGAGCGTCGGCTTGCGGTACATCGCTCCATAGGAATGTTCTGCCTGCACTTCCGTTGGCATGGAGCCATGAGGAAACCGCAACAACGTGACGTATGGCTCTCTTTTCCCCGGTCAGGTTGAGGTTCGCCTTGTACAGCGAAGCGTCGGCTCCGAAACCAATCCGTTGCTTTTTGCCGTCGAGGGTGACGAGAGTGAAGTGATGATTCTCCTGGATAGCTCCAGTAATCGCGCCAACCTCAGCATCGTTTCCGAAGTAGCTGAGGAGATGCGCCTGTTCGCCTTCTCCGATGAAGTGGGAAACATGGACAGAGATGTGTGTCTGAGTCTTGAGGGAGCTCCTGAGATACTCAAGCCGAGCGAGCCGGAGGTGTGCGTTCTGCATCGTCCTTGTTCTCCTTCTTTCTCTCGTCAGTGAGAATCAGTGTTCGGCCGTCTTCGTAGACCAAAGCCAGCTCGTTCGAGAAGCGTTCACGTTTGTGTATCTCGGTGTAGCCCTCGACCTTCTCCTCGAACGTCGTGACATATTTGACTGTCCTCCACCGGGCAATGTGACGGTCCTCATCTGAGCCGAACACTCCATTCAGAAGACCGGCTGTGCAGAGTAATCCCACGTGACCGCCATGCAGCGGCGTGATCGGCCGCCCGACGGATGCTTCCTCTCGCGGCAGAAGGTATGGGCGTACCTTGGCCCAAGCAGAAGACAAGAGAATCAGGTCTTCCACCTCATCAAATGGAAGGCCGCGGTGTTCCAGCACGGCGGGGCCTGTAGGCGGAACGGGATATGGAGCTTCGTCCCCTGTGAGGGTTGGCATCGCCTTGTTCCATATGGCCGAAATCAATTGCTCCCGGTTTCGCTCGTATTCGGCCCCTTTGACGCGGCTTCTGAATGCCATGAGTACGACCTGATCGAAGCGTTCGGATTCGGGATCGGTCAGCCGCAGGACCTGGAAGCCGGTGAATGCCTCTGCCAGAAGATCGGCGCATGCCTGCAACTGCCCATGAGGTACTACCATCACGAGGACCCCGCCAATCGCCAGCCAACGAAATGTCTTCTGGAGAAACAACACCTCCATACGCTTGTTGCCAAAGGAGGCTACTTCTGAGTCGTAGGGCGGGTTCAGGTAGAGCAGGGAGAAGCTCCCGCTTCTTGCCTGTACATCGAAGAGATTGCCGTGGATAGTACTGATGCCAGAGCCCTTGGCTGCTCGTGCACGTTGTGCGTCGAGTTCGACAGCGTGCCGTTCAACTTTCGCTTCTCCTGTCAATTGAAGGAGTGCCGCGCCTGTACCGGCACACGGATCGAGAACGGAAACGTTCTCATCTGGAAACTGTAGGAGGCGTCTCAGACGCGCTCCCTCTTCAGTTGGCAATGGATAATAGCCAAGCTTGATGCGGGCGACACTGCGCATAAGAATCTCCCTGAGAGTCGAAAGAGCATGTCATGTTATGACTTGAACCATAAAATGGCAGGGGTTGCCATTTTATGGTTCTGAGCGAACGGGGGCGGCTCTGAACCAGAGCGAGTCAGGTTCTCTGTAGCTTGCACGCACCTGAGACTGAACTCTATCGGATAAGGTGGGGTGCCGCGATATTGACGAATTCGCGAGAAGTGATGATCTTCGTGCATTTCCAATAGGTGGGGAAATGCTTCTGATTTCCGGTGATCAGGTAGTCAGCACGCGCAGCATCTGCGCATTCGATGAAGATGTTGTCGTCAGGGTCACTAGTGACATTCAGTTGTCGCGATGGAGAGACTATATGGCTATGGTTCTTAACAAGTTGAATTAGTTGTTGGCGAATCCCTTTGCGAATCCCAAGCTCAGGTCTTCCAAGCACGTCCGCGTACTCCTCAAGGATAGGAGTGGAGACATATAGATGTGCGGGCTTTGTGATTGCGAGGAGAAACACCGTGCGCTGAAGGCTGTCTGGTTTTAGGGCGGCGGAAATCAGCACATTTGTGTCAATGACCAAGCGCAGGGCGAGCATTAGGTCTTCCTTCGCTGCGCCCTGGATGCCTTGATCACCTGATCGATTTGACGGGACGTCATTTGGCTCGTCTTATTTTGTTTGGCTTCCTGCCCAATGATCTTGAGGACTTCAGGCTCTGGAGCAGCCAGTTTCACGTAGTCGCGCAGATTCATCAAAACCGCGGTGGGGGTACCTCGTTTTTCGATAACCAGGGATCTACGCTCCACATCAACGCGTCGCAGCAATTTCCCGAAATTTGACCGTGCACTCAAAGCTGAAACAACAATCGAGTCATTCCTTTTTGCGGTTACGGTAGCCATAAACTCTCCATTTCCCCTGTTTGAACTGTACAGTTCGAGTTTGCCGGGCGTCAACCAGCAGATCCTTTTTCCCGCATAAAATAGGGATCGTGGATCCACTGCGGTTGGCAGCGCGCGTTCGGATGCACTCGCTGCCACTTTATGGGGCAAGGAACATGATGATGATGTATGTGTCTTGAGAGCAGAGTTGCCTGACTGCCCTTTACAGCAACCGCGGATCGATGTGGTAAGCCACGGGTCTCTCGATCACGATTCGCGAGAATTCGGAATGAGCCGGGTTGAGCAGATAATTCCGCTCTTCCGGTACGATTGCACTCGGTACAGAAAGCACGGGATGTGTTGCACTCCGCATCCATGCATCGCCTATCGATTGGCTAGCCGAACTCGGCGGTTCAGAGTTCCAGCTCTGCGGTAGATCGCTTAGTATCTGCACCAGAGCATCATCACATTCGATGCGATAGAGTACGTAGTTATTGAGTGGAGCCGCCTTTGTCAGATGCGCTAAGATCTCGAGAATTGCAAGTGAGCGGGAACCGGCGGCATAGACCATCCGAATGCCTTGGCTGTTCCAGCGGCCTCCGAAGAGCCGGGCCCCTTCTCCCGAGAACGCATCTTCCGACTTTTTCGCCCTTGTGATTCTCCATGCCTCCATCAGGAGAACACTCCATTTTCAAGGCGACCAATAAGGTTACGAACCTCTCTCGCCCCCAGTTCGGTTCTAGCGTAATCAATCGGGCGTGCGTTATTCAGACCGCGGATAGGCGATGTCAACCACTGCCGTACGCCGTCCTTATCCCCCGTAAAGAGGTCTAACGCGGCGTCGAAAA
>Ga0255336_101607_pt1 | contig 15133 bp, 22 predicted proteins | sample MeOH1_35cm_T3_17_FD_189102 | JGI IMG/M metagenome (GOLD analysis project Ga0255336, IMG submission 189102) | Sandy soil microbial communities from University of British Columbia, Vancouver, Canada - MeOH1_35cm_T3_179 | ecosystem: Engineered > Artificial ecosystem > Sand microcosm > Unclassified ...
AATCTGCAAACTCGACTGGCCCCGATGCCGCTGCGATGACGTGTTTGAATTCTGCATAGGCTTCGTCCCGGATAGCTAGAGCCTTCTTCCAGCCGTCTTTGCTCAGCGCCCCCCGAGCATCAGGGACTCGCTGGCGTCTAGCATCTTCTTTTACAATCATGAATCGTGGTAAGAATCCACCACCGATAGCATTGTCAGGCAGAGCTTCTTGTAACCACTCAGGAGTCGAACCCCCAATGATCGTGGTTTCGGGGGCTGCGATGTGTTGGATGTTTCCAGACTTGGTACGCCGCTCAATAGGCCTACAATCGAGCAGTTCAGTAACATAAGGGATCATCCCTTCCATATATCTCTGACGATTGAAGAAGTTCGCCAACTCAGAAGCATATACAATCGCATGAGGCTGAACTACTAGATCCTCATGCAGCTTCTCCGGACTAGCCGAGCCGATGATGAACTGTGGCCTATCCTTAGGATCAAGCTGCACAAGCAAGCTCTGATTCAACTCGATCGCGCTGCTCTTTCCGATTCCGCTTGGGCCTATAAGCAGAAGATTCAACATAGGCCACAGTTTGCGATAATCGTCTAGGAACCAGCACTTCCTTCCAACTGCTGCTCCCAAGACGCTCAGTGCGCCGAAGAGTAAATAACTCCACGGCATCTCAACAGTAGGCCAACTCTGAAGCCAGAGTTTAAGCCAACTATCATCGGGGATACTTGAGGTTAACTTCTCTGGAGTTATTCGCACTTCGCTCGGTAGGGTGGTAGAACAATCTGTTCATAGCAACGGGCGCAGAGGTTTCCGCGCCCATCGGCTTCAAACTTCTCCCCGCATTTACTGCATCGCAGTGACTTCACTGGTCTTGTTTCCCGGAGCAAAAAGGTTCCTCAACTCCATCTGTTCGGCGGCGATTCGACTACGGCGTTCGGCGGGAGTCTCAAGCTCAGCGAGAGTAAAGGTCTCTTCCTTATGCTCGATACCGTTCTGCCCCATAGTGGGCCTGCGAACTGTGGCTGTGTTATCATCAATCGCCAACACAAACACATTCTCTTCGCTGGCGATGATTGATGCGATTGTCCCTGCTTTAACGTTGCTCATTGTTTTCCTTTGTTATTAGATTAGACTGTTTCTGGGGCGAATTCGTTTTGATCTTGACGGGAGATTTTAGGCGCAGATGGCTTAGCCAAAGAACATTGGACACCAGTTTGTTGGATGTCCATCTGCAAACTTCTTTCCGCAATAGGGGCAGGTCTTCATAATACCGGCCCTCCATACTTCTTAGCCTCTCCCCAACTAGGCCCGACTGATATCCCGATCGGGAGTATCAAGCCGCCTAGCTCACGCCACGGCTGTTCCATCACTCGCTTGATCGTGCCTACAACCTGAGGGATCATTTCGTTCGGGCTTTCAAAAACTAAGCTGTCATGCACTTGGATCAGTAGCTGAGCGGGTTTTGGTAGAGGTTCAACATAACCTACAACCTTCGACACCAGTTCCAAAGGCCAGTTGATGCGCTCGTACATAAGCCCAAGCATAGCACGGAAGATCACGTCTGCCGCTGCACTCTGCGGCAAGAAGCTTAAGCTCTCTGTGTAATAGCTCGTCGTGTAGAACCATCTCTTGCGACCAAAGGGGGTTGTTAGGAACCCATCTTTCTTCGCTTGATCCGCCAGCCTGTTCTGCCATTGGACTGTCTTTCCTAATTCCTTCTTCCATGCTTCTAGTAACCTCTTGGTCTCGTTAAAGTCCATGTCATACATCATGGAGATCTTCTTGGCCCCCATGCCGTAGTTACTGCCGTGGACGATGCGTTTAGCCTTACCGTAGGGCGCGTCTTTGTCGTTATCTTTTTCTACTTCATCGTAAGGGATTCCGAAGAAGATACTTGCGGCGTGCTTGTGTTCACTATAGTCTGGGATACTTGTGAATCTATCAAGTCGCTCTTGATCGTTAGCGAAGTAGGCAGTAAGTCTGTTTTCAATACCGGAGTAATCAACGTCGATGATACTCCATCCCTCATGGCGTGGAACGTAGAGATGACGAGCCGCTTCTGTGATATTCTGTAGGTTAGGATCGCTACTACTAAGCCTGCCACTGTTGTGAGACAGGAAACCATTTGCAATAAAAGTACGAGTCGAAGTCCTAATCCCGACGTTGGGCCTGTTTCCAAGAAACTCAACTTCCAAAACCTCCACTGGTTTTCCGTAAGCTAATTTGTTAAGCCAAAAAGAATCGCTGCGTTTAAGCAGGCGTTGCGGGCGCGTACTTCCAACTACTCGAATGCCGTCATGAACATGAACGTGTTTGAGTTTTTTGTCTGACGGAGTTTGGTGATAAGCGTAGCCTAAACTGCTTAATTTGTCTTTAATCTCTTCTAAAGTGGAACCTTCGTTCTGTGAGAAGTGTAGCCCACCTGTTTTCTTATGCACGCAACCTTCACCGTCAAAGAACCCGGCTATATAGCCATCTGTAAAAGTATCGCCTGCAAACCAAGGATCTTTCCAGTACGCTAAAACGTCACCGGGCTTGAGTGCCGAAGATGGTTGCCATTGGTAACAACCTTTAGCGCTTTTTTGTTTCCCTTTGTTAACCAGCCATCCATGATCCGCACTTGCATAGATCGTGCCTTTACTAGTTGTGATTCTATATGAGGGCAGAACAAGATCTTTTTTCTCTTCGATAATAGAAGGACGGAGTTTTCTAAACAGCCCTTCCTCGTCGAAGCCTATAAGAGTTTCACCTACTTCTGTCTCACCAATAGATTTCCAATTCAAATCGGAAGTACAAACAAGAGTCTCTGGAGAGAGGCAAGCTGTCCCATGCACATTGAAATGGGTTTTAACCACACCGATCTTTAACATCTCTTCCTTCGCGAAGAGATTCAAGATGCTGGCTTTCTTCCGCAGGCTCCCGATGGCTTTGATTGCGGGGTTCTTGGTGCGATTGTAAAGCTTGGCAATCGCCATCTTCCCGGTGGTTATTTTGTCTGTCTTGAGATCCCTGACAGGTTCCAGTCCGAGAGTCTCGTACAGGTACTTCGCCACTTGGGCGGACGATGCCCACGGTCGCTCTGTCTCCTCGACTTGCGTCGTAATATACTTGACTGGTTTCCCAGACTTTCCAACAGTTCCAGCAGGTGCATCACTACGTCTGCCGACAAGGATGGTACGAGTTCTAAGATCTTCTGGCAGATACTTTTCCTCAGCCAGTATCTCGTTTGTGATTTTCTCACGAACTTCCTCAATGCGGTTGGGGTTGATCTTGAACCCTGTGTCGGACATGAGCTTGCAGATTTTGGCTAGAGGGACTTGAACTAACTCGTAGAGATTGAGCAGATCTGAATGTTGAAGCATGGGCTTCAACTGCCGATAAGCTTGTAATGTAACATCGACATCCCGCGCGTTGTAGAGTTTAAAGTCCTTCTTGTTCTCTTTCCATTGTGGTTTGTTGGAGAACATAGACCCGATAAAGCCTAGATCATGACTGAGGTCAGGAAAGCGTAGATGGTGCATCAACATGATGTCGGACATCTTAGCGGTGCAAATATGCAATAGCAGCCTCCAAGCACTCTACGTTGTCTTTAAGTAGCCCCAATGCGAGGTTGCAGTCGCGACACAGCAGCCCTCTTATGCGACCAGTACTATGGGCATGATCGACGAAAAGTTCGGTTTGTCTACAGCATATCGCACAGGAATTACACTGCTCTTTACACAGAAAATCTATCAGCTCCTGCGTGGTCTTGTAACGCTTCTCATACAACAGGCGACCTTTGTTGGCTTTGTAGTACACTGCAATGTACTTCGCACGGCAGGTTTTGCAATTAGGCTGTCTCCGTCCTTTTGCTCTGATCTTGAAAGAGAACTCCGCTATGGCCTTCTCCTCTCTGCACGTGGTACAGATTTTAGTTATTGAGGTTTCCACTCTACTCCTAATGCCTCAAATAGAATCGGAATATCAAACTGTAAGCCGTTCTGTGTTATGATGTTCTCTGCGTTGCAGATTATCCGACGAATCTCTGCAATATATGGGCCTTGAAACGGGACTACGATAGCGTGATGTGGCTTGTCAGAGAAGCCAACCATCATGATCTTTTTTGCGTCTCCATACCAGTACGCCGTTTCTATATCCAGTGCAAATTCCTTCGCAGTGAACTTCTGAACGTCTTCCAGACTCGGTTGAAGATTGTAGTATTCAGGCGGAGGAATCAGACTCTTTCTCAGATCGTTAATCGCAACTGGAAGATAAGTTTGTTCACGCATGATCGCCGCAGGATGAAGAGTGGCAACGGCACTGTAGCGATCGCCAAGCTCTTTGATCTTGAGAGGACTGCCCCTCCAATGATAGATCCCTTCAGTTAATCCTGTTGCAGTCTCCAGGGCTTTTGCTCCGAACAGATCGACACGATCCCACTTGCGCTCTTCCAGCACCGGAACAACGTGATTCTTCCAACACTGTTCAACTGCTTTCTTTGCGTCGGCTTTGGAGATGTAGGTTTTAGCATCAGGATCAGTGGGATAGATGTTCTCGGGCGGGCGACATTGGATGGTGTTTATTAGATTAACATCTGCCTTCTTGATTCCAGCCTTCCCGTACATGATATCCAACCATGTACCTGCTCCTCCGCAAAACGGAACTCCAGTCTCTTGCTCGCTCTGGCCGGGTGCCTCTCCTATCCCCAGACGATTGAGCGAACCTCGTTGCATCTCTACGAACGTGTTGTCAGGGTAGAGATTGCGAAGCGGGCAACTTTTACAACCCTCAACTTCAGAAACCTTCTTCAACGATCTCCCTTCCTGCGTATGTACGAGCAACATCCGCTGAGAACTACGATTGCCCTTCCATCTCGGTGTGGAACATCGAAATCGGCCTTCACCGTCGGATGATCACAATGGATTACTGGCTCTCGGTCGAGGTGGATACAGTTCCAACATCCACTTCCTTGTCCGGGCTTGGTGAAATTGGAAACGTACCCGCTAAGCAAAGTACCTATCGGCAAAATATTTTGAAACTTATCCGACATGAGGACATACACCGCCGTTGTGATAACGACCACAATTACAGTTAAAACACAGCAACTGATATCTGTCTTTAGGGCAACCAAGCTTCAGCACACGTCTGTACCATGCGGAACCTCGGGTATATCTATCTAAGTAACAATCGTTTAAGACATGATCAACAGTCAAGAACTTCAAATTAACCTCTCCACAACAGTTGCATTTATTTCCATAAGCTTCGAAGACTTGAGCCTTGGCTCTACCGATGCTTCGTTTTTGCGATTCTCTGGAACGTACACGACAAGCATCACAACTGTACTTACTCGTACGCGGAGCCTTACCACAACTTCCACACAGATTCAATACCTTGAGTTCTTCGCGTCTCCGTCTTGCGCGCGCATTGTTCTTTATTCGCTGGTCTTCGGGGCGTTGCATAAACCTTTACTTATCTGTCGTGCTACATAGCGGAGGTAGCACGGAAGACACTGACACCGAGGGAGTCGTAGCCCCTGATATCTTTTGAAGCTTCGGCATGGCTTCGGATTCAACTTCAAGTTGTTTATCTCTATTGGCATCTCTGACCCTCGGATGTACTATTGCAATTTCTGGTCTTGGTTCCCAAAACTTAGTCTCTGTTTTATACCTTCCGCCATCTCCGCGCTCACATCGCATGATACCGAATATCCTCTCCCCACTAGTGTAACTAGTGTCCCAGTCGTGTTGCGAGGGAGTCGCGTCAAGACACTCAGGATGACTGTGAATTGTTCCAAGGTAATGCTCCCCTCGGACAACAGACTGAGCGCCAACCGCATCGCCGAAGTGATAAAGTAGTTCATCCTTTGTACCTTCTTGCTTTGGAGTCCGCAGGGAGGACACCACAACAGTGTCCCCCTCTACCCGCCCCCACAACGTCTGCATGGTTTCGTTTGGATAGGCTGCAATCACTCGCTTGCGAAAGTCTGCGATAAGCTTCTTCGAGATTAAGACTCTGGATACCATAGACAAGGAAACAGGAGCGGCTCAGTGATAGAAACCGCTCCTGATTGAGCCGTCTGGTTGGACGGAAATTAACCGAAGGTTGAGCAGCAACCTTCGCCTCAGTGCAGTTAGTATATCTGGGGCATTACAATCCCAATCTTATAGCGCCGAAGATTTCCTGCACGACACTTCGTAGGTTTTTGTGTCCACGGTTCTTATGTCAGGACACCGTTACGCCAGTAAGTTCATCCTACGCATCCCGTGATCGACTTTTACCCTGCTTGGGTGAACCCAAAGGGGATGGCTAGTCGTCCAACCAGTGCGTCTGCTTTTCTCGGAAGCTCTACCCGCAGATGAATACTGCGTTTGTAGGCTGCATCTGCGACCAAGTTGTGAACTCCCGTAAAGACACAGAGCTTGGATTTGGGAAACAGCCGCACCGCGAAATTCATATTCATCTGCGGGTAGAACTCCCGTCAGGGGAAATTCTACGCTTGTCAGGCTTACTTCGTCGCCGGGCGGGGCTTGAACATATTGATGTTCGCGCGATCCACGCCCGTCTTGTCGGCCTTATGACTCACATCATAACCCACATGCAGGTTCGCAACGCGGTTAAGATACGCCACAACGCCTTCAGTACCAGTCTCGGTGGGTTCGACTTCCACACCAAGAGCTTCTACCAACCGAGCAAACGTAGTAGGACTCCACGTATACTCGTCGGGGTTCGGGAAGCTGGCAAAGATTCGCTTCCCCGCAAACTCACCCTCAGCTACCGCGAGGGTAAAGTCTACTCGTTCTGGATCCTTGTCATTGCGCCTTGCTCCCGGCAGGATACTAAATACATAACTGCCCTTCGGCAAAAGCTCAAAGCCTGTAGGGATCGCTTTTAGATCTAAATTTTCCCAACTCATGAGTTAGTTTTATTTCTCCCTTTGCTGTTAAATTAGACTGTTTTCGCAGTCGTTTCGTTTGAGGTTTCTGAAGAATATTCTCCGTCGGCTTGGTTGCGCCAAGGATTGATGGCATCGTGCTCACAGCCGAAATTGTTCCGCTGGCACTTCGGACACCATGCATAAGGTTCAGTCATACTTCTTCCTCAAGCTAAGCCAACTCGGTCTCGGCGGTCTTTTAGATGGCCGCTTTGATGGCTTTTTCGGCGCCACTGGCAGCTCCCTCGATGTGGTTGATAAGCTTCTGGACAAGGTCTTTCTCCAGATCAAAGAAGTTATATTTCTTCACATACTCAGCGATGCTTCCGATTTGGAAGCCCGCAAGGAGTGATACTGCAATTGCAAGGTAAATCATTTGGTTCCTTTCTGATAATTATCAAGAATCTTTTTTAGAAAATACGGGAACGTTCCTCGCCCGTCCGAGATATCAAACACTTCCTCCCGATCCAAGAACGGAACTCCTGCCTCATTCGAGCGACACTTAGCAATAGTTCCTTGGCCGTCTGGCTGCGTGATCCAGTATCTCTCTACATACCTGCTTTTGGCATCCTTAGGGTCACGGAGCTTTTGCCGGGTCTTAAGCCGCAAGACAAAGTCAAACATTGCAGTGCAGGTAAACGCCAGCGCTCCCGGAAGATCAGGAAGGATAGTAGTCTCTGTGACTGACGGATTCTCGGGGTTTGGAGAGATAATCTTCTGGGTCGCTGTGACTATAATGTGCTTGTCCATAGCGAGAAGCTTCGCAAGAATCCTGCGGGACATCTCTGCCATTGTGCCGTAGTCGTCAAGTTCTGGTACTCCTTGTGCGCGCTTGGGGGAATCCACTCCCCGGCGCGGGATAGCAAGAGCCGCATCTTTGATGAAGCTCTTGTTCATATAACTCAAAGAGTCCAGCCCAATCGCGGCCTTGTCTTTGAAGATCGCACCGTTCGCAACCGATTCAAGCTCCGAAAGGTTGTCCGGGAACACCATGTCGATGTCTTTGTGCGCGACCGAGAGCTGGCCTTTAAGGTGGCCAGTCTCACAGGCAACAATTCCTAGCGCGCCTTTGGGATCATCGGCTCCGGACAGGAACTCTGTCTTGCCAAGCCCCGCATCGCCGTACAGAAGCACCTTGAATCGAAACTTCGCAGGGTCTAGGAGAACACGACTACGGTATATTTGAAGGCTCAAGCTGGCTTACGCTCCCTTCTCGAAGAACTTTTGGATCATCAAAGTATAAACGTTCGCATGACCCGCACAAAGATCATAACTGCGATTCTGTGCTACTGCTTGATTCGCAGCAAGTGTCAAGCCCGGCTGTTGATTTGGATATACCGGGCTAGGATAAACATTTCCAACTCCCGGCTCTCCACAGATATCACAAGAATATGAAATAGACATTAGCATCAGTTCTCCTCCCGCTCGAAAGCTTCTGCTATCACATCCAGAATGTCAATGTCATCAGCCTCCTCGCCGCTCTCGAACTTCTCTTCAGCGATCGTGACCGCCTCTTCCAGAGAGTTCACGTTATCAATCTCGTAAGTATGAATACTGGTTTCGGTTATTTCTACGGTAGCCATCATAATGAATTCCTCTTTCGCTTATTTTGAACTTGTTGTTCCCACGTAGCCCATCGAACGTTTCCGGGTACATAGTGGCCGTTGTTATCTATACGATCAATAGAGTGTTTGGGGCTAGGACGCGGCCCTAACTCCGACAGGAATTCTTCAAAAGACTTAAACCTAAATTCTATACCTCGACCCCCATAGTGCTTCCAAGCCCAGAATTTAGGATTTGTACATCTTGCCTTGGCATTACCATATGCAGTGTATTCCGGGGATTTGCCGTGTTGTGATGAAGTGTGTCCATGACGAATACGAACTTTAGTATGTCCACAGCTTTGTGCTCCGCCAGAACGCAGCCTACCCCCAGTGGTTGTAATTTCTTCTCCACAGTCGCATCTGCACTTCCAAGTTGAGCAACGAAACTTATCCGTACCAACTCTATTTAACACGATAAGTTGACCAAAACGCCTACCTTCCATCACTATTCAATTCCTTAAACTCGCAGCACTTCTCTGGTAGACAAATCTCGCAGCATCCGTTGCGATGCGAGAATCTGGTATGAGGACATCGAGTACAGACCCCGTTCCACTGATCCTTCCTATAAGCCCCCCGCGAGGTATTCTTCGGCTTGTTTGTACTTGAGCTGGATGAGTTCTTCACTTGGTCTCCCTTCTGGGGTTACGTGCAGATCAAAGTATTCGCACTTCCACCCGTAGCCCGCTACACAGTTGTTTCGATTACTAGGATAGAAGCCGGAGTTGCGCATCTGTTCAAGCTGGTCTGCCACCCAAACAAGATTCTTGACAGCGTCAAGTTGCTGTTCTTTAGTGCGGTGGAGAGTATCTCTTCGGAACACAGGGCCGCAATTTCCTTTGGGAGATTGGCGCGTAATGACGTTAAGTAGGATTCCTTCGAAGGGTTCATTATACAACTGCTCCGCTGCCCATTGGTAAAGCCCGACTTGACTCCGGCTGATCCATGCCTCTGGTAAATTAGACTTGCTGGAACGGGATTCCGTTTTGGTTTCGAGTAAATAAAGTTTACCAGGAGTATAGCCGTAAGCCCTTCCTGCTTCTAACATTCGAGTTACGCCATCGAATTCTCCGTTGTAAAGATGCTTTCCTCCTGGTAATGGCACCTCAAAATACTGCTCCACCGCTACGACTTCGAACGGTTCTTCGGGGTACTGTGCACAGTAGGCTTCGAAGGTTAGTTGCGCTTCCGACTCCAAGCTATCATCAGCAAGAGGTTCAAAATTCCTAACAGGATGGCCAGCGAGGCATAAGTGTCTTCCTTCAAGGAGCTGGTGCATTCGGGTGCCGAAGTCCAAAGCGTCTGTACTCCGAGTGCGAAACTCAAGATTATTCTCATAACGTTCCCTCCACTTCAACGGGCAAGTCCAAAAGGCGCTTGCTTGACTGTTATCAATTTTCACGATGGGCCTCAGCCTCATCCCAACAGCTCTGACAGAACCGATAGCCCCCGCCCGGAGAAGGAACAAACTTGTAACGAGCCACATGCTTAGAGCAGTAACCGTTCCACTTGAGCCAAAACCAATCAGATATTTTCATCGCGCGACCGTCTATCTGGCGCTGAAAATTGCGCCGAAGTTAGTTTAGGATGTTAAGGGATATTTACCACTCGAACAGGTGTTCGTGGTCGAAAAGGTTTCTCAAACTCTTTGATCGCTTACCACCGACGTGTAATCTGTGACACACATCCCACAGATAAATCGTTACGTTTCGTCCAAATCTCTCAAGCTCATTTCCATGTCGCATCGCAGATAAGAAGTCTTGATGCGCGAGTTTGAAGAGATGACTTCGAAGTAGACGCCGTTCGTGCCGAGTTCGCCTCCCACCAATCATCTGCGTCTAAAACTCCCGTCAAGAAGCCGCTTGAATCTCTTGACAAATTTTCTCGTATTCTTCGGTTAGCTTACGATCTTCATCGTTTATAATAACAGACGCGGTCAAGTCAGGGTTGTACGAACTTGGCAATGATGTAACTCCTTTAATATCAATGTTTTGCAAGATTCGATGTGGCAGAGTTGCGCATACGTGAGGCTCATATTCCTTTCCCCACTGTGGCTCCAGTTCATGCAGTACAGCCACTGCGCCCCAAGGGATGCTCAAAGGACAGATGGCCGAAAACTGATCATTCAGGCTCGTGGTAATCATCACGCCATTATTATCCGCATCTACCACAAACCCCACGCTGGTGATCTTTCCCGTGTCGGGCTTTAGACCCTTTCTCCACCCGTCTATAGCGGCGGAATCCTCCCACAAAATATAAACAGCTCTACCGGGACTTAAAGATATAGCGTTCAATTAGGCTCCTGAGTTGTAAGGGATTTGTTCGAAAAAGCGCCGCTAACTAAGGAATTAGACTGTCGAGCGGCGCAAAACGTTTTGAAAAAATTTCACCAAGGCTTATCCGCCTCAAGGCTTGGATACGGAGTTCCGAAGCGAAAGTTTTCTCTGTAAGCCTTGTTTCCGGTTTTGAGACACTCCTGAACCATCTGATAGCTGTATCCCGCAACCGGGACAGTTCTTGACATGAAGCTGTGGGCAGTTCTCCGAGCTATGTTTCTTTACCTTCTCTTTTGCCATCTCTGCTCCTTCGAGAACTCGCTTAGTCCTGTAAGATCTTTATTTTCAATCAGTTGCAGATACTCACGTTCCTGCTCTCCGAACTGAGCTTCGTAGTCCGCGCCGTGAAGCTGCTTGAGCTTAGTATAGACCGAGTTCAAATAACTTGCCAAGTCCCTAAGACTCTTCTCCTCAGAGCTGAGTCTCGGCCTGCCCGGAGGATTTGGCGGAGCCTTCGATTTCGGCTTTGATCGTTCGATATGCCAAAGCTTCAATCCGAGCTGATTGATCTGTGCCCGGACATAAGCCTCCAAGCTCATCCCGGCCTTCTCCGCAGCACGCTCGAAGAGTTCTTGGTATTCGGGATTCAGGTCAATCTGCATCTGTAGTCCCTATATACATAACAATTAATACACCCCCTCTCAGTGGGTGTAGATAGTTTTTGTATCTATGTGCGCGTAGGGTCAGCTATTCGGGAATTGACGTCTCGGCATGGGGTCAGCCAGCTTCTTCCTCGGTTCCCACCAAATCGTCGGCGGCTTCTTACCCCAATCTTTGTCCGTACAGACCCAGCGCTGCCGGATGTCTCCGAGAGGCTTGCAGTCTTTGGGCTTATAATGAAACGTCCCCGGCTCACTGTCAGGATGCATCTTAGGCGCAGGAGGAGCAGCCTTGTCCATCGGGGACTCGCCCGGTTTCAGTACAATCATCTTCTCGAACGTCAACAGCACGCGATGATAGGCCATAGCCCCGCTGTCGAGATACTTCACATCCTCGGGTCGATACTCGATGGTCTTGACCGAATAGGGATCGAACGTCAAGATCACCTGAAACAACAAAAGCAATAATTTCATAACAACCTCAGCGCGACGAGTTTCTCGTACTCGGCCTTCTGGTAATGTCCCACATGCCAGTGGGGATCGGTCTTTGATGCCAACGGACAGGCATAAATGTGCAGTCTCTTCGGCTCGGTGACGTTGGAATCATTTAGCAGCCGTTCGAGATGCTTCTCCGCAGCTGAGAATAGTCGGTGCTTGAACTTGCGTTCGCACATTACGACTTTTTTGATCCTATTCACGGACGGCTCCGAGGTGGGCGTCGGGATTCCGAGCGGCTGCCTGCCGATGGGAACCAAACAGCTTGTTTTGGCAAACCTTGATTGCCTCATCGCTGCCATACACATACAGGTTTTCTTCCGGCTCGCCTACGCTTAACGCGGTCTGCTGCCGATGGGAACGGAGAGCGGCCCGGAGCGGTTCAATAAGTTGATCTCTCTGCCATTTGCTTGTCACGTAACCCATCTTCAGCATCCAATCAGCAACCACTTCCGATTGATCGTCTCGATACGCTGCCCAGATGATCTGCTTAAACCGTGACTCGTCCCATGTTCCCTCGCTGTGCTCGTACTCTTCCCCGAGCTTACGAACGGCATCATTAACCCATTGTGGCGGCTGCTCCCCTGATGGCTCGGGAGCGGCCAGTAGAGGCTCAATATCTGCAACCGCAACCTGAATCCACTTTGCCCCGTTCTGCTTGGCAATCGCAATCTGACGGTGCAGATCGGCCTCGGGAGCGGATGGGGCGAAGATGCCAGGATTGCAGTCAGAGCAGCAAACATCTGTGCCAGAGTCATCATGGCAGTCGCACAGGCACTTGGGCGGCGCAGCCTTAGCGGGGGACGCGGCCAGCGTGATTCCCTTTGTGCATTCAGGCCATTTTGGGCATTGGGGAACGGCAGATGGTTCTCCGAGATACGCGCCATGCGTGAAGCAGTTTCCCGCTGCTCTGTGACCGCCTTCGTGACCTTTTGGCAGAGCGCACGGAAACCACGATGCGCCTGCAATCAGGTGCGCGACAACTTCGCCACACACCTGCGGCCCCTCCTGCACTGGAGAGGCTGGCTCGGACGGAAAGTCCTCTGCATGTGCCATCACGGCTTCACGCGAAAAAGCAGGCGGCTCCCCGGAGGGCGCGGCCTCTCCCGATGCTGGAGCAGCGAACGTGCCATGAATAGGACAGTAATGGTCACCATTGTTTACCAGATCGTCGCACGTGCATCTCGTCTCATTCGGCATCGCGTTTACCTCTCTTTCTCTTTGGCGTCCAACTAAAGAGCTTGCACCACAGCCAAGCCCATGCAAGTACACAGCACAGCCAAAATGGAATCACTTCCCACCTCCCGGCGTCAGAGGGCCAGTACCCTGTACCAGAGCAGCTTCGGCATATACCTGAGACGCCCTGCGAATCTCGGCAAATTCCGTGTCAAACTCATCCTGCTTCCAGTTAGGTACGAACTGCCAAAGGAATCTCGCCTTTTCGTCATTCGCCATGCCCAGAGATGGAACGCCCCGACTCCACCACTTAGCTGACTCCTGCAATAACAGGCGTATCTGATTGACCATGCGCTTCCGCATCTCCCCCTCGCGCAACAGGGCCGCTTGCAGAGCACTCCACAAATCCATCTCACACTGAGTTGCATCGGTCGGGCCGATTTCTGAGCCGCTCTTGTTGATTAGGTATTTCTCTTCCTTCTCTACATCAACGCGGTACTCAAGTTTCTGCGCCTTCCGCTCGGCTTGGTTAGACATTCAAACTCCTCCAATTATCTCTGAACCCAGCCGCTGGATCCATCTTGGGCACGCGCTTTCCGCCGTCAAACAACCTCTCCAGTGCCCTTCGTGCATTCGTGTCCTTTGTCCGGTAGTTCTCCAACCACGCGCCCAAACCCGACCACGAATACCGCCCCTTCTTCAAACTCTCCAGCGTAATCTCCGGTGTCTGTGTTGCCAGCTTCGCGACCGTGAGCGCCAGATAAGCCGCCCTCGGATCATACAACCAACTGCACATCGTCCGATATTCCATCCGAGGCCGACCCCCTTTACCTGCTGGCCTCCAATCCCCGAACTGTCCATAGCGATTCCGAATCGCATTCGGATCGCTTCTGCGCGCCTGCGACTCCGACTGTGCCAAGATATCCAGCCCTTCCAGCCACTGAGTCCCGCGATCCAAGGCATCAATCCTCAAATCATGATCCTCTTCATCCTCTCCATACTGCTTCGGGGGCTGGTCAATATGCACATGCCCGCCAAGAGTTAGAATCCTTTCCCCTCCGAGCCTCGGAACTCTTGCTCGGATATAAGCCCCGGCTCTCCAGCGATGGTTGGCCAGCGGTTCCAGATACTTGTTGGTAAGGATTTCCTTCTGCAATCTCTTCACCAGCGCATACGTCCCATGTGCAGGCTCGGGTCGAATCTCAATCACATCCCCAGAATGGTCATACCCCACCACTCCATTAGCAGGAAGTATATTGTTAACCGACACAACCCTGCCCGCCGCGTCCAACACCACAAATTCCGGGTCACACCCAATAAGCCAGTTATTAATCAATCCCGAGGGCACATCTTCCTCCCCAAGCGGCTGAAGAGGTTTAGCTGGAGTTGCCGTTCCTCTCCAGCGCTGGAACTCAGTCAGTTCAGTAAAGGCCTCTTCATACCTTCTCCGAGCTGCTGCAATCATTTCCCATTCAGATCGCATATTCTTCGCAAGATCCTCAAACACCTTAGAACCGTGCCCGAATGGGAGGCCAAATGGTGAACCCGAAAGTTGAACCATGACCCCTCCATGTGCCTGCATCCCGGTTGAACGCACTGGTAGAGAACTACTCTACCCGGCGGCGGATTCGTTTCTTTATACTGTCCCATCGGCTGCGGATCCCCTCAGCGGTGAGCTGGTACTTCTCCGTCAGCTCACTCTCAACTCGTCCTTCGAGCTTATCTCGTAGGAGTTCCTGATCCTGTTCACTAAGGGTACTCGTCAACTGATCCAACTCGATCGCAGCCTCGATCTCTGGTTCGACCGCAAGATCCTGTACATCCAATTCCACATCCCGGCGCGCCAAAATCTCCTGCCTGAGCCGATCCCTCGCATGATTCTGCGCCACCGCATGAAACCACGTCGAAAACAAACTCTCGCCCCTAAAATCCTCAATAGCCTCAAGCCCTTTAATAACCGACTCTTGAGCTACGTCCTCCCTTCGGGAACCAAACACCAAGAAAGTAACCGCAGTCGCGTGCTT
>Ga0255336_101608_pt1 | contig 15098 bp, 10 predicted proteins | sample MeOH1_35cm_T3_17_FD_189102 | JGI IMG/M metagenome (GOLD analysis project Ga0255336, IMG submission 189102) | Sandy soil microbial communities from University of British Columbia, Vancouver, Canada - MeOH1_35cm_T3_179 | ecosystem: Engineered > Artificial ecosystem > Sand microcosm > Unclassified ...
TTGCCACGTCTCCAACAAAAAGTCCCGACGATGAATCCCGGCTCCGTCTAGCGCGTCATGCGTTCCTGGCCGGCGTGGGCGCGCTGTGGCTGGCGATTATCGTGTCAGTGTTCACGTGATGGATATCGCCCACGCCGTGGTTGTGCTTGGCGCTTGCATGGGCGGAAAAGCGCAATGGCCCAATCGGCTTACGCCGCTTGGGCCATTTCGCTCAGGCTGACTAGCTGATTAATTCCCGACGGGCGAGCGTCGGTTAAATCAAGCCGCCTCGGGCGCCTGCTGCTGATATTGAATCCGATGAAGATTCGCGTACAGCCCGTTTTGGCGCAGCAAATCCGCGTGACTCCCCTGCTCGGCGATTTTGCCGCCATCCATCACGAGAATCCGGTCGGCACGCTCGATGGTCGACAGCCGGTGCGCAATGACCAGCGTCGTACGCCCTTTCATCAGCGTCTCCAGCGCTTCCTGCACATGTCGCTCGGACTCGGAATCGAGCGCGGACGTGGCTTCGTCGAGGATCAGAATGGGCGCGTCCTTGTAGATCGCCCGCGCAATGGCGAGCCGCTGGCGCTGGCCACCCGACAGGCGCATGCCGTTGCCGCCCACGCGGGTGTCCACGCCATCGGGCATCGCCGCGACCACATCGGCGAGATTCGCCGCCGCCAGCGCCGCCATCACCCGTTCGCGATCCGGCGCCTGGCCGTACGCAACGTTGGCAGCGATCGTGTCGTTGAAAAGCACGACGTCCTGGCTCACCATCGCCATCTGGCCGCGCAGATCGTGCAAGCTGTATTCGGGAATAGGCACGCCATCTACCAGCACCGCGCCGCTTGCGGGATCGAAGAAACGCGGCAGCAGGTTGACCAGCGTGGTCTTGCCGCTTCCCGAAGCGCCCGCCAGCGCCACCATTTCTCCTGGCGCGATCTTGAACGAGATGCCGTCAAGCGTTGGCAGGCTCGACGATCCATAACTGAACGACACCTCGCGGAACTCCACCGCGCCGGTGGCGCGCTCGAGCGGCCGGCCACCGCCTTCGGGCTCGATGGGTTCATCGATGAGACCGAAGATCAGTTCCGCCGCCGTCATGCCGCGCTGCAGCGGCTGGTTGATATCGATCAGATGCTTGAGTGGCGAGATCACCAGCAGCATGGATGTGACGAATGCGACAAAACCGCCGACGGTCGTCTGGTCGTTCGCCGACTGCACCACTGCAATAGTGATCACGATGGCAAGCGCGATTGACGCCAGGAACTGCGTGAGCGGCTGCGCCAGGCCGCCGGATACGGTCATGCGCATGGAGTAACCGCGCAGGCGATTGCTCATGTCGGTGAAACGGTCGTTTTCGTAGCGCTGGCCGTTATGCACCTTGACGACCTTATAACCGGCGACCGTCTCTTCCACGATGTACGACAGTTCGTTCGTCAGTAACTGTGACTCGCGATTGAGCCGCCGCAGCCGGCGGTTGATCTTGCTGACCAGCCAGCCGATAGCCGGCAGGATCACCGCGATGACCAGCGTCAGCCGCCAGTTGAGGATGAACAGATAGCCGAGCAGGAATACCACGGTAAGCGAATCGCGCACGAGCGTGACGACCACGCTCTGGAGCACGTTGAGGATCTGGTTCACCTCGAACACAATTGCGTTGATGATCGTGCTGGCCGTTTCCCGCTGGAAGAAACCGGCGCTGGTGTGGATCATCCGGTCGAACATCTTGAGGCGCAGTTGGAGCAGGATCTTGTTGGTAACGTACGCGAGCAAATAGCCCGACGCGTACTGCGACCCTCCTCGCAAGACCGCGAGCCCGACCACGGCGAGCGGCACAAGCCACCTGGCGCTGGCGCTGCCGTGCGCGCCGAAGCCGTGATCCAGCAGCGGCTTGAGCAGCATCGGGATTCCGGCTTCGCTGGCGGCGACGAAACCCATGGCGATCAGGCCCAGCGCGACAATGCCGATCAGGGGGCGAATATACGGCCAGAGCCGGCTCATCACGGCGGCGGGCGACGTGTTCTCGCCGCTGCCGATCGTTTTGCTCAAGGTTGGCTTCTGACTCAAAAGGTGTCCTTAGTCGTGGGCCGGACGGCGGGAGAAGCAGGAATGCACCTGCTCCAGGGCTGCACTGAGCGCTTAAGTCCCGCCGACACGGCAAACCGCTATTGTAATGCGCCGCGCGCCTTGTCTCATTAAGGGACCTTGTCCGCTTAAGGGCAGCTGGCCGGTTGGTTTGACGCGCGACGGGCGACGGGTTTGGTGTGGCGGCAACCCCTATTGCTGCGACAAGGCCCGTCGCACCGGCGCAACCCTGCCGGCCAGGCGCTCGCCGCGCCCGAGCAGAAACCCCGAAAAACACCAAAACGCCAGCGCGGTGGTCTGCCACATGAAATCGTCGGTGAAATTCTTGGCGATCATCCCGCCCACGAGCGCCATGCCCGCCGCGCTCAGCCAGGGCACCACACGCCGCAGCCGCCAGAAACGCCAGATCAACGCGAGCAGCAGCGCCGCCTCCAGCACCACGCCGACAATCCCCGTCTCCAGCCAGGTATTCAAAAACAGGTTATGCGCATGCGTCAGCGCCTGCGGCTCCTTCTCCAGCAGCGAAGGCGGAATCTCGCCCTGAAACACCCGTCCCGGCAACGGCTTGCCAAAACCAATACCCGTCCACGTGTGCGCTTCACCTTCCTTACCGTAAAACGCCCACAGTTTGGGACGGGTATCGGAAGACATGACATCGCCAATACCGGCCAGCACCTGCGGCACATACACCTGGTCTGTGCCCAACGTCAGTTCTCGAGCAGCGGGTTTCGGCATGGCGTGGCCGTAACGCAGCCGGGCGCTCAGTTCGAGTGTGCCGACCGCAGCCACGCAGATCACGACAACGCACACGCTCGCGAGCAGCAAATGCTTGCGGTACAGCGGATAACACGCGATCACGAGCGTGACGGCCGCGGCCGGCCAGAAGAAACGGTTGAGCGTCGCCAGGCCAATCACCAGGGCAAGCACCAGCCCGCTCAGGCCGATCGGCCACCAGCGGCGGTTCAGCATCAGGCCGGTAAAGAGCGACATCGAAAAAATGACTAGCGTGCTCGTATGGCCGACGCGGTTGTAATAGTGGAGCAGGACATCGGCGGGATTGGTGGGCGGCTGCAAACGGCCCCAGTAATACAGGCTGCCGGCGGCGAGCAGTACGCAGGCCACCCAGTTGATCAACACGATCCGCTCCGGCTTCGTGGTCCGCGTGCCCATCAGCCAGAACGCGAAGAACGACACCAGCGGATACAGCACTTCGTCGAGCCACGCGTGCATGCTGTCACGCGGATACGGCGACCACGCAACCGTCGCAAGCGCCCAGGCGCTCCACGCAGCGATAGGCCACAGCAGCGGCCAGTGCTGCGGCGACGGCCGTTCGGAAGAACACGCCGCGGCGATCGTACCGATACCCACCAGCCCCAGCGCCAGGTTTTCGAGCGCGGTCATGTGGGCGAACATCGCAACAAACATAATCACAGGACACGCCACCCACAGGACGCGTTCCACCTGCATGCACGTCTTCGTCATTGCACTCCCGGAAGGACCGCCTGCAAGCTGTTGCAAACGGCCTCAAGCGAAATAAATCCCATGCAGTCCGCATGGTCACCGCGCCACGCGACACACGTCGACGCATTGCGGTCACAGCGGCGAGCCCAAGCCACGTGCCGCCTGAAAATATTCGGTTCGTCGCGGCACGGCATGTCCGGGATAGTAACCGGCATGAACGGTGTGTCGCGCCAGTAATTTCCCGCGCCATGAATCAAGGCATTACCGGGGCCGAACAGCGTGATGGTAGGCACGCCGGTCAAACGCCCGAGATGCGCCACGCCCGTGTCCGGACAGACAATAGCCCGCGCGCCGGCGAACAGGTGCCACACCTGTCTCAGGTCGATCCGGCCTGCGAAATTCGGGTAACGGGCCTCGGGATCGATTGCCTCGATGAGCGCCGTTTCGCTCGGTCCGCCGCTCCAGACGGGCGTGTAGCCACGCGCCTCGACGAACGCCGCCAGGGCTTGCCAACGGTCGTCGGGCCAGCGTTTGACTGCCGTGCTCGCGCCTGGATGTAAGACGACGTAAGGACTTCTCAACAGAAGCGCGTCGCTTTCTGACAACGCCGCGGGCGCAGGGGCCGGCCAATCGCTCAGCCGATACGGCCTCGGCGGCGGTCCAGTCACCAGTTCGGCGGCGAGATCCGCCCACGCGGCGGGCGCGTCGGGATACGGCACGGCTTCATTGAGCGGCAGGTTTTTCCAGGCGGGGACATCCGCCGCGTGTCCGACGATCCAGCGGCACCCCGCCGCCAACGCCAGCCACGCATGCCGATTATCCCCGGCCACGATGCCAAGATCGTACGGTCCCGAACGCAGCACGGCATTGACCGAGAGGAAATCGCGCGGGTCGAAGGGAATGACGTCGAGTCCAAACGGCCGGCCCGCATAGAGCGGCACGATCGGCTTGGGGCACGTCAGCACGATCTGCGCGTGAGGATATTGCGTGCGAAGTTTCGCGACGAGCGGCGTGAGCAGCAGCGTGTCGCCGAGCAGCAGATGATGCGCGATCAGGATGCGCTTCAAGACCTGTGGCTTGCGGCGCAGCGGCTTCAACGCCAGCCGGGGCAACGCGCGGGCGAAGATGCGCACGCGTCCGGAAAGTCGGCTCATCGGGTGGCGTTCCTACGTGAAATTCGAATTATGCCGGTTGGTGGTGGTGAGCCCGGATTTTATAAGCGCCATACTACGAGACCTGCCGCACTGATCGCATCAAGCGACAGGCTCGACTTGACATCGGCAAATACCGCGCCCGGTTTCGCCAGCGCCAGCAAGGCGTGCGGTTTCACCACAAAATCGCGATGCGGCACGGCCAGCACGATCAGATCGGCGGGTTGCAGCGCGTCGAAACCCGTCAGCGTCACGCCGTATTCATCGAAGGCTTCCACGGGGTCCGCGAGCGGATCGTGAAGCTGGACCTTGAGTCCGTAGTCTTGCAGGTGATGCACGATATCGATGACTTTCGAATTGCGCAAATCCGGACAATTTTCCTTGAACGTCAGTCCGAGCACGATCGCCTTTGCACGCAACGGCGCGCAACCGGTCCGGATCAGCGTATTCACGGCGCGATCGGCCACGAAACGGCCCATGCCGTCGTTCACGCGCCGCCCGGCGAGGATCACCTGGGGTGTATAGCCGGACACCAGCGCCTTGTGCGTCAGATAGTACGGGTCCACGCCGATGCAATGCCCGCCCACCAGTCCCGGCGTGAAATCCAGGAAGTTCCACTTGGTGCCGGCGGCGTCCAGGACTTCGCGGGTATCGATTTCGAGGTAATCGAAGATGATGGCCGCTTCGTTCATCAAGGCGATATTCAAATCGCGCTGCGTATTCTCGATCACCTTCGCGGCCTCGGCCACCTTGATCGAACCGGCGCGATACACGCCGGCCGTTACCACCGAGCTATAAACCTCGGCCACCAGATCGAGTGTCGCGGCATCCGACCCGGACACGATCTTCACGATATTGCGAAACGTGTGCTGCTTGTCGCCGGGATTGATGCGCTCGGGGCTGTAGCCGACGGCGAAATCGGTGCCGAGCGTCAGGCCCGATTCGCGCTCGAGGATCGGCACGCAAATTTCTTCGGTGACGCCGGGATAGACCGTCGATTCGTACACCACCACGTCGCCGCGCTTCAGCGCCCGGCCGAGCGTCTGCGACGCCCGTTTCACCGACATCAAGTCCGGCTGGGCACCCGCGCTGATCGGCGTCGGTACCGCGACTATATGAAAATTCGCCTGCCGGAGCACGTCGATGCAATCGGTCAGGTCCAGGTGAGCAGCGGCCAGTTCCTCGCGGCTGGTTTCACCATTGCGGTCGAGGCCCGCGCGCAGATCGGCGAGCCGGGCCGCGCTCGTATCGAAACCGATGGTGCGGCGTTGCAGACCGAATGCTATGGCAACGGGCAAACCCACATAGCCCAGGCCGATGATGGAGACACGGCGATCATGCATGGTGATAAGTGCTCGGAATGGTCATGACGGCCAGGCCCGGGGTATCTTCCGGCTTCTCACCGAGGGCTCGGGACACCACCGGCCGGCCGTCATTTGATTTTCGGGTAAAGGCGGTTGAACAGCGGCCTGCTATGCATCCACAGACGGCTTTTCAGCCACTTATGCAACGCCCCGCTCGCTCAGGCTGTTCCGGTAGAACGCAGCCATCTCGCTCGCCATGGTGTCGACGGAAAAACGCGTCTGCGTGATTCGCATGCCGGCCGCGCCCATGCGGCGGCGCTCGTCGGGGGCATCGACCAGGCGCAGCAGCGCAGCCGCCCGCGCCCGGGCGTCATGCGCCGGCACGAGCAGGCCGTTGATGCCGTCCGCAATCACTTCAGGCACGCCATCGACCGCCGTACCGATCACCGGCAGACCGGACGCCATTGCCTCGATGAACGATGTACCCAGCGCTTCCTGATGGGTCGGCAGGACGAACAGGTCGAAGAGCGGACCGTCGCCGGCGAATACGAAATGCAGGTTCGGGCACTGCTCGATCAACGGCTTCGCGACGCGGATCAAATCGGGATGGCCCTTCTTGTCCCGCATGATTGCAACCGTGCCGGCGATCACGGCGTTCTCGCCGAGACCCAGTTCTGCGCGCAACGTGGAACTCCCGCGGCTCACCGGCTGCGGTTTCACAATACCCGTACAGATTGTCACGATATCCTTTCCCGGCATGCCGGCGGACACCAGGTAACGCATCACCGACTGGCTCACCGCCACCACCTTGTGCGGCAGCCACGTGTAGGTTGCCCGCGAGGTAATGGCGAGCGCCAGATGCCGGGTGCGCACGATCAGCGGCGTGCCGGCGAGCCGCGCCGCGGCGCCGCCAAGCAGGCTGTCGCGGCCGCTGTGCGTGTTGAGCAGATCGAAACGTCCTTGCTTCAGAACTCGCCGTATCTGCGCCACAGCGCTTATGTCGGCGCCCGAACGCATAGGCGTGGTGTGGACCGTAAAACCTTCGGCCCCGAGACGCTCGCCGAGACGCGCGCCCGGCACGCAGATAAGTTCGAGCGTACGGCCGCGTTCGCGCAGCGCGAACATTTCCCTGAACGTCCGATGTTCCTGACCGCCCCACCCGTTGGACGACTCGCTGTGCAGAATTCTCAGCGGTTTCATTACTATGGCGAACTCCGAGTGAATCTTGATAGTGTCAAGGTGAAGGGAGCCGAACGTCTGGATTGTCGGCTGCGCACCCTGCGTTTCGCAGCCCGCACGGCTGGTCGCGCTTTTTTCGAGGGCTGTGACCCTGCCGGCCGGGGCGTGCGAACATCGCTCTGGTATAACGTTGGCCGGACCGCAAACATTGACGCGGCACGCGTATGGCGTTGATTCAACCGGCCTCGCGAGCCCGGCGCGTCCGGAAATGGACGAGACAGGGCAACGAGACAGTGACTATAAACGCAGCATTCACCGCTGAAACTTTTAGCATCAAATTATAGCAATTCGCACACCACCGCCTAAGCCACATGACTCGTCCAACGCTCGGTATTGCCCTCATCACCTTCAATGCAGCCGCACGCCTGTCACAGTGTCTCGAAGCAGTTTCCTTCGCCGATGAAATTGTCGTAGTCGACGGCGGCAGCACCGACGCAACGGTCGGCATAGCGGAGGCGCATCGCGCGCGCGTGATCGATGCACCCGACTGGCCGGGCTTCGGGCCGCAGAAAAATCGCGCGCTCGATGCGCTCACGACCGACTGGGTGTTGTCCATCGACGCCGACGAAGTCGTCTCGCCGGAACTGGGCGCCGCGATCCGCGCGGCGCTGTCGAAGCCACAGGCCGATGTCTACGCGGTGGATCGGCTATCGAATTTTTGCGGGCATTGGGTGCGGCACAGCGGCTGGTATCCGGACTGGATTCCGCGTCTGTTCAAACGCGGCACGGCGCGTTTCTCCGACGACCTCGTGCACGAACGGCTCGTGCTGGCGAACCCGGACGCAACGAAGATCGCGCGTCTGCAGGGCAAGCTGATGCACTACTCCTACGAGGACTTCGAGACCGTCCTGCGCAAGCTCGATACCTACTCCACGGCCGGGGCGCGTCAACGCCACGCGGCGGGAAAACGCGGCAGTTTCGGCACCGCGGTGCTGCGCGGGGCGTGGGCGTTCGTTCGGACGTATTTTCTTCGACGCGGTTTTCTCGACGGCCGCGCGGGTTTCATGATTGCCGTGTTCAACGCGCAGACCGTGTATTACCGGTTTCTCAAGCTCGCGCAGTTGAACCGGATGCAATGACCGGGACTGTGATTTTCTCGGCGAGCGCCAACAATGACCCAACATGCGCGGCGATGCTGGTGTCGTAGAGAATTGACGCCATCGTCACATTCGCGCTTTTTGCATCCAGCGCGCGTTGCACGGCATGTCGCAGACCGTGTGCGTCGCCCGGCTCGAACGTGAACTTCGCGTTGTCCGCAATCGCGCTGCAACAGCCAACGCTCGTGGGGAAAATCACCGGCGTGCCGCACATCACGGATTCGATTCCGACCAGCCCGAACGGCTCGTACTTCGAAGCAAGCACGGTGAAATCGGCGGCACGATAAGCATCCTCGATATTCTTCGCATAACCGATGTAGCGCAGCTGCTCCGATGTCTGCGCGGGCGGGCGCCCCGCGACCGCGACGACCACCGGCAGGCCGCTGTCACGCAATGCCGCCTCGATCAGCGGCAGTCCCTTGCGCTCATGACTGCTTGACGGAAACAGCAGCACGATTTCGTGATCGGCGAAACTGAACTGCTTGCGCAGTTCAGCGCGCTTCTCGCTTGGCACGGGGGAGAAGCGCGTGCCGTCGACGGGGGGATAAAGTACGCGGATCTTCGTGTCGGCCACGCCATAGAGGGTGCGCAATTCGTCACGCATCATCTCCGAGTGCGCGACGATCACCTGGGCCTGCTGGTATTGCAAACGCTCCAGCACGATCTGACGGCTGTCCGAGCGCCGCTCGCGCCGGCCAGTCGCTGCCAGAAAGCCGATATGCGTGCCGCCGCAAATCGCGATCTCCGAGGACTCCACGCGATTGCAGCCGATCAGCACATCGACCTGCGCCTTCTTGCGCGCCCGTTTGAGCGCCCAGTTGAAGTACGTGTCGCGCAGCTTGGAAGGCAAGAACGACACGTTGATCCGGTGCGTGTCGACCATCCGGCTTTCCGGCTGCGACGTATCGATCTTGCGGGCGAAAAACGCGGGTTTGCGCTCGCCCGTGAACCCGGCGGCGTTGAACCCGCGAATCAGATCCAGCGCGTAACGCTCGAGTCCGCCGCTCAGCTTCAGCGCGTTGGCGGAAATGCCGACTTTCATCGCGGCGCGCATCAATAGACGATTTCGATTGAGCTTCCCGCGAATTCTCCGCGCAATGCCGTGATGAGATCGTCGGTTGGCTTCACGCGCCACGCGTCGCCGAGCCGCACTTCGCCCTCCGCATGTTCGCTCCGATACACGATGCTCACGTTCAGGCCATTCGGAATATGCACCGGCGGCCGCTGGCCACGGCCGCCGTCGCGCTCGCCGCCTCGCGAAGCTCCGCGCGACGGCGCCTGTACCGCTGCCGGTGCAGCGGCTTCAGGCGGCGCGCTATGCGCTTCCAGCACTTTCTTCAGCCGCAGCGCGTCGGCGTTGCCGTTCATTTCCACCTTCACCGCCTGCGCGTAGCGGCTGCGGGCGCGCTCGAGATCCATCGCTGCTTCTACCGTGAAGCGGATACCGCCGGTGAACGCATCGTTACGTGCCTGACCCTGCACGACCAGCAACTCATCTTCCTTGTAGAGCGCCTTATTGGCTTCGAATTGCTCGTTGAATACCGTGACTTCGCACTGGCCGGTGCCGTCGTCCAGATTCACGATCAGCATCTTGCCGCGCTGGGTCATCTGCGTGCGCATGGTGGTGATCACGCCCGCGACGAGCTTCTCGCGCCCTTCCTTCAATTCGCCTATTTTCTGCCGCACGAAGCGGCGCACTTCGCTCTTGTAGGCATCGAAGAGATGGCCCGACAGGTAAAAGCCGAGCGCGCTCTTCTCTTCCTGCAAGCGCTTCTTGTCCGACCACATGGGTTCGTCGACCAGGTCATGACCTTGTTGCGGCTCGTCGCCCATGTCGAAGAGACCGGACTGCATGGCGTTGGCCGCGGCTTGATCCGCTGCTTCCATTGCGAGCGATACCGACGCAATCAACTGCGCGCGGTTGTCATGCAGCGAATCGAACGCGCCGGCGCGGATCAGCGCTTCCACCGTGCGCCGGTTCACCATGCGCCGATCCACCCGCATGCAGAAATCGAAGAGATCGGTGAACGGCGCTTCTTCCCGAGCACGCAGGATTTCTTCGATAGCGCTCTGCCCGCTACCCTTCACCGCGCCGAGGCCGTATCGAATGGTCTTGGAGCGCGTGCCGTCGGCCTCTGCTACCGGCTCGAACCGGTACGCCGACTGGTTGATGTCCGGTGGCAACACGGCCATCTTGTTGACGAGGCAATCCTCGAACAGGATCTTGACCTTGTCCGTGTCGTCCATGGCGAGCGACATATTTGCCGCCATGAATTCGGCGGGATGATGCGCCTTGAGCCACGCCGTGAAGTACGCGAGCAACGCATACGCGGCTGCGTGCGACTTGTTGAAGCCGTAGCCCGCGAACTTTTCCATCAAGTCGAAGATTTCGTCCGCTTTCTCGGCCGTCAGACCGTTCTTCGCCGCGCCCTGCCGGAACAGTTCGCGATGCTCGGCCATCTCCTCGGCCTTCTTCTTGCCCATCGCGCGACGCAGCAAGTCGGCGCCACCGAGCGAGTAACCGCCGATGATCTGCGCCATCTGCATCACCTGCTCCTGATAGACCATGATCCCGTAGGTCTCTTTCAGGACGGATTCCACACGAGGATCGGGATATTCCACGATCTCGCGGCCGTGCTTACGTGCGCAGAAGCTCGGAATCAGGTCCATTGGACCCGGCCGGTACAACGCCACCAGCGCGATGATGTCCTCGAAGCGGTCAGGCTGTGCGTCCTTCAACATGCCCTGCATGCCGCGGCTTTCCAGCTGGAACACCGCGACCGTGTTCGCTTTCTTGAGGATCTGGAACGAAGCGGGATCGTCGAGTGGAACTTGCGACAGATTCCAGTCTTTCTTCGATGGATCCAGACGGCGGATATACCGCTCGGCCCAATCGAGAATGGTGAGCGTCGTCAAACCCAAGAAGTCGAACTTGACCAGCCCGACCGCTTCGACGTCGTCCTTGTCGTACTGGCTGACCACGCCGCCGTCTTCGCCCTGCGTATACAGCGGACAAAAATCCGTGAGCTTGCCCGGAGCGATCAACACGCCGCCCGCGTGCATGCCCACGTTACGCGTGAGCCCTTCCACGCGCTGCGCGAGTTCGAGCAACTGATGCACTTCGTCTTCGTTGTCGAAGCGCTCCTGCAGCGTCGGCTCTTCTTTCATCGCGTCCGCGATGGTCACGTGCTTGCCCGGTTTGAACGGAATCAGCTTGGCAATGCCATCGGTGAACATGTAGCCGAGATCGAGCACCCGGCCGATATCGCGTACGGCCGCCTTGGCCGCCATCGTGCCGAAGGTCGCAATCTGAGAAACCGCATCCGCGCCGTACTTCTGCTTCACGTACTGAATGACGCGATCACGTCCTTCCTGACAGAAGTCGATGTCGAAGTCAGGCATCGACACACGGTCCGGGTTCAGGAAACGCTCGAACAGCAGGTTGTATTTGAGCGGGTCGAGGTCGGTAATGAACAGCGCGTACGCGACCAGCGAACCCGCGCCCGAGCCGCGACCCGGACCGACCGGCACGCCATTGTTCTTCGCCCACATGATGAAGTCGGCGACGATCAGGAAGTAGCCCGGAAAGCCCATGCCGATGATGGTCTTGCACTCGAATTCCAGGCGCGCGTAATACGTCTCGCGCTGCGCTTCGCGCGCGGCTTCATCGGGATAAAGCTGGGCAAGCCGTTTCTCGAGACCTTCCTTCGATAACTGCACGAGGTAGTCGTCGAGCGACATGCCATCGGGCGTTGGGAACAGCGGCAGCTTCGGCTTGCCGAGTTCGAGCTTCAAGTTGCAGCGCTTTGCAATTTCGACGGTGTTGCCCAACGCCGACGGAATATCCGCGAACAGCGCGCACATCTCCTCTTGCGTGCGGAAATATTGCTCGGTCGTGAACCGCTTCTGACGCCGCGGATTCGCGAGCATATCGCCCTCGGAAATACACACGCGGGCTTCATGCGCCGTGAAATCGTCCGGCGTCATGAACTGCATCGGGTGCGTGGCGACGACCGGCAACTTGAGCTGCGCGGCCAGCGCGACGGCTTGTTGAATATAGGCCTCGCCGCCCGGGTGCCCGGCGCGCTGCAACTCGATGTAGAACGCGTTCGGGAACAGCTTGGCCCAGCGCTCGGCGTGACGCTGCGCGGCCTGATCGTTACCGGCGGTGAACGCCATGCCGATATCGCCGTGCTGCGCGCCCGACAGTGCCAGCAAGCCTTCCGACAATCCGCTTTCGAGCCACTCGTACTCGACTTCCGCGCGGCCGCGATACTGATTCGTCAGCCACGCTTTCGACAGCAGTTCGCACAGGTTGAGATAACCGCGCTGGTTTTTCACCAGCAACAGCAAACGCGAAGGCTTGTCGCGATCTGCTGGATTGGTGATCCACACGTCGCAGCCGGCGATGGGTTTTACGCCCTTGCCGCGTGCTTCCTTGTAGAACCGGACGAGGCCGAAAGCATTGCCGAGATCGGTCAGCGCGAGCGCGCCCTGACCGTCTTTGGCGGCGGCTTTAACGACGTCGTCAAGGCGCACGATGCCGTCGGCAATCGAGAATTCGGAGTGAACACGAAGATGGACAAAACGGGGATCTGACATGACCGATATTGTACATGCGCCTATTCGCGAAAATACCCTTGGGCGCACGCGTTAGCCATTCGTACAAGGCTATTCCGTCCGATGAAAAAAGTGCCGTATCGGCGCGCGCCCATCGGCCAACCGGTCTAGTCGGAAGCCCGCGCCGTTTGCGGGATAATACGGACTCGATGAGCGCCTGCCGGCAATCGTCGAAACGTGTTTTCCTCCGGCCACGCCCGTTTTCCAGCACTTTGAGAGTATTTGCGTCATGAGCATCGTCAATCTTTCCGCCTATAAGTTCGTGACCATCGAGAGCGGCGCCGACTGGCGTGCGCAGCTTGTCGAGCGGTGCCAGTCGCTTGGCCTGCGCGGCACGATCCTGCTTGCGCCGGAGGGCATCAACCTGTTCGTCGCGGGCGAGCCTGAGCAGATCGGCATGTTCATGGAATACCTTCGTACCGACCCGCTTTTCGAAGGCAAATTCGCTGACCTCGAATTCAAGGAAAGCGCGTCGTCCACACAGCCGTTCGGCAAGATGCTCGTCAAGCTGAAGCGCGAGATCATCACCATGAAAAAGCCCGCGATCCGGCCGGAACTGGGCCGCGCGCCGTCCGTCGGCGCGGCGACGCTCAAGGCGTGGCTGGATCGCGGACACGACGACGAAGGCCGTCCGGTCGTGATGCTGGACACGCGCAATGCATTTGAAGTCGATGTCGGCACATTCGATCAGGCGCTGGATTACCGCATCGGCAAGTTCAGCGAGTTTCCGGGCGTGATCGAGGAACATCGCGCGGCGCTGGAAGGCAAGACCGTGGTGTCGTTTTGTACCGGCGGGATTCGCTGCGAGAAAGCGGCGATCCACATGAAGGAAGTGGGCATCGACCACGTCTATCAGCTTGAGGGCGGCATTCTTAAATACTTCGAGGAAGTGGGCGGCGCGCATTACCACGGCGAGTGTTTTGTGTTCGATCACCGTACGGCGCTGAATGCCGCGCTAGAACCAGCGGCGATTGCGAAAAACGATGAGGATCGAGCGGCGCCGGCCACAGTAAACACCGAAGACGACGCCGCCGATACCGACGAAGCGCACGCGGCGATCACGGCAGACGGCCAGGCGTCGTTTCCTGGCCCAGGCGATGCACGGCACGAGCCGCACGTGCGCGCGGCGAACGGTCTCTCATCGGACACCCAACGCTGATGATCGCGTTGAAATGCACACCCATGGCTTGGCGAGCGGGATGAACCCGAGACCGGGGTACCGCGGGCGTTTTGCGCCCTCACCCACCGGGCCGCTGCATGTCGGCTCGCTGGTGAGCGCGTTGGCGAGTTTCCTCGATGCACGGGCTCATCACGGAACGTGGCTGGTCAGGATCGAGGATATCGACGGGCCGCGCACGGTGCCGGGCGCGGCCGAGGAAATCCTGGACACGTTGGGCAGGTTCGGCATGCATTCCGCCGAGCTGCCGGTCTGGCAAAGCCGGCGTGAAACTGCATACGACCAGGCATTCGAACAGTTACTCGCCGCCGGCTTCGTGTTTCCGTGCGGCTGCACGCGTCGCGAAATAGCCGATTCGCTCGCGCGTGGCCATGCCCGACACGCCACGTTGGCTTACCCGGGCACGTGTCGCGACGGGCTGCATGGCAAACCGGCGCGCGCATGGCGAATGCGCGTTCCGGATGGTGATGCCGCCGTTCTGAGCTTCGAGGATCGCTGGCAGGGAATGCAGACGCAGGATCTGGCGAGCGAAGTCGGCGACTTCGTGCTCAGGCGTGCGGATGGAGAGTGGGCGTATCAACTGGCGGTTGTCATCGACGATGCGGATGCGCGCATTACGCACGTCGTGCGCGGCGCCGATCTGCTGGACTCGACCGCGCGCCAGATTTATTTGCAGCGTTGCCTGGGTGTTCCGACGCCAACCTATCTGCACGTACCCGTAGTGGTGAACGAGTACGGGGAGAAACTCAGCAAGCAAACGGGTGCGACGGCGCTGGATAGCGGGGCGCCGGTGGCGACGCTTACGCGAGCGGCCAGACATCTCGGTCTGGATCCCGCTCCGGCAGCATCACTCGAAGCGTTTTACTCCGATACAACCGCGCAATGGGCCAAGCGGTTTGGACCTTAGCGCGCCTAGCTGACCGCTGCAGTTATTCTCCACAGCAAAAACAAAAAGCGGCATCGCTGCCGCTTCGCATTG
>Ga0255336_101609_pt1 | contig 15095 bp, 12 predicted proteins | sample MeOH1_35cm_T3_17_FD_189102 | JGI IMG/M metagenome (GOLD analysis project Ga0255336, IMG submission 189102) | Sandy soil microbial communities from University of British Columbia, Vancouver, Canada - MeOH1_35cm_T3_179 | ecosystem: Engineered > Artificial ecosystem > Sand microcosm > Unclassified ...
CTGCCGGAAGCGAGGATGAGGCTCATTCAGCGCGCCTGGAGGCGGTGGGATTCGCTGCCGCTGATCTCGATATGCAGGCGGTCCCGATGTTCCTGCAGATATTGCATCACCGTCGCCGCCGTCTCCTCGATGGAGCGGCGGGTGACGTCAATCACCGGCCAGCCATTATCGGTGCAGAGCCGGCGTGCCATCGCCACTTCCTCGCGCACGGCGCCGATATCGACGTAATCGGTATCGTCATCCTGGGAGATCATCTGCAAGCGGTTGCGGCGGATCTGCACCAGCTGGCTGGCATCCTTGGTGAGGCCGACGATCATCGGACGCTTGGCCTGGAACAGTTCCGGCGGCAGCGGGCAACCCGGCACGATCGGCACATTGGCGACGCGGATGCCGCGATTGGCGAGATAGATCGAGGTCGGGGTCTTCGATGAGCGCGACACACCGACCAGGATCACATCGGCCTCGGCATAGGAGCGGCTGGACTGGCCGTCGTCATGGGAGAGGGCGAAATTCATCGCCTCGATGCGGTCGAAATAGCCGGCATCCAGTTCGTGCTGCCGGCCGGACTGGCCGCGCGCCTGCTGGCCGAAATGGGCACCGAGGGCGGCGATGATGGGATCGAGGATCGGCACATAGGGCACGTTCAACTGGCGGCAGCCCTCGGTCAGGGTGGTGCGCAGCTTCTCATTGACCACAGTATAGAGGACGAGGCCGGGATTCTGGGAAATGCCGTTCAGCACCTTTTCCATCTGCCCCGGCGTGCGGATCAGGGTCCAGCTATGCTCGATCGGCTGGATATTCTCGAACTGGACCAGGCAGGCGCGGGTGACGCTGTTGATGGTTTCGCCGGTGGCGTCAGAGACCAGATGGACGTGAAAGGTCTGGTTCTGCTGATCCCTGAAGTCCTGGTCCATGTCAGCCATCGCAAACCGTCCTTTCTCACATCACGCCGATCTTACATCACACCGGAAAATCAAGCTCAGGGCGTTTCCACCACGGACGGAATACCCAAACCCGAATCGTTCCAAAGCTCCACAAGGAAACTGTGGAAAAAGCCGGCCCATTCTGGGGATAAAAAGCGATTCCTGTCGATAACGGCAATTGCTCCCCAGTCTGCCGCCATCATCCTCGTTTCATCGCACTGCTTATGCCCAGGATCAACAGCCGATCGGCGGAACGGGAATCCCGTGGATAAGCCGGCAAAGCCGATTTTCCCCTTTATCCCGGTTTTCCCTGCAGGCGGGGATCCGGGCTTATACAGAACTCATCCACAGGAGAGAGTGGATAACGCAGGGCAAAAAACCCGAAGCTTTTCCACAGGCGTGCTGCGGATAAAGCGGAAACACGGGAATCCCCATGATTCAGCCCTCTACTGTCACCACTACAAGAATTAGATTCTAAGAAGGGATGAAGAGGAGGTGGAATGGGTCATCTGGGAAAGAACGAGACCGGCGGACCCCGAGGACAGGTTCCCGCCCGGTTTCAATGACCGGCCCGTCCTGGCCGGAACCAGCCAGGACGAAAGCCGGCTCGGCCTGGAACCCTGTTGTCGGATAGGCCCCGCGACGTTATGACCAGAGCATCTGACCCCGCCGCTGTTTAGACTCCGCCTTTTCCGGCCCGACCTGGGCGCCGGATGGAGCCGATGGGAGTGCCATGAGTTCGACGAGCAAGACGTTGCTGCGCAGCCTGCGTGGCGAGGCGCTGGAACGGCCACCTTTCTGGCTGATGCGCCAGGCCGGCCGCTATCTGCCGGAATACAGGGCCCTGCGCGCCAAGGCCGGCTCCTTCCTCGATCTCTGCTATAACCCGGCATTCGCCGTCGAGGTGACGCTGCAGCCGATCCGGCGCTTCGGCATGGATGCGGCAATCCTGTTTTCTGACATCCTGGTTGTGCCTCATGCCCTGGGCCAGGGCTTGCGCTTCGAGGAAAGCCGGGGGCCGCTGCTCGATGCCCTGGACCCGGCAGACGACCTGCGCAGCCTGAGCCTCGATGGCCTGCATCGCCATCTGGCACCGGTCTATGAGACGGTTACCGCCTTGCGTGCCAAATTACCCGCTGAAACCACCTTAATCGGTTTTGCCGGCGCGCCCTGGACCATCGCCAGTTATATGATCGAAGGCAAAGGCAGCCGCGATTACGCCGCGGCGAAGAGCTGGATCTATAGCCGGCCGGCTTTGTTCGAGCGGCTGATCGATCTGCTGGTCACGGCAACGGTCGAATATCTGTCGGCCCAGATCGCGGCCGGGGCGGAGACCGTGCAGTTGTTCGATTCCTGGGCCGGGGCCTTGGATCATGCGGCGATGCTGCGTTATTCGCTGCGGCCGATGCAGGCCATCACCGAGCAGCTGCGCCAGCGCCACCCGGAAGTTCCGGTGATCGTCTTTCCACGCGCAATCGGGGCCGGCTATCTCGATTTCGCCCAAGCCGGCTTCATGCAGGGGCTTGGCCTTGACACCGGGGTGCCGCTGGCCTGGGCGGCTGCCCATCTGCAGCCCGATCCAGCGCGACCGGTCGCTTTGCAGGGTAATCTCGACCCACAGATCCTGGTAGCGGGCGGCGACCCCCTCAGATCCGCTGTCGCCCGGCTCTTCGATACCTTCGCCGGACGTCCCTATATCTTCAACCTGGGGCACGGCATCGTGCCGGAGACCCCGCCGGAACATGTCGCGCTGCTGGCGGCGCTGATCCGGGGCGAAAAATAGAGGTTAACCGAAAATAGGTTAATCGATGACAGAGTAGGCGGAATTCGGGAAGATGTCTGATCGGCGGATCGCGGTGGTGCTGTTCAACCTCGGGGGACCGGACAAGGCGGAAGCGGTGCGGCCGTTCCTGTTCAACCTGTTCTACGATCCTGCCATCATCCGCCTGCCCAACCCCTTCCGCTGGCTGATCGCCCGGCTGATTTCCAGTCGCCGGGCACCCGTCGCCGCCGCGATCTATGAGAAGATGGGCGGCGGCTCGCCGATCCTGCCGAACACGCAGGAGCAGGCGGCTGCCCTGGCGGCGCAGCTTGCCGATCTCGGCACGGTGAAGACTTTTATCTGCATGCGCTACTGGCACCCGATGACGGCGGAGATTGTCGCGGCGGTGAAGGCTTTCGCGCCGGATGACGTGATCCTGCTGCCGCTCTATCCGCAATTTTCAACCACCACCACCGCTTCCTCCTATCGCCTGTGGCAGAGCGAGGCGGGGCGGCAGGGATTGAGCGCACCGACCAAGCTCGTCTGCTGCTATCCGACCGAGCCCGGTTTCATCGCCGCGGTTGCCCGAGGCACGGCGGCCGGTCTTGTCGAGGCAAAGCACCTGGCGCCTGATGCCGAACCGTTCGTCATTTTCTCGGCGCATGGTTTGCCGAAAAAAATCGTCGCGGCGGGGGATCCCTATGTTAGCCAGGTCGAGGCCGGTGTCGCCGCCATCGCCGCCGCCTTGTCCTTGCCGAAGGCGCAGTGGATCACGGCGTTTCAGAGCCGGGTCGGACCGTTGGAATGGGTCGGGCCTGCGACCGAAGATGTCATCCGCAAGGCGGCCGATGACGGCAAGGCCATCGTCGTCGTGCCGGTCGCCTTCGTCTCGGAGCATTCGGAGACGCTGGTCGAGCTCGATATCGAATACCGGCATCTGGCGACGGAACATCGCGCGGCCGCTTATGTGCGTGTGCCGACCGTCAGTGCCGACCGCGATTTCATCGCCGGCCTTGCCAATATCGTGCGCACGGCATTGCAGCGTGATGCCAGCGTGAAGATCGCCAGCAACGAGACAGGATGTGCGACCGGTTCACGTTGCATCGCCGCGACAACCGGATAAGCGACAACAGATTTGATCGCCCGCTTGGTCAGACGTATCGGGCGATCGCCATCAACCGGGGACTTTCGACATGGCCTATTATGATTGGATCAAGGCGGCGCATATCGTTTCCGTCATCGCCTGGATGTGCGGCATGCTTTATCTGCCGCGGCTCTATGTCTATCACAGCGGGACGACGCCTGGCTCCGAGCTCTCTGAGACCTTCAAGGTGATGGAGCGGCGGTTGATGCGCGGCATCATCAATCCCGCCATGATCGCCACCTGGATCTTCGGCCTGCTGTTGCTCTGGCTCGGCCGGCATTGGACCGAAGGCTGGTTCCACGCCAAGTTCACCCTCGTCATCCTGATGCAGCTGATCCACGCCGCTTATTCGAAATGGCGCAAGGCCTTTGCCCGCGACGCGAACAAGCATGATGCCAAGTTCTACCGCATCATGAATGAGGTACCGACCGTCCTCATGATCCTCATCGTCATTCTGGTGGTGGTGAAGCCGTTCTAGGCGCTTCCCGGTTGTCTATTTGCCCCGGCTGGCCTTGCGCTGATCCGCCGGCAGCCGGTCGATCGATTGCTCGAGCCGGTCGAGATGCGGGGTCATCAAGCGGCCGAACCGGGTCTCGCCGATCGGCAGGCGGTGGACCCGCTGCGGGAAGACGAAATCGGGTATGCCATTGGCTTCGAGGATGACGGGTCCTGCTGGCGTGACGGCGATATCCCAGCCGATCAGCAGGCGATCCCTGGCGATCTGGTGGCCGGCTTCCGCCACCCGCCGGATCTCCGACCAGAAGGGAACGATGCGTCCGGTGATCCGCCGGCCGGTAACAGGATGATGCGTGTAGCGGCCATTATCCTGATGCGGGATATCGCTCACCAGCAGGCCCAGCTGGCCGGTTTCAGGATCGATCGCCGATCCCCATTCGATCTCCGTCCGCCAATTCGACTCCAGCTTGCCGAGGATCCGCAGCATGGCCATGACCACCGCCGGTTGGCCGGCTTCATCGAGGCAGGTGAAAACCCGCAGCGTGATCAAGGATTGTTCGGCCAGATCGGCGAGATCGGGGTGATTGAAGAGCCGCGCGACGACGATGAGGGGCGTCTCCTCCGACTGCTCGGTGAGGCCGGTGACCAATTGCGCGAGTGAAACCTGCTGGTTGCCGTATTCGAATCGGCCGGGGCCGATATGGCGGATCAGCTTCGCACCCTGGGCGCCCTTGCCATAGCGGTCCTTGACGAAGAGGTCGCATTCAAAGGCGGCGGCCGGGCTGAGAGTCAGGTCGGCATGCTGGCGGTCGCAGGAGAACAACACGGCGGTGGTCGGCAAGGCGTGGCGGCGGAGCAAAGCGATGAAAGTCGCCTTGTCGCCGAAATCGGTCTGCTTGCCCTGGCCATTGCGGGTCATCCAGTTGATGGCCCGGAGAAGACCGTTCTTGGTTTCGCGGCGGGTGAGATAAGCGCCCATCCGCGCCTGTTCCTGCGGCCGATAGAGCTCATACATGTAATAGAGCTGGGCCTGGATCCGTTCCTGCCAGGTGAAGGCCCAGGCCTCGCGCAATTGGCGCCAGCGGGAGACGCCGCATTCGCGTTCGATCCTGCCAGACGTCAAACCCCACCAATAGAGGCAGCGGCCGATATCCAATACCGTCGGCATGCCCGGCAGATAGAGGAGTTGCAGATCGGGCTCGTGTCGCCGGTGCCGGATATAGCGATCGAACAGATGCCGCGCCCGACGGCCCAGGGCCTCTTCGCCGGCCGTTTCCCCGGCTTCTTTCCTAGCATCCTGTGCGGACGGGCTTTGTGGACCGGCCAGAGAAGGTGACGGCCAGGAAGAAGAAGATTGAGCGCTGCGCTGGAATAACATGGTGATCGGCTGTGTCCGCTGTATGCCAGGGGCTTTCAGGGCCGATCATGAGCCCCCAACCTGACGCGAAGATACCGGCGCGGGAATTTGCCGGTCTCGGACTTGTCGGTCTCGGACTTGCCGACATGGGGCTCTCCGATCTTGAACTTGCGGTTGCGGCAGCAAATTGTCCGGCTGAATTTTTCTTAAGGCAGGCGCAAATCCGCCCTTGAAATTTTGAACTCGCGAGTTCAAATAAAACCCGACGGTTTTGTTCTTGGTCGGCAGCTCTCTCCGAGTGCCGGAACGGTCATCCATTCTCCATTTGACAGAAACGGCCATTCGCGGTACATGCGAAACAGGCCTTGGGGATGGGGCCGACCTACCTCTTCTCGCTTCCTAACTGATAACTCGAAAAACTGTGTGCCTGAAAAGGGCATTCAGGAAGCTAGATGGGGTAATCAACGATCGGACCAGTTCAATCGGCCGACGGGAATGCCGTCCCGCTTCTTCAGTTGTGCTTTGGCAATTAGTGCCCTGCACGGCTCAACCCCCCAGAAAATGTCTTCAGAAACCTTATGAATCTTCAAGACCTAAAGCGTAAGACCCCCGCCGAGCTCCTGGAGTTTGCCGAGAGCCTGCAGGTCGAAAATGCCAGCAATCTGCGGCGCCAGGACATGATGTTCGCGATCCTGAAGCAGCTCGCGGAGAACGACACCGCGATCTTCGGCGATGGCGTGCTGGAGATCCTGCAAGACGGGTTTGGCTTCCTGCGTAGCCCGGAAGCGAATTACCTGCCGGGTCCCGACGACATCTATGTCAGCCCCAGCCAGGTGCGCCGTTTCGGCCTTCGCACCGGCGATACGGTTGAAGGCCAGATCCGCGCGCCCAAGGATGGCGAGCGGTATTTCGCTCTGCTCAAAGTCAACAAGATCAATTTCGACGAGCCCGACAAGCTCCGTCACCGCATCAATTTCGACAATCTGACGCCGCTTTATCCCGATGAGCGGCTGAAGATGGAAAACCAGGACCCGACCAAGAAGGATATCACCAGCCGGGTCATCGATCTGATCTGCCCGATCGGCAAGGGCCAGCGCGCGCTGGTCGTCGCGCCGCCGCGCACCGGTAAGACGGTGATGCTGCAGAACATCGCCCATTCGATCGCCGCCAACCATCCGGAAGCCTATCTGATCGTGCTGCTGATCGACGAGCGGCCGGAAGAAGTGACCGACATGGCGCGTTCGGTGAAGGGCGAAGTCGTCAGCTCGACCTTCGACGAGCCGGCCTCGCGTCACGTACAGGTCGCGGAAATGGTGATCGAAAAGGCCAAGCGCCTGGTCGAGCACAAGCGCGACGTTGTCATCCTGCTGGACTCCATCACCCGTCTCGCCCGCGCCTACAACACCGTCGTGCCGTCATCCGGCAAGGTGCTGACCGGCGGTGTCGATGCCAATGCACTGCAGCGGCCGAAGCGTTTCTTCGGTGCCGCGCGTAACATCGAGGAAGGCGGCTCGCTCACCATCATCGCGACCGCGCTGATCGATACCGGCAGCCGCATGGACGAAGTCATCTTCGAAGAATTCAAGGGTACCGGTAACTCGGAAATCATCCTCGACCGCAAGCTCAGCGACAAGCGCACCTTCCCGGCGATCGACATCACCAAGTCGGGCACCCGCAAGGAAGAGCTGCTGGTCGACAAGGCGACGCTCAGCAAGATGTGGGTGCTGCGCCGCATCCTGATGCCGATGGGCGTCACCGATGCGATGGAGTTCCTGCTCGACAAGCTGAAGCATGCCAAAACCAACGACGATTTCTTCCAGTCGATGAACCAGTAGGCATCGACAGAACAAGAGATGTGAGAAGGGCGGTATCGCGAGATGCCGCCCTTTGCCTTTGCCGCAAGATTTGCCAAGCGGTCCGCCGGACTGGCTGTACCATGGCATTGATCGGACTAGAGGGCGATTCAGCCTTTAGGTGAAATCGCCCAAGCGATTCCACCTAAAGGCGTCCGGCTCTGGGCCGATCGTGAAGCTGTCCGAATAAGGGGCGGCGCAACAGGGGGAGCGTTTCGATGGCCTCGGCGTGAACGAGGTGATCGAGGCGATGGGGAATGGCTGATCTTCTGGCGCAGCTCGACTTTACGCCGCTGCAGGAACGCTGGTTCGTCTGGATCGTGCTGGCCACCTTCGGCGCCGCGTTGGTGCGGGGCCTCACCGGCTTCGGCAGCGCCATGATCATGATCCCGGTCCTGAGCGCCTTTCTCGGTCCCGTGGTCGCGGTGCCGATCCTCAACCTGGTCGACGCCGTCACCAGCCTGCCGATGCTGCCGCCGGCGACACGGCAATGCCGCTGGCGCGAGGTGGTGCCGCTGTTCCTCGGCGCCGTCATCCTGATGCCGCTCGGCGTGCATCTCCTGCAGGTGGTCGACCCCGTGCTGCTGCGCCATGTCATGGCGGTGCTGATCCTCGTGATGGCGATCGTCATGGCCTTCGGCCTGCGCTATCAGGGCGAGCCCAACCGCCTGGCGAGCCTCGCGGTCGGGGCGGTCTCCGGCCTGATGTCCGGTGCGATCGGCTTGAGCGGCCCACCCGTCATCCTGTTCTGGCTCGGCGGACAAGCGAATGCCATTACCGCGCGGGCCAATGTCATCGCCTATTTCGGTCTGATGACGGTGGCCTTGATCGCCACCATGATCTGGAACGGCCTTTTCACCGGCCAGGTGATCGCCCTCTCGCTGGTGCTGATGCCGGTCTATGCGCTCGGCTTGGCGATCGGTGCCCGCGGCTTCCGCTTCGCCAGCGAGCATTCGTTCCGCTACATAGCGCTGGGCCTGATCGCGGCGGTCGCGGTCATCAGCCTGTTCAAGTGATTTCCCTGAAGTGACGGGTGGCACCGGGTCGCTGCCGGTCGGGTGCCGCTGATATTGACAGCATCGCCGATCCGGCGCATGGTGATGAGACAGGTCTGTCTCATTTTAGGGGGCATCATGGCCAGAACCGCCGAGCGTGTCGACAAGCGGCAGCATACCGTGGAAACGGCTTATGCGCTGTTCAAGCGGGACGGTTTCCACGCCACCGGCATCGACCGGATCATCGCCGAGGCGGATGTGGCGAAGATGACCATGTATCGCAACTTCCCGAGCAAGGATGATCTCATCGTCGCGGCATTGGATCATCGCGCGGAGAAGTTCGACGCCATGCTCGACCGGCTGGCTGCGAGCGTCGGCAAGCCGGCGGAGAAAATCGCCGTGATTTTCGACTGGTATGAGCGCTGGTTCGACAGCCCGGATTTCCATGGCTGCCTGTTTGCCCATGCCGTGGCCGAGTTCGGCGATCCGTCGCATCCGGTGTTCCAGGCCGCCATGGCCCAGAAGGACAATTTCAGGCGGCGCCTGCGCAAGATTCTCGAAGAGATCATGTCCCGTGACCGGGCTGAAAATGCCGCGACCACCCTGCTGATGCTGATTGAGGGCGCCACCCTTCTGGCCGAGATGGGACAGGGAAAGGCGGCGTTGCGCAGCGCCCGGCAGGCGGCCCGCGATATCATGAGCGTCGGTAAAAGGCGATGAGTCCGACCGTCGTCGGGCTGGCGCTTTTCGCCGCCATTCTCCATGCCGGCTGGAACGCTTTTCTGCGGACTGGCAGCAACCGTCTGTGGACGGTCACCATCATGAGCTTTTCCAGCACGCTTGTCGCCATTCCCGTGGCGCTCTGCCATGCGTTGCCGGTTGCGGCGGCCTGGCCCTATATCCTGCTCTCCGCCGGCCTGCAGGTCGGCTACAGCGTGTTTCTGGTGGCAGCCTATAAATTCGGCGAATTGGGGCAGGTCTATCCGATCGTGCGCGGCACGGTGCCGGTGCTGGTCACTGTCGGAGGTTTCGTGCTGAGGGGCGAGCAGGTCTCCGGCCTGCAGCTTCTCGGCGTCGCCTTGGTCGCGGGCGGGATCATGAGTCTCTCCTTCGGCAAGAGGCGGGCGGCGGCGATGTCGATCGTCTATGCGGTTGCGACCGGCACCATCATCGCCGGCTATGCGACCGTTGATGCGATCGGTGTCCGGGCAGCAGGAAATGCCGGCGCTTATACCGCCTGGGTGCTGCTGATCTATGGCGTCCTGATGCCGGTCACCTTCACGCTCTGGCGCGGTAGGCTAGTGGTCGATTTTCGCGCGCGTGCCTTCGTGACGGCGCTGGCGGGCGGCATCGTCGCGTTGATCGCCTATGGTGTCGTGGTTGCCGCCTTCGCCCTCGGCCCAGCCGGCCCGATCACCGCGATCCGGGAAACCAGCGTGGTTTTCGCGGCTCTGATCGGCCGGCTCTTTCTGGGAGAAAAATTGACGCCACGGCGCATTCTCTCCTGCATCGTCGTTGCCGTGGGTGCCATCTGCCTTGGCTATCAGCAGTGATCCTATGGCAGCGGGTGCACAGTCCGATCCGCTGACCGCAAGATTCTCCAAGTTTGCGGTGCCGCCGCCGCGCTAGCAGGGACTGGAAAGGCCCGGCCGGCGGGATTAGGCTGGGCCATCGGACGGACGGAAACGATGCCGCTCAGGACCCTGTTCAGCAATGCCGCGATCGCGGTCTATGACTATCGCTGCACGGCGGCGGTGGGCGAGCGGCCGTTCACCGAACAGCATCGCAGTTTCTCGCTCTCCTTCGTGCGCTGCGGCGCCTTCGGCTATCACAGCCGGGGGAAATCCGCCGACTTGGTGCCCGGTGCCTTCCTGGTCGGCTATCCCGGTGATGACTATCAATGCAGCCACGAACATGTCTGCGGCGATGAGTGCCTCTCCTTTCATTTCGGCCCCACCCTGTTCGAAAGCCTCAGCGACAAGGCCGCGTTCTGGCGCGCGGGAAGGGTGCCACCGGTCGCGGAACTGATGGTGCTGGGGCAGCTCGGCCAGGCGGTGGCGGAGGGGCGCAGCGATCTCGGTCTCGATGAGGTGGGCATGATGCTGGCGGCGCGCTTCGTCGATCTTCTCGCCGGGCAGCAGGGCGGCAAGCAGGCGGTGCGTGCACGAGCGAAGCCGACGCCGCTCGATCGTCGCCGTGCCATCGAGGCAGCATATTGGATCGCCGCCCATGCCGAGGAACCGGTCACGCTGGAGACGGCGGCGGCGCAAAGCGGCCTCAGCAGTTTCCATTTCCTGCGGGTCTTTTCGGCGGTGCTCGGCGTCACCCCGCATCAATATCTGATCCGCTCGCGTCTCGCGCGGGCGGCCCGGATGCTGGTCGATGGCACCAAGCCGGTGACCGAGATCGCGCTCGATGTTGGCTTCGAGGATCTCTCGAATTTCGTCCGCAGCTTCCACCGCGCGGCCGGCCTATCGCCGCGCCGCTTCCGCCAGGTGGCGCGCAGTCCCGGCGATGGCAACCGGCAGCGGATGACCGCAAGAATTGCCAAGAACGACTGGCGAGAGCCCGCTTAAGCTTGGCACTCCTTCCACTGACGAAGAGCGAGTGCCAAGATGTACGATCATATCGGCCTGCAGGTGAAAGACGTTGCCGCCAGCAGCAAATTCTATCAGGCGGCCTTGGGTGGCTTGGGCCATGTCCTTGCCTCCCAGGATGAGACCGGCGCCGGTCTCGGTCCCAAGGGAGCGCCGGCTCTCTGGCTCTACAAATCAGCGAAAGCCACGGGCGGGAGTCATGGGGGCGGCAGCCATATCGCTTTCCAGGCGGCGAGCCGGAGCGCCGTCGACCGCTTTTACAAGGACGGAATCAAGGCCGGCGGCACCGATAACGGCAAGCCGGGTATCCGCGCCGATTACAGCCCCAATTATTATGCCGCCTTCCTGATCGATCCCGACGGCAACAATGTCGAGGCCGTCTATCTCGGTGCCTGACACGGTTTCGTCACATAGCCATAACAACCACGTCATGCCCCGCCGCTAGGGTCGAAGCTGTCGTTAAGCTGACAAAGTATCAGGGCGCGTTGTCCTGGTGCTTTCCCCTGTCGGCAGTCGCGGCCTCCAGCTTCACTGATCGGGAACTTCTGCCATGACGCAAGCCATTGATACTGCGCGCCGCCACACCCTCCGGTTGATCGCCGGTGCGCCCCTCCTGCCGCTCGCCAGTTCGATGATGGCCGGCTCCTTTGCCGGGTCGCTGCTCGGTTCGACGGCCCTGGCCGCGGCAACCCCCAAAATGGTCTCCGCCGAATTCCTGGCCATGGCGGCGCCCGGTCTCGATGACGCCGCTGCCATGGCGACGACCACGGTCGGCTCCGGCCTGGCGGTGAAGTTCGCCGATGGCTCGGCGCAGGATTACAAGCTGCATTACGACCCGTTCTTCATCAGCGGCGCCGCGGTGCCGGACGGCAAGGGCGGCACGGTGATCGCCGGCGGCTATTACGACATCAACAACAAGCCGATCCTCGACCAGGCCTCGAGCGAGGCGAGCAAGCCGCAATTCTTCTCCGACTGCCCGGACGGCATGAGCCTGATCAGGCTCGACGAGGCCAGGGTCGCGGGTGTCACCGGCAATCCGGTCTTCGCCGTGGTGCAGTTCGAATATACCAGCCGCGATGCGGCCGGCGGCGACATGTATGGCAAGCTGCCCTCGCCGATCGCCGTGCTGACGCTCGACCAGAACAAGGAGACCGGCGCGTTGAAGCTGGTCAAATATTCGAACGTCGATACCTCATCGGTGAATGGCCTCTGGATCACCTGCGGTGCCAGCCTGTCGCCCTGGAACACGCATCTCTCCAGCGAGGAATATGAATCCGACGCGACCAAGATCGCCGATGACAAGCAATTCCATGCCTTCAGCCAGAATCTCTATGGCGACCCCAGCAAGGCGAACCCGTATCACTACAACCATCTGCCGGAGGTGACGGTGAATGCCGATGGCACCGGCAGCATCCAGAAGCATTATTGCCTGGGCCGCATCTCCCATGAGCTCGTGCAGGTGATGCCGGACGAGCGCACCGTGCTGATGGGCGACGATGCCACCAATGGCGGCCTCTTCATGTTCGTCGCCGACAAGGAACGCGATCTCAGCGCCGGTTCGCTCTATGTCGCCAAGTGGAACCAGAAGACGGCGGAAAACGGCGGCTCGGCCGATCTCAGCTGGATCCTGCTCGGCCATGCCACCAGCGACGAGATCAAGGATCTTGCCGACAAGCTCAAAGCCGCCGATATCGTCGAGGCGAAATGGGAAGATCCCAACGATGCCAGCTTCACCAAGATCCCGTTCAGCGGTAAGACCAATTGGGTGAAATTCGTGCCCGGCCAGGAAAAGGCCGCGGCCTTCCTGGAGACCCATCGCTACGCCGCCTTCAAGGGCGGCAGCCTGGGTTTCACCAAGATGGAAGGCACGACGGTCAATGCCAAGGACAAGATCGCCTATTCGGCCATGAGCTATATCCGCAAGGAGATGACCAATGGCTCCGGCGGTATCTCGGTCAAGGGCCCGCAGGCGGGTGCGGTCTATGGCCTCAACATGACCGGTGGCCAGAAGGACGATGCCGGTGCCGCGATCAATAGCGCGTGGGTCCCGGTCGCCATGGCGGCGGTCGCCGAACTGGTGGGCGAAGATCTGAAGGAGGCCGATGCCACCGGCAATCTCGCCAATCCCGACAAGATCGCCAATCCGGACAACATCAAGTTCTCGGAGAAGCTGCGCACCCTCTTCATCGGCGAGGATAGCGGGCTCCATGTGAACAATTATCTCTGGGCCTTCAATGTCGACACCAGGAAGCTCGCCCGCATTCTCTCGACCCCGGCGGGTGCGGAATCGACCGGCCTGCAGGCGGTCGACGAGGTGAACGGCTTCACCTATGTGATGAGCAACTTCCAGCATGCCGGCGATTGGGAGCTGAAGAAAGATGCGACTTCTGGCGCCGTCACCGGCGGGCTGCATGCCAAGGTCTATGAAAAGCTCGAGCCGCTGATCAAGCAGAACTATGCCGACAGCCGCGGCAAGCTTGGCGGCGCGGTGGGCTATCTCACCGGTCTGCCGGCCGGCGTGTAACCGGACGGGCTGTATTGCCCCACCCTAACCCTCCCCCGAAGCGGGGGAGGGTTAGGGTGGGGCCCTTGGCTGAGGCCGGTGTCCGGAAGCGGGTCTCAGACGCCGATGTCTTCCGACGTTAAAACGGACAAAAATCTTAGCAAGGCCGGGCGATCAAGCAGCTTTGATCGCTGCGCGTATTCGCTGAACTTGCCTTCACGCCTGCCCGCGCTCATGCTTTGCCGATGCGCCGCATTGCCGCTTGGGCGGGAGAAGCCCTGTCGCCTGGTTTGCTTGTCATCGCTGCCATGAGTCTCATCAGCGGCTGCGCCGAGATTCCCAATGTCGATCGCGAGCTGACACAGACGGCATCGGCAGCGACACCGCAAATCGAAGGCGCGGACGGTCCCCTCTCCGAGGACCGCAGCAAGGCGATCCTCGCCCATATCACCCGCGACGCCGGCGAGAGCGGCATGCTGCAACGCCATCTGGCAATCGAACAGGTGATTTCCGACAGCCCCCTGGTAGCTGGCAACCATACCAGCTTGCTGCATGACGGACCGCAATCCTTCCGCGCCATCTTCGAGACGATCGGCCTCGCCAGCAATCACATCAATCTCGAATATTACACGCTGGAAGACATCACCTCGGACGGCAAGAAGCTGAGCGACCTGCTGCTGGCCAAACGCCGGCAGGGCGTTGCCGTCAACATCATCTATGACAGCTATGGCTCGATGAACACGCCGCGGGATTTCTTCGACAAGCTGCGCAAGGCCGGCGTCAATTTCGCCGAGTTCAACCCGATCGATCCCCTGGCGGCGAAATCCGGCTATTCCTTGAACGACCGCGATCATCGCAAGATCCTGGTGATCGATGGCCGGATGGCGATCATCGGCGGCGTCAATCTCAGCGCCTCTTATCAGAGCATGACCTTCGGCAAGATCGAAAAGCCGGAAGGAGCTTTGCCGGAGCATTGGCGTGACACCGATGTCCGGATCGAGGGACCGGTGGTGGCGCAGCTGCAGCATCTCTTCGCCCGGCATTGGGCGGAACAGAAAGGGCCGCCGATCGACCAGAGCGATTTCTATCCGCAGGTCCAGATGCAGGGCAAAGAGGTGATCCGTATCATCGGCAGCCAGCCCAGCCGGCAAGTGTCGCGCTATTACGTGACGCTGATTTCGGCGATCCGCAATGCCGAGAAATCGATCTGGCTGAGTGCCGCTTATTTCGTTCCCTCGCATCAGGAACTGAAGGATCTGCAGGAGGCTGCCAAGCGCGGGGTCGATGTCCGGCTGCTGCTGCCGGATCAGAGCGATTCCCCGTCATCCATTGCTGTCGCCCATTCGCATTACGCGGATCTGCTGGAAGCGGGGGTCAAGATCTATGAGACCCAGGGCATCGTGCTGCATTCGAAGACGGTGATCATCGACAATGTCTGGTCGGCAATCGGTTCGTCGAATTTCGATCAGCGCAGCATCCTCTTCAACGATGAAGTCGATGCCATC
>Ga0255336_101610_pt1 | contig 15068 bp, 17 predicted proteins | sample MeOH1_35cm_T3_17_FD_189102 | JGI IMG/M metagenome (GOLD analysis project Ga0255336, IMG submission 189102) | Sandy soil microbial communities from University of British Columbia, Vancouver, Canada - MeOH1_35cm_T3_179 | ecosystem: Engineered > Artificial ecosystem > Sand microcosm > Unclassified ...
ACCTGCATGGGGTGCAGGTGGTCGGAGGTTCAAATCCTCTCGCCCCGACCAAAGAAATCAAGGCCTTATGGATGCATGTCCATAAGGCCTTTTTCGTTTGGGTGGTTTTTGCCCCCACGTTTGCCCCCACAGAACCGATGGCTCTAGCGGGAACAGAACGGATTTTTATGCAGGGAAGCGGGGCGCTCAGAGTTGTTGGATCAAGACGTTGGCGCAACTCCGGATGCAGGTGAACCGATATGCGGGCTGATCTATGAGAAAACGACTGAACACAGCTTGGCCGCCACACGTCGGGTTTGCGCAGTCTGGACTGGCTTCCCGCCGGCCATTGCCCCGTTGTCACCGTCGTCCGGGGATACATGCGCTCGTTTGCCGCTCTTGTTTCTGGTAGCCTGTGGCTTCATCGTTTTCGATGCCGAGTGCAGCAACATCATTGCGCGGCGCCAACCCATCGCATCAGACCTGCGTCGACTGTTGGCCTTCTCCAAGGGGATCAGCAATCTCGAGCGCGCAGGCGATGAAGCGCGCAAGATCGCAAAGCGGGCGCGCAGAATCGCGAGCGACGCTGCGGGCAGGCACATGAATATCGCAGAAATCCGGTCCTCCGGTCAGATGGCGGGAACCATCTTCCACAACGCGCTTGCCGCATTCGCGCGGCTCGATACGGTTGAGGCAGCCCGGATCATGCGTGAGGATGAGGCGATCGATGAGCAGTACCGCGCATTCGTGCGCAAGCTGCCGACATTCATGGCAGAGAATCCCCGCGTCATCTCTTCCGCGCTCGACTACGTGTCCATCGCGTCGGCCATCGAACGGATCGGTGACCATGCAAAAAACCTGGCAGAACTTGTCATCTATGTTGTCAAGGGTAAGGATGTCCGTCACATTTCGCGCGACCGACTTGAGCGCGAGGCCATGGATGATTGAGAAGCGTACAGCAGTGGCGCGAACTCCAACAGTCGAATGCGTGACGTGCGGCATCCGGATGTGAGCCTCATGAAGTTCGCGGAGTGGCTAGCCAGTGTGCAGCGGGGGGAGTGCTATGAAAATGTCTCACAGATTGCAGTCCGATTCGGCGGGGCCGGTTTGGGGGCTGATTTTGGGGACGTTCCTGATAGTCGCTGGGATCGGCATCTGGATCTATGTGAAGTCATCGGAACCCGGCGATTCACTTGATGAATCGCTCGCGATGGGTGCAATGCTCGTCGGCACGTTTCTGGCTGTCTATGCCGGCCGGGAAATCAGGCACAGACATCGATAGTTCCACGGTCGGCAGCCGGGACAGCACACGCCAGAGTTCATCGAAGTAAGCGCGGGTAGCGGGTAGCCGGAACCGAAAGCGTGCTGCCCGCGAGAAAGATGCCCGAACTGCAGATGCCCTGTCAGGGAGCATCGGGCGCGACCGTTGCTACTGCGTTGTGAAGGACGCGGTCGGTGGCTGGAGCCAGAGTCCCTGAGCGTCGTTTTTATTCGTCAGAAGAATGCCAAAGCCGTACTGAAGCCTGGAAGCATGAAAGAGAGGGCAACCGTCGTGTGCCGGCAGCGAGAAAAAATTCTCCTCGTAGAGCGGGGGCGAACGAGGCGGTCGCTGCCTGGCGGTACGATCCGGCCCGGCGAGTCGCCGGTTGATGCCGCTCGACGCGACCACGGCGGCAAGCTGTTGCTCCGGGAGGCAGACGCGCAGCACGTAGCGTTCATGCACGACGATCTTTTGCAAGTAGCCGCCGAGCGTCCAGCCCGGTGCGTCCGGCGTCGGGAAATTGTAGGTGCTGATCATGCCGTCGCAGTAGTTTTCCAGGCCAGCATCGCACTCCTCGCAATGCCTGCAGCTATCGACGATGCAGCCGACGCCGACAAGATCGCCGGCCTTGAAGCTCGTCACATGCGCGCCGATGGCGGACACGCGCCCGACGATTTCGTGGCCCGGGACGCACGGGAAATGCGTGCCCTCCCATTCGGCGCGCGCCTGATGCAAGTCGGAGTGGCAGACGCCGCAAAAGGCAATGTCGATCTGGACATCGTGCGCGCCCGGTTCGCGCCGGCTGATCTGCATGGGTTTGAGAGGTTTGTCGCCGGCGTGGGCGCCGTAGGCATTTACTTTCATGATGCGTTTTTCCAATCGCTATAGAAATTTGGCTCGTCGATAAATGACGGTCATGCCGCGCGCTTGGTCGAGGCGAAGTCGACGACGAAGCGATAACGCGCTTCCTTGTTCACTACGCGCTCGTAGACGGCACTGATCTGGTCGGGGCGGATCAACTCGATGTCGGGCCGAATGTTGCGGGCGAAGCAGTGATCGACGACTTCCTGCGTCTCCGCGATGCCGCCGATCATCGAACCGGCCAGGCTCTTGCGCCCAAAAGCCATCGACGTGGTGTTGATGCCTTGCGGCTGACCCAGCCCCACGTTGACGAAGGTGGAATCGAGCTTCAGTACGTCCAGGAACGGCTGCACCTCGAAGGGATAGGGCACGGTTGAAATCATCCAGTCGAACGAGTTGGCGAGTCGCTTGAACGCCGCCGTATCGCTCCACAGCACGGCTTCGCGTGCGCCAAATCGCTTGGCGTCTTCCACCTTGCCCGGCGTGGTGGTGAACACCGTCACCTCGGCGCTCTGCGCCACGGCCAGCTTCACCGCCATGTGGCCCAGGCCGCCCATCCCGACGACGGCCACGCGCTGGCCCGGCCGAACCTGCCAATGACGGATCGGCGAAAAGGTGGTGATGCCCGCGCAGAGGATGGGCGGCGTCGAGGCCAAGTCCATGCCCGGCGGGATGCGGATGGTGAAACGCTCGGCGACGACGAGCTTGTCCGAATAGCCGCCGAAAGTCTGCCCGCCAGAAACCTTGTCCGGCGAGTTGTAAGTGAAGGTGGTGCCGTTCAGGCAGATTTGCTCGCGGTCGGCCAAACAGTTCGCGCACGTGCCGCAGGCATCCACCATGCAGCCGACGCCGGCGATTTCGCCCACCTTGAACTTCGTGACCTTGTTGCCTACGGCCAGCACGCGGCCGACGATCTCGTGGCCGGGAACGACGGGGAGTGACGGTGCGCCCCAATCGCCTCGAACAGTGTGGATGTCCGAATGGCAGACGCCGACATAGAGTACGTCGATCAGGACATCGTTGGGGCCGAGCGCCCGGCGCTGGATTTGCAGCGGTTCGATGCGACCGCCAGTGCTTTTCGCGCCATAGGCCTGAACCTGGAACGGGCTTTTGCCCAGCGTCGGGGCCGAAGCCGTCGAACTTTGGGCACGCGCATCGCCAGACGGCACGGCACCGAGCAAGGGCACGGCGGCAAGGCCCGCGCCCGCCATCGTCAACAGCTTTCGTCTCCCCAGTTCGGGAAGCGCAAGGTCATCATGGGTTGTGTTGGCATCGCCGCATTGATTGCACATTTCGCACCTCGATTCATTGGGTGAAGAAGTTGATTCAGACGCGTCCCAGTGGGTGGTCGGAACCCCCGCCGACGAGGGCGCCCAGCGCCTGCGCGGAGGTTTGCAGCGAACGCTCGCGCTGACCGCTGCCAAAGGCTCCATAGGGATAGCCGCCGGGCGTCGGGGCACTGACCTTTGCCAACGTCGTAGTCGCTTCCGCATCCAGCGCGAGGTCAGCCGCGCCCAAGGCATCGCTGAGTTGCAGTACGGTGCGCGCGCCGAAGATCGGCGCGGTCACGCCGGGGCGATCGGCCAGCCAGCTCAATGCAACTTGGGCCGGTGTTGCACCGATGTCTTTGGCGATACGTACAACGGTGTCGATGGTGGCCCAGTTGCGCTCGGATTCCGCGTACTCAGCGGATGTCCACTGGTACAGCGGCTTCCTCGACCCAGCGCGGGTATCGGCTGCCGGTATGCCGCCGCGGAGGTACTTGCCGGCCAGGAAGCCGCCGGCCAGCGGCGACCACGGCAACAGGCTCATCTGGTTGTGCACGGCGGCCGGCACCATCTCCCACTCGCTCTCGCGCGACAGCAGGCTGTATTGCTGCTGCAAACTGACCGGAACTTGCACGCCCATCGCCTTCGCGGTGGAAACCATCAGTTGGAGCTGCCAGCCGGTGAAGTTCGACAAGCCTACGTAGTGGATCTTGCCTGCACGCACGGCATCATCGAGGAAGGACAGCGTTTCTTCGACCGGAGTCTGCGGATCCCAGCCATGCAACTGGTACAAATCGACGGTTCCGACGCCGAGGCGCCGCAGCGAGGCATCCAACGCACGGTGCAGGTGGCGGCGCGACAGGCCGACGTCGTTGACGTCCGGCCCGGTGCCGAAACGGCCCTTGGTCGCCAGCACTACCCGATCGGTGATCTCGCGCGGCCTTGCCGCCAGCCAGCGGCCGATGATCTGTTCGGACACGCCGCCGACATAAACATCGGAGGTGTCGATCAGATTGCCACCGGCTTCGACGAAGGCATCGAGGATCGCAAAAGCATCCGCTTCCGGCGTTTCGTCGCCGAAATACATCGTACCCAGTCCCAGCGAGGAGACGACTGTTCCGGTATTGCCGAGTTTGCGGTATTTCATGGTGTATGCCTTTCTTGGTAGTTTTGATTCAGCGTCGGCCAATGCCCTCCGGGCGATCACTGCACGGTGTAGCCGCCATCCACGGGAAGCGCATGGCCGATCACGAAACTGGAGGCCGGACTGCACAGCCACAGCACTGCATCGGCGATCTCATCCGCGCGACCGAGCCGTCCCATTGGCACGACCTTCATCAGTTCCGCCATCGCCTCGGGCTGGGTTTCCAACATGCCCGAGACCATCGGCGTCTCGATGATTCCGGGGCATATGGCATTGACCCGGATGCCCTGCTGGGCGCATTCAAGCCCGACACTCTTGGTCAGGCCGACCACGCCGTGCTTCGATGCGTGATAGATGCCGCGACCGCCAATGCCGACGAGGCCACCCAACGATGAGTTGTTGACGATGGCACCGCTGCCCTGCTTGCGCATCTGCAACAGTTCGAACTTCATGCAGTTCCAGATGCCGCGCAGGTTCACGCCCATCACGAAGTCGTAGTCCTTCGGATCGGCATCGGCAGTTTCGGCGACCGGACTCTGCACACCGGCGTTGTTGAACGCCGCGTCCAGACGGCCGAACGTGGCGACGGTCTGCTCGACCATCGCCTTCACTTCATCCATGTTGGCGACATCGCACTGGATGCCGATGGCCTTGTGGCCTGCGGCCGCGAGTTCGTCGGTGGCCGCGCGTACTGCGTCGCCGTTCACGTCCGCCAGTGTCACCGCAGCGCCCGCTTTGGCAAAAGCCTTGGCGGTCGCCAAGCCCATGCCGGATGCAGCGCCCGTGACCAGCGCAACTTTGTTCTCGAAAGAAAAACTCATGTAGTCACTCCATGCGTATTAAAAATTAGCGGGGGTTTTGCGACTGAAGCTGTCGCTCTAGCGCTTCGCGTGCGCGCCGCGCCGCATCGGCGTTCACGCGCTCGGCCAATACTTGATCTAGCTGGCGCAACTGACCGGCTGTGATGCCGACATTCATGCTGATGCGCATGTGCGCTTGTACTTGAGGCTCGGCCCCCGGCAGCGCGGCCAACATGGCCACGGTGGCGATTTCACGGCTTTGCCAATCGAGGTTGTCGCGCTCAAAGATGTCGCCGAACAGATGGGTCTTGAGGTATCCATCGATGGCCGGCGCAAAGTCGAACACTGGCCCCTCGACGGGGCTGCCAGCCAACTTGGTTTGGTTGGCGGTGCCCGCAGCCAGCAGCGCATCGCCGGTCGGGATGGGATGGCTGGGTGCCTGGCCCAGCGCGTCCTGGATGCCGCGCTGCTTGCGCGACTCCAGCACCTTCATCAGTTCTCCAAGCGCATTGAGGCTGCGCGGGAAGCCTGCGTAGGCGTAGAGCTGCACCAGGATTTCCCGCGCATCGCTCACCGTCAGGCCGGCATCCAAGCCCTGGTTCAAGGCAGTGTTCAACCCGGCGAGATCGCCCGCAGCGGCGAAGGCCGCGATGGGTACGATGGCCTGCTGGCGAGCGGAGAGGGTTTCCGATGCCGTGGATGTGCTCGTCATGTTTTGCGATTCCCGCGTAGTGGATGCGGCCTGACACGCCACACTCGTCAGCCCCAAAGACATGGCCAATACAAAGGCCATGCGGCGCTGAATGTTTGACTTACCGGGAGCCATATTGCTCATCGGTGACTTTCTCCAACCACTCGACGTTCTTGCCGTCCACCGTGCCGCTGACAGTCAAGAAGGTCACTGCGGTCGTGGGCGCTGCGCCGTGCCAGTGTTTGACGCCGGGCGGGCACCAGATTGCGTCGCCGGGACGGACGATCTGGACGGGCTTGCCCCATTCCTGGACAAGCCCCACGCCAGAGACCACCACGAGGCGCTGCCCGTGGGGATGGGTATGCCACGACGATCGGGCGCCGGGCTCGAAAGTGACCAAGGCGCCAGTGGCATTGATGTCGTTGTTGGCTGGCCAGAGCGGATCAATCCGCGCTTGGCCAGTGAAATTGCCGGAAGGGCCAGCAATCGAAGGCTGGCTCCCTGCAACTGTGATCTGTTGATGCGCGGCTGCCGGTTCCGCGGCATTGCCGGCTGCGGCATGAAATACCGCAACGCACAGGGCGACTTTCAGGAAGGTTGAGGTTTTCATGCTGTTCAACACATTCCTTCAATGTGAATCGGGCTTCGACGGGCCGACGAGATATTCTTCGTCGCTCACCTTTTCCATCCAGACAACCGCCGTACCGTCCAGCGCCTCCTGCACCGCGATATGCGTCATGGCGGTGGTCGGCGACGCCCCATGCCAATGCTTGTGCCCTGGCGGGCACCAGATCACGTCACCCGCGCGAATCTCGACGATCGGTTCGCCCTCGCACTGCGTCCAGCCGCAGCCGGACGTGACGATCAGCGTCTGCCCAAGCGGATGCGTGTGCCACGCCGAACGGGCGCCCGGCTCGAAGGTGACATAGGCACTGGAGACACGCGCCGGTGCAGGTGCGGTAATCAGCGGATCAATGCGAACCGTGCCGGTAAACCATTCGGCGGGGCCTTTGATTGAAGGCTGTGATCCAGCGCGTTTGAGTTCCATGACGGACTCCTGAAAATAAATAGTTGTGTAAAGGCCGGACAGGAGAAAATTCTTTTTCGACATGCGCCTGTCGTTATTGAGCAATCTCCCGAAGGATCACCTTGATGGTGGCTGCACGTGCGCCAGCGCCGATCATTGGCCGGAGATAGGGACTGGATTTGTATTTGGCCCGGTAGGCGTCGTCGATGCGGGAGTTGATTTCCCCATCAACCGGCTCGAACGCCACGTCTTTGGTCATTCCGGCAGCGGCGATCTGCCCGGCACGCTGGCGAATGGCCGCCTGATACCAGCGGGATTGCCTTCCGTTGTAGGCGCGCACATACAACTCGCCGTTCACGGCGACGCACCAAATCCACGTCGGAGTACCCGGAGTCCTGCCATCATCGCGGAAGGGTGCGATCTTGAGATCGTCCGCTTCAACGATGCGATGTAATTCGTCCGCAGACCATGCCATTGCCAGTTCCTGTTTCTCATCAAGGGTTCCCATGTCGAACACGCGATGCGAACGGGTGCGCGTGGTGTTGGCAGATGGCCCTGACGGGCAGAACATCTGTTGGGGCTTTGGCTCATGGCCGATACGGCCCGTCCAAGGACGCCCAGCTTCGTCGCGAGACCTTGCGACACGGGGTTGATTGGCAATGTATTGCCTACGCGACTAGATCGGTAGATAGTAAAATCAACATGCCAATGTGAACGTGATTCACCAATGTCGAAAGAAAACCTGAGCGATCTGCAAGCGTTTGTAACCGTGGCCCGCGAGCGCAGCTTCACCAAGGCTGCCGCTCAATTAGGTCTGTCGCGCTCCGCGCTGAGCCATGCCATGCTGGCTTTGGAAGCCCGCCTCGGGGTGCGGTTGCTCACGCGCACGACGCGCAGCGTCTCCACCACGGAAGCCGGCACACGGTTGTTGAACACGGTGGCTCCGCGACTGGACGAAATCGAGCTGGAGTTGGGTTCGCTGAGTGAGATGCGCGACAAACCAGCGGGTACGGTGCGCATCACCGCGCATGACCACGCCATTGGGACGGCACTCTGGCCGCGGTTGCTGCCACTGCTAAAGGAATATCCCGACATCCAGATCGAGTTCACCGTGGACTACGGACTGACGGACATCGCCGCGCAACGGTTCGACGCTGGCGTTCGGCTTGGCGATCAAGTGGACAAAGACATGATCGCCGTGCGCATTGCCCCTGACCAATGCCTCGCCGTAGCGGGATCGCCCGAGTATTTGGCAGGTCGATCACTTCCTGTCACACCACGAGACTTGACCGAGCATCGTTGCGTCAACCTGCGTCTGCCGACACACGGCGGACTATACGCATGGGAGTTCGAGAAGGACGGCGAGGCTCTCAGTGTGCGGGTGCAAGGGCAAACGGTATTCAACAATACCTTTCTGATGGTGCAAGCGGCACTGGATGGCATGGGCCTGACCTATGCACCACTGGACATCTTGCAACCTCATTTCGAGTCGGGACGGTTGGTGCCGGCACTGAAGGATTGGTGGCCCGTATTCGCTGGTTACCACCTGTATTACCCCAGCCGCCGCCAGACTGCCCCCGCACTGGCGTTGGTCATTGAAACACTGCGCTGGCGGGAATGAATGGCATGTCTTGATGGGCTAGCCGACTGATGGCCCATGCTGCCGCCCAATCTCCCATGACACCCCACCGCCGCGCACCGTTGTAGCGAACTGCTGCCCCAGCCACAGATTGCACGGGGTGGTATTTTTTACTTAAAATGCGCAGTCTTGTATATGTTACCGTTTGTCCTTCGCCCGAGGTATGGTCAAGAGCAGTCGCTTGACACCCAGGGGGCTTATGGCACGAGGCAAGGGAATGCAACTGGTCGACAAGGTTCCGCCCGAGCGCAGTCGGCAAGGCGTCAGACGCAGAACCTTTGCCCTCTTGCTATCCAATTTTACTTGATCCCCTCGTTTTTGCTGGTGCGTTGTTGGAGCAGGGCTATGTTGTCTGCGACGGAAATCTAAAAACTGGTAGTGGGCCTGGGGCCCATTTTGGCGCCCCCAACTTTTCCCAGGCAAATCAGGCGCGTGGCTGAGCTAAGATAACGATGCATGGCTTGTCCGAAAAAAACATACAAATTTCGGACGGGGGTGCCCAATGAGCGATCTTAAGACCCAGATCGTCGCCCACATGGATATGGCCCATTCTGAACAGGTGTGGGTCCCGACCGACTTCGCCCATCTTGGGGGGCGCGATGCCGTGGACAAGGCCTTGCAACGTCTTGTCGTGGCGGGCCAGTTGCGCCGCATCGACCGCGGTTTGTACGATCGCCCCAAGATGAACAGTCTGACCAAGAAGGCCTCGGCCCCGGACTATCGTGCGATCGTGGATGCGATCGCACGCCGCGATCAACTGCGTCTGCTGGTTGATGGCATGACCGCCGCGAACGACCTGGGCCTGACCGATGCCGTGCCCGCGCACGTCATGATCCACACCGACGCACGGCGGCGCGCTATTCAACTCGACAAGCTTGCGGATTTCGGCGATGGTGATCAGTCGTTTCGGCGAACGTGATCAGTCTGGAAGGTGGTGTTGCGCGGTCAATGGATTATAGCGACGGCGATCACGATGAGGCGTCAGCGAATTCGGATTTCGTTTTCTTTCTCATCGAATCTCCCTTGACCGGAAGTTTGTGGGCCTGATGCACGAGCCGGTCGAGAATCGCATCGGCGAGCGTGGGGTCCTGCAGCCACGCATGCCAGTGCTCGAGCGGCAACTGGCTGGTGATCACAGTCGAGCGCGTACCGACACGATCATCAAGTACTTCGAGCAGATCATTGCGCGCGGCCTGGTCGAGATCGTGCAAGCCCCAGTCGTCGAGGATCAGCACATCAATCTTCGCGAGTTGCGCGAGCCGGCGCGTGAAGCTGCCGTCGCCGTGCGCGATTTTCAGTTCCTCGAACAGCCGCGCGACGCGCACATAGAACACGGAGAAGCTCTGACGGCACGCCTGCTGGCCGAACGCGCAAGCGAGCCACGTCTTGCCCCCGCCCGTGGGGCCAGTCAAGATCAGGTTCTGCGCGTTGCGCACCCAGTCGCAGCCGGCGAGCGTGGCGACGATGCGCTGGTCCAGCCCACGGGTTTGCCGGTATTCAATGTCTTCGACGCAGGCCTGTGGGTTCTTGAGCTTCGCTGCGCGCAGCAAACGTTCGAGTCGCCGCGTATCACGCCAGGCCAGCTCGCGATCTACGAGCATGCCCACGCGCTCCTCGAACGACAGGCTGGTGCTGGCCGTGAGCGTCGACTGCTCCTCGAACGCGCGGGCCATGCCGTCCAGTTTGAGCGCCTTCAGTTGGGTAAGGGTGTGCTGCATCAACATCGTGACCTCCTTCGGGTCAGTGGTAATAGTCGGGACCGCGCACGTTCTCGTGCCCGGGCGAGCGCCATTCGGTGAGCGTGGTCGGGAGCGAGGGCTGCAGGTCAAGCCCCGCTTCCAGAATCGACAGCACGGAGCGGCGCGTGGGCGAGCCGATCTTCATGCGCGCTGGCACGCGGCTTCGAGGCGGTGTTTGCCGTACTTGCGCGGGAGCGAGAGCAGACCGAGACAGGCGCGATAGCCCATCTCGGGGTGGGGTTTGTTGGTCAGCAGATGCCGCACGACAGCCTCGGCGCCGGGGCCGACGGATGCGCCCCAGTTGAGCAACCGGCCCGGAGTCCATTCCATGTGCGCGCGATGCGCGGCCGGCATGTGTTCGGCGATGGTCGTGTGTTTGCCTTTGAGGCGCGAGCGTGCGTGCGCAGCGACACGCTTGCCGCCATGCAGGATCTCGACGCCGTGACGTGTGACGCGCGCCCAGACTTCCTGCCGTGCGAGGCTGTGCGGGACGCTGTAATAGTGGCCGCCGACATCGACGTGGTAATCGATGTTCACACGGCACTTCTGGAAGGTGGCGATCTCGTAGCGACGCACGGGCAACGGGCGCAGTACGGGCTGGTCCAACCGTTCGAACCATTCACGGCGGTTGCCTTCGAGCCGCTTGAACGAGCGCTGGTTCAGCTCGGCGACCAGTCCTGCAATCGCCTTGTTGAGTTCGGCCAGACTGTAGAAGCGATAGTGGCGCAGCCGGGCCAGCACCCAGCGCTCGACGATCTGCACGCCGACTTGGACCTTGGCCTTGTCCTGCGGTTTGCGCGGACGCGCCGGAAGCATCGCCGTGCCGTAGTGGTTCACGAAGTCCTGCGTGGTCGTGCCGAGTCCCGGTTCGTAACGGTCGGGCCGCGCGATCAGCGCCTTCGGGTTGTCGGGCACGAGCAGCTCGGGCACGCCGCCGATGAACTCCAGCGCGTCGCACAGGCTGCCGATCCAGTCCGCCATCGTCTCAGTGCGCGTCGCGCACGCGAACGTGTAGTTCGATGCGCCGAGGACGGCCACGAACACGTGCGCCTCGAACTCGACGCCGCCATCGCGCGCGAGGATCGGCACGGTGGGGCCCGCGAAGTCGGCGAACAGCTTCTCGCCGGCGCGGTGCTGCTGGCGCATTGAGCGCTTGATCGACTTCGCCCAGTCCTTGTACTTCTGGCGGAACTGCGTGTAGCGGTAAGTCCGCTGGCCGGGGTTCGCTTCAGCGTACTCTTCCCACAGCAGTTGCAGCGTCACACCCTTGCGGCGCAGCTCGCGATGCAATGCCGCGTAGTCGGGCTCGATGCGCCGGGATGTCGTTGCCGTGGCATCGGTTGCCGCAGGTCTCAGGCGCGCGTCCAGTTCATCGTCGGGCAGCGCTTCGGCTGCGGCCCAGTCGAGTCCCGCCTGGCGGGCCTGGGCAGCGAACTTCGACACGGCCCCGACGCTGATGCCGATAGCCCGGCTGATCTGCCGATGCGTCAGGCCACACGCCCACTTCAGTCGCAGGACTTCCTTCAATTTGCGCATGCTCATCCGAGGTGTCGGCATCGGCGCTTCTCCCGCAAAAAAGGGAGGAGGCTAACGCCGCCAGTGAATACATGCGCAACGCCACCGCCAGAGTCAAACCCGGATTACGTTCCGGTTACGTGATCACCCGTTTCGGTCCCGTGATCGCTCATTCCGGCATCGTGATCACGCGTTTCGGAAACCTGTGATCAGCGATCACGATCAACCGAAACGGGTGATCACGATCATTCGGAATCCACGATCACGTTCGCCGGAATACGCAACAAGCTGACGATCCAATTCAAACTGACGGCCCCACGCCGCCTGTATTGGGCTGGCCGGCCGGCTATGCACATCGTGCAGGCGCTGCATTGGCTTAAGGATACCTTGCCTGCGGACAAGCCACGCATCGTCAAGCGGTTGACCGCGCTGTTGGATGACCCAGTACAAGGAGATGCTATTCGCCATGACCTGCTGGTGGGTTTTCACACGCTGCCCGCATGGATGCAGGCCATCGTCCGTGAGCTGCCTGGATGCGATCCGCAGTCTGGCGAGCCCGAGGCGCCGGGCGCTGTTTCCAACAAGCGCCGCAGGCATGGAGAGGCGTTGGCATGAATCCGAATTTCAATACGGTCATCCAGGCCAGTGACGACGAGCGGTGTGGCCTGTTCCTGACGGCGGCGGCCCGCTTGGGCACGACGGTCCAGAACATCGAAAAGGACTTTTGGGTCTGCTGGACTCTGGACGCGCTGTTCAGCGGCCTGCCGCCAGATGGCCCGCGATTGCTGTTTAAGGGCGGCACGTCGTTGTCCAAAGCCTTCGGGACAATCTCCCGGTTTTCCGAGGACATCGATATCACGGTGTTCCGTCAGGACATCGGCGAGCCGATCGAGGCCGAGGATCTCGATGCGTTGAGTGGCAAACAGCGGCGTATCCGGCTCGATCGCATTCGTAACGCGTGCCAGCGATACATCGCTGAGGGCATGGCAGCACAATTGCGAGAGATCGCGGAGCAGATTATGTGCAAGGTCGATCCATGTCCGCCGAGGGACCCGGCTAAAAAAGGAATTGTCGAATCGGGCGTCAAATACGTGAAGTCGAGCTTCCTTCCTCTTTGCGAATTTCGTGATCTTGACGACGCCAACCATAAGCGCATTACCGGATTTACCGCGAGCTGGAACCGAACCTGCGTATCAAGCCGAAGAAGCGCCTGGTGCGGGAGACGCCACAGCCGCTGTCCGTGCCGCAGGCCATCAATGAAGTGTGGTCGATGGACTTCATGCATGACCAACTGGTTTCGCCGAGAGCGTAACGAGCGTCGCCTCGTACCAGCGTTTGAGGTCTTTGAGCAACGGTAATGCCTGCGCCTGGCGTACAGCGCGACGTTCATCCGGTGGCTTGCCGCGGATCTGTGCCTCGATGGCGTAGAGCGCGCCGATGCGGCGCAGGGCTTCCTCTGTCAGCGTAGTGGGTCGTGCTGCGTGCAGGTCATGGACTTTTCGCCTCGCGTGCGCCATGCAGGCAATTTCCTGAATCCGGCCGTGACGATACAGTTCCTGGAAGCCAGAGAAGCCGTCCGCCTGCAGCAGTCCCTCGAACTTCGCGAGATGCTGCTGCGGATATTCGCCGGACCGGTCGGGGGAGAAGGCAAACCAGACAGCCGGCGCCTCTTCCGAAGCGCTGTTGCGATCGTCGCGCACGTAGACCCAGAGGTAACCGGTTTTGGTGCGACCGTTGCCCGGTGTCAGCACCGGCAGCGGTGTGTCGTCCGCGTGCACCTTGGCGCCGCCCAACGCGTAGCGGCGCACCGCATCGACCAGCGGTTTGAGCAGCCACGTCAAGCTGACCAGCCAGTGTCCCATCATGCCCGGCTCGATGTGGACGCCATCGTGCGCGTACATGACGGACTGCCGGTAAAACGGAAGGTGGTACATGAACTTCGATGCGATCACGTGGGCGAGCAGCCCCGGGCCGGGCAGGCCATGCTCGATGGGTCGGCTGGGTGCAGCCGCCTGCACGATGCAGTCGCAGCACGAGCATGCGAGCTTCGGACGGCGGTGACGGATGACACGGAAGTGCGCACGCACGTATTCGAGCTGCTCAGCGACGTCTTCGCCCAGCAGCTTGAGTGTGCCGCCGCATTCGGGGCAGTTTTCTTCAACCGGCAGATGAACGCGCTCGTCGCGTTCGAGGTGGGCGGGCAGCGGTTCGCGAACGGGGGCTTCGCGGTGTGCTCGTGCTTTCTTGGGCGCTGCTGCTGCTGCGGCTGCACCTTCGTCGGCCTGCAGGTCTTCGAGCCGCAGTTCAAGCTGCTCGATCTGGCGATCGAGCTTCTCCGACTTGCGGCCGAACTGCATGCGGCGCAGCTTCGCGATGGTCAGCTTCAGGTGCTCGATTTCGATGGCGCGCGATGAGAGCTGCTCGCGCAGTTTGGCGACCATCGCCTTGAGCGCGTCAACGTCATCGGGAAGATCGGCAGGCAGAGCAGACATTCAGCCAGTCTATACCGCGCTGCCTTGTAGAGCCCTGCAGGTAACGAATGTTTACAACGCGCTGTGCGGGCGCGCCGCTTCGACTGGCTGCCGCCAGTCGAAGCCTTCAAGCAGGAGGGATAGCTGTGCGGTCGTCAACGCAACCACGCCACCATCGGCACGTGGCCACGCGAAACGCCCTTTTTCCAGACGCTTTGCGAACAGACATAGGCCACCATCACACCAGTAAATCGCCTTCAACAGATCTTCTACTCACTTAGCAGTTTGTTGTTGCGGATCACGCTGGTGGATCGACGGATATGGTGCGCAAGGGCGCTCACTGCCCGCTCCATGTCGCGGGATATTGCTGCCTCAAATATAACCTTATGTTCCTCATGCACTTCAACCGGGATCGGGCCTTGCGTACCGGAGAGGCGGCGATATCGTTCAGAATTGTGGAACAGAATATCTCTGAAATTCGCGAGCCACTTCGATGGCGACGCAGCAACGAGTGCACGGTGGAATTCCTTGTTTCTTAGCTCCCACTTGTTACGTCCCGGTCTATTTGAGGATCGGCGGGGGATGTTTGTATCGCGAACGTCGGGAACGAATTTTTGAACTTCACCGCAAAGAGCGCGGGATACAGCGGACGTAAAGATGGCCAGTACAGCTC
>Ga0255336_101611_pt1 | contig 15067 bp, 10 predicted proteins | sample MeOH1_35cm_T3_17_FD_189102 | JGI IMG/M metagenome (GOLD analysis project Ga0255336, IMG submission 189102) | Sandy soil microbial communities from University of British Columbia, Vancouver, Canada - MeOH1_35cm_T3_179 | ecosystem: Engineered > Artificial ecosystem > Sand microcosm > Unclassified ...
AAGGCCGTGTTCACCCGTGAGAGCTTGATCGGCATGCTCGATCGCCTCGGCGTCAATGCGCGCAGCACCGATCTCGAAACCAAGAACGTGGCCGCCGTCATGGTGACGGCCAATCTGCCGCCTTTCGCCCGTCAGGGCTCGGGCATCGACGTCACCGTTTCGTCGCTTGGCGATGCAACCAGCCTGCAGGGTGGCACGTTGCTGGTCACTCCGATGGTGGGTGCCGATGGTGAAATCTATGCTGTGGCGCAGGGCCAGGTGACGACCGGCGGCTTCTCGGCGCAAGGCCAGGCGGAATCGATCGTCAAGGGCGTGCCGACCAGCGGCCGGATCTCCGAGGGCGGCATCGTGGAACGCGAAGTGCCGTTCGATCTCGCCGCCCTGCACGATATCAAGATCGCCCTGCGCAACCCGGACTTCACCACCGCCCAGCGCATTGCCGATGCCATCAACGGCACGATGGGCCCTGGCGCCGCCAAGCCGCTGGATTCCGGCACGGTCCAACTCAATCTCGGGGCGCATGTCGGCGATCCGGCGGCGGCCATCACCAGTATCGAGCAATTGCCGATCGATCCGGATACCCCGGCTCGCGTGGTGATCGATGAGACGACCGGCGTCATCGTCATCGGCGACAATGTGCGGATCAGCAAGGTCGCCATCGCCCAGGGCAATCTGACCATCCGCGTCACCGAGACGCCGCAGGTATCGCAGCCGAGCCCGTTCTCGAATACCGGTGTCACCACCACCGTCCCGCGCACCAATATCAACGTCAATCAGGACCAGAACCGCAAGCTGGAAGTGCTGAAGCCCGGGGTGACACTGGAAGAATTGGTCGCCGGCCTGAACAGCCTCGGCATCGGCCCACGCGACATGATCTCCATCCTGCAATCGATCAAGGTGGCCGGCGCCTTGCAGGCCGACATCGTGGTGCAGTAATGGCAAGCGCTCTCGCCACCGGCGGCTATCCGCAAATCTCCGCGCAGAACGCCCTCGCCGCCTATCGCAGCGGCCGGCAGTTGACGGCCGGTCAAAATGGCGATGCCGATCTGGCGAAGCTCGATCCGAGACTGGTCGCCTCAGCCCGCGCCGCCGCGCAGGACTTCGAAGCCTTCTTCATCACCCATTCCTTCTCGGAAATGGCCAGCGACATCCAGCCGGATGAAGAATTCGGCGGCGGCCAGGGCGAAGGCATCTTCCAGTCGATGCTCTATAACGAATACGGCAAGCTGGCGGCCAAGACCCAGGGCCTCGGTATCGCCGATCAGGTTACGCGCGAATTGCTGCATCTGCAGGAGTTACCCCCGCATGAGTAAGAACTCTCGGATGATTGAGCTCTTGGCCATCACCTCCCGGCTGATCGCCTGCATGGAGCATGAGGTCGAGCTGCTGCGCAGCGTGCGGCCCCAGGAATTGCGGCAATTGCAGTCGGACAAGCTGGTTCTGGCCGATGCCTATCGCGCCTTCACCCTGGCACTGCGCGAACCACCCGCCGAAGGCGAGACCGTCGATCCGTCGCTCTGTGCCGAACTGGTTGAAGCGACCGAGCATTTCCAAGCCGCGGTGCAGAACAATCTGCGCGCCTTGCGCGCCATGCGCGACGTCAATGAGCGCGTCATGCGCGCCATCGTTCATGCGCTCGAGGAGCCGCGCGCCCAGGTGACCGGCTATAGCAAGCGCGGAACATTGACCAAGAGCCGTCGCAACGCCTCTTCCGGCATCGCCAGCCTGCAACAGCGGGCCTGATCCCCGGCATCGACGCGCGCAACAGACGCCGCCTCGGCAAAACCCACCGCTCGGAAACTGATTACGCAGGAGTGAGGTCGTCAGGGAAGCCGATGACGATCAGGCCGATGACGATCAGGCCGATGACGATCAGATGGTGATATTGACCGGCGGAAAAGCCTGGGTCAGATAGGCTGGCGACGGGATGACGACCGAAGCTGGCGCCGGGACCTTGGGAGCGCCGCCACCAACTGAACCTGCAGCAGAACCGCTCGCCCCGCTCGTCATTTTGCCGGTATGGACACCGGTTGGCACTTGATCACCACCACCGGAAGCCCCCGTCCCCGCAGCGCCGTTGGCGGGCGAAACGGCAGCCCGCAATTCGGCCTGCTTCTGCTCCGCATATAATTGCAGGGCGCGCTGGGAAGGTATCTGCGAAATCGCCTTGCCGGTCTCTGGATTCTGGTCAACCAGGACGATACGCCCATAATCCGCGCGATACAGAAACCGGAAGCTATCGTAACGAAATTGCGGCTGGCCGGGGCTCAAAGCTTCCGACCCGCTGGAACCGGCCGCCTGAGATACCTGCTGGATATTCGCTTGCGTCACCGAGCTATCCAGGCTGCTGTTTGAAGCCTGATTGACGTCGGACGCACTCAACCTTGCCCCATACGAAGCACTGCTAACCGCTCGAATGTCCACATCAAATTCGCTCATCACGCTATCACTTAGCTTACAGCGCAACCGCTCATAACACCCGGGACACGGGATTTTCTCGGTTTTTTTCGCTCATTTATGAACGAAATAGGTCGTCCCTATGATTCAATCTATATGCATCAAATCGGAAGTCAAGGAATTTCCTTACAGGACTAGGGGCCAATTTCCCCGCCCGGTTTTGCCGGGTCAGCCGTTTATATGGAGATCCTGGAGGGTTTCCGGGGACAATTTTGCCTGGCAGGCGGCAGGCAATTCCCGCCGGTCGCCGGCGTGAAAGGGCTGTTGATTCCGCCCTACGGGGATCATTTTTCTCCCCAATTCCAAAAATAATAATTATAAATCAATAACTTAAAAGTTGGCACCAATCTTGCTGAGATTAGGCCTGACCGACATTTTGGTTGCCTGCCGTTAAAGGACGGCTGCCGTCGACACGCAAGATTGGGAGAACCCTTATGGCGTCGAATAATATCCAACTCACCTCAGGCATCCGCAGTAACCTGCTGCTCCTGCAACAGACCACCAGCTTGATGGATCGGACGCAGCAGCGCCTATCCACCGGCAACAAGATCAACTCGGCCCTCGACGGCCCGGTAAGCTATTTTGCCGCTAGAGGCCTAACCCAGCGCTCCGACGATCTCAATCTGATCAAAGATCAGATGGACCAGTCAGTCAGCACGATCAAGGCGGCCAACACCGCCATCACCCAGATCCAGACCTTCATCGATCAGCTGAAGGGTGACGTGACGCAGGCGCAGAGTAACCTCGGCAGCGATCCGAACTCAGTCGCCCTGCGGAAGAAACTCGCTGACGATTACAACACCGTCCTCCGCCAGATCGACAAGCTTGCCCAGGACAGCACCTATCAGGGCAAGAACCTGCTGGTGGGCAGCGGCCTGACGCTCGATGCCACCTCTAGCTCGAAGAGCGCGGTCAATGCCATCACCGGCATTTCCGATGCCCAGACCACCAACGTCACGGCACTCGACAACTATGTCGTCAACGTGAGCGGCACCGGTGCCATTGGGGCCAACGCCACCGATATTGCGCAGGCTGAGCAGGATCGCGGTATCAGCAATCTCAGCATCAGCGGCTTCCAGAGCAAGACCAACGGCAACTTCGATCCGGTGACGGTCAAGTATTCGGGCGGCGTCGGCAAGGACAAGACCTTCACCGTTACCGAAAATGGCGTCAGCGTCAGCAAGACTTTCACGGTCCAGCAGTGGAACAACGCCAAGGCAACCGGGCAGGTCTTGACCTTCGATGGTCAGTTCGCCAGCGGGACTCATATCAATTTTGACGTCAATTTCGACGACATCGACAACGTGCCGGATACCAACGGCATCGGTTCGACCACGATTGAAAAGTTGGTCGACCTGAACGTCTCCGTCACCGACTTCAACGGCATCGGCCAGACAATCACGCGCAGTGCGTCCAATCTCCTTGGCCAGCAGAAGCTGGCTAACGGTCAGAACGCCTGGGGTTTCGACACCGGGACGGCCCGTCTCAATATTGACGAGCGAAAAGTCCTGGGTGCCTCCGGCTACCCGGCAACGATCGGGCAAAGCTATGGCACTGCGGCGGGCGCCATCGTCGGCACGCCGGTAATCTCGGCCGACCAGATCGCGACCGACGCCACCTATGCGTTGACGGCAGCCGCGGATCCCGCGAATTTCGACTTCGCCTTAGGTCGGTTCACGACTTATAGCGCGACGCTGACCGGCCCCGGCGGCGCCAATACGCAGGCGATCACCGCCGGCGGCTCAACCACCTTCACCAGCGTCGGCAATGGTGCGGCTCCTCTTGGCAGCGCCCTGCTTAATATCCGCCCTGCCGGCTTGAACGGCGTGACGGTTGCCTCCGCGTCCGATGCAACACAGGCAGATGCCACGGAAACGATCTATGGCGCGGCCCTGTCCGCCGGTGCGGTTTCACTGACCAGCCTGGGTGGCCTTGCCGACAACCTCGCGCATACACTGACCTACACCGTGACGGCGGGTACCGGCACAAGCGGTGTCATCACCCTGAGCGACGGATATGGCGGCAAGACGCAGGTCAGCATCTCGTTGCAGGGCGGCGCAGTACCAACCAGCATCAATCTCACGCTCGCCGGCGGCGTCAATAACGGGGCTCAGGTCACACTGACCCTGGGTTCGTCCTACACCATCGCGCCGAACACCAACAGCACGATCGTCTATCATGCGATCGGCAAGTTTACCGGTGTGGATCAGTCACAGTTCGACGTGCGGACGGCCAATACGTCCCAGACCGCGACCATGTCGACAACGCAGACGACCGACGGCACCGACTCCAACAACATGACCGTTCAGTTGAACGAAACCAACACAACGCTGGTAACGGTCGTCAGCCAAGACGTCCAGACGGACGGCCAGGGCCTGCAGATCGACCAGGCGCAGAACGGATGGCTGGACAGGGCGGATATCGCCTATGCCAGCCAACAGTTGGATGCCGCGACGATCAAGTTGCGATCGGCGGCGGCTTCTCTTGGTACCAGTGTCGATATCATCACCACCCGCCTCGACTACACGAAGGACTTCACCAACGTCCTTCAAGAAGGCGCGGGCAAGCTGACACTCGCCGATCAGAACGAGGAAGGCGCCAATATGCTGCAATTACAGACAAGGCAGCAGCTCGGCACCATCTCGCTCAGCCTCGCCAACCAGGCACAGCAGGCGATCCTCAAGCTGTTCTAAGAGAACAGGACTAGCGGCAAAAAAACCGCCCGGAGCAATCCGGGCGGTTTTTCTTTTTTCCGACCTGCGTAACCGGCGGCCGTGCTGATCGAGCCGGCAACCGGTCAGAACTTGTATGTCGTGTCCAGTTGATCTGCTTTCCGGCGTAATTCCTGTGCTTCCGTATAGCGCCAGGTATTCATGTAAATCGAGGAGAGTTCCCGCATGGCGGCAAAATTCTCCGGCGCCAGTTTCAGCAACTCCTTATAGGCTTCCTCCGCTTCCGCGAAGCGCTTCTGTTCGAGGAGTACCTGAGCTGTCTGGTGCCAGACCTTCTCGTCGTTCTTCTTCAGTTTGGCAAGAACCTGCAGAGCCTCGGCTGCTTCGGGCAATTTACCTTGCGCCATGGAAACATCGACGATCACTTGCACCGGATCGGCATAGGCAGGATCTAGCTCAGCGGCCTTGCATGCCGCCTCAACAGCCTCTTCGAGCCGGTTTGTCCTGGAATAGGCAACCGCCAGATTGTTCCAATAGAGTGCCGTCGCCGGCATCAGCTCGGTCGCGCGCCGCAGCGATGCGATACCTTGTTCCTGCCGCCCGGTCTGGCAGAACAACAATCCCTGAAGATGCACGCCCTCTGCATAATCCGGTGCTGCAGCAAGAAGCTCCATCAGCGCCGCTTCCGCACGGTCGAATTCCTGCGCATTCAACAGAACGACAATCGGCTGAAGCATATCCTCGATAGCCTGTTTGACGCTCTTCACTGTCTTGCCGGCAGATTTCTCCAACTTAGCCTGCCGGCGTCTTTCAGCGCGGTTCATGCATTACCTACCCGGTCGCCCATTTCCATTCTTGCCTGCAAATCCTCGGCAACAGCCGTCATGATGTCGGACCACCCCGCATCCGCCTTCTGCCGATATAGCCGCATGGACGGATACCACGGACTATCCGTCCGTTCTGCACCAAACCAGCGCCAATCTGCGACCTCGGGCAACAGGCAGAAAGTCGGCACACCCAATGCGCCGGCCAGATGCGCCGGGACCTCGTCGATCGATATCACGAGATCGACCGCTGCGATTTGGGCGGCATAACTCCTGAGATTGGTTTGCGGGTCGATCGATGGGTCGCGAATTGCCGACCGACCCAGGCTATCGAATACCTCATGCAGCTCCTGTTGGGCCGGGCCGGCCTGCAGCGCAACAAAGCCGAACTGATCCAGTTTCAGGACCGGTAGCCATTCCGATAGGGCAATCGACATATCGGCACCGCGCCAGCAGATGCCGATCAGAGATCGTGCACCGAGAGCCGCCAGATACGCCTTGCGCAATTCCGTGACCTTGTTGATATCGACGCGCAGATACGGCAATCCGGTACCAAGCGCCTCAATGCTCTGGCCGTACCGCATGCCAAGATCGCCTAATGCGATTTCGGCGGTCAGATCGAGATCATCCGCATCGCTTGCCTGCAGCGAGCCGCTTGGGAACAGGGACATACGCGTCGCGGTCTGGTCAATCAACGGCAACAGGCGCGGATCCACCTCCGCCACCTGGAAGCCGACGTCGCGACGTAGCATCGGCAGCCAACGCGCAAGCATGATCTGATCTTTTAGGCTGGGTTCGGGCCGAACCGCGACACGCGCTTTGGCAAGCTGATCCGCCTTGCTCCAAACTGTCTGCAAGGGTTGCAGCTCAAGCGCGTGCTGGGGTCTGGCTAGGCCAGCATCGAAGCGCCGTGCAAAATCGCGCCAGCCCTGCGGCAAATCTTCCCGTCGCAAGGCCAGGCACCCCACCGAGTAAGCCGCGATGGCATCATCAGGCGTCTTATCCAGAACACGACGGAAATTGGCCTCGGCGATATCGAAATCGCCCGCATCGACTTGCAACTGCGCAAGATGCAGCCTGGCGATCCTATCGTCTGGCTCGATCCGCAACAGCCGCGCGCAGAAGTTTGCCGCATCGTCTGCCTTGTTGAGCGGACGAGCAATGTCGATCGCGATCTTCAGCGCCGTGCTGTCATTGCCGTCCAGCCGGAGCGATTTACGCACAGCTTCAAAAGCTTTTTCGTAGCGTCCCCCGACATATAAAGCCAAGGCAAGGTCGCGCCAGTAATCCGCCGTGTCGGGTGCCAATTCGGTACTCTGGCGCAGCAAGCCGATCGCATCCTCGGTATGGCCGGTGCGCAACGCAACCCTTCCCAGGCCGGCGAGCGCAAGATGATGCGAGATATCCTTCGACAGAATGAGCCGGAAATATTCTTCCGCCGTGTTGATATCGCCGTTGTCGAAGGACTGGACGCTGCACCTTTCATAGAAGGCCTGCCGCTCGGCATCCATGGTTTCAGTGGTCAGCGACCGCAGCCGTTCGGCAGCGTCGCGAATTCGCGGCTCCCATCCCTCTCCCACCAGGCAGCGCAACAACGTCACGCTGCGATACCACGCCGTGTCGGTTCGCGCCGGCGCCAGCCATCGCCAGTCGGAAGCGGCGGGGATCAGCGCCCAGGTCGCCTTGCCGAGAGCGCCGGCCACATGAATCGTGCTGTTATCGACAGAGATCACGACGTCGACGGCGGCAACCTGCGCGGCAAATCGATCCATGTCCTGCATAGCATCGACTTGGGTATCGACATAAACCTCGACGCCATGATCCTCACGCAGCGCCGCGATATCCTTGCTGACATCGCCATACTGCAAGGAGATGAAGGCCGTGTCTTCGGTCTCGAAGATCGGCATCCAGTGCGACAGGTCGATTGACCGGATCATGGCATTGCCGCTATTGCCGCTGCGCCAGGAAATGCCGACCAGCTTCTTACCGGGGAAAAGCAACCGGTAGCGGTCCCGCAACTGGCTGATCTCCTTGGGGTGCGGCGTCAGGAAGCCGTCGCGGCCGGGATAGTTGGCCATGTCGACTTTCAGGAGATGCGGCAGATCGCCGATCGGACATTGAGCGACGACGTCGTGCTGGGCGAAGAAATCCTCCGGCATATCGTCGCGGCAGATGACGCCCATATCCGGAAAACTGCGCTTGAACAGCGTGCGCAGACGCGGATTGGTTTCAAGGATAGGTGTTATGCCTAGCTCCCGGCACAGGATGGCCGGCGCCACGAACATGATCATGTCGCCGATGCCCTGTTCGCGCCAGATCAGCAACCGACCGTCAAGCGGCGCACTGCCGTCCCAGGCCGGCATCGGCAGATCCCAAGGTTCTTCGCCGCCGGTCCGCTTCCAGCGCCAATGGTGCCGCGCCCAGCCGTTCGCGAAATCGCCATTGCGCACCATCGTCAAAGAGACCGAGGTCTGCGCATCGCCTTCTTTCGGATCCAGCTCGACGACCCGGAACATGATGTCGAAACCTTCGTCCGTCTCACCTTTCAGGATCAAATAGCGGCCGAGCTGCAACAGCGCCGGCACGAAGCCCGGCCGCGCGGCGATGATGGCGCGCAGAATGGCCTCGATGGCGTCGGTTTCCTCGAACTGGCCGAATGTATCGATCGCTGTCGCGCAATCTTCCCAGAGGGCGAAGGATCTGCGCTCGATCTCGGCAAGGATGGCAGTCGCGGCTTCTGTCCGCCCCAATCTCTTGGCCGCGATATGTTGCATCGCCTTGACCTGAAGCGATTGCGGGTCAATCAGCGCCGCGCGCTCGGCGGTGTCAGCGGCTTCCTCCGTCTCGCCCAGCCACAGTAGTGCCCAGGCCAAGCTGAAGGTGGCCGGTAGCGACTGTGGATCGAGCACCAGGAGACGTCGGCTGAGATCCGCGACCTCATGCGGCATCCTCATACGCTGACGCACGCCCATTAGGTTCGTCAGCATGGTGACATGATTGGGGTCGATGGCGAGGCCCGCCTCATAAGCTTCTGCGGCGAACAACAGATGCTTCATCAGATGCAGCAGTTCGGCGAGCGCCAGGCGATAGAGCACGTTCTCCGGGCTGGTCTTGATGGCGCGGCGGAAATGCATTTCCGCTTCTGGCTGCAGTCCGGCGTTGCGCTTGAGTACGCCGAGATTGAAATTGGCCTGGGCGTTCGCGCGATCGATATCGATGATCGCCAGCAGATGTTCACGCAGGCGCTTGATGTCGCCGGCGACATGCGCCTGTTCGCAGAGCACCTCGAGACGGTGCACTTCGGCGAGATCGACCTTCGGTTCAGCCGGCCGCGCGTCGAAGGTGATCGTATTGCCCGGGAGCATGGCCTCCGGCTCGCCGACATCGCCAATGATCAGGCAATCGAGCGTCAATGTCGGTTGCGATGTCTTGTCCGGCGGAACCCGGCTGATCGCTTCGGGCTTCGGCAAATCGGCGGTTGGCATGGGATCGGGCGCTTTCACTTTTCAGCAACCTAGCAACGACGTGGTTAACAAAACTTTAAGTCCAAATTCAATGAGTTACATGGACTCCGCCCGAGCAATTATTGCCGAGTTAACCCGATTTAGCGCGGCAGTAATTGCCGCCTCGGTAAATTTTGCCCAGGCCAGGCGATGAAATTCATGCCTCCCCGCCGGAGAAAAGGCAGGGTTTGCCTAGCATCCGGCAAGTTTTGCTTGGTTGGCATGATCATTGCTTCCTAGTTCGAGTTACCTTCGCTGTGAAGGCAACCCCGGCGCAAAGCGGCGGGCACATATGTCTCCAAAGGAGCTCGTTTATAATGGCTAACCAAATTTCCTTGACTGCCGGCACCCGGCAAAACCTCCTCCTTCTGCAGCAGACCGCTACCAGCCTGCAAAACACCCAGCTGAAGCTCGCCACCGGCAACAAGATCAACTCGGCGCTCGACGGTCCGACATCGTTCTTTGCGGCCCAGAGCCTCAACCAGCGCGCCAGCGACCTGGACAGCCTGAAAGACGGCATGGGTCAGGCGATCAGCACGCTGAAAGCCGGTGACAGCGGCATCACCACCATCCAGTCCTACATCCAGCAGGCTCAGGGTCTCGCGACCCAGGCCCTGGGTAACCTGGGTAACGATGCCAACTCCGTCGCCCTGCGTAACAGCCTCGCCGATCAGTATAACGGCATTCTGCGTCAGATCGACAAGCTGGCCCAGGACAGCGGCTATCAGGGTAAGAACCTGCTGGTCGGCAGCGGCCTCAGCCTCGATGCCACGGCAAGCAGCAAGCAGGCGGTCAACGCCCTGCAGGGTATCAGCGGCGCCACGGCGACGAACGTGACCTCCGCCGATACCTACACCATCGCCGTGACCGGCGACGGTGCGATTTCGGGCAGCACCTCCGACATCCAGGGTGCCGAAAGCGAACGCGGCATCAGCAACCTGACCCTGTCGGGTTTCGATTCGGCGACCAACGGCAACTTCGACGCGGTTTCGATCAAGCTGTCGGGCGGCGTCGGCAAGGACAAGACCTTCACCGTTACCGAAGGCGGCAAGTCCCAGACCCTCACCTTCACCCAGGACCAGTGGAATGCCGCCAATGCCCAGGGTAAGGTTCTCCACGCCTCTGTGTCCTTCACCAGCGGCACCAAGGTGAACTTCGACGTCGACTTCAACAAGATCGAGGATACGCCGGATACCGCCGGTGTCGGTACCTCGACCATCGAGAAGTTGGTCAATCTGCAGGTCAAGGCCACCAACTCGGCTGGTGAAACCGTCGTTCGCGACGGCCTCAACCCGCTGGGCCAGGGCAAGGCTTCCGATGGCGAGAATGCTTTCGCCTTCGATAGCGGCACTGCGCGCGTTTCCGTGGATCAGCGTCAGATTCTGCAGGGTTCGGCCTACAGCCAGTCTGTCGGCGGCACCTACGGCACAGCGGCAGCGGCCATCACCGGTACGCCGACCGTGACCAGCGGCAGCGTTGCTACGGATACGACCTACAAGTTGACGGCCGCAGGCAGCGGCTTCGACTATACGACGAACACCTTCAGCCAGTATTCGGTGACGTTGACAAACGCCGCCGGCAGCGTTGTTGGCACAATCGGCACTGTTTCTGCCGGCAATGCCAGCAACCTGGTCTTCTCCGGCGGTGCTGCCGGCGTGGAAATCAAGCTCTCGCTCAACGTAAACGAGTTGACCAATCTGGCGACGGCGGCTTCGGCGGGTGATACCGAAATCGCTAAAACCAACAGCTTCCAGGCGACTGGTGGCTTCGCTGCGGCGACGACGATCTCCGCCCAGGGTGGTGCAGGTGCATCGATCGGCTTTGCGGCCGATACGGTGACCACCGTCAACTACACGATCTCGGCCACCGGTTCCTCCTCCGCCATCGTCAAGTTCGATGACGGCATGGGCGGCACCGCGACCCAGACCGTGGCGATCAGCAACGGCACCATCGGTGCCATCAGTGCAACGCTGTCGGGCGGCGTCAACAACAACGCCCATGTTCAGATCACCGCTGTCTCGGTGACGAACATCAACTCCGGCGACAGCGTGGCTGGCAGCTTCAAGGTGCGTGGCCAGGGTACCGGCCTCAACACCGCCAGCTTCGACATCCGTGCGGCACACACAGCCGCCACGGCGCAGTTGCAGACGAAGCAGCTGGTCGACGGCAACGACTCGAACAACCTGACTGTGCAGCTGAACGAATCCAACACCAGCACGGTGACGGTCGTCAGCCAGAACGTCCAGACGGACGGCCAGGGTCTGAAACTCGACGAGGCCCAGAACGGCTGGAACGACCGGGCAGATATCCAGAACGCCGTGGATCAGCTCACGGCGGCAACCTCGATCATCCGGGGTGCTTCGTCCAACCTCAGCACCAACCTGAACATCATTCAGAGCCGCCAGGATTACACGGCGAACTTCTCGAACGTGCTTCAGGAAGGCGCCGGCAAGCTCACCTTGGCTGACCAGAACGAGGAAGGTGCCAACATCCTGACGCTGCAAACGCGTCAGCAGTTGGGTACCATCTCCCTCAGCCTGGCCAACCAGGCGCAGCAGGCCATCCTGCGGTTGTTCTAAGACAGCCGGATCGTTAGAGTTGGGCGGCGGCGGCAACGCCGTCGCCCGCTTCTCTCCCGCCGAAAAAGCCTTGCGGCTTGACCAATGAACGGCAGCGCCGCAGAAGTGGGCGGATTATGGTGAGGGAGATGTGTTTTGCCGCTGAAGTTTTCGCTGCGCCCAGGAGAGAAGGTTATCGTCAACGGGGCCGTCATCGGCCGGGGCGAAGAACCAGGAACCTTTTACCTCTATAATAAGGCGAATTTCCTGCGTGGCCGCGAGGTCATGAAGGAAGAACTGGCAACCACTCTGGAAAAAAAGCTCTATCTGACGATTCAGCTGATGTATCTTTTTCCAGAGGATCTAGCTGAAAGTATTAAGAAATTCACAGTTATACTGGAAGAGACCCTGGAAGTGCGGCCGGAATTGGCCAGCGACCTGGATCAAGTGGCACAATTCGTGCTTAAACAGGATTACTATCGAGCTCTCAAGTTGACTGCCAAGCTGTTCTAGGATCGCTGGCGATCCGGTTCCAGCCTCCGCAGTCGGTCTTGAACTCGACGGAGAAACGAATGAAGCAGCCGGTCGGGTACAGCAGCAAGCCAGTCTCCTCGGATCCACGCACAACAGAAGCATGGGCGCTTGGTGAGGCATCGCGTCGGCTCATTGTCGCCGCCAAGGCGGATGACGATGGTGCATCCCTACGCGAGGCCCTTCGTTTGAATCAACGGCTATGGTCGATTTTCCAGGCGGCATTAATTGAGCCGGACTGCCCATTGCCGGTGGATGTGCGGCAGAATGTTCTGTCGCTCTCGATCATGGTCGATAAGCATATCTTTCAGCGCCTGTCTGACTTGGACGGCAGCAAGATACAGCCAATTCTCGATATCAACCGGGCCATTGCCGAGGGCTTGGCGCAAAGGCCGGAGATGCCGGCCAATGCCGCGGCCCGGGTCCCGGCCCAGCCCACGACACCAGCCTACGATCAAAAACGGCCCATCATGCGCGTCTCCATCTAAGGGCATGCGGCCAGAGCGTGAGGAAGCGACAGCATGAGCAGTTCAATCACATCGACCGCGTCCACCGTCCCCTCGCTGGCCAACACCCTGACCAGCGGTGCTTCGACGAGCACGCTGTTCGATACGACTTCGGGCGCTTCATCGACTGGTACAACCTCATCGAGTTCTGATTCGTCTGATTCCTCTTCGCTTGACGCGCTGTCGCAGCAGATCCAGGCGATGGACCTCGCTCAGCAGCAGGCCAATATCAAGACGCAAGACTTCCAGAAGACGACCAACGACTTGCAGGTCGACAACAGGATGACGGCGCGTAACGTCGGCACCTTGCAGAAGAACACGTCGCGCCTGAACGTCTTTAGTTCGCTCGACAAGAACGACAAGGCCGACTTCTTCACCTTCAATGTCTCAACGAGCGGCGAGACGAAGTTCTCCCTGTTGACCAACGACAAGCAGAACGAGGCCGAGATCCACGTCCAGATCCTTAGCCAGAACGGCAGCGTGGTCGCGGATTCAGACCCCAATTCCGGCGACAAGAATCAGGCCTACAAGCAACTGACGGCGGGCACACTATCGCTGAAGGCCGGCAAATACGTCGTGCGCGTAACGCGCCAGGATGATACCCAAGCCAATCAGCAGAAAGCCTACAGCTACGCGATGCAGCTGTCTCAGGGCCTCTACAAGAACGACTTTGACACGATCGAACAATCGGTCAACCCCAATGCCGACCCCTACGGCCTGGCGGCGAATTCCTCGCTGGATACCCTGACCTCCTCTCTCGCCGGTGCCGTCAGTGACATCCAGAACCTGCCGCCGATCGGCAGCAGCGCCACCGACAAGTTGACCGGTGTTCTGAGCAACCTCACTGCCTAATCGCTTCGCATTTGGATTTAACGATGGATCACCAGAGCAACCAGCCCCTGCGCATTTTCGTCGGCTATGACCACCGCCAGGCGGTTGCCTATAACGTGCTGCAGTTCAGCCTGTTTCGCCGCAGTTCGAAACCGCTGGCGATTTCGCCGCTGGTGCTGCCGACCCTGCCGATGACCCGCCAGGGCCTGACACCTTTCACTTTCAGCCGCTTCCTGGTGCCCTGGCTCTGCGACTTCCAGGGCTGGGCCCTGTTTCTCGATATCGATTTCCTCGCGCTTGACGATGTCGCCGGCCTGTTTGCGCTGGCCGATGACCGCTATGCGGCGATGGTCTCGAAGAACGAGAAGAAGTTCGAATGGGCCAGCATGATCATGTTCAATTGCGGCCATCCAGCCAACCGCATCTTGACCCCGGATTATGTCGAGGATCCGCAACGTTGCCGCACACCGCATACCATGGACTGGCTGGCGCCTGAGCTGGTCGGCGGCGTCCCCGGCCATTGGAACCATCTGGTCGGCTATGATGCGCCGCGGAGCGATGCCAAGCTGGTTCATTACACCCAGGGCATGCCGATCTACGAAGAAACCACTGGCAGCGAATATCGCGACGCCTGGATCGCCGAACACAAGAAGGCGAATGCCACCAGCCCGTGGCAGGAGCTGATGGCGCGTTCGGTCCATGCCGGCCGTACCGCTGATGGCCGTATCGTCGCCAAGCTGCACCCGGATGCCGCGCAGCCGCCGGCCGCCGCCAACGGCTGAGCGACACCGCCCCCGCAATCCTATTCCTTGTCAGCCGACCACCTGATCCAGGCACCGTGCGGATGAGCCGTCGCCAACTGACGCTCGTCCGGTTCACCGTTCCGCCAGAATGTCAGGCGCAACTCGAAGGGGCCGGCATTGCCCGCCGGCTCGAAACGCAGCCAGGCGAGGGACCTCCGACTCCCCTCCTCCGCCATCAACTGCCACAGGCGCTGCTGGGTTGCGGCCGGCATGTATTGCCACATGATGGAATGATAGATGACCGGCATTCCCGCGCGGGAGCCGGCAGCGAGCTGGCCGGCCAGCCAATCGCCCGCATCAGCCCGCTCCACCGTGACATTCTGCGCCAGGGCCAGGGCGATCGCGGCTTCAAGCCGCGCCAGGCGGTCCCGTTGATCGGCCC
>Ga0255336_101613_pt1 | contig 15063 bp, 11 predicted proteins | sample MeOH1_35cm_T3_17_FD_189102 | JGI IMG/M metagenome (GOLD analysis project Ga0255336, IMG submission 189102) | Sandy soil microbial communities from University of British Columbia, Vancouver, Canada - MeOH1_35cm_T3_179 | ecosystem: Engineered > Artificial ecosystem > Sand microcosm > Unclassified ...
GGCCTTAACGCATCGAGCAGATCGCATAGCGTGCTCACGACGTCGAGATTCTTCTTTTCGTTCCAGCCACCAATGTTGTAGGTTTCACCCGGTTTGCCGTCCGCAAGTACGCGACGAATTGCAGAGCAATGGTCCCCGACATAAAGCCAGTCGCGCACGTTGTTGCCGTCGCCATACACAGGCAGTGGCTTGCCAGCGAGTGCATTTGCGATCATCAACGGAATCAGTTTTTCGGGAAACTGATAGGGTCCGTAGTTGTTCGAACAGTTGGTTGTTAAAACCGGCAAGCCGTAGGTGTGGTGATACGCTCGAACGAGGTGATCAGATCCGGCCTTCGTGGCGGAATAGGGACTGTTCGGAGCGTAAGGTGTTGTTTCGGAGAACGGTGGATCGTCTTCCGAGAGCGACCCGAAAACTTCATCGGTCGACACGTGCAGAAACCGGAACGCCGTCTTCTGAGTTGTGGGCAGTGTGATCCAGTAGGCGCGAGCGGCTTCGAGCAGCGTGAAGGTACCCACCACATTAGTCTGCACGAAGTCGGCCGGACCATCAATCGATCGATCGACATGGCTTTCGGCAGCGAAGTGCAATATTGCGTGCGGTTTATGTTCGGCCAACAACGTATCCATCGCGCCACGATCGCAGATGTCGGCGCGCACAAAGACGTGCTTCACGTTACCGTGCAATGGCTCGAGCGTACCGAGATTTCCCGCGTACGTCAGCTTGTCGACGTTGAGCACGGATTCGCCGGCGCTCTGCAGCCAGTCGAGCACGAAGTTGGAGCCGATAAAACCCGCACCGCCTGTTACTAATATCATGGCATTCCTCTTGACTACACCAGGCAATAATCGATAACCCTGTTACGAATCACGTCCCACGAATAGTTTTCCTTCACAAACGAGGTCAGCATCTCGGCCTCTGCCGTCCGTTCGGCTTGTGTCAACTGGCTCCGGCGTTGCACTTTCAGTGCAAGGTCCTCGATCGAATCGAACACATAGTCCCCTGCAGGAAGATATTCGCACACGCCGTGTGCATTGCTGCAAATTACCGGTATGCCAGCGACCAGGCCTTCGAGTAAAGCGTTGTTCGCGGTGGCGAACTTCAGCGGCAATAGCAGGAACAGCGAGTTTTCGATGATGTCCTGATACTGCCGGCTGTCGAGGCGGCCATGGCAAACGACGTTGGTTGCGCGCCGGCTCTCGCCGAGCTTCTCGTACTTCATCCCCACCAGATCAAAGACCACGTTCGGATTGGTATGGAGAAAAAAAACGATGATGCGTGCCAGCAACGCGTAGTCGCGATAGGTGTCACCTACTACGGTCAGATGCAGCTTGTTGTCGCTGGCGGGTCCTTGCGCAGAGTTACGTGTCCGGCACCAGGTGCCATGCGGAATCCGCGCTACCTTCCCCGGGAACCGACTTTCAAAAATCGATTTCTGCTGCTGGGTCAAGGTAATGAATTTGCTCACGAAGCGGAGATTGAAGCGCTTGAGCTTGAGGAACAGGGAATCATCACGCTCGAGCCAATAGTCCTCGCCCAGATGCACTACATAAATCACCTTCTTGCCGAGCATGCGCAAAATCGGCGCGGAGAAATAACCCGTCTGCTCCGGATAGAACAAAAGCACGGACCGGTAACGCAACGCGCGTACGACCGTCAGCACGTCGATCAACAGGAAGTTGATTCTCCGCAAACGAGACCCTACTGCGCTGTGGCCGCCCCATAACGCACCGCCGTCGACGTAATCCGCGCTAGACGCTACGACGTGGTGATACCCCGAGACCTCGTCATGATGGTCCCAGCGGAAACCAGAGTAGAGCACTCGCTTTTCGGTCGTTGCCAGGGTCGAATAAGTTTTCATGCTTCACCTGTCGGAGTCGTTTCCGAGAGCCGGCCCATCATTTGTGCCTTACCGCGACGACCCGGTCCACGAACACCGCGTCGCCGGCCTTCATATCGACTGCCTGCACATACACGCCCTTCTCGTGATCCGATTCGAAGACGAACGGGCCACCGGGCACGGAGATCGACTGGTACCCTCCGCGGTTCAACGCGCTAGCGGGGACCTGTTCGAAGCGATCCATTGGCGGATACGAGCCGACCCGCACGCCGCCCTCTCCTCCGCCCGCGACCCGAACATCGACGAACAGGTCCCACTTGCCCTCACGGGGCAGCTTGTCGAGTTTGAACTGGGCCGCCCACACCGACGAGTCTCCGGGTATGCGTATCGCCGCCCCGTCGGAAGCTGTGGCATCCGCGACAATCCGCGCCGAGCTATAAATATTCAGGCCGAGATCCTGGATATCGCTCCAGTCCCCAGCCGGCAGTCCCGCACTCTGTGCCGGCCGGCTGGCAGGGCGACGCTCGATGGCAAGCAGCTGGTTGAGCCCAACGGGGTCTCCCTCCTGACGGTACGCAGACACATGCGTGCGTTGCGCAGTGCTGTTGAAGCGCGCGATTCGCTGCGCATAGTCGAGCTGCCAGCCGGGGACCGCTTGCGCGTCCTGGTACTCGCGACGACGCACGAGGATCACGAAATCGAGCGGCATGCGAGCCTGACGCACGCGTGCCAACAACGATGGATCACTTGCGACCGCCTGCTCTGCTTTGTCGAACAGCTTGTCTGCCTGTGCAACAAATTGCGGGGAGTACATCTTCATGTTCACGGGCGTCTGCTCGGACAGAACGTCGCCGCTTGCAGCCAGCGCGGCATGCATAAAGTCGATATACGCAACCAGTTGCGGTGCAGCCGCTCCGAAATAGTCCCGGCAATATTCAGTCACCAGTTGGTGCACGTCCTGCCGCGAATCCCACAGCAGACGTCCTATCATCCAGACCCTCAGGCTCGCGAACTCCGCAGCGGGGGTCGTCCAGCTCCCTTCCGCGAAGTATCCTGAAACGCTCGGGAGCGTTGCCAGCCACTTGATGCTGGCGCCGATCGGATAGATGTTCGGCGTGGGCTGCAGGAAGCCGGCGAAATTCGTCACGTGATCCCACACGAGCATGTGTTTCGCCATCGCGTTCCAACCAACCAGGTCCCGGCCCAACTGAACATTGCGGCCAAGATTCAGCGGTGTGCTGTAGTCCACCTGGATGGTCATCGGATAAACAAGGATGTAGTCCGGCAACACCATGCCCGCCGGTGGTGCGAAACCCCAGTGATACGCGTTGAAGGCGAACCGGGCACCCGGCATGACCGCTCTCACCCGCTTGGCCACGTCCTCGACCATGTCAACCAACGGTGCGGACGGATTGCCGCCGTGCTGGTCAGCGAACTTGCGGCTGTCCGCATCCATGTCCCAGCCCCAATCCATGTCGTGAATCCCGAACCAGACGTTTCTATAATCCGGCAAGGCCTTGAGCCTCTCGACGATTTGTTCCGCCATGACCCGGCGGACGTCGGCATTCATCATCGCGACCTGGCCACCCGCGTACCAGTCCGGATGACTCTTCAAGTATTTATCGCGCGGCAGCAAGTCCCAGAACGACGCGTCGCCCCCCTTCGCCAGCCAGCTGTGATCCCAGTCGTCAAGTTCGACGGGCGTGGGTTCAAACGACGGCCCATGAGACTCGCCGTTCAACAAGTTGTGCGCGCGGAAAGCCTTGTCCTGTCCTTCCCAACTGAGAACCTCGCGGTAGGCGAAGCGCGGAACCTGTCGATCATGAGGTGCATCGATTTGCAACGTGGGCCGTGATGGCACATACGTGGCATCGGGAGCGAGCCATTTCACGCCAAGCACCCGATCGAGAAACCAGTTCACGCCGTACAAGGTGCCGCGCGATGTTGCGCCCGCAATCACGAGATTCTCGCCCGAGGTACACAGCACAAATCCATCCGGTCCCAGTGTTTCAAAAGCGGCCGAGGGGCACAACGCACGTGCGAGCCGGTTGTCGAGTCCGATAACAATCGACGGCCCCTCCTGCGGCGCGTTGTCGTCAGCAAGCCGCCCGAAGTTACTGCCGGTCATGCGCTTCAGGTAATCGGCAAGATCGGTGGCAGCGTGCAACGTCACGGCATCGGCGAGTGCTCCGACCTGCACGTGGTATCGCGTGGCGCCATGATCTGCGAGCGTAAGCGTCCGTGCAGGCGGGCCGCCCGACTTGAGGACTCCGGCGAGCAACGCTTCTCGTTTGCCGGCGGCGATGGGTGTAGGCAAAAGTTTCGCTCGCATCAGCGCACCTTGCAATGCGTCGGCTGTCGTCACGGGATCGTCGGTCGCCGTCACACTGATCCTGCTGAATCGCGCCGCGCCGGACTGCCCCTTCGCTTTACGCAGATACAGGATCATCTGGTTCGCCCCTTCGGGCGCTTGCACGACGACACTGGAGCTGCGCCACTCGTTGTCGATGCCGCTGTGCACCACCAGCGCGGGTTCCGTTCCCCAGGGCTGCTGGACAGATTCGATCCCTCTCCAGCCCGGATCGACTCCCGGGCCGCGAAAGCTGACTTGAACGAACGCTGTCTTCGCGGGCGCGTCCATAGAGCGGATATTCAAGCCGATTCGATAACGCCGGCCCGGCTGGACGACGATCTTGTCCTGAGCGGCGTAACCCGACTGCACCTCGAGCGCATTGCCGTATTTTGCATCAGGGACAATGACGAACTTCTCTCCCCACCAGCCTGTCGTGCCTTGTGCGAAATCGCCGTTGACAAGCAACGTCGCGGCGAACGCGTGGCGGCTAAGACAAGTCATCGCGAGGACCGAGATAACGAGAAACGCTCGAAGCCACAAAGACCCGCTAGTGCGCGGCGGGTGCAAGCGCTCAATTGTTTCCGCAAGGGGGCACAGCGTGACAACGCGCATCGCGTTACCTCTTGACGCCATCGATGCTGGGCGGCATCGACAGCGGCAAGTGGAACTTGTTACGGAAGTGCAGCAGGCTCTGCAAGTGATAACGGCCTGCGCGCGACAGCGGCCCTCCGGCTGACTGACGCTGGTGGTCGTGCATCAGGCGCGCGCCGGGCACGCAGGCAATTCGATAGCCGGAATTCCACATGCGCGCACATAGATCGACGTCTTCCATATAGAGGAAATAGCGCTCGTCCATGCCGCCCAGCTCTTCATAAACATTCCGCTTCACGATGAACCCGGTTCCCATGACCCAGTCTGCATCGAAAGGCACACCGGGAATCCAGGCCTCGATCATCATGTGGCGCTTGACACGGTGTTCAAGCAACCTCAGCTTACCGAGCGGCGTACGACGCCCGATGATATCCAGGAGACTGTAGAAGCGACGCGCGGAGTATTGGCGCACGCCGTCGGGATAGGTCAAATCCAACCCGACCATGGCGACGTCCGACGCGGTGTCCAGAACGGCCAGCGCTTTCTCGATGCTGTTGTCGACGAAGTAGGTGTCGGGGTTAAGGACAAGGATTCTTTCTCGCGTCCCGGCAACCGCGCCGAGATTGACTCCTGCCCCAAAGCCGCGATTCATCGACGCGCGCACGAGGCGCACGCCATCTGGCAGCTCCGTGCGCAAACGCTGATAAGAGTCATCGGGTGAAGCGTTTTCAACAATGACCATGTCGGACGCACACGCAATGCGCAAAGCGAGCAGTGATTTCACGCACCTTACAGTAAGATCAGGTGTACGAAAGTTTACTATTACAACGTTCAAGTGACCTTCTGTGTTCATGGCTTCCTCGCAACTGGCTACACAGTACGCCGGACAATGAAGCTATTGTTTTCTTGCCAGCGACGCTTGTTCCACAATGGTCCAAAGTTCATCGGCTGAACGATCCCAACTGAATCGCATCGCCCGCTCACGACCGCACTCGATCAGCTCTTCCCGCAGGACGCGGTCTTCTGCAAGCCGGTTCATCGACTGGGTGATGTCGTCAACCGACCTTGGATCGACGGTAATGGCCGCACTACCGGCGACTTCGGGCATCGCCGATACGTTCGAGGTAAGCACCGGTACGCGCGACGCCATTGCTTCCAGGATCGGCAAACCAAATCCTTCATAAAGCGATACAAAAGCGACGAAGAGTGCTCCCCGGTACAGCTTCGGCATCGACGCGTCCGGCACATCTCCTGCAAAGCGCAGCCGCCACGAGATGCCCAGGGCGTGCGCCAGTTCCTTGAGCGCTGCGTCGGGATTGCCCGTCAGCATCAAGTGGATTCCTCTCGCGGGAAGCGACGAGCGTGCATAGGCCGTAAGCAATCGCTCGAGATTCTTGTAGTTCCGCCGGTTGCCCGGATAAAGGATATAAGGGGTATCGGACTCAAGCACCTCGTCGTTGTTTGCGTAAGCCGGATCCACCGCGTTGTACACAACGTGAACCTGTGTGCGAGGCATGCCCGACCAGGCGAGGAACTCGTTGCGCGTGTAGTCGGAAACGCAGATCACCGCCGCGCAACGCCGGTACATTCGCCTGAACAGGACATCGTAGTAAGCGCGATGCAGCCGCGAGTAAAAATGCAGATGTGTCAAATCATGGACGGTCACGATGGACGGCCGGTTGCTGAACGCGGGAGGAACAAACCCGGGATTCCAGAACACGCCATCGTCCTCGTCATCGAGCGCCCGCGAAATCGCGAAGGGCGACCAGGGACTGCCCAGGCCACTCTTTATGCTCAACGGGACGATACTGATTTCAGCCGGCGCACGCTCCATGCAAGCCGTCATCACGTTACCAATGCCTGTCTTCGCCGGCCAGCGAAGGTCCGCGTAAACAGTGAGCGCAGGTAGGGCAACAGCGAGGCGAGAGTAATTATTCATATCTATCCCTGATCAACCCATCCGAGCACACGATGCGTCGCGGCGATCCAGTAATAGCGCGCGCGACCCAGGTCTCCTTTCAGAAACGACACCACGCAGCCAGCGGCCGGCCTGGCAGCGACGTAGAGAACGAAATGCATCGGATACCGGTTCAGCGACAGTACCCGGCCGAAACCGCGGTTGTAGAGCCTTCCACGGGCGTAAGCCTTTTCGTCGTAGATCGCGAGTGGCTCCGGGTGGCAGACACGCAGCGCCGGCTCGTAGCAAACCTTGTATCCGGCATTGAGCACGCCAAGAAGAAAATTGACTTCCTCTCCCGCGCCCCAGCGTGAACCCGAACCCACGCCCAGTTGCTCGTCGAACCCTCCCACGGCGCGCACAGATTCTGTATGCAGGAAGATCGTGTACGACGTTGCACAGGTCCAGATGTTGTAGCGGTTGACCGTCAACGGGCTCGTTGACCAACGCCCCTGTGAAGGGTTGTTGTCGCCGTCTACGCTGCACCCGGTCACTCCGGCGAGTGCGGCGTCACTGCCGAGCTTGCCTGCAACAAATTCGAGAACGTGTGGCAGGTACCAACAGTCGTCGTCCGGGAAGGCAACAATGTCTCCGCTTACAGCTTGCAGTCCGACATTGCGCGCACGCGACAAGCCTTTCTCCGAACGACAATAAACAATCTGAAAATCATCCTTGAAGCGGTCGATGATCGCGGTCACGCGGTCATCGTGATTCTGGTCCACGACGATCAGTTCGAAATTACGATACGTCTGCTCCGCAAGAGAACGGAACAAACGCTCGATCTCCCGGCTGCGCCCCAGTGTCGCCATGATCAGCGAGAATTTCATATCGGCTCACCGTGAACCTGCACCGGCTGAACCTGCACCGGCGAGCCGAATCGTTCAGCGCGGCTACGTAAGCTCCTGGCCGCGCGAGCCGCTATGGAAGGCGCACCGCGCCCCCACGATACGAGATAGCCGATAAGAAAATAGGCCGTTTCGTTCTGATGCAATGGATTCGATATTGACCACGCCGCTATTGGCGCCAAGCAAATCATCGTCGCCCAGCCAAGACCCAGGCCGCAGAAAAACACCAGCCATGCGATCAGCCCGGGGATGCCCGCGATCAGCGCCATGTCGATCGGCGAGGAAAAGACCGAGTTCGTACCAGCACCTAATCCCTTGACGTTGACCACGGCGGTAGAGAAAAAACTCTCAACAAAACCGAAGCCGTGGCCTAGCCAGTCCTGCGCAATCAGACCCATGCTGATAGTGAACGCCAGGCCGCGCTCTTCCTCAAGACGAACGTTCAACATGTCACCCGAAAGCTCCCCGCCGAATCGCCAGTAATAGAGCCCGCCACCCAGCGCCAGCAGTAGCAGTTTGATGCCGTTATAGCCCTTCAACTGCATCATGAGTACGATGCCGCAGGGAATCAGCACGGTCTTCGACTCGCTCACCAGCGCATTCGCCACCCCGAACGCCAGGAGTATGGATACATCGAAAGGCTTGCGGTCCGACTGGAGAAACAATATGTAACTCGCGCCGAAAAAGAACAGCGCGAACCAGTTACGCTCCAGAAACGAGCCGTGTATGGCGTCTTGCATAAATTCCACTTGCTTGTAGACGTAGGGCACATCGAGCTTTTGCAAGGCAATCTGGAACAAGAAAAAAACGATCAACGTAACGTACCCATAAGGCAGCCTATTCTCCAGATAGTGGCGGCCAAACTGTCGGCCCACCAGATAAAACACCGGATACACGAGTACAAACTTGATGATCTGCGGCACTTCCTTCGTATGCGGATAACCCGCAAACAATGTCAGCCATATGGCGACACCGAGAAAGAAAAGATAAGCAAGCGCCTCGCGGCCCATCACATGGACGCTTCGTGTCGCCAGCAGCAGCGCGAACACGATCAACGACCAGAACTGATTCAACTGCGCGCCGCCCACTTGCGTGCACTGCAGCGACAGAAACAACAGACCACTGAGCAAGGACACGTCGAACAGAACGTGTCGTGTATCGGCTGAACGCCGGAATGTATTCGCCGCGCTTGGGTAGCGGTCGAATCCTTGCTCTCCTACCCGCGCCGCACGAACTGGTTTCATCGGCGTTACCCTGGGTAGTACGACCCGTACTTCATGCTTCGCTGCGGCACGTCGTTAACCAGCACACCGCTCACTTCAACGTTCGCGTTCAACAGTCTCCGCTCGGCTTCAGCGATCTCAGCCGAGGTGTGCCGTCCATGCCGCACTGCGAACAGCGTCGTACCGGCGTAGCGCGCGACTACCGCTGCGTCCGCTACGGCCAGCAGCGGTGGCGCATCGATCACGACCACGTCGTAGCACCTCGAGAACTCGTCGAGCAAGCTCTTGAACCGGTTGCTCATTAGCAGTTCAGTCGGGTTGCCCGGCTTCGTGCCCTTTGGAAGAAAGTCGAGATTGGTCCCCGCTACGCCACGGCGTATCAAACGTTCAGACGGCTGACCTCCGACGGCTTCCGACAAGCCCGGGCTGGCCGGGACATCGAAGTACGTGTTGATATCGCCGCCGCGCATGTCTGCATCGACCAGCAGCACCATTTTTCCTCCCGCTGCCAATACGGTAGCGAGGTTCGCAGCGAGGAACGACTTTCCTACGTCCGGCCGCGGCCCAGTGAGCAGGATGATATTGTTCTGCGGTTGAAACGCACCGAAGTGAAGCGCTGTTTGAAGGCTGCGAATTGCTTCGACCGCAATGTCGTCCGGCGCCTGCGCAGCCAGCAAATGCTGCCCTTTCACGCCGCGACGTAACCGGTTCTCGAGCTTGGCCTGCTTCTCGCTGTGAGGCACGACCGAGTAGACCGGCGCACCGAGGACATGCTCGAAATGCTCGGAGTGCTCCATGCCCGGGCGAAATCGGCGACGCAGGAACGGCATCCCCAGACCCAGGACCAACCCAACCATCAGCGACATACCGGCAACGACCATCTTTCTCGGCTTGACCGGCTTGGCTGACGTCATCGCCCAGTCGACCACCCGGACGTTGCCCATCTGCCCCGCCCTGACAATGTTCAACTGCTGTGCGCTGTTGAGCATGTTCGTATACAGCTCGGTATTGACGCGTACATCGCGCAACAGCCTGAGAGCGTTCTGTTCGGTGTTTGGCAACACCGCGACGCGATCGGTGAAAGCGCGTTGCTGCTCCTTCAACTGTTCGATGCTTTGGGTCAGCGAAGCAACAGCCGGGTACTGGTCCGAGAACCGATGCGCGAGCTCGTTGCGCCGCTGCTCGAGGTCCATCTGCCTGGACTGGGCATCTACCATTTGCCCAAGTAGCAATCGACTCTCCTCGCTCAAGTCGACCGTACCGTGCGCGTTGCGAAACGCGTTGTAGGCATTTTCGGAATGCTCAAGCGCCGTCTTCAGTATGGGCAACTGCTGGTCCAGGAACGCAAGTGTTGTCTGAGCTTCCTGCCTCTTGTGTTCCACATTCTGTGCGACATATTTACGCGCAATCTCGTTGACAATCTGTGTAATTTTTACGTTATCCTGACCTTCAAGCGTAACTGAAAGAATTCCAGCTTGTTTACCCAGCTCTTCGACCTTCAGGTCCTTCTGCAAACGATCAATTGCGTCTAGTTCACGCAAGCGCTTGACAGAAAACCGTGTCCCGGGATTGGCCACAAGACTGCTGACCTTGATCGAGACGTTCTCGCCCTGATCGTTGCCAACCGTCTCCTCGCCTACTGTCCCTCGCGCGACGATGATGTCGTCACTGTTCTGCAAAACGTAGGAGCCGCCAGTCCCGGCCGTCAGGGTGTAGGACTCGTCCTCCTTCGCGCTAAACGTGGCGACGCTGATCTTCTCTCCACCCCACGCGTAACCACTCAAGCCGAGTAACGGCTTGGCCAGCTCGCTGCCCTTCATCTGCCGCGCGATCCAGTGGCCGATGACCGGAAAGTATTTTGGTGTCGCGTCAACGCTCAGGTTCAGCGCCTTGACGGTTGGCTGGATGACTGCGCGGGAACGGATCAGTTCAGACTCGGCAGCGGTCGCGGCGGCGGGATCGAACGGTGTACTCGCGTCCTTGTTCTGCCAGGGTGTTGGGCTGCTGGTGTTGCTGCTGTTCGGGTCTTCGACCTGAATCATGGCGTCTGCGCGATAGACTGGTGGCGCAAGGAACGCGTAGGCAAGACCTAGCAAGAAGATGGTTACTACAACCCAGAAAACCGCCTTTCGGTTTTCCATTACAACATCAACGTTCTCAGACAGCGAAACGTCATCCCTCACTGGCGGGTCGATATAGCGCGGCGCAATTCGTCTCGTCATGGAACTCTCGTCTCGTCACAGAACTCGAAACATAGAACTCGAAAATATGAGTGCAAGTTCGTTGCATGGGGCCAGTCTCCGGTGGCAGGCAGCAACTCTTTGGTTGCTATGCAGCAGTAAATCACACGAATCCGCCGGAAACGAGACTTGGCGATTGAGTCCCCGTTGTTGTCTTCTATCTACTATCTTTTAATCAAAAATTACGGGAGACGTGCGCTTGAGCACTGACTGTTTCGGATCGTGAAAATCGGATTCCTTACATACTATTACGATAAGGATACCTAACATGTCAAAAAACTGTAAAGAAGTCTTGAGGCCGGAGTCAGATCTGCACTTGATAGAGACGTCGCGTCCCTACGCTTTCGTGACCAAAGACTGTGCAAAGCCAAATGCCTTGAAAATAAATTTTGTCAGCGCGTAACAATTGCACTGCATTCCTTATTACTGGAAAAATTTGACCCAGTCTGAAAGGAAGTCGACAGGTTTTGCGAAACACTCAATGGCCCATTCTATGACTCCCCAATGACGTTCTGTCAAAAAAATCTCGACCATCAAATTCACCCACGCGGTTGACGATACGTTTCTTCGTGGCTACGCTTCGTCTCAAACTTATCGGCGATGTAAGGCATTCTCGTGTACACATACAGTCCACATGACGACGGGGAGTATCTGATCGAAGTTCGTAAGCTTGGTCCGAAATACACGTATTACTTGCGGTCCCGTCGCGACGCACGTCCATACACCCCGTCCACGGGATTCTTTGACAACCCGGAAGATGCATTACAGGCCGCACTCACCAAAGCCGTGCAGCTTCATTGCGAGCGTGCGTAATTACAGGGCACGTTCAGCATGCACGAGAGCGCAACACAGCCCGGTCCGCGCGTTGCTCGCACCCGGACGGTGCGTCGGCACGGAAAGGACAGCGGGAAGCAGGCAAGTTGTTGGCTAGCCTTATCTATCATTCGGATTCCGAATCAAGCTTCAGATGCGGGATTGGACATATTCCCAGCGTTGCTGCCGTCGATGCTCGCAGCGCATCCGTCCATCTGCGCCGCGCCAACCACTACCGGCGCGCGAGCGTTCTGAGCGAGACTATCTGTCATCACGCTCGAATACGATACGGCGATCACTCTGTTTTCCTGAATAGCCACATATCATGAAGAATTTTCTTAAAACGATTGGCATGATATTCAGTGCTATTCGTCTTATTCCTCATTTAATTCTGCTGGCAACCAGGGATAAAAATGGGCTGATTCGAGCCGATATCGATCGCTGGAACGATATATATGAAAGATAAAAAATCCGGCCCTGCCCTCGCGTTCATTCGATTGATGACCATCTACCCCGAATATCGGAATCTTTTTTATCATCGCGTAGGTTGGCTCGGAAAAATCGTCGACCCGTTGTGCCGCCCGATGAACACCCTGTTCATCTCGACCGCCGTTATTGGACTTGGCTTGTTCATTCAGCACGGTTTTGCCACGATAATTGCTGCGAAGTCGATCGGAGCAAACTGCTGGATAAATCAACAGGTTACGATTGGGTATTCCAATACCGACGACTGCCCAACCATTGGTGACAACGTGACGATCAGCGCAGGAGCCAAACTGATCGGCGCCGTTACACTCGGGAACAACTCGAAGGTCGGGGCGAATGCAGTTGTCGTTAAAAACGTGCCGGCTAACTCAACCATTGTTGGTGTTCCCGCCCGGATTGTCAAACGCGATGGCAAGCGCGTGAACCAACCGCTTTCTTGATCACCTTCAGCGATTTTCCACGCCGCCAACGCGTTATGCAAAACGGTACTTTTCGCTGACCTCTTTAGAAGCATAGATGATCATGGCAGTCATTAGTACTTCGGTTGCTACTACAGAATAAGCTGCACCCACCGCCCCCCAATAATAGATGACGAACGGTGCCTGGCAGACGTGGAAAATAGCGCCGAGAGAATAGATCTTTTTTAGCACAGCCTGATTTCCAGAGGCTATCAGACGAAGTTGAACGAGCGTCGCGGCAACACCAATGATAACGGGCACAATAATCATTACCCGTAATATCTGGAAGGTTTCATGGAATTTGCTTCCAAAAAAATTCTGGATGAACCACGCACCGAAGAGCTCAAATCCCACAAAGATCAGTATACCTGAGGCCAAAAATGCCAAAATAAACCGTCTTATGATTTTCTGAACGCCGATATGGTCCCCCTCCGCATACATGCCACATATCTTCGGGAAAAACGCTTGGATGGGCGGTGTTGAAAGTTGGCGAAGAGGTGTTGTTATTTTATCCGCGGCAACGTAATACCCCACGCCGACGCTGCCACTTATTAATCGCAGGAGCAACACGTTGGCATACATGTATATTGAGGTCAACGCCGAACTGAGAAAGAGATGATACGACTCCTTCGCTTCCGCGAGGATAGATTCAGCCGATGTCTCGACCTCAAGACGTATTTCACTTTGAAAAAATGCAATTGCCGTCAGGACCAGGCCAGAAATTAATGAGGGCGCGAATTGCAACCCCGCTGCCAGCCCGACGTCCCCACTTCCCTTTACAAGCAAGAAAAGCGGTGCCAATAGGACGATCCTTGTCACCACAACCGACGCCGCGAGCACCGACATCCGCTGCAATCCCTGGTACAGCCAAGTGGGAGTGAGCACGTTCCCCCATAAAACCAGGTTCGCGAGTAGCAGCGAAATTTGATCTTCAGGATTTTTATAAACAGCCAGGGCGAGAAAAATCAGGATTCCCGAACCGATCAACGCCAGCACGGTTTTTGCGCTCATCGTTGTCCAATATATTCTGTTTATTATGCCCGGCTCATTCCTGTGGATGGCAATCTTTCTAGTGCTCGTGAGATCAAACCCGAAATCGACAAAAATCAGCAGGATTTGTGCGACCGTTTGCGCATAACCGATGGTACCGATACCGGCCGGACCCAGGACGTACGAAAGATACGGTATCGTGATCAACGGCAGAGCGTAAGTTATCAGCTGGACCGCATAGAGAGCAACGATACTTTTTCTTGTCGATGCCATGGTACTCGTTCGTTAAAATTGGTCGGTTCGAAGCATTCGGAGGCGAATCTTATTTCGCAACGGACGCTCCACTTCAGCTAAAACTTCTTCAATCCTGCTTTAACTGCAATTTTTTCCATGATAGTCAACGGAGACGGCTGAACAAAGCCGGTTGAAGAATTTGCGAGACGCATACTAAAAAATAACTCCTGGAGTATGGATCGGGCTTTATTTGCCATCTTGGCGTGATTTTTAACCGACAGCGGTTCGGCCTTGTACCAGGTCGGTGGATCCGTTGAGAGGAGCCAGCCCGATATGTGCCGCCTGAGAGAACGAGCAACGCCCGGTCCAAAAAAGAAGTCTTCGTCCGGACTATCGTTGATATAAGCGTTCAGCTCCGGCGCGTAGATCACGTGGTCGATGCTCGCGAGCGCGGCATCATCCATTACAAAAAGATTGGAGCGCACCCAACGTGTGCCAAGGAGATGGTTGACTTCTACCTGCCGTACCGCTGAATCGATCCGGCCTGCAATGAATTTCGTCCCCATATGGGTGCGTGCTGCGCGGTGCAGGTTTCGCAAGAAAAATTTGTCAACTGGCTGATGCGTGCCGAGTGTGTCGTTAGCAAACAAGCAAGCTAAACTTCCAGGAACGCTCATTCTCAGGTCGTTCAAGCCTCGCTGGTACGCACCAAATTCGAGCCCTTCATTGTCGTGTCGAATGATTTTTACGTGCGAAGCGACGTTGGAAAATACGCTTTCTGCATGGCTTTCGCTGATTGCCGGGTTATTTACTACTACTCGCAGCGATCTCATTTCTTGCCAGGCGGCGAAGACCCGCGTAATTTGTGCGATTTTCTTCAAGTAAGCGGGGTAGTAAACTACAATGATCATGTGCATATCTTCTTCTTTCACGCTACGGTCGCCCTCGCCATCCATGTGAATTCATCCCTCATGTTGGTTCTGCTCAACGTCCAGGTTGACGACACGTAAAATTCAAGACCCGCTGAGGCCGC
>Ga0255336_101614_pt1 | contig 15031 bp, 16 predicted proteins | sample MeOH1_35cm_T3_17_FD_189102 | JGI IMG/M metagenome (GOLD analysis project Ga0255336, IMG submission 189102) | Sandy soil microbial communities from University of British Columbia, Vancouver, Canada - MeOH1_35cm_T3_179 | ecosystem: Engineered > Artificial ecosystem > Sand microcosm > Unclassified ...
ACAGCTCGATTCTGGTCGGCATCCAGGTGCCGGAGAGCGAGAACGCGGCGTTCGAACAGTTTCTCGCCACGCTCGGTTATCCGAACTGGGAAGAGACGCGGAATCCGGTGTATCGCCTGTTTCTCGCCTCGTAGAACGGCTCGGGGTTTACCTTGAGGCAGCGCGACACCGCGCGAAGGATGAGTCGTCCGGCAAATGAGTCACGAGCCCTGTCTGGACGGCATTAGCACCCAGTTGCGCCTATCGGCCGTGGGTGCCCAATCCAGGCTGTTATCTTGAAATCAGATACAGGCTATCCACCGTATCGCGTTGCCGGATATAACGTGTGTTCGTCAAACTGAGTGCAAATCTAACGCCGCATTCAGGAGACAACTCATGCGCACTCAAATTGGCATCATCGGTGCCGGGCCTGCGGGTCTGCTGCTTTCCCATCTTCTTCACTTGCGTGGCATCGACTCCGTCGTGCTCGAGTCGCGCGCTCGCGATCAGATCGAATCCACCATCCGCGCAGGCGTGCTTGAACAAGCCACGATGGATCTGTTGACCGAAGCCGGCGTCGGCGCGCGAATGAAGGCCGAAGGCGCGCTGCATCACGGCTTCGAGCTGGCTTTCGAAGGCAAGCGGCGCCGTATCGATCTGACCGGACTCACGGGGCATTCGATCACGGTCTACGCACAGCACGAAGTGATCAAGGATCTCGTCGCGGCACGCGTGGCCGACGGCGGCAAGCTGCGTTTCGGCGTGTCGCAGACCTCGATTCACGATATCGAGACCGACAGGCCGTCGATCCGCTATCACCACGAAGGCGAAGCGTATGAACTGCAATGCGACTTCGTGATTGGCTGCGACGGTTCGCAAGGCGTGTCGCGTGCATCGATTCCGCAGGCATTGCGCAAGGATTTCGAACGTGTGTACCCGTTCGGTTGGTTCGGAATCCTGTGTGAAGGGCCGCCGTCATCGGATGAATTGATCTACGCGCGTCACGAGCGCGGCTTCGCGCTGGTCAGCACGCGCTCGCCGAACGTGCAGCGCATGTACTTCCAGTGCGATCCGAAAGATTCGATCGAGAACTGGTCCGACGACCGGATCTGGGCGGAACTGCATGCGCGAGTCGACTCGCACGACGGACAGAAAATTGTCGACGGCAAGATCTTTCAGAAGAACATTGTCGGCATGCGCAGTTTCGTGTCGAACACCATGCAGCATGGCCGGCTATTTCTGGCCGGCGACGCGGCGCATATCGTGCCGCCCACCGGTGCGAAGGGCATGAATCTGGCCGTGGCCGACGTGCGCGTGCTGACTGGGGCGCTCAATGCGTTCTACGTCGAAAACCGCACGGACTTGCTGGACAGCTACAGCGCGACCGCGCTTAAACGCATCTGGCGTGCCGAGCACTTCTCGTACTGGATGACCAGCATGATGCACCGTATCGAGGGTGCATCGCCTTTCGATCAGCAGTTGCAGGTCGCCGAACTCGAATATGTGACCACCTCGCGCGCGGCGGCCACCGCGATGGCCGAAAATTATGTTGGCGTGGCCGGCGCGCAAGCGCAAGCGTGAGCGAGCAGGGCACAGTGTTCAGCGGGCATACCGTAGACTGTGCATGTTCGCGCTTTCATTTTGCCGGGGTATGCTCTCCCTTTAGCGCGTTCTTCGAAATAGGGGCAAAGGCAAATGCGGCGTGTCATTTTCAACCAGAAGGGCGGGGTGGGCAAATCGACCATCGTATGCAACCTGGCGGCCATCAACGCCAGCGAGAACCTGCGTACGCTGGTCATCGATCTCGACCCGCAAGGTAATTCCAGCCAGTATCTGCTTGGCAAAGAGGCGACTGATCTCAAGCCCAACGTCGCGGACTTCTTCGAAACGGCCTTGAGTTTCAGCTTCAGGCCGACGCCGGTTTCGACTTTCATTCACCGCACGCCATTCGAGAACCTCGATGTGATGCCCTCTCATCCGGATCTCGACACGCTTCACGGCAAGCTCGAGTCGCGCTACAAGATCTACAAGCTGCGTGACGCGTTGAACGAACTGGACGAGTACGACGCGATTTACATCGATACGCCCCCGGCGTTGAATTTCTATACCCGCTCCGCGCTGATTGCGGTCGAACGCTGCCTGATTCCTTTCGATTGCGACGATTTCTCGCGCCGGGCCTTGTATACGCTGCTCGACAACGTCAAGGAGATTCAGCAGGACCATAACGCCGCGCTGGAAGTCGAGGGAATCGTGATCAACCAGTTTCAACCGCGCGCGAGCCTGCCCCTTCAGTTGGTCGAGGAACTGATCAGCGAGGGTTTGCCTGTGCTGGCGTCGCGATTGTCGACGTCCGTGAAAATTCGCGAGTCGCATCAGTACGCCAAGCCGATGATTCACTTCGACCCCCGGCACAAGCTCGCTCATGAATTCATGGCACTGCATCGGGAACTGATCGGCTAGACCCACGCCTGTTCCGCGAGACGAACGCCCGTTTCGGATCAGGCCTCGTGAATGTGATAATCGCCCGAATTCACTAGCCGATGAGGTATTGCAATGCAGGTTTATGGCCGACGCAGTTCGATCAATGTGCAGAAAGTGCTGTGGTGTCTCGCTGAACTGGGTTTCACGGAAGGGCGCGAGTTTTCGCGGATCGATGCAGGACTCGAATTCGGCGTGATCGACACGCCGCAGTATCGTGCGCTCAATCCGAACGGACTGGTGCCCACGCTCGTCGATGGTGAGTGCGTGCTGTGGGAGTCCAATACGATCGTCCGTTATCTGGCCGCGAAATATGATGCGCAGACCTTGCTGCCGTCCGAACCCGCCGAGCGCGCCGACGTCGAGCGCTGGATGGACTGGCAACTCGGCACGCTGTGGGCGACGTTGCGCGTTGCGTTCCTGGGGCTGACGCGCGTGCCGGAGGCGCAACGCGACTATGACGCCATCAGGCGTTCATATGGTGAAGCAACGCGGCTTCTCGGCATTGCGGACGCAGTCCTCGAAAAACACGACTATCTTGCGCAGGGTCGCTTTACCGTGGCCGATATCGGCGTCGGCCTTGCGGCGCACCGCTGGGTGCATCTGGCCGAACGGTTCGCCGACAGGCTGGATGCGCCGCAACCGCTGCCTTCGCTGGAGCGGTGGCTTCAGGCGATCAGAAGCAGGCCGGCCTTTTCCGTGGCGGTCGCCTCCTGAGTGGGGTGAGGCGCGGCAGACACGCGCCTCGCCAGATTACAACGCGGCGAATATACCGACGATAATCGCACCGAACAGAATCCATTTGATTATGTAGTACGTTGGCCGGTGCCATGCCTTGATACGTTTTCCGAGCCGTCGCACGGCGTACAGGTATTTGAAGATGCGATTCAGAAACCCGGTGCGATCTCCTGCTTCGTTCGGCGAGGCTGCCGCGCGAAGCAGAATGGCGGAAAACATTCGATTGAGCGCGGCCGCCCAGCGAAAATACATTGGACGCTCGATATCGCAGAAAAGAACGATGCGCGACTTATCGGTTTCATTCTTCGCGTAGTGAATATAGGTTTCGTCGAATAGCACAACCTCGCCGTCGCGCCAGTAATAGTGCTGGCCATCCACGTCGATATAGCATTTGGGGTCGTCCGGTGTGACGAGTCCAAGGTGATAGCGAATGGATCCCGCGTACGGATCGCGATGGCGAACCAGGCTTGCGCCCGGCGGCAATTGCGCGAACATGGCGGCCTTGACAGTGGGGATGCCCTGCAGCAGCCGCGTGGTGACCGGACACAGGGCTTCAGCGGATGGATGAGGCGCGTCGTACCATTTCAGATAAAAACGCCGCCAACCCGTTTTAAAGAACGAGTTGAAGCCAATATCGTTGTAGTTACTCGACGCCGATATCTTTTGCGCGGCGTCGACCGCGAGTGCCTCGTCCCGGATGGTTTTCCAGTTGGCCTGCAATGTCGCCAGCTCCGGAAAAAGCTTTTTATCGATGAAGGCATTGGACTTGAGTGTCGACAGCATGTACCAGAGGCAATTGACGGGCGCCATGAATGTCGAATGGTCTGATAATTGCCGCCAGAATCCGAATCGAACCGTGCCGCGTCTCGAAACATAGGCCGCACTAGCTGTGAACCAGATGAGAATCAACCACCGCATGCTTGCTCCTGAAGCGCACGTGGCAGCGTAATTGCGCTGCGGATTTGGAAAAAATCACATCTTATAAAAAAGATAAATTCTCTGCATTTTCGCCGGCACGCCGTCTTGCTGTTCGTCTCTATCCCGCACGTCCGAAAACGCGATTGCGCGACGCGTTCGAGTCGGGGCTCACCTGGAACTTGATGGCGTAGCGTGCCCAATTGTTTCGGGCTGCGGAGGCGAGGCACGGATCGGGCGAGACGTCGCCATTGGCGCATGTGGCGGCTATTCATATCCGTCTCGGCGCGAGCCATTTCGGAGTTCGGGAGTGGCCGGAAATCGGGCCGCCGCCGACTTTCGTGAAACCCCGCAGCCTGTTCGCTATGCCGGCCTCGAAAAGACTGCTGCGCAGCAGAAGAGACACTATGAGCACTATGCAGAACAGTCCCGGCGTTGCAGCAGAGAAAGCGGTGTATTTCGAGCAAATACTTTGAAAAGCACTCGCTCGACAGCTGTTTTTTTATTGTAGTGACAACAGCAACAGTGAATTCAGGATTAGCGGATTTATTCCGTTGCGGTGGGCACCTACACTGTATTCACCGCTGCAACAGCAGCCCCATCCGCAGCGCGCAGAAAGACAATCTTTGGAGGTGGTTTCATGAAGTCGCTCATTCAAGCTGTTGCTATCGCCGTTGTTCTTGTCGCGCCGGTAGCCTCGTTCGCTCAGTCGTCCAATCAGCCGGCGTCGCAAGGCGCAGAGGTTGTGCAGGCTCAGGCTTCGAGCCAGCAGGCTCCGGCTCAGGCCAATAACAGCGGTTATGGTTCAGGCAGCCGTGGCACGTGGCAAGCCGGTCACGGTGGCGACACGACGGTCAGTTCCTATTCGCCGCCGATTTACAACGCCCGTTAAGCAAACGGCTCGCACGCGGCGAATGTAACGCCGCGCGCGAGCCGACTGTTTTCTATGGCGCGCGCAACAGGGTCATCTGGTTGTGCAGCAGCGCCAGCAGATCATCATCGCTAGGCCGCGTGCCCCAATGCCGCGCGCCCGCCACTGACGCAATCGCGATCCACGAGTGAGGTGGAAACCATTCGCGCAACAGTGTGCCGTCCCGACGCAAACACAATTGACCGGTCTGCTCGCTATATTCAGCGCAGATCAGCGTGTCGTTGATTTGCGCGGTGACTCGTCTCGGATCGCTGCGTAGCAAAGCGTCGCTCCTGCAGAAGATGTGGCGCGAATGCGTGCGCCTGGCCGTGTCACCGACGCGGCCGGCGCGTGTGCATGCGTGTGCATCAATGATCGCCGTGACCGTGACCGTGACCGCGGTCGTCGCCGTGACCATGCCAGCCATTGTCGTGACCGCGCCAGTCGCCGTGCGGGCCGCGCGCGTCATGCCATTCGCGTTCGCCGTGATGACGCTCTTCCCACTCGCGCCGGTCCCAGTAGCGGCGGCCGTCATAGTAGCGCTCGCCGTACCAGCCCGGACTCACCACGACCACGGGCGGAGCCGGCGCGTAGATCGGAGGTGGCGGGGCATACACGGGTTCGGGCGCATAAGCGACACCCGGAATGCCGATGTTCACGCCCACATCGACGTGGGCCAGCGCGACTGACGATGCGCCAATTCCCAGACCCGCAACGATCGCCGCAGACAGCCAGCGGTTTCGTGATTCGTTCATGTTTTATTTCCGGCTTCTACGACGGTAAGTGGACAGTCCTGCGCGGTTCGCGCTCAATAGCGGTCGCGATCGTGATCGTAGTGACCGTGGTCGTGATAGCCGCCTTCCGGAACTACGATGCAACCGCTCAATGCACCCCCGAGCGTGACGGCCAGAATGGCCAGCGCGAAAATTCTTTTCATGGCATTGCTCCCGTTTCCTTGTGCCCCGAACTCTACTGACCGGTGGAATTACCGGTGTGTTTGTGTGTAACAGGACGTGTCGATAGCCACGTGTGGCGGCAACGCGTGGGCGGCGTGAATGACGTGCACGCGAACGTAATGAGTAGAGAGCGGGTGGTGGCGCGATAGACACGCAAGCCGTTGAACATGCTGTGAAAAAGACGCAATGGCAGAGCGGTTTGCGTACCGCGATGGGTCGGATGGCAGTTGGATCGACGGGAGTCAGGCGCTCGGCGCGGCGTATCGCGGCAGCTATGCCGCACGGATACATTCAGTTGCAGAGTAAGTCGCCGATTGGCGACTTCAGTCGATCAGATCGCGTGAGCCGGCTGATTGTGCGCTTTCGCGTCATCCGCAAGCACGAGGGCGCGGACAGTACTTGAGGGCGCCTGACGTGCACAACGTCAGGATCACGCCAATATCGACGCCATGACGTCCACGCGCGAGCCTCACGACGCCGCACGTGATAAGCACATAAAAAACAAGTCTTTTACGTGCGCCGTCAGGACTGGTTAGATCACTGGGTCCGCAATCAGTCAGCCGATCCAGTTCAATCGCATTTCTTGCCGGCCAGCCATGAGCACAATTACCGAAGCGTTCACCCCGGATGCTGCGCACCGCCCACTCGTGCGTGCGATGCCGTTGCAGCGGTTGCGCCGCGACGGCCGCACGCTCGATGCGGATGCGCGCGGCGCGATCCATGCGGCCTTCACCGCCAATCCGTGCCTGAAGAGCTGGCCGGCCCACGCGATCGACGCGCTGTGTGACGCCGGCCAACTCCGCACGTGGACCAACGGCGAGCTGATTTTCGCGCGCGACGAACCTTGCGACGACATTCAGGTGGTGCTGTCCGGCGCGATCGAAATGAGCTGGACCAATTCGGCCGGCGTGCGCGCGGTGGCGGTGTATATGCGGCCGAACGAGGTCATCAACTTCATCCCGGTGCTGGACCGGCGCGGCTCGATGCACGATCAGCGTGCGCATGGTTCGACCACGCTGTTCCACATTCCCGGCAAGGCCTTGTTCGATCTGTTCGCCCGCGAGCCTGCGCTGTTGCGCAACGTGCTCGACCTGATCTGTCTGCGAAGCCGCGCGCTGCACGGCCGCCTGGGCAGGACGGCGCTGGCGGGTTTTCGCGCGCGCATGGCGGAGCAGTTGCTCGCGCTTGCCGAATGGCACGGCAGACCAACCGGGCAGGGTGTTGAGTTGACGATCAGGCTCTCGCAGGAGGATCTCGCGGCCCTGCTTGCCGCGTCGCGGCAAAGCATCAACAAGGAACTGCGCTGGCTGGTGCGCAACGGCATTGTCGATGTGCGTTATAGCCGCCTGACTGTGATCGACATGAAGGCGCTGCGCGAGTTGAGCGAGGCGGCGTGAAAAAACTCATAACGATATAAAAAGCGCTTCTATCAAGTGTCCAACGCGCGACAGATTCGCGGCGACCGCTCTGTCGATAATGGCTCGTCGATTCAGACCTGTCTCGTCCTCAAACCGGGAGTTGCATAACATGTCGAACCTGAGTCTCGCGACGTCCAACGCACTGGACCTTCATCCCGTCACCGGCCGCATCGGCGCGGAAGTTCGCGGCGTACGGCTGTCCGGCCAGCTCGAAGCGGCCACCGTCGAAGCGATTCGTGCCGCGCTGGTACGTCACAAGGTGATTTTTTTCCGCGGCCAGACGCACTTGCAGGACGCCGATCAGGAAGCGTTCGCCAAACTGCTTGGCGAGCCGGTTTCGCATCCCACGGTGCCGGTGGTGGACGGCACGGACTATCTGCTCGAACTCGACTCGCATCGCGGCGGCCGCGCGAATTCCTGGCATACGGACGTGACTTTTGTCGACGCCTATCCGCAAGCGTCGATCTTGCGCGGCGTGACGATTCCGGAGGTGGGCGGCGACACGGTATGGGCCAACACGGCCACTGCGTACGACGATCTGCCGCCGCCGCTCAAAGCGCTCGCCGAACAACTGTGGGCCGTGCACAGCAACGAATACGACTACGCGAACCACGCGAACGTCGGTGAGCGCGGGCGCGACACGGAGGCGTTCAGGCGCTACCGCGAGGCGTTCGTGTCCACGCGTTACGAGACCGAGCATCCGGTCGTGCGCGTACATCCGGAATCCGGCGAAAAAACCCTGATTCTCGGGCATTTCGTGAAGAGTTTCGTGGGCCTCACGCCGAGCGCGTCGGCGCATGTGCTCGAACTGCTGCAAGGCTACGTGACGCGTCTGGAGAACATCGTGCGCTGGCGCTGGCAGACGGGCGACGTCGCGATCTGGGACAACCGCGCGACCCAGCACTATGCGGTCAACGATTACGGCGATGCACACCGTGTGGTGCGGCGCGTGACGTTGAAGGGCGATGTGCCGGTCAGCGTCGACGGCCGACGCAGTTTCACGCGCAGCGTCGAACCGAAGGCTGCTGTGAAGGCCGCCTGAGTGTCGTAGTTGGCTCGACCGCTCGCGAACGGATTTGCGGTGCCGTTCGGCCGCGTTTGACCGCTATCCTGCGGCGACCTGCTCCGGTGCCGTCGCTTGCCGATAGCCGAGCCGCGTCGAGATCGCGAGGCCCGAGTTTCTGAGCAGCGCGATGTAGTGCGACTTCGTGTCGGCGCCGCAGCGCATGGTGGGAAATGAAATCGACAGGCCGGCGATCACACGGCCGAAGCGGTCGAACACCGGCACGGCGAGACACTGCAAACCTTCTTCCTGTTCCTCGTTGTCCTCGCCGTAGCCTTGTTCGCGCACACGCGGCAGGATGCTGAGCACGGCCTCGGCGGAGGCGAGCGTCTTTTGCGTCGACTTGCGGAATTCGACGTGGGAGAGCACTTCGCGCGCGTCGGCCGGGTCCATCCATGCGAGCAGGACTTTGCCGATCGCCGTGCTATGTAGCGGATTGCGCCGGCCGATGCGCGACTGCATACGCAGCCCATAATCGGCGTCGATCTTGTGAATGTAGATGATGGCGTCTTCATCGAACGCGCCCAGGTGCACCGCCTCGCGGGTCGCCGCGCCGATGCGGCGCATCTCGACGTCGGCCTCGCGCACCAGATCGACGCTTTCCAGCGCCTTCGCGCCGAGTTCGAACAGACGGATGGTGAGCCGGTAGCGCTCGGTTTCGACTTCCTGCGTCACGTAGCCGAGCGCTTTCAATGTCTGGATCACGCGATGCACGGTGGTCTTCGACAGGCCGAGCCGTTGCGACAGTTCGCTGATGCCGATCTGCCCGCTGTCGCCGATCGCGCCGAGAATGGCGAATACGCGGCCGATCGACGAGGCCGATTCGCCCTTGTCGCAAGCCATGCTGTTCATGCCGCCGAAGTCGGCGGTCTGCTCGTCCTGCGCGTGTGCGGGGGCGCTGTCCTTGCGCGGTTTGCCTCTTGCTGCCATTTCCGTCTTCCCTGTCTATGCGTTCCCGTGCCGCCAACGCGCACGTCGGCGCCGCGCCGAGAGCATACCGCGTCGCGCGCCCGCTGCCGAGTCAGCGCGCGAGCCAGCCGCCGTCCACCGCCAGTGTATGCCCGTGCACATAGTCCGAAGCGGACGACGCGAGGAACACGACCGGGCCCGCAAGATCGCGCGGCGTGCCCCAGCGGGCGGCCGGAATGCGGGCGAGAATCTCGTCGTTGCGCTGGGCGTCGTCGCGCAGTGCCGCCGTGTTCGCGGTCGCCATGTAGCCGGGCGCGATCGCATTCACGTTGATGCCTTGCGCCGCCCATTCGTTTGCGAGCAGCCGCGTGAGTCCCAGCACGCCGCTTTTCGATGCGGTATAGGACGCTACCCGTATGCCGCCCTGAAACGACAGCATCGACGCGACATTGATGATCTTGCCGCCGCTCTGCTGCTTCACGAACTGTCGCGCGACGGCCTGCGAAAGAAAGAACAGGCTCTTCAGATTGAGGTCCACCACCGCGTCCCAATCGGCTTCGGTGAAATCGAGCGCGTTCTCGCGGCGGATGATGCCCGCGTTGTTCACCAATACGTCGATGCGGCCGAACGCTTCGACAGCGGCGCGCACGATGTCCTCGACCGGCGCGATCGAGCCGAGGTCGGCACGCACGTCCGCGAAGCGGCGTCCGGTCGCTTCGACACGCGCGGGTGTGTCGCCGGCATCGGCGCGACTCACGCCGACAATGTCGCAGCCGGCTTCGGCAAGTGCGAGCGCCATGCCGGCGCCGAGGCCGGTGTTGCTGCCGGTGACGATGGCGACGCGGCCGGTGAGATCAAAGGTGTTCACGATGTTCGAGCCCATGTCGTGTTGCCGGAGTGGCTGATGCGAAAAAGGCGGTAAAAAGAGGCCGAAAAAAAGGGTGAAAAAAACGGCCCGTCAGCGCAAGTCCCGCACGGCGATGTGGTCCATGTCGCTGAACACCTGGTTTTCGCCGACCATGCCCCAGATGAACGTGTACGCCTGCGTGCCGACACCGGAGTGAATCGACCAGCTCGGCGAGATCACCGCCTGCTCGTTGTGCACGAGAATGTGCCGCGTCTCGTTCGGCTCGCCCATCATGTGAAAGACGGCGGCGTCGTCGGCGATGTTGAAATAGAAATACACCTCCATGCGGCGCTCGTGTGTATGGCACGGCATGGTGTTCCACAGGCTGCCCGGTTCGAGTTTCGTCATGCCCATGGAAAGCTGGCAGGTGGGCAGCACTTCGGGAACGATGAATTTGTAGATGGTGCGGCGGTTGCTCGTGGCAGGGCCGCCGAGCGTTTGCGGCGAGGCTTGCGCAAGCGAGATCGTGCGGGTCGGATACGACGTGTGAGCGGGGGCGCAGTTCAGGTAGAACTTCGCGGGCCGCGCGACGTCGTCGCTGCCGAAGGCAATGGCCTGCGCACCTTTGCCGATGTAGATCGCCTCTTCGTTGCGCACCGTATGGCGCGTGCCGTCCACCTCGACCCAGCCGTCGCCGCCGATGTTGATCGCGCCGAGTTCGCGCCGCTCCAGCAGATAGCTTACGCCGATCGCCTTGCCGAGCGAGCCGGGCACCTCGACCGCGCGGGCCACCGGCGACACGCCGCCGACGATGATCCGGTCGATATGGCTATAGGTGAGCTTCAACGCATCGCGCTCGAATACCTGATCCACCAGAAATGCCCGGCGCAATCCTTCGGTATCCAGCGTCTTTGCGTATTCGCTGTTGATGGCCTGTCTCACTTCCATGGTTCTTTCTCCGCTGGGTTGGCGCGCCCAGCTGTCTCTCGACGCGGGCGCCGTTCTGGGCTCGACTGTAGCGTAGAAATTGGATTTCGGAACAGTGGTCCGAAAATATTGCACTGCGACATCATATTGGATAAGGGTTTGAGGCAGGTAACGGGTAAACGATGAGCGTAATTTCCATCGCCATCGGAACAGCGTTCCTTTCGCGATGCTATATTGCGCCGAAAGGGAGCAGCCCGGCGCGAGAACGGGCCATTACCCCGGGTGATCCACCCGATAACGGGACGCAAAGTCCACGGAGGAGGCATGAAGCTCAAGAAGGCCATCGACCGCATTCCTGGCGGCCTGATGCTGGTGCCGTTGTTGCTCGGCGCCTGCGTCCACACGTTTGCGCCGGGTTCGGGCAAGTACTTCGGGTCGTTCACCAATGGTTTGATTACCGGCACCGTGCCGATTCTGGCGGTGTGGTTCTTCTGCATGGGCGCGACCATCGATCTTCGCGCGACCGGCACCGTGCTGCGCAAATCGGGCACGCTGCTGGTGACGAAAATGATCGTGGCGTGGATCGCGACGATCGTCGCCTCGCGCTTCATCCCGATCGACGGCGTCAAGGCCGGGCTCTTCGCCGGCCTCTCCGTGCTGGCGATCACGACCTCGATGGACATGACCAACGGCGGCCTCTACGCGGCCGTGATGCAGCAATACGGGACCAGGGAAGAGGCGGGTGCGTTCGTGCTGATGTCGGTCGAATCGGGGCCGCTCGTCAGCATGATCATTCTCGGCGCGACCGGTGTGGCGTTCTTCGAGCCGCGCCTGTTCGTCGGCGCGGTGCTGCCGTTTCTGATCGGCTTCGTGCTGGGTAATCTGGATAGCGAGTTGCGCGAATTCTTCGGCCGCTGCGTGCATCCGCTGATTCCGTTCTTCGGCTTTGCGCTCGGCAACGGCATCGACCTCAGCGTGATCGCGAGGAGCGGCCTGCCGGGAATCGTGCTGGGTCTCGGCGTGATCGTCGTGACAGGCATTCCGCTGATTCTCGCGGATCGCTGGATTGCGGGAGGCAATGGGGCGGCGGGGCTGGCCGCTTCGTCGACTGCCGGGGCCGCGGTGGCGAATCCGGCGATCATCGGCGAGATGATTCCAGGCTTCAGGCCGCTGGTGCCGGCCGCGACCGCGATGGTCGCGACGGCCTGTCTCGTGACGGCGATTCTGGTGCCGATTCTCACGGCGCTGTGGGTGCGCCGGCATCAGGCGCGCGATGCGTTGCGCGAGGAGTTCGCGGCGGCGAACACGCCGCCGCTCAGCGAGCGGGACGTGCATGTGTAGGGCAGGGTGAAGGCGGCCCGTTCGCGTTCTTCAGGAGCGTAAGCGGGTCGCGCGCTTGTCCGCGTTTGCCCGCGTTTGCCGTCGTTCGTTGTTCACGACAATAAAAAAGGTCCGCGAGCGTAAGCTCGCGGACCCGCTACGGTATGTGAAAAGAGGCGGGCGGTAAGCCGCCTCGGTCCGTCTTAAACCGCCATCACCGATACCGCCTTGGTGACCAGGTAGCCTTCCATCGCTTCCGGGCCGCCTTCCGAACCGTAACCCGAATCCTTCACGCCGCCAAACGGCATTTCCGGCGACGGCGTAGCCGGCTGGTTGATCCACAGCATGCCGACTTCCAGTTGCTGCGACAGCAGGTGCACGTTACTGAACGACTTCGTGAACGCATAGCCCGCCAGACCGTATGGCAGGCGGTTCGCTTCCGCGATCGCTTCTTCGAGCTTGTCGAAGCCGCGAATCGCCGCGATCGGGCCGAACGGCTCGTTGTTGAACACGTCGGCTTCGAGCGATACGTTGGTCAGCACGGTGGGCGCAAAGAAGTTGCCTTCCGAGCCCACGCGTTCGCCGCCCGTTTCGACCTTGGCGCCGGTTTTGCGCGCGTCGTCGAGCACCTTGCTCATTGCCGTCAGGCGGCGGGCGTTGGCGAGCGGCCCGAGGGTCGTGCCTTCGGCGAGGCCGTCGCCGAGCTTGAGGCCTTCAGCATGCTTGACCAGCGCCGCGGCGAACTCCTCGCGGATGCTGTTGTGCACCAGGAAGCGCGTGGGCGAGATGCAGACCTGGCCGGCATTGCGGAACTTCGCGCCGCCCGCGGCCTTGACGGCGAGCGCCACGTCGGCGTCTTCCGCCACGATGACCGGAGCGTGACCGCCCAATTCCATTGTTGCGCGCTTCATGTGTGCGCCGGCCAGTGCCGCCAGTTGCTTGCCGACCGGCGTCGAACCGGTGAACGTGACCTTGCGGATCACCGGATGCGGAATCAGGTAGCTGGAAATTTCAGCCGGGTCGCCGAACACGAGGCCGACCGTACCCGCCGGCACGCCGGCCTCGACGAAGGCCTGCAGCAGTGCTGCCGGCGACGCCGGCGTTTCTTCCGGTGCCTTGACGAGGAACGAACAGCCGCACGCGAGCGCGGCACTCAGTTTGCGCACGACCTGGTTGACCGGGAAATTCCACGGCGTGAACGCCGCCACAGGCCCGATCGGCTCCTTGAGCACCAGTTGCTGCGCCGCCAGGTTGCGCGACGGCACGATCCGGCCGTAGACGCGGCGGCCTTCGTCGGCAAACCATTCGATGATGTCAGCCGCCGCCAGCACTTCGACGCGTGCTTCGGCGAACGGCTTGCCCTGTTCCTGCGTCATCAGACGGCCGATGTCCGAGGCCCGCTCGCGCACCAGCGCGGCGGCGCGGCGCATGGTCGTGGCGCGCTCGTTGGCCGGCACCTTGCGCCAGGCTTCGAAGCCGCGTTGCGCGGCGGCGAGCGCCCGGTCCAGATCGGCAATGCCGGCGTGCGCCACTTTGCCGATGGCCTGGCCGGTGGCCGGGTTGACGACGTCGAGGGTCTTGCCGCTGGCGGCGTCGCACCATTCGCCGTTGATCAGAAGTCGGGTATCGGTATAGCTCGAGATGGCCATGCTGGGGTTCCTGTATAGGGGAAAACGACAGGCCGCGCGATCGTCGAGCACGGGGCTGGACCTGCGCGGGCCTTGGATGGACTGCCGATTCCAAACATCTTATCTGATTGCGCGAAATCGCACCGATGGGCGGCCTCGCGCGTGGCATGCGGCACGCGTCTTGCCGCGCGGCTGCCGCGGCAGCGGAAAACGGGTCGAAGCGGTGCCGCGCAAAGAGGCGTAGAGTCGAGCAGCAGTGGCAGAAACCGGCCTGATCCCGCGGCCGTGGATGTTGCCAAAACGAGGCGCGAGCGTTACGCAAGGCAGCAAGCAGCGCCGAAGCAGCACGCGAGGCAACCTTCAGAAGCGGCAGGCGAAGCCCGGCCAATGCAGGCCAATCAACCCAGATGCACATGAGGAATCGACATGCCAACCGGTACAGTGAAATGGTTTAACGACGCGAAAGGCTTTGGCTTCATTACTCCCGACGACGGCGGCGAAGATCTGTTCGCTCATTTCTCGGAGATCCGCTCCGAGGGTTTCAAGTCGTTGCAGGAAAACCAGAAGGTCAGCTTTGAAATCAAGCAGGGGCCGAAGGGCAAGCAGGCGGCGGATATCAAGCCGGTCTGAACGCATGGGCCGGTTCGCGTGTGACAGGCGCGCGGCCGGTCAGTTTTTACTTAAGGTTTCCTTCAGCTTTGCTCCGTAGTATTTGCGCGATTACCCGCCGCCCGGCGGGAAATAGTTCCGACAGTTTGTCGATAGAGAACTGAAAGCGCCGATACAAGGCTTGCTGGAGCATCCATGAAAACCCTGTTCTTGCAGGCGCCGTCGTACGACGGCTTCGATGGTGGCGCGGGTTCGCGCTATCAGGCCAAACGTGAAGTCCGCTCGTTCTGGTATCCCACGTGGCTCGCACAGCCCGCCGCACTCGTGCCCGACA
>Ga0255336_101615_pt1 | contig 15024 bp, 17 predicted proteins | sample MeOH1_35cm_T3_17_FD_189102 | JGI IMG/M metagenome (GOLD analysis project Ga0255336, IMG submission 189102) | Sandy soil microbial communities from University of British Columbia, Vancouver, Canada - MeOH1_35cm_T3_179 | ecosystem: Engineered > Artificial ecosystem > Sand microcosm > Unclassified ...
GCGCTGGTCGCGTTGTGTGAGTCGACGGCGCGGGCTGTTGATGAGTCTCCGGGCCGGGCGTCGTTGGTGAAGGAGTACCGCGAATGTCTGGTCGTGTTGTCGGGGCTTGGTTCGGAGGATGACAGCGCTCTTGACGTCCTCCTCGCGCGACTTGGCGGTCCCGCGGTGGGCGACGAGGAGACGTCCGGAACGTAGGACGTTGGGGCCGAGGGTGGCTCGGATCGCGAAGGCGTTCGGGCAGCCGTTGATGCCGTGGCAGCAGCTCGTCGCGAATGTCGGTTTGGAACTGTTGGAGGATGGTCGGCCGGCGTATCGGGATGTGATTGTCACTGTCCCCCGTCAGAACGGCAAAACGACCCTGATCTTGGCGTGGGAAGTGGATCGGGCCCTCATGTGGGGGGCACGGCAGCGGATCATCTACTCGGCGCAGACCGGCCGAGATGCCCGCGAGAAACTCCTTGAGGATCAGGCTCCGATCCTGCATGGCGAACCGAAGGGGACAGGCCCGTTCTCGGCCGCGATCCGGCAGGTGATCTCCACGAACGGTGGGGAAGCGATTCTGTTCAAGGGCGGGTCGCGGATTTCGACGGTCGCGAGTTCCGAATCGGCCGGTCACGGCAAAACGATCGGGCTCGGAGTTGTCGACGAGGCTTTCGACGACGTCGATAACCGGCGGGAACAAGCGTTGACGCCCGCGATGCGGACCGTGCGCGACGCGCAACTGATCGTCGCGTCAACGATGGGTACTGACGCCAGTATCTACCTGAACGGCCGGGTTGACGCGGGAAGGGCCGTCGCGACCGAAGACCGGGACGATTCGAGAGTCGCCTACTTCGAATGGTCCGCCCCCGACGATGCTGATATCGCGGACCCAAAAGTGTGGGCGGCGTGTACACCGGCGCTCGGTTACACGATCGATGTTGACACGATCCGTGCCGAGTACGAGAAGAACCTCGCGACGCCAGGCGAGTTCAAACGGTTCGCGCTCAACCAGCGGACCGCGTCCGACGAACGGGTCATTGCCGCCGTGTTGTGGGAGGCGGTCTGCTCGCCGGATTGTCGGCCGGACGGCCGGATGACGTTCGCGATCGACTGCAACCCGGAACGCACGTCTGGGTCTATCGCCGCGGCCGACAAGTTCGGGAACATCGAACTTCTCCACCATGATCCGGGGACCGGCTGGCTTGTGCCTCGCGCGAAAGCGTTGTGTGAGAAGTGGGGCGGGCAGGTCGCGGTCGATCCGGGTGGCCCGGCCGGGAGTTTCATCACCGAGCTCGAGCAGAACCGGGTGCGGGTGGTCCCGGTCGGTGGCGGCGACCTGACCAAGGCGTGCGGCATGTTTTATACGGCGATCGCGGATCGGGAACCGGGGTCGTCGCCGATTCAGGTCCGGAAAGACGGCCGGCTCGACGCGGCGGTTGCCGCCGCGAAGAAACGGCCGACCGGTGACGCGTGGGTCTGGACCCGCAAGTCGTCGTTGACCGACATTTCGCCGGTTGTTGCGGTCACCGTCGCCTACTGGGCGGCGTTACAAGATCCGGGACCGTCCCAGTATGTGTCCCTATCGGAGGTCCAGTGACTGCCACAACATGGACCGAAACTCAGCAACGCATCGTGCGGGAAGCGACAGAACTGACCCCGATCAAGGTGTTGGTGACGATTATCGCGTTCCCGTTCTTCGTGATCGGCCTCCTGTTGGGTGCCGTTTGGGTGGCCGTCACCCTGGTGTGGCAGGCCGTTTGGGTTGGTATCAGCCAAGCTCGAGTTGCCCTGACCAAGGGTTCAGATGGGACTCGCTGAAACGCTCCTCGCGCTCGGGCAAACGTCCGGCCTGGAGCAACGCGCGATGCAAGTCTTGCCGTGGGGTGACTGGGGTACGTCGGGGACGACAACCGCGTCCGGTGTGTCTGTCTCGCAGGACAACGCGCTGCAGCTCCTCACCGTGTACGGCTGTGTGTCGCTCATCTCCGACACGATTGCGACGTTGCCGCGTGACGTCTACCGGACGGTCGGGAAAGAGAATCAGGAAGTCCCGGTCCGGCCCCGCTGGCTCGAGCAGCCCAACGCACGGACCGACATCATCGAGTTCCTCACCCAATCGTTGTCGAGCCTGCTGCTTGACGGGAACGCCTACTGGGTGTACCGGGTCGATCTGAACTTCCAGCCGACCGAACTCACTGTCCTCGACCCGACGAAAGTGCAGATCAAAGCGAACGGTGACATCCTCGAATACTGGGTCGACGGGCAACGGTTCACCGGCCGGCTGCTCCACATCAAAGGACTCACCCGCCCGGGCTGCATCAAAGGCCTGTCGCCGATCGAATCGGCCCGTCAGAGCATCGGTCTCGGTTTGGGTGCCCAAGAGTTCGCCGGCAGCTTCTACCGGAACGGCACAACCCTTTCCGGCGTGATCACAGTTCCCGGCGACCTGACACAAGACCAGGCGAAGCAGTTGAAGGAAGGCTGGGCCCGCGATAACGGCGGCCTGTCCAAAGCACACATGCCGGGCGTGATCACGAACGGCGCGACCTGGACCCAGATCGCGGTCACGCCCGAACAAGCCCAGTTCCTCGAGACCCGCGAATATCAGGCGGCGGAAATCGCCGCGCAACTGTTCCTCCTCGACCCGTCGATGCTCGGTATCGCAATCAACCGCGGTCAGAACCTCACGTACGCGAACCTCGAGCAGCGCGGTATCCATCTCGTCCAGTTCACGCTCATGCGGTGGATCATCCGTCTCGAACGGGCGTTCAGCTTCTTGTTGCCGAAACCGCAGTTCTTCAAATTCAACGTCGACGCGCTGCAACGGGCAGACATGAAAACTCGATACGAGTCGTACAGGATCGGGCTTGGTCCGACCCAACCGTTCTTGGTCGTGAACGAGCCACGAAGCCTCGAAGACCTGCCACCCATGTCGGGTTTCGACAAGTTCCCTGAACCGGTCGCGCCTCCTGTGCCGCCGGCCGATCAGCCTCCGGGGGTACCGGCATGAACCGTCAAGACATCCTGCAACTCGAAACGTCCCGTACCCGCCGCGTGTGGGTCGGACGACCCGAGATCCGCACGTCCGCGAACGGAACCGGCCTCGTCTACGAGGGGTATGCGTCGACGACAGAACATGCGTATGACGTGTACGGCGGCCCGCCGTACGGCTGGAACGAGACCATTGCCCGCGGCGCGTTCAAGAAGACGTTGAAAGAAAACGCTGATGTCGCGTTCCTCATCAATCACGAGGGTATGACCCTCGCCCGCACCAAGAGCGGCACACTGCGCCTCTCCGAAGATCAGCGTGGCTTGAAGGTGTCCGCCGATCTCGATCCAGGCCAGAACATCGTCAACGACCTCCGCATCGCGGTCGACAGGGGCGACGTCGACGAGATGTCGTTCGCGTTCCGGGTCGTCCGCGACGAATGGTTCGATGACAACGGTGAACCGTCCGACGAGATGCGCGGCACCGAACGGCGGATCCTCGAAACGAACCTGAACCGTGGCGACGTCTCCGCCGTCAACTACGGCGCCAACCCTGACACCAGCGGCGGGTTCCGTGCCGTCGATGTCGCGCTCGCTGAACTGCGTGCCGGACGGCCCCTGAACCCGACACAACGGACTTTGGTCCGTGAACTCGCCAACACGCTCGACGAAGAGGTACCGATGGAAATCCGTGACGACAAGGCCCTCGTCGATGCGCTCGATGTCCTCGAGCTCGCTGTCGCGGCGGTACGCGCCCAGATCGAACAGGACGTGTCCGATGACGGCCTCGCCCCGGACGGGACACCATTGATGGCTTCCGAGCAGAACACGGCACCGGCCGCGCTGAACCCGGAATCGGTCGCGGCGATGAGATCCCAATGGGATCTCCGTCGCACCGCCTAACAGCACGCACTACCCGCGACGCCGGAGCACCCACGCCGGACCCTTCGGGGCACCACCTGGACGCCACCACCTCGCCACCACACCAACCCAAAACTTCTTCCCCCTGAAAGGGTGGCCCCAAGTGGACATCGAAGAGAAGATCAAGGATCTCAACGACCGACGCATGTCGGCGTGGGACAAGGGCAACGAGATCATCGAAACCGCCGACAAGCGCGGTGACGGCATGTCCGCCGAAGAGAAGCAGGCGTTCGACCGCACCCAAGCCGAAGTGATGCGCCTCGACACGATGCGCGAAGCACTCACCAGCTCCGAGACAGCGGAACGGACCCGCGACACGATCAACGACGAGTTCCGACGTGTCTCGACTCCCGACGACCGTGAGAACCGTGCCGCCGCCGACAAGCGGATGGAAGACGACATCAAGTCGTTTTTCCGGCGTGAACATCACACGAAGGGTGTCGGCGCTCTCGAGATCGACCTGACGACCCCGGCCCGGATCTACGACCACGCCCGTCACGGGCTCCCGGTCGACGAGTTCCGTGCTGTCATCGCCACCGACACGGGCGCGTCCGGCGGTTCGTTGACGGTCCCGACAACGGTCGCGACGAGCATCTACGCGTACATGACCGCTTCGGTCGCGATGCGCAGGATCGGTTGCACGATCATCACCACCGATTCGGGCAACGCGATGAACTTCCCGCGTGTCGCGACACACGGCATCGGTACGCAGATCGCAACACAGGACACCGCGTTCTCCGGTACGAACCCGATCCTCGGCCAGATGACGTTGAACGCGTTCGACTTTGGTCAGCTCGTCGCGATCTCGTCCGACATGCTCGAAGACTCCGGTGTCGATGTTCTGTCGTTCGTGACCCGTCAGATCGGCCGTGCGATCGGTCAGGTGACCGCCACCCAGTACGTCACAGGTTCTGGGAGCTCGGCGCCGCAAGGCATCGAAGGTGCGATCGTCGGAGCAGGCACCATCGCTTCCGGCGGTTCACTGTTCGGACTTCCCGCCGGCCAAGAGCTGGAGAAGCTCATCGACCTCCAGTACAGCGTGGTCGACAGCTACCGGCAGAACGGTGCGGCGTGGCTGATGCGTGACCTGACCGGCGCCCGTCTCCGCAAGATCCGTGACGGCGCGGGCGGTACAGCAGGCCAGTTCGTCTGGCAGCCGTCCCCCACGGTCGGTGCGATCGGCGGTCAGCCGGACACGTTCCTCGGTGACCCGGTGTACTTCGATCCCAACGTGGCCTCTATGGCCAGTAACGCTAAGATCGTCTACTACGGTGATTGGAGCGCGTACTACATCCGTGACACGCGTAACTTCCGGCTCGAGCGTTCCGACGACCTGCTGTTCGACAAGAACCAGATCGCGTTCCGGGGCATTCTCCGCACCGATGGCGATCTGATCGACTCGAACGCGATCAACGTCCTCAAGCAGTCGGTCTAGTAGCAGAGGGGTGGGACGCTTCGGTGTCCCACCCCTTCGTCATGGAGGAACACATGTCAACTCCTGTTTCTGTTCCGTCGAACGCGGCGATCACGAACCTGCAATCGGAGGGCGGCCAGTCCGGACCGATCGGTTTCATGCCGTCCTCGAGCCCGGATGTCGACACGGATGAGGACATGTTGCCTGCCGAGCAGGGCGCGGCCGGTCTTGTCGGCCCCGTCACGGGCGCGCAGCATGTGCAGAACCCGGCGACGCCCGGCCCGATGACCCTGTAGAAGGCGAGTCCCCTCAGCAGGGGAAGGTGATCGGGAGGGAAGAACGGCCGCGCGCCTTCTTCCCTCCTGGTCCGCCCGGCTGAGGTCAACAACCCCTGCTGAGGAGGAGTCAAACAATCATGTGGAAACGTAAGAAGCGCGCGCCCGAAACCGAGTCGAAGAAGCCGGATCCAGTCGGTGATCTCCTGCGTGAGGAGTACCGCAAGAAGTTGCAACGCGAACAGACGGATCCCGCGCGCGGACGGTACGAAGAACGATGACCCGCTTCCTCGTTCACGGCAACGCGCCAACCGTCAAAACCGGTTACGGCATCCAAATCGCCCACCTCGTCGAACAACTCAAGGCTGACGGGCACGAACCCGCCTGCTCGAGCACGTACGGCATCCAGGGCGGTGTCGAAACCTGGAACGGGATACGCGTCTACGGATGCGGCTACGACGTCAACAGCAACGACAGAATCCACATGCACGCTCGCCACTGGTTCCGTGACGAACCCGGCTGGATCATCACCTGCATCGACGTGTGGGCGATGCAAAACCCGCTCCTCGCAGAGTTCAATGTCGCCGCGTGGGTACCGATCGATCACTTCACGAGTGTTGGGCCGCAGCCGAACATCCGCGAGTTTTTCGAACGGACCGACGCCGTCCCGATCGCCATGTCCCGGTTCGGCGAGTCGTTGCTCCTCCGTGCGGGTCTCGACCCGGTCTATATCCCGCTGTCGGTCGACACGAACGACTACAAGCCGACCACCATCCTCCCCAACGGGATGACGCCCCGTGAGATCATGGGAGTCCCCGAAGACGCGTTCGTGGTCGGCATGGTCGCCATGAACAAAGGATGGGCACGCGACCGCAAAGGGTTCAACGAAGCGTTCTGGGCGTTCGGCATGTTCGACCGCGAATACCCCGACGCGAACGCCTACCTGTACATCCATGCCGACGCACCCGGCGGCGCCGAAGGAATCAACCTCCGAGAGCTCGCGATCCATGCAGGAATCCAGCCGCACAAGATCGTCTTCGCGGGCGGACCCGACCAGTACGGCTACTACCTGACCTACACGCCCGAAATGATGGCCGGCGTCTACACCGCGATGGACGTCCTCCTCGCCCCGTCGCATGGGGAAGGGTTCTGTGTTCCGCTGATCGAAGCGCAAGCGTGCGGAACGCCGGTCATCGCAACGAACTTCAGTGCGCAGACCGAGCTCGTCACCGACGAGACGGGCTGGCTGGTCGAGGGGCAACCCGAATGGGACCCGGCCCACCATGCTTTGTACAAGTGTCCGATCATCGCGGACGTGGTGAACGGCCTCGAGTTCGCCTGGAAAGCGGACCGGGCGGCGATGGCGCCTGCGTGTATCGAACATGCGCAGCAGTACGACACCGCGTTCGTGTACGAGACGTACTGGCGGCCGTTCATCAAAGACCTCGAAGCCCAACCCGAACGCTTACCCCTGAAGCGTGACCCGATGCCCGAAAAGGACGCGGTCGCCGTGCTGGTGCCGCTGTACAAGCGGACCGAGCACATCGAAGCGTTGGCGGACTCGTTCAGGGCAACGACAAAGCGTGGCGAGGCACGCTTGGTGTTCCTCTGGGAACATGGCGACGACGAGGTCCGAGACGCCGTATTGCGAGCCTGTGGTTCCGGTATCGATGGGATCTCAGGTCAGCAAGCCCACCTCGCCGATGGTGGTACGGCTCACACCTACGCGGAGAAGCTGAACGAGGGTCTCCGAGTCACCACCGAACCGTGGGTGCTCTGTATAGGTGACGACACCCGGCTGCGGGACGGTTGGCTCGACGCCGCCCGGAAACTGTCCGAAGAGTTCGACATCATCGGCACCAACGACAGTCTCCCCGGCCGTACCCGTAACCCGAAAGTCGCCCGCGGCGTCCACGCCGATCATTTTTTCGTCCGCCGCGCGTACGTCGAGGAGTACGGCGCCTCGTTGGAAGGTCCCGGCATCCTGGCCCCGGAGGTGTACGGCCATTGGTACACGGATGAAGAGATCATCCGCTTGGCACGCGCGCGGGGAGTGTTCAGCCCGTGCCTGGAAAGCATCGTCGAGCATCTCCACCCGGGCTACGACGGGGACGCGAAAGCCCGTGAAGCGGACCCGACCTACATGGCCGCGGTCGAACATTCCTCGACGGACGAGCAGACGTTCCGAGATCGTCTCCCGCTGATCGAAATGCAACGCACAACCCGCGGCAAGCCGTGACCCGCGCGCGGGTTCTGGACGCGTTCCCGTTCGCCGGTACAACCAACGAACTGCTCCTCCTCGAGTGCCGGCTGACGGAGCTGTACGACGCGGTCGATCAGTTCATCATCGTGGAAGCGACCGTCGACCATCAAGACCATCGGAAACGGCTCAACTACCGGGACCATGCCTGCCGGTATGCACAATGGGCCGACAAGATCACCTATGTCGTCGCCGAAAACATGCCCAGCCTTGAAGACGACGGCTGGTCATGGGCGAGGGAACACGCCCAACGCGAAAGCATCGCTCTCGGTCTCGCCGAACTTGACGCCCAACCAGACGACATCATCCTCCAATCCGACGCCGACGAGATTCCGACCGCGCTCGCCGCCCGCAACGTCCGCCCGCAACGTGACGAACTGATCGCGTTCAGACAACGCGGCCATTTCTGGGCTGTCGACTGGGACTATCCGCCCGGCTGGCAAGGCACCGTCGCTTGCCGAGTCGCGACCCTCGCGAAACTGCGCCGACCGTCCTGCGGTCCGTTCGCTGCGATGCGTGACGTACGGAACAGTTGCCCGAAGGTGATCCCGAACGGCGGCTGGCACTTCTCGTGGTTGGGTGGGACGCAGGAAGCGTGGATGCAGAAGGTCGGGTCGTTCTGCCATCCCGAAGTCGAACAGCGGATCGTTGACAACGCCGACCGGTATTACCGGGAAGGCATCCATGTCGACGGGATCATGCTGCGGCCCGTCGATGTCGACAAGACCTGGCCGAAATGGATGCAGGACCCGGCGAACGTGCCGACGAACTGGTATCGGCCCCGATGACCGCGTCGCTCTCCGACCTGTACCTGAAAGCGTGTACGGAACCGTCCGATATCTACGAACATTTGCCGACGTTCGTTGACCTCTGCCACCAAACCAACGCGTCGAAAGTGATCGAGCTCGGTACGCGTGGCGGAGTGTCGACGATCGGCTGGCTGTACGGGCTGACGTTCACCGGCCATCTCTGGTCGGTCGATATTGACCCGGCCCCCATGTTGCCGTTCTCGCATTGGACGTTCATCCAGGGCGATGACCTCGACCCTGCCGTGGTGAAACAGCTCCCCGATGATGCCGACATCGTCTTCATCGATACCAGCCACGCGTACGCGGACACCGTCGCAGAACTGAACGTGTACCGGTGGAAAGTGCGGCCTGGTGGCCGGATCGTCCTGCATGACACCGAACTCGAGAAGCCGTGGGGTCTACGCGGCCAACCCCCGTTCCCCGTCAAGACGGCGGTCGAAGAGTTCTGCGCTGACGAGAACCTCGAATGGACGAACAACCCGCGGTGCAACGGGCTCGGAATCATCAGTATCCCGGAGGCGTAGATGACCAACTACATCACCGAGGACGAGCTCCGTAACTACATCGGGTCAGAAGCCCTGAACTCTGGGAACGTGCTCTCGTCGGTGTGCACGGTCGCGTCGCGTGCGGTCGAAACGATGTGCGAACGGACATTCCTGCAAGACGACGACGTGTCGGTCCGCTATTTCGAGCCGTGCGACTACTTCCATGTCGAAGTTGACGACATCTCCACCGCTACCGGCCTCATCGTCCGTACCGATGACTCCGGGACCGGGTCGTACTCGACAACGTGGACGCTCGACACCGATTTCTTTCTGGAGCCGATCAACCAACGTTCCGGTGGGATTGGCGGCTGGCCGTACACCGAGATCCACTCGCTGCTGTCCCGAGCGTTCATCCGCGCGTACGTGCCCGCGCGCCGGCCTTCGGTGAAGGTGACTGCACGGTGGGGTTGGGCCGCTGTTCCCGATCAGGTCAAGCAGGCGACGCTGATCGCCGCGGCGCGTCTGTTCAAGATGAAGGATGCGCCGGACGGATTCGTTGGCCTTGACGGTTGGGGACCGGTACGGGTCAAGGAGAATCCTGAGGTTCGGGCGTTGCTCGGCCCGTTCATGAAACATCCGGTAGTGGTGGCGTGAACATCCCCGCCGTCCTCGCCGCGTTCAAAACAGCGTTGGCTGATCTTGACGCCGACGTGTACGACTTCATGCCCGACGCACCCACCGTCCCGTGCGTCTGCATCTACATGGAATCGATGCCACTCGACCCGACCGCCGACGTCGTATTCGTGCTGCTTTGCCTCGCCGGCACCGTCGACATGCAGAACTCGCAGGACCGGTTGATGGGCTGGCTCTCCGACGATGGTGACCAATCGATCATCGGAATGATCGACGCCGACAACATGCTCGGCGACACGGTCGGATCAGTGATTCCGCTCGAGGTCCGTAACTGGGGTCTACAGCCAGTTCAGGAAGGCAGACCGCGGCTCCTACAGGCCGAGCTCGTCTGCAACGTTCTCCGATAGCCAACCGCACGAAAGGCATACTCCAATGGCATACCAAGCGGATCATGGTCGCAACGCGGCCATTTACGCCGACCTGACGACCGCTGGCACCGCGGCGGTCGGCACATCGACACTCACCCGCATCGAGGGCAAGAACACTTGGGCCTCGGACAACTCGCGCGACTTCGTTGAGGTCACCTCCTTCGGCGACGCGTCCAAAACGAACGTTGCTGGTCTTCCGTCAGCATCTGTCGATGTTTCGGGTAACTGGAACTTCATAGGGGAAGGTTCCCTCATCAAGAACCTTGTCGGCGCGACGGCTGAACGAGGATTCATGCTGTTTCCCGATGTCACGAACTATCCGGGCACCTACCTGTCCGGGAAGGCATTCGCGTCGCAGAAGTCGGGCGGTGGAGTTACGTCTGCCGTCACGCTCGACCTGCACTTCGAAGCAGGGCCGAGCGGCCTCGTCTGGACCTGACATGGGATGGCAGATCACGTTCGACGGCACACGCCGCGAAGTCACCGCCGAAGAACGCGAACACGACGAGTACGTGTCTTCATGGGAAGGCGGGAAAGTCGTCGACCTCGACGACCTCTCACCGGACGTGTACGACAAGATCGCGGAGAACGACCCGAACGATACGTGGTGGAGTATCTACAAGTTCCCAGGCGCGACGTCCGCACGCTTGTACGCGGTGGTGTGTGCGGCCGCCGAGTTCGCAGGCGTTGAACCTCCTTCGAAGCCGGCGAACATGCGTGAATCGAAACTGCTGCTGCAACTCCTCGAGCTGACGCAGGAAATCGAGGACCGGCCGACGATGAACGGTTTCCCTCAGACGCCATCCGAAACGGCGACTGGCTCATCATCTGGGCCGTCAGACGCTTCGGATGGCGACCTTCCGAAGTAAGAGCCGAACCGGTCCGCGACCTCCTGAACCTCTACTGGTCGGAGCCTGCCCAATGACACTCGAAGTCAAAGGGTTACCGGAACTGTTACGGCACGTCCATGAGGTGTCGTCGAAGGCGAAGACGCTCGATCAGAAAACGGTCGCAGGGATCGCGGTCACCGCGAAAACGATCGTCCTGAACGTCGCCGGACAAGACATCCCGGGTCGGCGTCTCTCCCGGTTCGGGAACGGGAAAGGTGTGCGGCTCAGCGCATCATTCAAAATCAAGACGGGTGCGGTCCCGTCCGCCCTGTTGTTGCCGACCCCGCCTGGCCCTTGGTATCTCCTCAACCACGGCGGCAAAGCACACGACATCGGCAACCGTTCGAAACGGCGGGGCGGTCCACGCGGCCAAGCCGGGTTCCTCGGCAGTACAGCACGCGGGTTCGCTGCGGTCGGCCCCGTCCATCATCCGGCGTTCACCGCGAAACACACCTGGGATCATGCTGCGGGGCTCGCTGTCACGACCGGATCGAAGACGTTCGCTCGAGTGTCGAAACAGGCGTACGTCAAACTGTTTGTGGGGTGAGTTGTGGCCAACCTCACCGACAAACTCGCGTTGCTTATCACGGCCGACTCGACCAAAGCAGTATCGGAACTGAAGAAGGTCGGTACCACCGCCGACACCAACCTGAAAAAGGCTGAAGGCGCCGGCGCGAGTTTCGGGAAGTCGCTGACAAGTATCGGCTCGTCCGGGTTCGCGGCGGTCGGCGGTGTCAGCGCCGTTGTCGGTGTTGTCGGATCGCTCGTTTCGGCAGGCCGGGAAGCAGCACGGAACACGCGTCTGACCGAAGCGGTCATCAAATCGACCGGTGGCGCCGCGCATGTTTCCGCGGCGCAGGTCGGTGAACTCGCGACATCGATCTCGAACAAGACCGGCATCGATGACGACGCGGTCCGGTCATCCGAGAATCTGCTACTCACGTTCACGAACGTCCGGAACGAGACCGGTAAAGGCAACGACGTTTTCAACCAGGCGACCGTCGCGATCCAGGACATGTCGGTCGCTCTCGGCCAGGACGCGAAATCGTCAACGATCCAGCTCGGTAAGGCACTGAACGACCCGATCAAAGGCCTTACCGCGTTGCGTCGGGTTGGTGTCGCGTTCACCGAACAGCAGCAGGATCAGATCAAGACGCTCGTCAAGTCGGGTGACACGCTCACCGCCCAGAAGATCATTCTTGGTGAACTGCAGAAGGAGTTCGGTGGCGCCGCGGCAGCGGCAGCGGACCCGATCGACAAGCTGCGCGCATCGTTCAACAACCTTGAACAAGAGGTCGGCGGTCAACTTCTCCCGGTTGTCGATCAGTATGTCGGGATCATCCAACAGGCCGTCAACATCTCGGGGACGCTTGAACGGGCCACACACGGGTCAGCGTTCAGCTTCGCAGGCTTGAACCATGCGATCCTCGCAACGATCCCCGGTGTCAGCCTGCTGCAATCCGCGAGCGATACCCGCGCGGCCGGCCAAAAGAAAGCGGCGGACGGCGACAAGGCGGCTGCCGCCGCGGTGAAAGCGGTCGCGGATGCGACCCAGAAGTACACGGCCGACCTCGCGTCGGGGACCGCGACCCGCGAGCAACTCGCTGCCGACTCGAAAGCTGTCGCCGACGCGCAACAGCACCAGTCGTCCATCCAGACTGCTGTCACCAACTCGATCCAGAAAGGCACCGACGCCGCGAACGCGTCCGCGGCAGCGGAGAAGAAACGTGATGAAGCTGAGAAAGCCCGTTTGAAGGCTGCCAAGGAGGCGCAGAAGCAACTCACCGACAGTCTTACGAAGTACGGCGACGTCGCCGGACCGGTCGGTGAGAAGGTCGCGAAAGGGATGGGGCTCGGCAAGAAAGCGATCGAGGATCTCACCACCGTCACGAAATCCGCGAACGATGGGATCGACAAGGCGTTCAACACGTCGTCGTCGGTGATCGACGACTGGACGAGTAAAGCGAAGTTCAACCTGAAGCAGTTCGAGGCTGATCTCCTCGCGGACACCGTCGCAGCAGCGAACTGGTCGACGAACATCGCGACCTTGTCGAAAGACGGCATCGACAAAGGGTTCTTGCAGACCCTGATTGACGCCGGCCCGAAAAGCGCGAAGGTGGTGCAAGGGCTCGTCGATGGTGTCCGGCAGGGATCGGTTGACACGATCAACGCGATTGTCCTCGCCGGGAAGGCCGGAGCACAAAACGCGAAGAATGTAGTCGATCCTGCGCTCGCTGGTATCCGATCGTCGTTCCAAGACTTCATCAACTATGTCAACACCCAACACCCGAACCTTGATCTGCGGATCTCCGGGCAGCCCGCCACCCCGACACAGATTCACAACCTCGCGCTTTCGCAACACAACACGGGTTCAGGCCCTCGCTACGGGTTCGCAGATGGAGGGTTCGTACCCGGCCCGAAAGGTGCGCCTGTCCCGGCGATCGTGCACGGCGGCGAGTTCGTCGTCTCCAACGCGATGCTGGCCCGGGGGGTCGGCTCGAGCCGTGCGACCGTTTCCAGCGCAGCCGTCAATGTCAACATTTACGTCACCGCGAATGGGGCGGTCATCCCGGCAATCGTGCGTGAACTTCGCTCCGGAACGACCGGGCTCGAACTGAAACGTGCGCTCGGCGTATGACGTCCGGGTTCGATTCGATACAAGTCGAGCTCGGGTTCGGCTCCAACCCGCTCGGCGTGATCGTTTCCCGCACGGACGTCACTACGGACGTCCGGTCGATCACAACGACCCGTGGTCGAGGATCCGCTCTCGAGTTGTTCCCGGCCGGTACGGCGCAGATCGTCCTGAACAATCAGGACGGCAAATATGACCCGGATAATGCTTCAAGCCCGTACGCAGGGCAACTGTTACCGATGGTGCCGGTCCGGATCTCGGCCCGTGACGCGTCACCGGCGACGTGGCGGATCTTCAACGGGTTCGTGCAACCGCAGGGCGGCTGGCAACACTCCTATGGCGGTGGGGCGAACAAGATCGCGACGGTCACCGTCAACTGTGTCGACATGTTCGCGATCCTCGCGACACTTGACATGCCGGCAATCGTCCCTGATCCGACCACCGGTGTCCTCACTCCGCTGTTCACAGGCGAACGGACCAGCGACTATCTCGTTGATGTCCTCGGCCTGTTCGGGCTCGCCGCGAGTGTTTCCGGTACGTCACTGTCGATCATGTCCGGGTATGTCGGTGGCCTGAAAGCACTCGACTGGATCCAGAAAGTCGCGTTGTCGGAAGGTGGCGCCGTTTACGTGTTGGCGGACGGAACCTTGCAGTTCGACAATCGGCTCGATCCGGTCCTCAACTCGCGTCTCGCGAATGTCGCTGTCACGTTCGCCGACGACGGGACTGGCGTCCCCTACTCCGATTTCGAGAAGGAGTACGCGACCGTCATCTACAACAAGATCACGGTCACGACCCCCAGCGGGATCTCCGAATCGGCGTCCGACGCGACCTCGATCGCCACGTTCACTGAATCGGACTACACGCTCGACGGCCTGTTCCTCGAAACCGCGGCGGAAGCGCAAGCCCGCGCCGAGTGGTACCTCCTCGCGTACAAAGACCCCGTCACCTCACCGTCACAGATCGTGCTCCATCCGCGCCGATCGAACGCCGTCCTCCTCGCCGCGCTCGAGCTCGACCTCCGCAACCGGGTCGTCGTGAAGTTCAAACCGTCCACCGCTGCCGGCGAGATCACCGCTGAAGTGTTCGTCCGATCGATCTCACATCAGATCGACGCTTCCTCGAAGACATGGACTGTGACACTCGGGTTCGAATCGACCTCACGGTTCGGGTTCCAGTCCGGCCTGTCCTATTTCACGCTCGGAAGTTCGCTACTCGGGGGAGGTGACGTTCTCGCACTATGAGTACCCGTACCTCGATCCCCGGCTCGAAAGCAGGGTCAACCGATTCGATCTCCGTCGCAGATT
>Ga0255336_101616_pt1 | contig 15014 bp, 14 predicted proteins | sample MeOH1_35cm_T3_17_FD_189102 | JGI IMG/M metagenome (GOLD analysis project Ga0255336, IMG submission 189102) | Sandy soil microbial communities from University of British Columbia, Vancouver, Canada - MeOH1_35cm_T3_179 | ecosystem: Engineered > Artificial ecosystem > Sand microcosm > Unclassified ...
CGCGGTTTCCCGAACATGAGTGTTACGTCGAGGTCTTCGCGGGCGGGGCCGCGCTGTACTTCATGCGACCGCCGGCGAAGGTCGAGGTGATCAACGACATCAACGGCGAGCTGGTGAACCTGTACCGGGTCGTGCAGCATCACCTCGAGGAGTTCGTACGCCAGTTCAAGTGGGCGCTCACCAGCCGGCAGGTGTTCAGGTGGCTGCAGGACACGCTCCCGGAAACGCTCACCGATATCCAGCGGGCGGCCCGCTTCTACTACCTGCAGCAGAACTGCTTCGGCGGCAAGATCGAAGGGCAGTCGTTCGGCACGGCAACCACGACGCCGCCGGGACTGAACCTGCTGCGGCTCGAGGAGACGCTGTCAGCCGCACACCTTCGCCTGTCCAACACGTTCGTCGAGCGGCTCGACTGGAAAGCGTGTATCGACAAATATGACCGGCCGCATACGCTGTTCTATCTGGATCCGCCGTACTGGGAGACGGAAGGCTATGGGGTGCCGTTTCCGTATTCCGAATACGTCGAGATGGCGACCCGCCTGCGATCGCTGAAGGGCAGGGCGATCGTGAGTCTCAATGATCATCCGGACGTTCGCCGGGCGTTCGACGGGTTTCACATCGAGACGGTGGACATCAGATACACCGTGGGTGGTGGAGGCCGGGAGGCCGCGCGGAAGGAGGTGATTATTTTCAGCTGGGATGACGCGGCACGACCGGCAGGGCTTTTCTAGCGTTGGCGTTAACATGGACCCTTGCCCATCGTCCAACACGAGCGCGTAGTCGGTTGATTGAAGGGTTCATTCGTGCAACGCGGCGCCGTTATATCCGAATCAATACGAATCCTGGCCGGCCGTTGGAATCTCGCCAATTTCCGCGTCGTTCGAGAAGTAACGGAATGGAATGGCAATTGCATAACTCATGAATGGGCCAGCCTTGTCTTGCCGCTTCAGAAATAGCGCATTCCGGACTGCTCCCTCGACGGTTGCACTGCATTCTGGTTCGCCGCACGCGAGGGAGCCGCCGCTATCCGCCAGGTACATACCAGCCGTATAACGGATCGTCACTGTTCCCAATTCCTTCAGCATGTCATCTAGTTTCAACGTTTTCTCAGGTCCGAGTAACAACTGATTTGTCAGGGAATGAATTTTCCGACGAGGGGAATCCGGGTCATTTTCGAGCCGCTAGCAGCAATCCTCGCGGACACCAAGAAGGCGCCCAGGCAACAAGGCTGATACGCTTTTTGTATCTGACGTCGATGATGCATTGGCAGAGACCATCTCCGAACATTCTTCGAGGACTCTAGCAGCGCTGTCGCCTTGCATAGCGAGCGGACACCCAAAATACCCCTAATTTGAAAATTTAGCTTTGCCGCGCATTGAACGTTGCGCGTAGCTCGTCGAGACGGTTCGTGGCATGTGAATCGAATCGGTCGTGAGACAGTTGAGTAAAAGCCTCATGAACTGCGGCCGCCATGTCGTGTACGGCGTCTTCAGCACGCCTCGAAAAATCGCGCTTTTGATGTCTAAGATCACGCTCTAGAAAGGAGTCGACCTCTGAGCATTGCTTTTCGGACAGTTGAAAAGTGACGCCCAGAACCTCGCTCACGAATTTGATCGTCGTGCGCCAATCCGTTAGAAGCGCATCATAAGAAATGAACGCTCGCACTGCTGATCGCGTTGCAAACTCTGCATCTAGATGATTGCGGATGTAGTACAGAAGCCCTTGTTCCATCGATGAGCCATCGCGAGCCTGAAGCGAAGCGGCGACCTCAAGCGGATTTCTGTCAATAAAGCAAAACACGGGGTCTGCCTCAAGTTTTTTGTAGACTCGATCCCACAATGGAAGCATCCGGCACATTCGAGGCTCTTTGAGAACCACGAGCGCAGCCTCACCGTAGTTCTGCAAAAACACTGAGGCGAGATCATCTCGGCGTTGCTCCGCATCTTTAGAGTCGAACCATCCGCTTGGAAATTCGCGCCAGTCGCTCCATGTGCTGCCTACCGATGCGAGGATTTGATCATGCAACGCCGCAATGTCTTCAGGCTCGAAGTAACCTTTGGTGTTAGCCCAGTTGGCAGGCATTAAAGTTTTCGGGAGGGCGCAGCCGAGAATGCCGAGCGTTCCAGCCAGCGCGGAGGTTCCGCTCCGCGCACCGAGAACAGTCAAGATCGTCCGCCCACGACCAGCGTGTACGATGTTTGTTAATTCAGATGACATGTCGTGTCCAAAAACTGCGAGTTTAGCAATATTTACTTTAGGTTCGCGCGTGCCGTCGTGCGGTTTTTTATGCCCAAACACCTCGGCGGCTCATCGCTTTCGACGTGGCGCTCGAAGTCGTCATGCGATGGGGGCATTTGCCAAGCGCACGGCAGTCTGGATTTGGTCCGCTACGGTGGAGCAGTATCGGCGGATTCCTTCCTCGAGCGACGTCTCAGGCTGCCAACCAAGCTCGGCTCTAGCACGACGTACATCCAGCACGATCTCGCGGACGTCGAACGACCGTTTGGGCAAATACCGAACGTTGACTTTCTTGCCGATCACATCCGCCAGGATTTCCAAGATACGGTTCAGCGAGTGGCCGACACCGCTACCGATGTTGTATACGCCCGAATGCGTCGCATGCGCAGCGCGGAGCATCGCATCGACCACATCATCGATGTAGATGTAGTCGCGAACCGTCGTGCCGTCGCCCCAAACCTCGATGTTCTGACCGGCAAGAATCTTGTGTGCGAACACGGAAATCACGCCCTGCGCGCCGTGCGCGCGCTGCAACGGCCCGTAGGGGTTCGATAGCCGAAGTACCGTTGCGGTCATCCCGTCCACGCACGAGAACATATTCAGATATTTCTCCACCGCTACCTTGACGATGCCATAGGAGCACAGCGGATCAAGGGAATGATCTTCGGCGACGGGCAGATTGCGCGGATTGCCGTACACGGTACCGCCTGAAGACGCGTAAACGATGCGATTGACCCCGCACCGCTTCATCGTTTCCAGCAAATGAAGACTGCCGATCAGGTTGCTTTGAACATCTGCGATAGGATCGGCATTGGACGTACTTGGTATGGTGGAACTCACGAGGTGATAGACGAGGCTTGCGCCGTCCACCGCCTCTTCCAACGCCGACCCATCCGCGAAATTGCCACGCACTGCAACTACTGTTCCATTTCGATACCGCTCGCGGGGATTGCGACCGTATACGCGCAACCTCGCGCCTTGGCTGAGCAGTGCGTTTACCAGATGTGTGCCGAGAAAGCCGTCGCCGCCCAACACGGCGATCTCGGCACCCGACTGCGACAGATCATTCATTTTTCTCATAGTCTGCATCCCCTGACTAGCGCGTGACGCCGCGGACATGGGTCACGGCACGGACGTAGCCCTGCTTCTCGGCCACGAGGGGCAGAAGTCGCTCAATGGCGTGCAGCATCGAGCCATCGTAGGGAAGCGGCTCCTCGGGGTATGCGCTCCAGTCAAGCGCCAGGTCAAATAGAGGCTGCAGCGCCTGGGGTCTCGCCCAAAACATGGTCCCGACTGGAAAGCTGAAGTCGCCCTGCGGCAGGGAACTGATGCCCATGCGTTCGGCCAGGGCCTGCCCGAACGACTGGTTGTCCGACCACCCCTGCAGATGCGGATCGTCAGCGTATACAATGCCCAACCTCGGCTGCTCGCCAAAATGCGCCAGAATCTCATCGGCCGCCGCGTAGCGTCCGCCGATGAGGTTTTCGAGGACGAACCCGGACCACCGTTGAGCGAGCACCGGGTCGTTCAAATCGACACTCTTCTTTGTGTGCACGTGTCCTATCACGTCGTAGCCCGAGAAGGATTCGCGAAATTCGGTGAGGAACGGGCCGATATCGCGGCCCCGGTTCGGAACGACGCGGACGTCGACGTGCCCGCGCGCGACAGCATAAACGGCGGCGCTAACTTCCGCGGCGACAACTTCATTCGGCACGCTGATGAACAGATCACAAGCGAACTGGTTCATCGCGAGCCGCTCAACGAGGTTCTGCAGGGCGTCCGGATAGAACACATGGATGTGCAATGCAGCGCGTAAAGTCTGTTTGCCACTGCCTTTTAGCCCGACGCCCCCCAGTGTCAGTGTGTGTTCAAGCCAGGGACCGGCGGGTTTGCCGGCACGGACGAAGTGTGCAAACGGATTTTGCATCCCCGTGTCGCAAAGTGTCGCGTACATGCTGGTATTGAAACCCGGGGCGGGTTTGCGGATACACAGCCGAGCTGAGCATGCCCTGACGAACGACCGAATCGCTTCTGCACGCGTGGTCAAGGGGCTCGCAGGATCAACAAAGAACTCTTCGCAGAAATCGTCGGTTGCCTCGAGCGTTTCACAATCTTCCTTCTCCTGACGCATGAGCGCGCGGGTGTCTTGCGCAATGGCGGTCAGCTTTGACACATAGGACTGCATGTCAAAGGTGGATCGCGCCAAACGTCCGACTGCGCGCCCAGTCTCAGTCAATTGGGCCGGTGAACGATACAGATCAAGAATCCGCCTCGCAGCCGCGTCGGTATCTAAAAATGGCACAACACACGGCGCGGTGGCAGGGTCTTTCGCGAGGACCTCGGCGGCGCCCGTGGCTTCTGCAAAACAGACGAGCGGCATCCCAAGCATCATGGAGTCGATTGCGACATTAGGTAGCGGATCTAGGCGCGATGACAGGTAAAAGGTATGTGCAAGGGCGTAGGCTGATTCGAGATCCTCCACCTCCTTCAGCATCCTGACCCGGTCGCCCAGTCCCGCCCGATCGATCTCATCCGCCAGATAGGCAGAGTAGGCCAGATCGTTTTCTGGATCGTAGCCGTGCCCTATCCACAGCATGAGGATATCCGCATCCGGAGCTAGCTGCTTGAGCTTCGCAGCAGTTGCTATGAACAGATCTACACCCTTGCGGTACTGCACGCTGCCAGCGCCGAGAACAATGAATGGCCGACCAGTTTCATTCGCTGGATGCAGTTTCGCCTGAAGGTCAGCGAACGGGTCGCCCAGCGCTGTGTCATGGTTAACCGGAATGAGCGATTTCCCCTGCGGGAGCACATTGGTTAAACGGAGAGCCTTCTCTGTTTCGCGCGTCGCGGCGTTTTGCCTGACGACGTCGGCTGGGAATACGACGCCGCCTGCCCAGCGCAGTGCGGACACGAATTCGTGCCGCGGGCGACTGTATGCAAAAAACTCATGGACTAACAGCACAGCGGGCACGAAGCGCTCGGCAAGTGGCTTGACGACACAGCGCGACTCGATGCTATTGACGAGAGCGAAATCGAATTCGTAGCGCTCACAGAGCCTACCAATGATCGAGTCGATCGCAGCGGGGGTTCGCACCGCATAGTCGTATGGTCCTACTACGACATGGCAGACATCTTCAAAAAAAGGCCGAATCGCCCCTGAACCGAGCAACAGTGCGACGACGTTGTAGCGAGGTGCAAGCTCCCTACAGATGTTCCATGCGAGAATCGGCGCGCCTGTGCGTGACGCTTCGTGGCTCACGACGAGTACGGTCTGCCGTCCGACTGCCAATGTCCTCCCACCGGCGCTAAACACAAGTTCTGGCGGGACACAAATGCGGCCTTCCTGCTTGCCATGGCTGACATAGTGGCTGTACGGGTCAACACCGCTCCGTGCAACATCCGGATTGCACCGCAGATAGTAAGCGGCATCGAATGCATCGTTGCTCCCGTGCACGCCCATCTCTGCAACGTCGAGATGCGGCGCGGCCACTCCGTCGTCTGCGCCCGTCGCGCGAACATCGGCGACGCTGCGCGAGACAACGTGCCGTCGCCCCGAACGACGTGCCCAACGTAGCAAGCGCTTTGCGGCCCGCAGCGGAAGCGTTATCCGCCATGAGGTGGACAGCAGAATCTCTGCATTGGCCCGTCGCAATGTTTCGTTTTCCGCCAGGGCCGCCGCCTCGGTACGCTCCATGCGTTCCTCAAGCGATGCTTTGGCGCTGCGCATCTGTTCGACCTCGCGCGTGAGCCATTCCGCTCGCGCCCGGAAATTTGCCTCGCTGAGCGCGAGGTACCCTCTGGCGTTGCGCATCTGTTCGACCTCGCGCGTGAGCCGTTCTACTCGCGCCGGGTATGCCGAAAGCTCCGCGATGACGGTTGACTTGCGCTCAGCCTGCGCAAGCAATGTGTCAATCCGTGTCTGTCCAACCTCGAGTTCGTGCTGCAGTGCCGGAAGCTTCGCGATGGCGGTTGAATCGCGCTCAGCCTGCGCAAGCAAAGTGTCAATCCTGGTCTGCCCAACATCGAGTTCGCGCTGCAGGTGCGCAATATGTCCATGCAGGGCTCCGAGTTCGGTTGCCTGCTTCTGGTGTTCCGCTGTCAGTGCCGCTAGTCGTTCCTCCTCTTGCGTACTGGCCAGAACGCCCACCGGGTAGTCAGGCAGGACTGCGCGGTCCGATGCCACGGCGACGAAGTACAGTGGCACCAGCGCCTTCGTTGTCCGATTACCGTCAGACCCAGTGAGCAGATAGTTACTGGCGACTACGCTGCCTGAATAGAGCTTGGAAAGCGGGAAGATGGACGAGCCATGATACACGCGCTGTCCATAAAGCCGCACATGGCTGAACCACTGCATCAACAGATCGCCAAATTCCTCTTTATAGAGTTCCCGCACATGATAGGGGTTGCTGTACCGTGGTACGTCCGAGTATTCGTGCTTATCTGGCGACGAAATAATCAGTAAGCCGTCCGGTCGCAATACCCTCTTGATCTCCCTCATCATTTCTTCGTGCTGCGTGTGATGTTCGATTGTCTCGAAGCTCACCACCGCATCTACCGAAGCGTCCGCCACCGGTATCGACGCGCACGAGCCCTGCACGTACCGCAGATTTGAACGTGTGGAGGCATAGTTGCGTTGTGCGAAGGAAACCGCGGCGTCGGAAATATCGACTCCTATCACCGACTTTGCCACAAGCGCGAGATGCGCGGAACCGTATCCCTCACCTGATGCAATGTCCAACACATCCAGGCCAGCGACCAGCTCCGCTGCGGCGAAGTAGCGATGACAATGTTCAATCTCGATTTCGCCTGACATCTGGTCGGGCAAGAACCGCTCTCCGGTCGCGGGCAATGAAAGACTCATATACGGTGATTCCAAAAAAAATGCAGTTAGAGGGAAGTCACTATCGCTTTGCTACGCAGGCTCTGCCAGTATTTAGCCGGGATTGCATGTCGTTGGCTTGCGCATTCCCATTTCATGTTGAACCGATCCAAGCATAACTTCGCTGGTATCGCGCCGATACGCTCCGCACGCTTTTACCGACAAAGTCCCGTTGAGGTTGCTTTTAGTACTGCTCTTGAACTCATCGACTTCGGTATTCGTTAGCGAAAATTCAAGACGAAACCGCGAATCGAGCTCTCGCTTTCCAGGCTGTAAAGCGATCGAAAAATCTCTTCGCCAAGAATGCTGATCCGTGTCTCGCGGTCGAAAGCCAACTTTGGGTATACCGTGAGTGTGGTCAGAATTTTCATCGACGCTGCTAGCGCCCGGAGAACATTTGATTTGCCCTCGCTGTTCTTTCCAATGGTCACAGCAAAATCACCGACAGGAAATTTGCTAGTTCCAGTGATGCTTCGATAGTTCGTAACGGAGAAGGCTGCAAGGTTCATTTGTTATTGGGGCCAGGTCGCCGATTCGGCGTTGGCCCATATCTTACCGTTGATTTCCGGCAATGGCTGCTATTTGCGCATTCGGGAAATCGCTTCGGGTCGGGAGTAAGAGTTCGCCTTGCAGCAAGCTGTCATCCGCCCGCTCGTCGCCGCCACTGTCAGCAATCGAACACATTACTGACGGTAAACCCAAGCCGCCTCAATGTCGGCAATGGCCGAATGTCGTGGGTACCTCTTACGTCAGGTTCCGAAGTATATTGCGGCCGTTCCAACGGCAGATTTCTCCGCGCGCTGAACGGCAGATTGTGGCCGCGTGCCACCCGATGCGTATGGCATAAGGCGTCCCAAAAGAGCCGGTCGCTACCGTTGGACAGTGGCCGTTAGCGACGCCCGTCTAGGAAACATACCCGGCTAAACGCTTTGCACGCTTTTGGCGTGCCGGGAGATGCGGGCGCTTTGCGATGAGAGATCACGCGGGCGTCGTGGAAAAAGGAAATCACAGAACCATCAAGAATCAATTGCCCCGTTTCGGTGCGGTAACCGCATATCGCTCTAAAGTTTTCCATTTATATGCCGATATTTCCGGCGTGAGCCGCCGAACTAAAGGCGACTCCAAATTATCTGTCCAATTTTATAAGGAACAAAAAGATGAGTATCGCCAGCGACGACGCCGTTCGGGGGGGGGCGGTGGACTGATGTCACTTGGTAAGGCTTTTGGGTTTTACGTGGGAGCCGTGGTTGCGTTGATTGCTGGCGCAACTAAGGCTCCGATCGTTTACTTTGTCGTTTACTTCGCCTGCGGGATTTTTTTGAACCGTACGGTGTTGCGAAATTTGATCACGTTCCATCCAGTCTATAATACGCTACAGAACGTATTTTCGACGAAAGTCCGCGCGCTGATATTCTGGCCTGTTTCCTACCTGGTCTTGATTGGCAAGATCGCCGTAGTCCGCGCTATTTGATCTCGCTGACCCGAGGAAGCGTCTCCGGCTGTCTGCTCGACAGACACGCTGGGGGTCCACTGTGAGAATGCAACGCGAGCCGCCTTCTCCTTGCCAATATTGGCAGCACGCCACGCTTGCTGACAATATTTCGCGCTAGAGTCGCGAATTGGAAGCGTGCTGCTGAATGACTGAAACTGGCCCGGTTGTCGCCGGACCGGGCGGGCGGAACCGGGGCTGCGAATAGTCGGCTCATACGCTAAGAAGGGGTTTTTTGTTTGCTACACGTTTGCTACGGCAACGGTAGCAATCCATGTCTGACAGGCCCTGCGCCTGTCGTTCCACCCCTGAACTATCGCCCGGCCGGGACATACCCAGCAAAGTAACTTCAACGGCTCGGTATGACCGAGATGGAATGGACACCGCCCTCCCTCCGGGGAAGTGGGCACGGTTGAGGGCCTCCAGGACCGAACGGCATCAATGTGCCAAAGCGGTGTGTGAAAACGCACGTTGAATAAGGTTCTCAAAGAAATCGGCCTTTCAGATCGCGCTGTGTTGGCTTGGCAGTGACTTGGGAAGGGTAAAACGACACCCGAAAACCGAGTACTTTTGTGTTTTCACACAGCCCTCGACCTGGGCGGCCATCGAGGTATTGCCCAGCCAGCGTCTCTTTCTGAATTGCCGCGGTCGTTCGGGCTTCTCGCCGCGGACAACTGCGACGGAGTTCCGGCCAAGAAGGATGTTGCACCAATGGCTCCGTACATCGACGCATCAGAGATGCTTGCAACGCTCGTCTCCGAAGGGACTTCCATCGCCAGGCAGTCGCAACACAACAGCCTTCAGATAGAATCCCCACATTACCATACTTGGCATCTTGTCTCCCCCGAGGGAGGCGATCGTAGGGGAATAGAACAGTGACGATCCAAAAAAACGCTGCTCCGGAGGAACTTGCCGACGAAGGGGTGAAAGCCGGCGTTGAGCAAGAGGAGGCGGAACATTTCTCGACCCACGAGCCTTTTGATCCGGCGTCCATATCCATTTCGTCGAAGGTCGTCGCATTAGATACCGTGCTGCGTCGTATTAGGAACTCGACTATCAAGCTGGCACCGAGCTTTCAGCGCAATTATGTGTGGGACGATCAGCGGAAGAGTCTGTTGATCGAATCCATGATGCTGCGAATTCCGTTACCAATGTTCTATGTTTCGGAGGACAAAGACGGCGTCTGGGAGGTCGTAGACGGGCTGCAGCGGTTGACTACGATTCGTGATTTTATTCTTGGGCAAGACAACGACGGGAAGGGCTTTGCTTTGAAGGGCCTCGAATTTTGGGGAGAACTTTTCGATGGCAAGATGTTCTTTAACATCGAGAAAAAGATGAACGTTCCAAGAATTATTAATAACATCATGGAAGCCGAATTATCGTTCACCATAATAAACCCCGATACACCCGAGAAAGTCAAGAGAAATATCTTTAAAAGAATCAATACCGGCGGCATGCGACTGTCAGCGCAGGAAATCCGCCATGCGCTTTACCAAGGTGAGGCAACCGACCTACTGAAACTCCTCGTTAATTCAGACGCATACAGGACGGTGATCGGCGAGACTGTCAAGGACAATCGGATGGCTGGCCGTGAACTAATCATACGATATCTTTCTTTCAATCTCAGAGGTTGGCGGTCGTTCAAAGGAGACATGGATTCCTTCCTGTCAGACACTATGCGTTGGATAAACGGAGACCTAACGCTCGAGAAAGTACCACCGTATGATCGGCAGCGAATTTCTTCCACGTTTGAGATGGCATTGTCGCGAAACAAGAGGCTATTTGGCGATCGCGGGCCGATCAACGTCGTACGCCTGTGAACAAATCGCTCTTCGAAATTTGGATGTACTGTTTTTCCAGAATATCTGAGGATTTCTTTACTGCTATCATTTCCCGGAAGAAGGAATTCCAGGTAAAGTATCACGATCTGCTCGATTATGATGACGACTTCACCGATTCAATCGGAAGGCATGGTGGGGATCTGGTCGGGGTGAAGAATAGGTACACTAAAATTGTTGAGTTATTAAGCGAGTTCAAGCCCAGCGATGATTGAGTCTATCCAAATAAACGCATTCAAATCCTTCAGATCGTGCGAAACTAAGCTCGGACGCTTGACTGTTCTTGCGGGACTTAACAATTCCGGAAAAAGTAGTCTAATGCAGGCGATCCGGATGTGTATAGCTGCGCGGGATATCGATAATCCGTATATCGATGGATACGGCGGTTATGGTGAATTGAGATCGCGCTCATCTGCAAGTGACGAGGCAATGTCAATCGCGCTTGATATAAAAGGGATGAAGACTGTTCTGAGTTTGTTTGAATCAAAACATGAGATTGTTCATTCCGAGATGCTGCCTCTTGCCCAGTTTGTTTGTGCAGATCGCTACGGGCCGCGCGTCCAGCTGCCAGCAATGAGGGAAGACGTCGCGGCGATGAGCGTCGGCGTTCACGGCGAATACTCAGCTCACTATGCTTCAATCCTTGAGCGAATGATCGTGGCCGAGCCTTTGCGCCACACCGACGTGGTGGCCAAGACCCTTAAGCATCAGCTAACAAAGTGGATGGGGGAAATTTCTCCGGGTATCAAGCTCGATTTCGATGTTTTGAAGAAGTATGACGCGTCTCAGCTCCAAGTGGACGGCGCTAGACCGACAAATTCTGGATTTGGCATTAGCTACGTTATGCCGATAGTCCTGTGTCTCCTGACAATGTCAGGGACGATGGGAGAAGACGACTCTGATTGGCGCGTTAACTCCTGGTTCGCCTCATTGCAGCAGCAAGGCGGTCTCCTTCTGATTGAGAACCCCGAGGCGCATCTGCACCCACGCGGCCAGACTTGCCTCGGTCAGCTGGCGGCGCTTGCATCTGCTTGCGGCCTGCAAGTAATTGTTGAGACGCACAGTGATCACTTCATAGACGGTATTCGTATCGCAGTGAAACACTGTGAGCTCGTTGAGCACAGCAATATATCGATCAAGTATTTCGCAAAAAACCACGACGAAGAGACGGAAATAGAAGAAATAGCGGTGCAGCCGGATGGCAAGCTTTCGAAATGGCCGCATGGCTTCTTCGATCAAATGTCCATCAATCTTCGTGAGCTTGCCAAAAAAAATGCAAAGGGCTAAGTTGATTCTCGATGAGTTGGCTTTCTATGAATCGGTTTTTGATATACGTAAGAATTTGAGGGAACTTGACGACATAATTTCAGCGGCGGAATCGGCAGATCCTGAAATCGTCGAGATATTTGGAATCAAGGATGAAGATTTCTACTCTCTTGAAAGAGATGGAAAAAATGTAAGCGAAGAACTATTCTCTGAAAACAACACAGAGTTCCGGGATCTAGTGGTTCGTTTGCAAATACTGATATCGAAATGGAGTTCGTTGCCAGAAAGGGGTATTGGGGATGAAGATGAGGGTATTGGGGTCTCTATCCTGAAAAGCGACGGATCAGGGGCGCTGCTGGCGATCACGCGACCCGAGCCGCCGTGCTGGTGGGACGATATTAGAATGCATGTGGTTTCGCGGCCCGCGGACTTGCCCGCAGCGCTACGAAAGCACTTTATCGAAGCGAAGATTGAGGAAAAGCATTTCCCGTTCTTCTGTCAGGGAATGTTCCCCAACCTTTATTTCCACGCGTCGCCTGATAGGTTGAAAAATCTTGGGGTCTCGTACACACAGCACGTACGGTCGATAGTCGCCTACTTTTCGTATCTAAATGATTTTGCCTCTGATCATTTTGACTGTGATGAGGATCACGTCATCATTGCCAACGCGGGTTCGAAGGGTGTAGCAATCTCACCGGAGAGTCCCAAGACTAGAAAGAACGGCGATGCTATGGAGGAGCGAGACATCGAAATCGATGGTGAGAAATTGCGCTGCGAATGGCACGCGAAAATAACCGCCACGTGTGGCAGGATCCACTTTTATGCGAGAAAAGGAAGGCCCGAAAAAGTGAAAAGCAAAACTGGCGTAAAGGTTATCATTGGAATCTTGGCAGATCATCTAAAAATCTGAGAGGTCGCTGCACGCTCGGCTCGAAACGCTATTTTCACGGTTTTCTCGCGCAAAGTATGACCGCTGATCTGATATAAGTTAGACGCGAATGCGGCAGATTGATTTCCCCTGTCGTGCCAGAGGCAGAAAGATGAGTCTGCTGTACCTTGAAACTGTGAGTTGGCGGATGCCAGAAGCGGCCATCCGGCTGCGCAGCTGTGTCTCCGTCGGCAACCCGCCATGCGGCTGACGTTCAGAACAGCCTTGTCGAACGTTGGCAAAGGCCGATCACCTAACGCTGGGTCTTGGGGGTCCAATAACCGCTTGCGAGGTGAAACTGCCTCTCGAATGTCATGGCGGCGCAACGAACCGAGGTTCCTTCTTGGCCGGTTGTCGCCGGACGGGCGCGCCAAACCAGGACTGGAACAGCCAGCTCATGTGCCAAGAAGGGCTTTTCGTTTGCTATAGGTTAGCTACAGCAACACAGCAACGGTAGCAATCCGAATCGCTAGACAGCGTGGTTTTTAGCGTAGGTCGGCGTTAAAAGTACCGCCAGAAAAGGCAAAGGTACTGCTGCATCATCGGCGTACGCTACCAGTCGCGGCTTGAATGTAGAGGGGCGGCCGAACGTGCCCTGACGCAGACTTCGCTCGATCGCCCGGGGTGATGAGAGCGCCAGAAATCGACTCGGAAGGGACATTCGATGTTCCCGAAATCGGCCTTTCAGACCAGAGAAAAAATAAGGTCAAGGTCGATGAGGAATCTGGCGTCCAGTTCGGTGGGTAATGTGCGTGCTCCACAGTTACAATGATTTCGCTCCAAAATGTGCCGCGGAACAATCTGAAAAGGACAACGCGTGAAACCACGAATTTTTATCGGCTCCTCGGTCGAAGGCAATAATGCCGCGAATGCCCTGCAGATGGCGTTTCATCACGATGCCCGAGCAACTGTTTGGCATCAATCGTTTCGTCTCGCCGGCACGACGATCGACAGCCTCCTGGAGCAGTTCCGTCAGACCGATTTCGCTGTGTTCATCTTTTCGGCGGATGATCTCGCGCGAATGCGCGAAGTCGATCACCTTGTGGCTCGGGACAACGTCGTTTTTGAGGCCGGTCTTTTCATGGGCATGCATGGTCGGGACCGAGTCTTCATCATCACGCCCATGGGAGCTGACCGAATCCATATTCCGACCGATCTGGCCGGATACACCGTAGGAACCTACGACCCTGCGTGGGCGAAAACGGAACCGAATGCGGCGCTCGGTGCGGCGGCAGAAGGTGTCCGACAAGCTATCAAGGCGAGTTCGTGGTCTAAACAAAACGTCAGCGTAAACTCCAGAGCATCGTATCAAGAGAACGCGTGGTGGCCGCTCAAGATGTTGATGACCATTAGGAATGACACGGGCTCAAAGGTCCGCGTCCTTTCGCGCAGTTTTGTATTCGACAAGAAATTTGCTCCTGCAACGAACGATTCCCCGCTGCACACAGCCGAGCACAAGCCCGCTTTCAGGGTAGGTTTCGACGAGCAAAAGCAAAAGGATGTTTACGGGGAGGTGACTTGGATTATGCCCGGCGAGACGCGCGAGGCCTGGGTAGCGTTTGATCCGAATAAACTCGGCAATCCGCAGAATACCCTTAAGGAGTTGCAGGCTGCAGCCAGCGCCCACAAGGTAGGAGTCTGGAGCTACCGCTGCCTGTGGGATGATGAACGTCCTGTCACGCGCGACTACGAGATCAATCTCTAAGTTTAGCGGTCAAGCCGCAAGTTGCATTCGTATTCAGCGATAACGACACGCGCCGGCGAGTCTTCTACTTTGTAAAGCCGGCGCATCTTTAGGTCACTTTGAAGTCGCCGATACTGAATCAGCTCCGTGCGGAATTCTCGCAACGTCGCGCTGTCTGATCTAATGCAAACTTCGTTATCGACGAAGCGGTTCGGTCGCCTGCAGTTCGGCGAGAGTGCGATGCCCCATATTGTCAACGATCCAGACAGCCATATCGAACGACCGAAACTGGCCGAGGCCGTGTGAAAACGCGCGCTGAATGCAGCCTCCCGAAAAATCGACCCTTCAGATCGCGCTGTATTGGCTTGGTAGCCACTCGCGAAGGGTAAAGCGACACCCGAAAACCGAGTACTCTCGCGTTTTCACACGGCCTCGGCCGGTCGCAACCTGTGGTCGCATAAGTCATCGCAATCCGCCGCAACGGAGCGGTGCCATGGAGGTGCCATGCACGTGAATTCTGACGCTGGGTGATTGATCTTAAAGAATATTTGTCGGAAATCGATCGGATCAAGTATTCGACGGCGCTGCCGGTGCGCCGTCTCGGGCAAATGCCCGACTGATCTCATCGGTCCGCCGGGCGCGACTTCTGATCTCGTTGCGAAACAGATCGGACGGTCTTGGAATGCAAA
>Ga0255336_101617_pt1 | contig 14991 bp, 9 predicted proteins | sample MeOH1_35cm_T3_17_FD_189102 | JGI IMG/M metagenome (GOLD analysis project Ga0255336, IMG submission 189102) | Sandy soil microbial communities from University of British Columbia, Vancouver, Canada - MeOH1_35cm_T3_179 | ecosystem: Engineered > Artificial ecosystem > Sand microcosm > Unclassified ...
TTTAATCTCTATATTTGAAGAATATTCATTAGTACATTAATTCCTATTGAACCGCCGTGTACCGAACGGTACGCACGGTGGTGTGAGAGGTCGCTGAATAAAATAATTATTCAGCTCCTACTCGATTATACAAATAACTCAGCAGGAATTCTATTTACTTATACAGAATATATAATTCATGGTAATAAGGTGATGGCAGAAATTGCCGCGAGGACAAAAACTGTATTTGAGCAATATAAACAGTATTTGTTCATTAAATTATATTTGATCTAAAATAAATCATAAGAGCTTTGTAAGGGGATTAGTATGGACAATATAACCACTAAAAATAGAAGTGAATTTATAGAAGCAGATTTTAATATTAAAACTATAGATGAAGGCTACAATAACAAAACACAAATAAGCAGCGATATTTTAAAAGCAAGTGAGTCAAGTCTAATTAGCAGCTTAGTGGATTCAAACCTAGCGCTTAGACCTAAGCTTATCATTAACGACTATAATAAGGGGAGTAAGGTCTTAAATGAAATAGCCATAGAATTAGCTAGTTGTGATGAATTTATGATATCTGTAGCCTTTGTTACTAGCAGCGGAGTGTTGCCTCTTTTAGAAACCTTAAAAAGTTTAGAGCACAAAGGGATTAAAGGAAAGATTATCACCACTGATTACTTGAATTTTAGTGAACCTAAAGCTTTAAAGAAACTCTTAGAGTTTTCTAACATAAAAGTTAAGCTTTATAGTAAAGAGAGCTTTCATACAAAAGGATATATATTTAAGCATAGTAATCATTATAAATTAATTATTGGGAGTTCTAATCTTACTCAAACAGCTTTAACAAAGAACAAGGAATGGAATATTAAAATATCATCCATGGAAGAAGGTATGCTCACTGAGGAAGTACTGAATGAATTTGAAGCAATGTGGGCGGAAGCAGAGGACTTAACCCTAGATTGGATTAGAACCTACGAAGAGATATATTTAAAACAGAAGGAATATACTAGACGAAGTACGGTGCCAAGAATTACACAATATACCTTAAAACCAAATAAGATGCAAGTATCTGCTATTCAGGCACTAGATAGGATAAGACAAAAGGGAGCTAACAAGGCTCTGATTGTTTCAGCTACAGGAACAGGAAAGACTTATTTATCTGCTTTTGACCTTAGAAACTATAATCCACAAAGGGCACTATTTGTTGTACATAGAGAACAGATTGCAATGCAAGCCTTGGAAAGCTATAGAAATGTCTTTGGAGATACAAAAAGTATGGGAATATTATCGGGCACTTCCAAGGATATTCATAAGGACTTTATATTTTCCACAGTTCAGACTTTGTCAAAGGATGAGATTCTTCAGGGTTTTCATAAAAAACAATTTGATTATATTATTATAGACGAGGTGCACAAGGCAGGTGCTCCAAGCTATCAAAAAATTGTAAGCTATTTTGAGCCTAGTTTTCTTTTAGGTATGACAGCTACCCCTGAAAGAAATGATGAATTTAATATCTTTAAAATGTTTGATTATAATATAGCCTATGAGATAAGATTACAGCAAGCTCTAGAAGAAGATCTACTTTGTCCATTTCATTACTTTGGGATTACAGATATAAATGTAGGCGGTGAAGGATTAGATGAAAGTACTGATTTTCGGTACTTAATTGCTGAGGAGAGAATTAAACATATAATTGATAAAATTAATTTCTATGGTTTTTGCGGGCAAAGAGTAAAAGGGTTAATTTTTTGTAGTGACAAAAGAGAAGCTAGAGAACTTTCTAATAGATTTAATGATAGAGGTTATAAAACTGTTTCATTGACCGGGGAAAACTCACAAGAGGAAAGAGATGAAGCCATAGGGCGCCTAGAGCAAGATGAGTCTAATAATTGTCTAGACTATATTTTCACTGTGGATATTTTTAATGAAGGAGTAGACATACCTGCTGTAAATCAAGTTGTCATGCTAAGACCCACAAAATCAGCTATAATATTTGTTCAGCAGCTTGGTCGTGGTTTAAGAAAGTATAAGGATAAGGAATATGTTGTTATCATTGATTTTGTTGGTAATTATAATGGTAATTTTTTGATACCAATAGCACTTTCAGGTGATAGAACATATAATAAAGATACTATTAGAAAGTATGTCATGGAAGCAAACCGCTTAATTCCTGGCTGCTCAACTGTTAACTTTGATGAGATTTCAAGAAAGAGAATTTTTGAATCAATTGATAAAGCTAATTTTAATGATATAAAGCTTATTAAAGAAAGCTATAATGACTTAAAACAAAAACTTGGCAGAATTCCAGCTCTAAAGGATTTTGAAGAATACAACGCTATAGATCCTGTCAGAATATTTGATAGCAATAGTCTTGGATCTTATCATGTGTTTTTAACAAAGTACGAAAGTGAATATTCCATAGAGTTTACAAAAACTCAGGAAAAGTTTCTTGAGTTTATTTCTAAAAAACTTGCTGCTGGAAAGAGACCTCATGAGCTAGAGCTGTTAAAGTGTGCCATAGATTTTAATGATAATCTAGTGAGCAAATTAAAAATGATATTAAAGCAAGAATATGACATAGCTTTTAAAAAGAGCACTGAAACTTCTATTGTTAATGTGCTTACTAACGAGTTTCCCACAGGTACAGGTAAAAAGACCTATGAGGAGTGTATATTCCTAGAAAAGGATGGCTCAGAGTATAAGCCTTCAAAGATTTTTACAGAAAATCTGAAAAACCAAGAGTTTAAAAAACAGGTTGAGGAGTTAATAGATTTTGGCATTTCTAGGTATAGAAACTATTATAGTAATAGTTATAAGGGGACGAGTTTTCAGCTTTATCAAAAGTATACCTATGAAGATGTTTGTAGACTTCTAGAATGGGAAAAGGCCGAGGTTGCACTTAATATTGGCGGTTACAAATTTGATAGGAATACAAAAACCTATCCTGTATTTATTAACTATGAGAAATCTGAAGATGTTGAAGATACTATTAATTATGAAGACAGGTTTCTGTCTCCATCCCAATTAATTGCCATATCTAAGTCAGGTAGAACTGCAGAATCTGAAGATGTGGTTCAGGCCTATAATGCCGAAAAAAATGGAGTGGAAATGAGTTTATTTGTAAGAAAAAACAAAGATGATAAAATATCAAAAGAGTTCTATTTTCTAGGCAAGATAAAAGCAGTTGGGAAACCTGAAGTATTTACAATGAAAAATACTACAAAAACTGCTGTAGAGATAAACTATCAACTATATACACCAGTAAGACAAGATATATATGACTATATAACATCATAAATTAATTATTAAAAATGTTGCATTAAAGAAAAAGGTATAGCAAAGTGCTATACCTTCTGTGCTATCAACTGTTCTACAGCAGGCACATCTGCTGGAGCCCATTTTAATGAAGCTAGATTTTCTCTTTTTAGCCATATCAATTTTGAATGTTCGCTAGCCGTAGGAATATCGGAAACTAGTTTACATTTAACAGTAATTAAATTTACTATGAAAGTATCATAGTCATGAGTGTTATCATTAAACATGCTAATAAATTCAACAGAACAACCTAGCTCTTCTTCAATTTCTCTTTCGATAGCATCCTTCAAACTTTCATCTTTTTCAATTTTTCCACCTGGAAACTCCCACATATTTGGCAGGTTCATCTCTGGGGAACGGAGAGCGCACAATATTTCATTATTTTCATTTTCAATAACTGCTCCAACAACTTTTACTAATTTTTTCATAGAAGTCACCACCTTAAATTAGTTTAGCATAAATGATGGGAGGTGGAAAGTGGGTTTAAAAATGTAATTAATAGAGAACTTAATTTGTATATTTTGGAGGAATTTGAAGGCTTTTGTAGAATATTTGTTATTGAAGAGAAATTGATATGTTGGTGATTATGTATATAATGGTAAGTTGTACATCTAATTGACAAGTGATTTCATAGTTTATAAATAAAAAATATAGCTTGAAATTATATATATTATTAAATATAAAATTTGAAAGGGAGTGTGGATGTGTAATGTCAAATAAAATATTAAGCTTTTTTAAAAAAATACAATTAGTATGTTTTATAATCTTGACATTGGTTGTAGTTGCATTAGTGACCTACTATTTAATATTAAAAAATTATTATAAAAACATATGGATTGATTTAATCATTATTTATGTATTTTTAGCTATTGTTACTTTCATTCCAACATTGAATGCTATTTTTAAACGTGTAAAACTCAACCCTGGAGGGGATTCTTTTGAAGTGACTACTTATTTTTCGGAAGAAGAAAAAAAGTTGTTAAAGCAACATTATTCTAGAATTCAAGGCACTTTAGGATTTTGGAAAAATCAAGCTGAAAAATACAAGAACTTTCATTACTATTGTCTTTTTTGGACTATACCTTCTTCAATTATGATTCCAATAATTATTCAGGCTACAAATTATAGTTATTTTTCAAAAATACTTCTTACGATTATTTCTACACATACAGCAATTTTATTGGCATTTCATCGTGGTTTTAAGGTAGAAGATAATTTCAAAGCATTTAGATTGGGAGAATCTGAATTTTATGATACTTATCGAAGAATGTTAGATCGACCAAGTGTTTTTGGAGGATCACATGAAGAGCAAATTCAGAACTATTTTAAACAAGTAGAAGAAATCAGAAAGTTTATCAGAAATGCTGAAACAGATAATTTCCCAACTGTTGATGATAAAGTGAATAAAAAGAATCAGGAAAGCACTAATAATTTGAGTATATAGATTGAGATAAATATATTCTATATGCTGGAATTATGGAAGAACTCTGGTGGATATATTAGGCTCATAACAAGAAGTTTAAAGTAGATAATAGGTTTTTTACGCGATAATATAGTTTATGAAATTACAAATTGAAAAATAAGCAGAGGAAACAAATTCGTTTATAAATCTGGCAAATGAACTATTTGATTAATCAGTTATTTGCTATAATATTGGTGCTTATAAGTCAGCAATTATTACTTTTTTAAAGTTCTTGTAATAGTAAAATAAATAAGAGGAGTGTGATGCTAATGCTGACAGATTGGATACAAGCTATTGCGACAGTTGTTATGGTTTGTGTAACATTATTTTATACCTATTATACAAAATCACTTGCTCAAATTGGAAAGGAACCTGTATTGGATATAAGACATCCAACGATACTTAATGTAAGATGTGATATAGACTAATAATTTAAGTGAATTCTCAAATTGCCGTACTAAGGGGTCATTTTAGCTTGCCTGGCACCTTTTCTGCGACCTTTAAACTCAAATGCTTTTAGAATATTATCTCTTAAAACTTTATCATTATCTTCTCTTTCTTTTTTCTACTGATCTGTTTGAAAAGTAATTATAATAACATGATCTAGATACACCTACATCTTCGCAAAAGTAACTAACCATATTCTTTAGTTTATAGCTTTTTATAGTATCTTTTATCAGTAAAAACTTATCTGCTGATGATAGAGCTATTTTCTTATTTTCAGCCCCCTTTCCTATAGCTCGATTTTTTTAAACAGTTCATTCTCCGCCTCTAACAACTTGGCTCGAGCTTCTAATCTTCTATTTTGCTCTTCTATAGTTAAATCCTTATTTACTGTTTTTGTATTCATGAGTTTTCTTTCATCATCAAATCCTAGCGCACCTTCTTCTTTAAAAGTTCTGCGCCATCTTTTCCCTGAGGCTTTTATTCTAATTATGCCTAAAGTTTCTGCATCAAAGCCACACTCTTCGAATATTTCTTTTGTTGTTTTTCCGTTATCATGTGCTGCTATTATAGATGTTTAAATTCATTTGTGTAGGTAATTTTTTTGTAGTAACAGAGTTTACATATTTATTTTGTGATAATATATTTACCTCTTTTGCAGTGAAATCTTACTTGCACATGTTCTCTCTCCTATATTAATTTACCTAATTATAACAAATAAAAATTCCTATAGAGTGGACTTTTAATATTGTCTACTATATAGGGTGCATTTTAGACGTTTGGGGGGATTTTTTCTTATGTGGATCGCACATTTACGCAGAACTATGGATATTTGCGTTAAGGTTTAAGTTTTACGTAGAAATATCGTCTTACTGGCTTAATTGCTAGTTACATATAAAATTAGCTTCAATGCTATTTTAGATTGAAACATTGCAATTATAAAACAAATGATTTATAATTGTTACTATACGTTTTATGGAGGTGTAACATGACTACAGCAGAACAAATCAAGGTATTGTGTGTCAGAATGGAAATTAGTATATCAGAACTTGCAAGACGCATTGGACAATCTCCACAAAATTTTAATGCCAAATTAAAACGGGGAACAATAACCGAAAAAGAATTAAAAAAAATAGCTGACTCTATGAATATTACATATGAGCAGTCTTTTACTCTGCCTAACGGTGAAAAAATAGAATTACGCAACGAGTAAAACAATAAAAAATTATACTGGAGGAAAATAAGGTGGCAGTTAAAAAGACAGAATTATATAGCTCGCTTTGGGCAAGTTGTGATGAATTAAGAGGTGGAATGGATGCCTCACAATATAAAGACTACATTCTAACTTTATTATTTGTAAAATATGTAACTGATAAGTATAAAGGACAAAAATATGCAGATATTAGAGTTTTTGATAAGGCAAATGACCCTGAAAATGACCCTAAGAAAAGAACAGGCTGTAGTTTTGATGATTTTATAGCACTTAAAAATACCAATAATATTGGTGAAGGCATGGATAAGATTATTGCTAGACTTGCAGATGTTAACACACGTCTAAAAGGAGTAATTGATAATGCTCACTTTAATGATGAATCTAAAATTGGTAAAGGAAAAGAGATGGTGGACAAATTGTCTAATCTCATTTCTATTTTTCAACGACCAGAATTAAACTTTAAAAATAACAGTGCTGAAGGCGATGATATTATTGGAGATGCCTATGAATACTTAATGAGAAACTTTGCTACTGAAAGTGGTAAAAGTAAGGGGCAATTTTATACTCCTGCAGAAGTATCTCGTATTTTAGCAAAGATAATCGGCATTGATAAATGCGATAACCGAAATGCTGAAGTATGCGATCCTGCCTGTGGTTCAGGTTCTTTATTAATTCGTGCATTGGAAGAGGCTCCTTTTGAAATAGCCGGATATGGGCAAGAAAAAGAAGGAACAACAGCAGGTCTTGCAATGATGAATGCAGTGCTTCACAATAAAGCAACTGTTGTAGTAAAATCAGGTAATACTTTTTCAGATCCGCAGTATTTTAAAGACAGTGATGAAACCGAGTTGCGTAGATTTGATTATATTGTAGCAAATCCACCTTTCTCAACAAAAAATTGGACTAATGGTATAAAAGAATATAGGCGATTTGAAGGTTATGGAGATAGGCCACCAGAAACTAACGGAGATTACGCTTGGTTACTTCATATTTTAAAAACCCTTAAATCTGATGGTAAGGCTGCAGTTATCTTGCCTCATGGAGTTCTTTTTAGAGGCAATGCTGAAGCAACTATTCGTAAGACGATTATTGATAAAGGCTTTATTAAAGGAATTATCAGCCTACCTGCCAACTTGTTTTATGGCACTGGAATACCTGCTTGTATACTAATAATAGATAAAGAAGATGCTGTTAATCGACAAGGCATATTTATGATTGATGCAAGTAAAGACTTTATAAAAGATGGCAATAAAAACAGACTTCGTGAACGTGATGTATATAAGATTGTAACTACTTTTAATAAACAAATTAAAAGTAACCAAAAGTACGCTCGTTTTGTTCCGATGATTGAGATAAAGGAAAAGAACGAATACAATCTTAATATTTCAAGATACATTGACACAAGCGAAAGTGAGGATTTACAAAATATAAAAGCTCATATACATGGAGGCATTCCTACTGTGGATGTGGATAGCTTAGATAAATATTGGGCTGAGTTTTTGAATCTTAAAGATACTTTATTTACAGAATATGATGAAGGGTTTTATAAACTAAATATCTCAAAAGATACAATACGTCAAACAATTTATTCAAATGAGGAGTTTGCAAGTTATGGTAATAGGATAGATACAGCTTTTGAAAATTGGAAAAACTATGCTAATGAATTACTACTTTCATTAAATATAGAAACTTCTCCAAAACAGTTAATTTTCGATTTAGCTGAAAAAATTCTCTCACAGTTTGAGTCAATAACTCTTATAGATAAGTATGATGTTTATCAAGTGTTGTTAGGTTACTGGTTAGAGGTTATGGGTGATGATGTTTTCTTAATTGCTAATGACTCAAAAGGCTACTTGATTGCAAGAGAAACGGAAAATATTATGAGCAAATTCACATCTGGCAAGAAAAAAGGCCAAGAAAAAGTTATCGGTTGGGAGGGAAAGCTTATTCCTAAAACAATTATAATTGATGCATTTCTCACTATTGAGAAAGCCGCCATTCAAGCTACTGAAAATGTACTTGCTGAAACAGTAAGCAGATTTGAAGAATTTTTTGAAGAACATAGCCAAGAAGGTGGATTCCTTTTTGAGTATGTTGGAGAAAATGAAAAAGTTGACACAAAAGTCATTGATTCAAGAATTAAAGAATTAAAAAATCAAAAATCAACAAGTGAAGAATATAGTGTCCTGTCACAATATATGGAACTTACTAAAAAGGTTAAAGACCAGAAAAAAGCTATTGTGCTTTTGCAAGATGCTCTCGATGAAAAGTGTAAAAAACGCTATGCAACACTTACCGATGAAGAAATCAAAGAACTTTTAATCAATCGTAAGTGGTATTACTCTATTGGGAATGGAATAGAAAGTCTTTACTCTTCTATATCACATAGAATTGCCAATCGTGTTATAGAATTGGCTGAACGATACGAGCAAACCTTGCCACAATTAAGCAAAGAGATTTCTAACTTAGAAGAAAAGGTTAAAGGCCATCTAGAAAGGATGGGATTTGTATGGTAGAAGAGGGATATAAGCAAACAGAGATTGGCGAGATACCAAAGGATTGGGATGTAAGTGCACTTCAAGATATTGCAACTCTTATTAATGGAAGAGCATATAAGCAAAGTGAATTATTACTTCGAGGGAAATATCCTGTATTACGAGTTGGAAATTTTTTCACTAATGATAGTTGGTACTATTCCAACTTAGACCTTGAAGAGAAATTTTATTGTAAAAAAGGTGACTTGCTATTTGCCTGGTCGTGTACTTATGGCGCATATATTTGGGATAAAGAAAAAACTATTTTTCATTATCATATTTGGAAAGTTGTTTGCAAGAATGTGTTTTCTACTATGCTTTACTATATTTTAAACAATGATATTGATAATCAAAAAAGAACATCCCAAGGCGGCACGATGTTACATATTACAAAGGGTTTTATGGAAACACGACTATATGCTATTCCATCAACCCTTGAAGAACAAACCGCCATTGCAACTGCACTATACGATATTGACGATCTTATTTCTTCACTTGAAAAGCTAATTGTAAAGAAACAGGCGATTAAACAAGGAACAATGCAGGGACTGCTAACAGGCAAGAAAAGACTTGATGGGTTTAGTGGCGAATGGGAAGAAAAAACCATAGGAACTTGTTGTAACATTTTAAATGGAGATAGGGGTGTTAATTATCCTTCTGGAAGTGATTTCATAGATATAGGAGTCCCTTTTATAAACGCAGGACATATTAAAGAACGAAGAATAAGTTTTGATAATATGGATTATATTTCTGATGAACATTATCAAAAATTAAGTGGAGCAAAGATCGAAAGTGGAGATGTATTGTTCTGCTTACGAGGCTCGCTAGGAAAATATGCAAAGATTGAATTTGATTATGCAGCACCTGCTTCCTCATTATGTGTAATTAGATGTAAAAACAATTTAATCAACAATAATTTTTTATTTCATTTAATGGGGTGTAATATAATTAAAAATCAAATAGAAAATTGTAATACAGGTTCTTCACAACCTAATTTATCCGCTAAAAACATTAATGATTTCTATATACCACTTCCTTCAATTGAAGAGCAAAAGGCAATAGCAACTATCCTCTCGGATATGGACAATGAAATTGAAGAGTTAAAAACAAAACTAGAAAAGTATAAGCAAATAAAACAAGGTATGATGAGCGAACTGCTTACAGGTAGAATCAGGTTTATTTAGACAAAGGGGGGAGATTTATGAGTATTAGTACACCAGAAAGAATAACCCAAGATAAAGTTGTTACTTTTTTTAAAAAGACACTATATTATAATTATTTAGGTAACCTGAAAAATATTGAGAATAAAAATATTAAAGAGGATAGGCTCATAGCGTTTTTACGTCTAAAGGGCTATAATGATGCTTTGATAAATGGTGCTGTTGCTGAGTTTAAAAGAACTGCTACAAATATGCAGCATGGCGTTTATGATGCCAATAAAAGTGTATACTCATTATTGAAATACGGTGCAAAAGTAAAAGTAAATGCAGACACAACACCGCAAACAGTATATTTTATTGATTTTGATGACCCATCAAAAAATGATTTTTCCATTGCAGAAGAAGTTACTATTATTGATAAACAAGAAAAACGACCAGACTTGGTTGTTTTTCTAAATGGTATTGCTGTTGCTGTCATTGAATTAAAGAAAAGCTGCATATCTGTATCTAATGGTATCCGACAAAATTTAACCAATCAAAAGGAACTCTTTATTGAACCTTTTTTTACTACAATCCAGTTCTGTATGGCTGCCAACGAAATTGAGGGTTTGAGGTATGGCACTCTTAAAACTGGTGAAAAGTACTACATGGAGTGGAAACAAGATGGTTTTAAAGAAAATCATGACGAGCGTGACGAGATGGATATTCGTATTGAAGAACGTATAAAAAGCATAGATGAGTTGTTGTTAAAACAGCTTTATGCAATGTATGACAAACAGCGTCTTCTTGATTTAATACAAAACTTTGTTGTATTTGATAAGGGTATAAAAAAAGTGTGCCGTTATAACCAATACTATGGAATAAAACGCACACAGAGTAGACTAGCTAAAAAGCAGAGTGGTATTATATGGCACACACAAGGTAGTGGTAAAACACTTACAATGGTTTGGTTATCAAAGTGGATATTATCGAACAATTCAGATGCAAGGGTATTGATTGTAACCGATAGAGATGAGTTAGATGAGCAAATTGAAAAAAATTACATTGGTGTTGATGAAAAGATTATTAGAACTAAAAGCGGTGCAGATTTAATCAATAGGCTTAATTCCTTTGATGATAGTTTAATATGTTCTCTTGTTCATAAATTTGGAAGACGAGGCGGCGAAGTAACTGAGGCTGACTATGATAGATACATTGAAGAACTAAAAAACTCCCTTCCATCAAATTTTGAGGCTAAGGGTGAAATATGTGTATTTGTAGATGAATGTCATAGAACTCAATCTGGGAAATTACACAATGCTATGAAAACAATTATGCCAAATGCCATTTTCATAGGTTTTACAGGAACACCACTATTAAAGAAGGATAAAGTTACAAGTATTGAGGTTTTCGGTACATATATTCACACTTATAAATACAATGAGGCCGTTGAAGATGGTGTTGTACTTGATTTGCGCTATGAAGCAAGAGACGTACCACAAGACATCTCATCTCAAGATAAAATTGATAAGTGGTTTGAGGCAAAAACAGCTGGTCTTATGCCAAGAGCAAAGGCTAAACTTAAAGAAAAATGGGGCAATATGCAAAAAGTATTTAGCTCTCGCTCTCGTTTAGATAAGATTGTATGTGATGTTATCTTTGACTTTGATACCAAATCTAGGCTTATGAATGGAAATGGCAATACTATTTTAGTAGCTGATTCTATTTATTCTGCGTGTAAATATTACGAAATATTTCAATCTAAAGGCTTTAGAAAATGTGCGATTATTTCTTCATACACCCCACAGTCAGCAGATTTAAGAACAGATACAGTAAGCGATGATGAAAACACTGAAACCTTTGAGAAGTATGAAACATATTTGAAAATGATAGGGTTAGATCCAAATGACTTGCCTGAAAAAGCCTCTATACAAAAGAAAGTTGAAGATTTTGAAACAGAGGCAAAGCGAAAATTTGTTGATGAGCCTGCAAATATGAAGCTCTTAATAGTTGTTGATAAACTATTAACTGGTTTTGATGCCCCTCCTTGTACTTATTTGTACATTGATAAAAAGATGCATGACCATGGATTGTTCCAAGCAATCTGTCGTGTTAATAGACTTGATGGCGAAACAAAGGATTTTGGATATATCATTGACTATAAACAGCTATTTGGTAATTTAACCGATGCAGTAAGCAAGTATACTTCAAGTGCCTTTGAAGGTTTTGACGAAGAAGATGTCAAAGACTTAATCAAAGATAGAAGTAAAGAGTCTATTAGTCACTTCCAGAGTATATTTGAAGAAGTAGAAGAACTCTGTGAAGGAGTTGATTTACCAAGAGAGGAACTACAATATCTTCACTATTTTTGTGGAGAAAGTGGAAAAGATGAAAATATAGATGAGGTGTTTACAAGACTTAGGGAAAAGTTTTATAAACTTGTTAGTAGCTTAATTCGTTCTTTTGCAGAGGCAAAACCATATATGGAAAATCGATTTGTTTCCACCAAAATTAATGAATATGAAAATGAAGTTAAATTCTATGTCGAACTAAAACAAGCTATCGGACTTAAAAGTGGTGATTTTATTGACCTAAAGGTATATGAACCAGGTATGCGTTACTTAATCGATAACTATATTATAGCTTCTGATAGTGAAGAGCTCGGGGAGTTTGATGATTTTACACTGCTTGATTTTATTGTTGAACAAGGAAAAGATTTAACAAGTGATACTGGTGATTCAATAAAAGAAAGTGCAGCCGAGGCTATCGAAAATAATATTAGAAGAAAAGTTGTTGAAAAAGTTATAATAAACCCTAAGTACTACGAAAAAATGTCAGCTATTTTAGAAGAGTTAATTATTGAAAGAAAAAAAGGTGTTGAAGATTATCAAAAACTTCTTGAAAAGTATATTAATTTAGCAAGAAATGTTGATACTCCAGAAGAAAACAGTAATTATCCAGAAACCATAAGAAAAAGTCGTGCTTTACAGGCAATTTACCATAATATTGGTTGTGATGAATCTCTTGCAATAAAATTGCACCAAGCAGTACTAACGAGTAAAATGAGCGGTTTTAGAGGTGATGTTACAAAGGAAAATAGAATCAAGCGAAAACTTTCTATATACCTTGCAGATGATTCTGAAATTGAACGCATTTTTAAAATTGCAGAAAGACAAGAGGAATACTAATATGCAAATCAATATTTCTGGCATTTCAGTAGAAGTTGAAAAAAAGAATATAAAAAATTTACATTTATATGTAAAACCACCTAATGGCAATGTCATAGTATCTGCACCATTCGAAATGGACAATTCAGCCATCGAAGTATTTATAAGAACAAAATTGGGATGGATTAGAAAGCAAATTGCCAAATATAAAGATCAAGAACGTTTTTCTGAGAGACAATATGTATCTGGCGAAACAATATATATTTGGGGAAAACAATATTATCTTATATTTAGGCCAAGTACTAAGAATAATTTCTTTGAGATTCAAGGAAACAAAGTTATATTATCAATGAAAGCTGAAAGTACAGTTGAACAAAGAGAAAAGTATGTTAGGGAACAATTTCGCTCTATTCTTAAAAAAGAAATAGAAGCCTTCCTTCCCAGATGGGAACAAATAACTAATTTAAAATGCGAATCTTGGCAAATAAAATATATGACTACTCGTTGGGGTACTTGTAATCCTATCAAGAAAAAATTATGGTTTAATCTTCAATTAGTACAAAAGCCTATAGAGTGTCTTGAATATGTAATATTGCATGAATTAGCACACTTAGAAGAAAAAACACATGGTGAAGGTTTTATTGCTATAATGAATAATTATATGCCCCATTGGAGAGAGGTACGGAAGTTACTGAATGAGCAGACATTAGATTACTATGAACCAAAGGAAATTTAATCATATTAAAAATAGGATAACTACTTATTAATTACTAATTAATAGCTGTGTTTAAGAGGGAAATATTGCCTTTCAATTTATTTAAAGGTGTACTGCAATTTGCAGTATACCAAGCTGCTGAAGAGGTGCCTAATCATATTCTACCATTAAATAGTATACCAATAATAAAAGGCCAGTCATACTTGAGTCTTAAACGCTTCTATCACTGGCCTCGTTTTGTTGCAATTGATTTAAGATGCCACTCAAAAATTATTTGTTATCGTAGACCCCTAAGTTGCACCATCTTTGATTATTGTTTTTTTATTGGATACTATTGACAAGACCACCTTTTGTATACAAGGACTATTTAATTTTCTTGGCTTTGATAAAATATTAAAGGTTTACTTGAGTTAATACAAATTGTAATTGAGAATGCAGGTAAGGTTGAAATTTGTATAGTCTCAAAATTAATTGGAAATTAGCCTGAACTTAAAAATTCATGTTTAATTTATATAAAACAAGGTGAAAACACTTACCTAACATTAAAAAAGGTATATGGCTATGACATTTAAAATTAGTTATTTTACTCTTAAAGTACAATATAATAAGAAAATGGATTAACTGTACAATCATTATACTCATAAAGCTTTATTAATCTTTATTTATAACATGACACTGTTTCACACAATGACATTACATCATCTTATACCATCAATCACAATATATGAACTTACTACCCCACTTACTAGAAATATTTTTTAGATAGCAGAATTAGTGAGCTATATGAAAGAAAATAGAACTGAATATAATCAGTCAACTATTAGAACCCATATAGCTTCAAAATGTTGTAAAATGCTAACTACAACCATGCCAAACATTATTATGATTTTGAAAGAATAGACTCTGGTATTTATAGAATGCTTGGATATTAAGTGAAATCGATAGATAAAAGTAAACAATTTGATAGAGGATTGTATAGTTTGAAAAGTTATTACATGAATAGTAAGTGGCATA
>Ga0255336_101618_pt1 | contig 14986 bp, 13 predicted proteins | sample MeOH1_35cm_T3_17_FD_189102 | JGI IMG/M metagenome (GOLD analysis project Ga0255336, IMG submission 189102) | Sandy soil microbial communities from University of British Columbia, Vancouver, Canada - MeOH1_35cm_T3_179 | ecosystem: Engineered > Artificial ecosystem > Sand microcosm > Unclassified ...
GGCAAGACGCCCATGCGCACCTTCCTCGATTCACTTGAACTGGCCAGGGAAAAACTGATTCCTCATTGAATCGTCTTCTTGATACTGCTGTCCCGACTAACTGTCAGGTCGAGTCTCGGCTAATACAATTCGAACAGATCGGCCTTCGCGTCCTGATGCGTCCGATAGCGCGTGGCGTGAACCCGCTCGATCTTCAAGCTGTTGAATAAGCTTTCCGTCGGGGCGTGTCCCAACAATTTGCTCGGCGGCTCATCGAACTGCGCATGCCATAACTCTTGAGCAGGTCCTGGAACTCGGCGCTGCAATACTGGCTCCCACGGTCGCTATGCACGATCAGACCGGCCTCGGGCCGACGCCGGAACCACGCCATTCGCAACGCGTCAGAAACCAGCTCCGTGCGCATGTGGGGCTTGAGCGACCATCCCACGACCTGGCGACTGAACAGATCCAGGATGACCGTCAGATACAGCCAGCCCTCGTCGGTCCAGAGATAGGTGATGTCTGTCGTCCAGACCTGATCGGGTTTCGCCGGCGAGAAATCACGTTGCAGCAGGTTCGGCGCGACCGGCAGATTGTGCTTGCTGTCGGTCGTGGCTTTGAATCGCCGCTTGGTGCGCGCCTTGATGCCATGCAGCTTCATGAGCCGCTGAACCCGGTCCTTGCTCACTCGGATGCCTTGAGCCAGAAGCTTTTTCCACACGCGTGGCCAACCGTATTCGCATTTGGATTCGGCATGTACGGCGCGAATGTGGACCAGCAGTGCGTCGTTGCTGATGCGCTGACGCGGTCGCTCAGAATCAACGTCACGGGCTTTACGGTTGTGATAACCGCTGGGACTGACACCCAGCGCCTGGCAGGCCACGGAAACCGGCCATTGCCGGCTATGTCGTTCGATCCACGCGTACTTCACACCGACCCCTTCGCGAAGTACGCCGTCGCTTTTCCCAGGATATCGCGCTCCATCTTCACGCGGGCCAGCTCGGCGCGCAGCCGGGCAATTTCCATCTGTTCGGCTGACACCTGTTTGCCCGCACCATTGAGCTTGCCCGCATCGTCGGCCTTGATCCACGCATTCAGCGTCTGCGTACTGATGCCCAGAATCTTCGCCGTCGCCGCCTGGCTCTGGCCGTTACGCACCATGCGCACCGCTTCAATCTTGAATTCCAGCGTGTACCGCGCCCTCGGGTTACCCATTGCTAAATCCTCCGTTGCTGAAGTTTTACATACTCTCAGTAACGGATACGTTTTTCGAGGGCAAGGTCAAGTTGCCTGCCTGCTTGGCCACGCAGGATGACCGTGACGCTCAGCGACGGGACACAAGTGGCTCACGGTATTACGGGCTCGCAGCACTTCAAGAATCTTCGATCATTTCCTGCGTAGGGGCCGCTAGCGAGTTGCGTACCCGCTCCGCACCTAGCCACAGTCCGCGGCCAAGAATTTCGTCCGCCAGTTGAAAGAATAGTTGCTGACCCTCGCGTACCGCTTGAGAGTGAGAGCGAGCAGAGTTTTCGCAAAGTGCCCACGTCATGTACATACCGCGAATGGGACTCCACGAAACCTCGTTTTCCCAACGTTCGCTTCCGCTAATGGCACAGCATGGTGTGACCGTGTCGGCGATGCCCTGGCGCGCCAGATCTATCGTCAGCATCATGGCGCCGATTTCCAGTTTGGTCTTGAACACGAACCCTCGTCGTGAGAGCGCGTTTTCAATCCGCGTCCGGATCGTGTTGGGTTTGCCAGGCAACGCAAGCTGAAGATTGTCCAGACGAGATAGCGGAACGGGCCGATCCGGTCTCAGTTGTGCGTCCTTCGTCGAGACCAGAACGAGGGGCTCTCGAATGAGAGCGGTGTGAATGTAGCCCGCGGGCGGGGAATCTTCGAAGGGGACGATGGCGAGGTCGAGCATGCCAGCATGCATCGCCTCTCTCAACTCGTGGCTTGCGCCTTCGTGAACACGCAAGGACACCCCGGGATACCGCTCGACAATCCGAACAATGTACTGGGACGTGAACAGGTGTTGCCATGAAGGTGGCAGCCCAACCGCCAACTGTCCCGCGGCACAATCGCCTACCTGTTCGACCAGGGTCGTCAGTTGTCGAAGGATGGGGCGCGCCCTCTCAAGTAGCAGGGTGCCCGCATCTGTCAATAGCATGCCGCTTTGCGTACGCGTGAACAGCTTCGCGCGAATCTGATGCTCCAGAAGGGCGATATGACGTGAGAGCGCTGGCTGCGACAGGCGCAGGTCAACGGCCGCTTTGTTGATACTGCCGAGTTCAACGACGCGAAGGAAATACTCAATAAGCCGTGAGTCCATCCGGTTGTCTTTCCCTATACGCCAGGCGGATTACCCGGGCGATTGTTATCCGTTATCTGATTATGTTCGGAGCACAGAGGCAAGAAGCCCAGGGTTTGCCATAGGTCTGACGTGGGGACGATGAACCGGCGTTTGTCCGTCGGATGTGGCCACCTCGAACTCTGTTCCATGGGGTTTTTCAGTAAAAATGCCGCGAAAAAGCGATCAGGATGAAGAGTTCTATTAAGGGTTTATGCCGATATGTGGATACCGGATGACTTTTATAGAAAATTCGCATTATTCGTATAGCAGGCGTCTCACTACTATCCCTCTAGCGCGCCCCGAGGCAAAGACTGCCGATGGGGCGAAGCCGGCGAGCCAGTCGTCGAAATAAACGACGACGCGCAGAACTCTAGCCGGGAGACACGCCAGCACAGCTGGTCGTGTTGAGCGCGTCACATGCCAGCTTTCGCGCTTCGCCCGCTGGGGGATCGCCGGGCCGACTTCCATGATTGCGAGGCTATGCAGGGCGGGATCGTCGGAAAGGCAGTGACGGTCGCTGAATCGATAACACGGTTAGCTTAAAGCGCCGGTGGAAAATCAGGAGATAAGCCATGGGAATCAGAACAGGTAAGCAGTTTATCGACGGACTCAAGAATCATCCGCGGGACGTGTGGGTGCGTGGTGAGCGCGTGGACGATGTAACGACACACCCTGCGTTCAAGGGCGCAGTCGAGCAGCTCGCCGCACTTTACGATAGTCAACATGATCCTGAACTGCAGGACAAGCTCACCTATGTCGTGCCGGAAACCGGCGAGCGCGCTGGTCTCGCCTTTATGCCTGCAAAGTCCGTCGCGGACCTGCGAAAGCGTCGCGAAGCCTATCGTATCTGGGCTGAATCGAATTTCGGATTGATGGGCCGTTCACCCGATTTCATGAATGTCACGCTTCTGGCGTTCTGGGAGGCACGTCACGATTTTGCCAAAGGTGGCCAGAAGTACGCCGACAATATCGTAAAGTACTACGAATATATCCGCGACAATGACCTGTTCCTGAGCCATGCGCTTATCACGCCGCAAAACGACCGTTCGAAGCAGTCGTCGGAGCAGGCTAGCATGCACCTTCGCGTGGTGAATGAAACAGATGACGGCATCTACGTCAGTGGCGCACGAATGATCGCGACACTGGGTCCGGTATCCGACGAGATGATTATGTACAACCTGCCGCAGTTCAAGGCAGGCGACGAAGACCACGCGCTCGTCTTTGCCGTGCCGACCGACGTCAAGGGGCTGCGTCAGATTTCCCGTGATCCGTACTATGTCGAGGCGCATGAGAGCTACGACCATGCTTTGTCGACGCGCTTCGAAGAGAACGATTCGCTGCTAATCTTCGATAACGTCTTTGTGCCATGGAGCCGCGTTTTCTGCTATCGCCAGGTCGAACTCTCGAACCAGTTGTACATCCAGACCGGCGTGCGGAATCACACCGCACATCAGACCAACACCCGAGCGCTCATCAAGATGCAGTTCTCGGTCGGCTTGGCCATCGCGATTGCGAAGTCCATCAAGGCCGATCAGTTCCTCCACGTGCAGCAAATGCTCGGCGAACTGCTCGGCTACATCGAGCAGGTGAAGAGCGCGCTGGTTCGCTCGGAGTATGAGTCGGAGCCCACGGCCGTTGGCACCGTGCGCCCATGTCTTGCGCCTTTGCAGGCAATTCGTACGTTGCTCCCAACGGCCTATCCCCGCGTTATCGAAGTGCTTCAAACCATTGGTGCGGGCGGCTTCATGCTTATGCCTAGCGGCGCTGATTTTCGCGCACCGGAACTCTCGGAAGATCTCGCACTGTACTACCAGGGCGCTGGCGGCATGCCATCGGTCGAACGCGTGAAGCTTTTCAAACTTGCATGGGAGCTTGCTGGCGAAGCCTTCGGTCAGCGGCTAGTGCAGTACGAGCGCTATTACGCAGGCGATCCGGTGCGCAACCTGGCAATGAACTATCTCAGCAACCGCAATCCCGAGATGCAGTGCCTCGTCGACAAGGCGTTGGAACTCGCAGGGACTCCGGAGGGGGCACTGGTTTCGGAACGCGCAATCAGCGAACTTGCAACGGAAGCGAACTGATGAGCGATGGCGGCCACCGAAATCAACGGTGCTGGGTCGCAGAACTTACCGCTCGATAACGAGGATAGATTCATGCCAAACACCGCTCTGACTGCAAACGCTTTTCGCCATGCGCTCGGTCATTTTGCAACGGGCATCACAGTGATTTCCGCGCGTGATTCTCAGGGAAAGCCTTACGGCGCAACCGTTAGCTCGTTCTCTTCGCTGTCGCTGGAGCCGCCACTCATCCAATGGAGTCTGACAACAACCTCATATTCGTATCCGATCTTTAGCGAGGCAAAGCACTTTGCGGTGAACATCCTGGCCTCCGACCAGGAAGACATATCACGCATTTTCTGTAAGCCGATTGACCGGTTCTCCCAGGTCGAATCGTTGGTTGGACTTGAGAGATTGCCTCTTGTTGCTGGCTGCCTCGGCTGGATCGAATGCGCCCTTGAGCGTGAGATCAAAGCCGGAGATCACACGATCTTCGTTGGGCGAGTATTGCGCGCACGGGTGGCGGAAAAATATCCGCTTGTTCACTGGCATGGCGGTTATCACTCGCTCGATGTCGCCCCGGTCTGTTAGAGGTTGATCAACGGGAGCTATCAGTGGAGGTTTCTATGTCTGATTTAGCCACCGGAAGAATTGCGTAGAGGCGATAGAGCGATCACGAGCGATACAAGGGTGGTAACGGTATAAAGGATGGCAACTGGCGATGTGATTCGTTCCATTATCACCATCAATGGACTACGAAGACGATGCGGCCGTTTGCCCATACAAGATCTGGAGACAATCGAAGCGCGGAGGAAGGTATGAAAAAAGACATGGTCAATATCTCTGACGAGGAAACTATTAAGAAGATTGCATATAGAAAAATCTGGATTCGGATTATTCCCTTGCTCTTTCTGTGTTACGGGTTTGCGTTCATTGACCGAATCAACATCGGCTTCACGAAGCTTCAGATGAGCGATGCGTTAGGGATTGACGCGACGTGGTACGGCATTGCCGCCGGGGCATTCTTCATTACTTATGCTTTTTGTGAGATCCCCAGCAATCTCGTCCTTGCAAAGTGGGGAGCGCGACGCACCTTCGTACGAATCATGGTGCTGTGGGGGCTGGCCACCGCAACTACGGCGTTCATTACGAATGTGGGGCATCTCATTACGTTGCGGCTTCTGCTGGGCGCTTTCGAGGCAGGCTTCCTTCCTGGTATCGTTCTCTATTTTACGTACTGGTTTCCCTTTCGAATGCGGGCGAGAGCGACTGCCGTCATTTTTGTTGCCAATGCCGCTGCAGGTTCGATTGCTGCGCCGCTCAGCGGATGGATTCTTACGTCCCTGAATGGTACTTTGGGGCTTGAAGGGTGGCGGTGGGTATTCCTTGTCGAAGGACTTCCAGCCTGCATCCTTGGATTCGTTTGCCTTTTCGTGTTGAGAAATCGGCCGGAGGACGCCGAGTGGTTGACAGATGAAGAGAAAGCCGTCGTAGCTGCGGACCTTGCGAGCGAAATCGCGCCGGTGCGCGAACATTTGTCGAAGGGTATCGCAAGGCAGATTCTGACGAATCCTACCAACTACCTCGTGGCATTCCTTTTTTTCACTGCCGCGTGCAGTAACTACCTCTTGTTCTTCTGGCTTCCGACGATTGTGAAGGAAAGCGGTATTGCCTCCCTGGTAAGTGTTGGCTTTCTGACTGCAATACCGCTCGCGATGGGATTTGTCGGCGCGATATTCGTAAGTTGGAGTTCCGATGCCCTGAGAGAGCGCAGATGGCACCTCGTGTTCTGCTTCGGTCTGGTTGCTTTCGGACTGGTCGCGAGCACGCTGGCAATAGAGTCTCGAACATTGATGCTGACCTTTTTCGCCGTAGCGAGCTTTGGAACGGGCGCAAGCGGTCCGCTAATTTTCTCAATTCCGCCTGGCTATCTGAGCAGGCAGGCTGCGCCCGCTGGTATTGCCTTCATCAGCATGCTAGGGAATGTCGCTGGCTTCGCGAGTCCGCCTCTTCTCGGATACATCAAGACAATCACCGGCAGTCTGGCAGGTGGCGTGGTGGCCATCGCTCTTCTCGCTGCCGTGGGAGCCCTGCTGGCAGCGATGGCTTTCCACAAGCGTGCAGGGAACGTTGTACAGACCCAGTTAACGTAAGGGTGAACGTTATTGAGAGCGGTGCGAGCGCGGCGTTGTCGTGTATGACGATGCCCCGCATCGCCGAATCCGGCTGCCCATAGCATCGCCGGGATGCAATTTCGGTGGGCGAAATACAAGGTGTACCCCGAACGCGTCTGCCGCAGGCAGTGGACACCTCTGGTCAGACGACGATCCGGGTTTATGCATGTCTGCCTACTGACAACCCGCTAGACAGCGTGTTGTGGCGAGGCACATCGTCGCGTCGAGCAGGGCGACAGACTGGTATCAAACGGAGAATTCAATGAGCCATATGGAAGCGATTGAGAGAATGTCGAGTGAAACAACACGTGTGGACGTTGCGCCAGCAGTCGAGACAGTAGCGGACGTCCTTGCTGCCGCTTTGAGCAGGCATGAGGTAACGCACGTATTCGGACAAAGTATTCCAGCTGCCTTTTTTGTCGTCGCGCACAAATTCGGAATCCGGCAAGTCAGCTACCGTACCGAGAATGCGGGCGGTGCGATGGCTGATGGATATGCGCGGATATCCAGCAAGGTGGGCGTTGTGGCGGCTCAGAACGGCCCGGCAGCAACGCTGCTGGTTGCGCCGCTGGCAGAAGCCCTCAAGGCTTCGGTACCGATCGTCGCTATTGTCCAGGATGTTCCGACGGGGATGGTTGATCGCAACGCGTTCCAGGAACTCGACCACGTCGCGCTATTTGGACCCTGTGCGAAATGGGTCCGCCGCGTTACCGACCCGACTCGAATTGACGATTATGTAGATGCCGCTTTTACTGCGGCCACGAGTGGCCGGCCCGGCCCGGCTGTGCTGATTCTGCCTATGGACCTGCTCAGGAAGCCCGCTACGTCGAGCTCCCGGACTGCAAACCTCGGACGCTATCCGCTCGATCGCTATCAACCTGCGCCCGAGTCCGTTTCTGCGGTCGCGAAGATGATTGCGGCTTCCCGGCGGCCGGTCGTGCTGGCTGGCGGGGGTGTTCATCTCTCAGGAGCCAGCGATGCGTTGGCGCAGTTCAGCGAAATCGCTGGCGTGCCAGTCGCCACGACCAACATGGGCAAGGGTGTGATCGATGAGACCTCGCCGCTTTCGCTGGGCGTGTTCGGCAATTGCACGGGTCCGGGAACCATGCCGCGATATCTGGGCCATGCGCTAGCGAATGCGGATCTCGTGATTCTCGCGGGTACTCGTACCAACCAGAATGGCACTGACTCGTGGAAGGCGATTCCCACCTCGGCGAAAGTCGTGCACATCGATATTGACCCGCAGGAAATCGGTCGAACGTACGAAGCTACCCGATTGATGGGGGATGTGAAGTTGACGCTGGAGGCATTGTCCGAAGCGCTTAAGGGACTGGAGTTGCCGTTCGTCGAAGCGCGTCGTCTGGCGGTATCCGGCGAGATTCGGCAGGCGCGCTCAGAAGTGGCGAAAGAGCGCGCGGCCATTCATGGCGGCCGTCGCGGCGCCATTCGGCCTGAAGCCATCATGTTCGAACTCGACAAGCTGATTCGTCCCGACGACATCGTGGTTGCCGATGCGAGCTATTCAACGAACTGGGCAAATACCTTTTTGACCGCGCGAAAGAACGGTGCCCGATTCCTGACGCCTCGTGGACTCGCCGGCCTGGGTTGGGGATTCCCGATGGCCATTGGCGCCAAGGCTGCGGTGCCTGGCGCCCGCGTATTCGCACTGGAAGGGGATGGCGGCTTCGGTCACTGCTGGTCCGAACTGGAAAGCGCGCGGCGTATGGCGCTGCCGGTCATCCTGATCGTGCTTAACAACAGCATCCTCGGATATGAGTTGCATGCGGAGAATGTCCACTATGGTGTGCATTCGGACGCCTGCAGTTTTGGCAGCGTGGACCATGCGGCAATCGCGAGGGCAACGGGATGCTTCGGCGAACGCGTTGAAGATCCGAAAGATATTGCTGCTGCGCTCGAGCGTGCGATCGCGTTCAACGGTCCGGCGGTACTCGATATTATTACCGATCCGAATGCTTTCCCGCCGCTGTCGCTTTTCTCCGGAGAAAGCAATCCGGCGGCAAGAGACTTCGCTGAAGTGGGCTTGTCATGAATATGGAAAAACGAAAGGTTTGTTGGGTCACCGGGGCCTCAAGCGGAATCGGGCTAGCAGTGGCGCAGGCGCTGGTCAACGACGGGCACTTCGTAGTGATCTCCGCGCGTGGGGAGCAAAAACTTTCCGAAGCGCTTGCCGAGTTGCACAAAATCGGATCGAATGCGGCTGCGATCGCCGTTGATGTCACGGTTGCAGCAGACGTGGCAGCGGCAGCCAGGCGCATCGAATCCGAGCACGGAAGAGTTGCCGTGCTTGTCGCGAACGCAGGGATGAACATTGGAGCACGCGCGTGGGGCGAGGTGTCAGTCGAGGATTTCGACCGGGTCACCCATATCAACCTCAACGGCGTTTTCTACACCATCGACGCGGTGCTCCCTGGAATGCGCGAGCATTCCGATGGCCTGGTTGTGAATATCAGTTCATGGGCGGGACGATTCATCTCCGCGAAACCTGGACCCGCGTACTCGGCAGCGAAGGCTGCGGTTGTTGCGATGACGACGAGCCTGAACGCATCTGAGTTTCGGAATGGTATCCGCGCATGTGCTCTGTGTCCTGCAGAAGTCGCGACCCCCGCAATGCTCAAACGGAAAATCCCTCCGACCGATGTCGAGTTGAGACGGATGTTGCAGCCAGCCGACGTCGCGTCCGCAGTTCGATATGTCGTGAACATGCCGGCACACGTTTGTATCAACGAACTCGTCATATCGCCTGTATGGAATGGCGCGTTCGGAGCCGCATAGGCAAGCCGGAACAATACTAGCGCAGGTCGAAGATCACGTGGAGGAACGGCGTCGAGATGAGGCGTGTCGACGCCGTGCAGCGCCGTGCCTCGAGAAATAGACCGGTCAATTTGACGAGCGGAAATCAATACGGAGATAGCGATGGTCGTCGAAATGAGAACGTATACCTTTCATCCTGGGAAGCTTCGGGAATGGTTGCCATACTTCGAGCAAGAACGATTTCCCATTCAGAAACGGCACCTCGGAAGGTTGCTTGGTTACTACACTGCGGACACAGGCGAACTTAACCAGGTCGTTCAACTCTGGGCTTATGAAAGCTTCGCAGACCGCGCTACCCGTCGGGCCGCCCTGTGGTCCGATCCGGAGTGGCTCAATCCGGCGAAGTCGACGATGCACATGATCATGAAGCAGGAAAGCAAGCTGCTGTTGCCGACGTCATTCTCGCCCAAGATATAGTCGGCAAATACGCACGTTGGATGTCGATATTGTGTCCTCACGTTAGTGCAAGCGAAATGCTGCGATTCATAGTGCGGTGATATCAGGAGTTGGAGATGTTCCTTAAATCATTAGGATATCTAGGTGTAAAGACAACGGATGTGGAAGGTTGGAGAAAATTCGGGCGCGATTTTCTAGGCATGCAGTTGGCGAAAGGTGACGGACAGGCCTTGAGTTTCAGGATGGATGCGGCGCAGCAGCGGCTGACTGTCGCTGACGCCGACGAAAATGGGCTCTCCCATATGGGCTGGGAAGTCGCGGGCCCCGATACCCTTGACTCGCTTGCCTCACGGCTTGAATGTGCCGGCGTCAGCGTTCGGCATGGCAACAAGGAACTGTGCGAGCAACGCCGGGTGACGGATCTGATTGTATTTGCCGACCCGGTCGGAAACCGGCTTGAGGCCTTCTATGGTCTAGGCATGGCATCCGGGAAGTTCGTCCCTGGTCGGACGATGTCGGGTTTTCGGACTGGCGACATGGGTATTGGTCACGCTGTCTTGATGGTGCCGGATGCGACGGCTGTTCTATCGTTCTACCGTGAAATCCTTGGTTTTCGGCTGAGTGACTATTTCGAGCGACCGTTCAAGGCATTCTTCCTTCATCTGAACAATCGGCATCACAGCCTCGCGATTCTCGAGATGGGTTCGATCGGAACCCATCATCTTATGTTCGAAACCTTGAGTCTCGACGATGTGGGACAGGCGTATGACCTCGCTCTCGTCGACGAAGGGCGCATAGCGACGACCATCGGGCGCCATACGAACGATCAGGTGGTGTCGTTCTATGCGAAGAGCCCCTCCGGGTTTCTCGTGGAATGTGGGTGGGGAGGGCTGAGCGTGGACGTCGAAAACTGGAAGCCGTACGAAGTCGTCCACGGCCCCAGTCTATGGGGGCACGACCGCAATTGGCTTTCGCCTGACAAGCAGGAGGAAGCGAGGCAAATCCGCTTCGCCGCAGCCAGAGCTGGTGCACGAGCCCCTGTCCATGTCATCGATGGCCTGTTTGATGCATCGCCTTCGTGATTGCCTTGTCTGATATGCCGGATGGACCAATCGCTGACTCGTCACATCGATGCTCGCAACTATATGCGCGGCTGATATGCCTCACCATAGCTGCATTACCGTGAGATTTTTCTCCGGAGCGGAATCACCTCGAAAATGAATTGCTATGCACGCCTGCGTACAGTCATCTGCGCTTCGCGTCATTCTATAGAGCGTCAGGTGGCGTTGATGTGGCTACAGATTCTCATAAATAGGAAGAAAATGGAACAATTTGCCAACTACATTGATGGTCAATGGGCGGTCAGTGAAAATGTCACGCGCAATATTAACCCGTCAAATACGGATGAGGTGATTGGTGAGTTTGCACAAGCCGATGCGGAGCAGACCAGACAGGCCGCGCGCGCCGCACGCAACGCGTTCAAGAAGTGGTCGTTCTCTACCCCGCAGCAACGGTTCGATTTGCTGGACCAGACCGGTAGTATGATTCTTGCGCGCAAGACGGAACTCGGTCGTCTACTCGCGCGTGAAGAGGGGAAAACGCTCCTGGAAGCAATTGGCGAAGTAGGTCGTGCGGCACAGATTTTCAAATTCTTTGCGGGTGAAGCGCTACGCATTGGAGGTGAGGTTATTTCGTCAGTACGACCGGGAATGACGGTGGGAATTACGCGAGAGCCGCTGGGGGTGATTGGCCTCATTACACCGTGGAATTTTCCCATCGCTATCCCGGCATGGAAGATCGCCCCGGCGCTCGCATACGGTAATTGTGTTGTCATCAAGCCGGCGGATTTGGTGCCGGCGAGCACGTGGGAGCTCATCAACATACTTTGCGACGCAGGTGCGCCATCTGGTGTTATCAACCTGGTAATGGGTCGTGGCGCGGTCGTTGGCGACGCGCTCGTAACCTCGCCCGACGTTGATGCCATCAGTTTCACCGGTTCGGTTGGAACGGGGCGCGCGATTGGGGGCAAATGCTTTGAGACTGAAAAGAAGGCTCAGCTTGAGATGGGCGGGAAGAACCCCATGGTCGTGCTTGATGACGCTGATCTGAGCCTCGCGGTTGAAGCCTGCATTAATGGCGCTTTTTACTCGACTGGTCAACGCTGTACTGCGTCGAGCCGCCTGATCGTGACCGAAGGTATATACGGCCGCTTCGTTGACGCCATGAAGACTCGCATGCAATCGCTTCGCGTTGGTGATGCCCTGACCGAGGGAATAGACATCGGACCGGTTGTGGACGAGCGGCAACTGCAGCAGAACGAACGTCATGTCGCCATTGCCCGTGAAGAAGGAGGTCAGGTTTTTGGCGGCGAGCGGCTTGAGCGGGCGTCGCGTGGATTCTATATGGCACCCGCGTTGGTCACGAATACGACCCCTGCTATGCGAATCAACCATGAAGAGGTTTTTGGTCCGGTAGCATCGGTTATCAAGGTCAAGGACTATGAACATGCACTGCATGTCGCAAACGATACGGAGTTCGGCTTGTCGGCCGGTATTTGCACGACTTCGTTGAAGTACGCGACGCATTTCCAGCGGCACGCAGAGGCGGGCATGGTGATGGTCAATACAGCGACTGCGGGCGTCGACTACCACGTTCCGTTCGGTGGGCGGAAGGGCTCCAGCTACGGACCGCGTGAACAGGGGACCTACGCCCGGGAGTTTTACACCACGGTCAAGACGGCCTACGTGAATCCTGGCTCAGTTTGACGGGAGCCGCCCGCCCTTTCCGACGATATCAACCCGCGAGACCTCGGGGTACACATGCGGGCGAACCGTCAAGCATGGCCACGGACCACGCGGTGTTGGGCATCGTAGAGGAAGGAAACCTCTCAGTATCGACCATGGAATAAGGCTTTCCGGCCAATCAGTCAACGTCAAACGCGCGTCGAATTGACAAGGTATTAGGCAGTTAGCTTACCACGGACGGCGCTGACTTTCTCGGGAATTGGCCTCGGCTCCCGTTGTCGGATGCTCCCGGGCCGCCCCCTCATGGACCCCTTGGGGGAAGCGTAGCCCTTGTTCCGACATGCGCCCGGAGAGAGTATGGGGGTACCAGCCCAAGCTGAAACCGGAAATTTTTGGCAGCGCTCTCTCACTCGCACGGTCGAACAACAACCACGGTCGAGCCTTTACCGGAGTTTTTGAAGATGGTCGAAAGGACGCATGAGGGGTACTTTGGCCAGCGATGTCCAAGTACACTCAGGCAAGCCGCGCATCAAGGGCGGGTCCTTGGTCGCTCTCAACTCCTGAATGCGACGAGCGCAGCAACAACAACTACCGGGAGGCGGTGGTAAAGGCTGACGCCCCTGAGATACTGCCGATGGCATAAAAAATGCTACAAGCCCTGAAAGATACGCTGTCGCAGCAGTGGATGTTAATCGCACGGTGCATGGCCATTGGCTTGTCTCTCTGGGCCGCATTCGAGGCGTTCCGTGAATATTTGAGGGGCGGTGCGGAAAGCAGCGTGCTGTCCCTGAGATGGCGCACCTTGACGCGCAAGGGCTTTCGAATTGCCCCGGACCCGAAACAGGGGAGACGGCGTCGCAGACTGGTTGACCGACTCTCAAGACATCCGGCGGTACTGGTGATCTTGGGGTTTTTGCTCTCAGGAATCGTGGGTACCTGGGTGACCCATCTGTTGGATCAGCAGCAACGCGAACGCGAGTCCATGGCAAAGAGCATGGACACCGTAAGATCGTCAATGGACGACCTGAGTGCTGCATTCAGCGACTATTTCAATCGGTCCGTCGCCTTTGTGAATTTGCGGGAGTCGGATGCGACTCAACCCCTGCTTTCCGCCGCGCGAGCGGACTACGAAACTGCATACGACAAATGGCAGCAACGACTGACGGTAGATGGGCCGAACATCCAGGAGCGCTATCCTGCGCCAGAAAATGATGTTTCTGCAGGAGTTGTTATTGGAAATCTTAGGGCAGCGTCTGGCTTTGTGAATGATTGCGTTGAGCAGGGCAAGCTCCGTGAGCGCAAGGTACCTGTGCGCGGCAGCAACTATCACGTTGTCTGCACGGACACAAGTGCTGCAGCGGAAATCACAGCGGATGACCGCCTAATCGCGACGGGCGTTTGTATGAATTTGTTCATGATTTTGATGCGCCCCAATCCAAACAATGACTATGCGGGCAGACGCGTTAGCGACATCGTCTGGAAGACAACGGCGAAGCAAGTGAAGGACTACTGCGACGTTCGGAGATTGTTGGGTGTGGTTGATGCCAGCGGCAAGGAGCGCCACTGAGAACCCGCGGGATGTGTGGAAACGGTCCTATCCGCCGCATTGCTCGATTTGCAACTGCGCCCGGCGTCCTAGACAAGTCGCGCGGCAGGGTCGGCAGGATTTCCTCGCCGTGCCTGGCTCGCCGACCGGCCAGCACTTCCGCATGGATGCGCTGGCCGACGCGCCAGAACAGCAAGGTCAGCTCGGCATTAACCGCCGAGGCGGCGCGCTGCCGCGCCGCCTCGATCTGCGCCCGAATGTCGCCCGGTAGCGCCGAAGGCGCTGCTGACAGTGCAACCGATGCGTGGAACCGGGTCATGCCCCCCACTGCCAACCAGCGTCACGTCTTGCATGATGGCCGCTCCAGAAAGAAGACCCCCTACAGCTTAACCCGCGTATAGGGTGGGGGTGACCATCTCACTAACCCCCGGGCTTGTCCGAGGGGCTGCAGAAGTCTGGTCGCGTGATTGGCCGCAGCACAGGGCGTGCTCAGTCCACGGGCCACCACCCAGCCGGCACCAGCGCTTCACCAAAGAGCTGGATGACGTGCCGAAGCCGCGCCGGGCCAGTCGGCGAATGGCCTTGTTTCTTTTCGTGGATATTTTCTGGAGCGCATATCTAGCAATCGACATCCAAGATGTCGAGCGTTTTTCACGAAGTAACAGCAACCCAAACGGCTGCTTTCGCGCGCAATGCAGATCGGCTACTCATGGCTGGTTGTCACCTGATCTGCTGGAAAGTTGGGATGGCGAAAATCCCAACGCATTGCGAAACATCTGTCACGGATCGCCGTATAGGAGCCAATTGATGATCGGCGCATAGGCGCCAGCGCAGGATCGGCGTAATGGAGCCAGTCCATGATCGCCGTAATGGCGCCACCCGATGATCGGCGTATAGGCGCC
>Ga0255336_101620_pt1 | contig 14964 bp, 15 predicted proteins | sample MeOH1_35cm_T3_17_FD_189102 | JGI IMG/M metagenome (GOLD analysis project Ga0255336, IMG submission 189102) | Sandy soil microbial communities from University of British Columbia, Vancouver, Canada - MeOH1_35cm_T3_179 | ecosystem: Engineered > Artificial ecosystem > Sand microcosm > Unclassified ...
CCAATGCACATCCAGCGCACCCATGGCACCCAGGGAAACGCTTGCGGCAACCAGGTCGTCGGGCGCATCGACGACCTCGAACATCTGTTCGCGAGTACCGGGATGAACACACTCGCGACACGGGCAATTGTCTCGCAGCCATAGGAAATGGTAGTGGCTGATCCGATCATCGTCCCACTTTACTTCCAGGCTATCGGCCAGGATGTTGGCCGTCTTGAGTCGATGCGTCGATGCAAAGTTTCTCCAGTCCGCGGAGAACGTGTCATTGGCCGGGCTCGCGATTTCGTTCATCTGATCTCCATGGTTTGCTCCGGGCGATGCCGGCGGGCTTATCCAGACTGCCCGGCTCACTTTACGGATCCTCCACCAAGGTAAACAAGAATAATGCGACGTAAATTGCTAATTTTGCGACAATCGTTTTCGAGCGCTAAACCTGTACGCGATGCCCTCTGAACGCTTGCACCTGTCTCCCTGGAGTTCACCGCCCATGAGCGAACTCATCGTTTTCTTGTTGATGCCCGGCTTTTCGCTGCTCGATTTCGCGGCCATTGCCGAGCCGCTGAGGTCTGCCAACCGGCTCGGTGGCGAGTTGTATCGGTGGAAGGTACTGAGCGCGGACGGCCATCCCGTTTCAGCGAGCAATGGCATGTCGATGGCCGTGGACGGACCGTTGGAAACGCTGGAAGCGGCCTCCATACTGTATGTGATCGCGGCGTACGATCCGCTTGCGCATGTCGACCGGACACTCAGGCACTGGCTGAAACGGCAGGCGAACGCTGGAATCACGCTTGGCGGCGTGGACACCGGCGCGTTTGTGTTAGCGGAAGCGGGGTTGCTGCAGGGGTTCCGCGTCACGGTTCACTGGGAGACGATCGCTGCGTTTATCGAGCGTTATCCGGCGCTACGCATCAGTCATGAAATCTTTGAGATCGACGGTCGGCGGATCACTTCTGCCGGCGGCACGGCGTCGATGGACTTGATGCTCGAGTTGATCGCGCGACGTCATGGGCGGGACCTCGCTATTCGCGTGGCCGAGCAGTTCGTGCTAGGGCAGATCCGTCCGCAGAAGAACCTGCAGCGCTCCCCATTCGGTGAACGTTATGGTGTGAACAATACGAAGCTGCTGTCGGCTATTGCGAAGATGGAACAGCACATTGAAACGCCCCTGGCCATCGATCCGCTCGCGGCGAATGTCGGTATCACCCGGCGACAACTCGAGCGACTTTTTCGTACCAGCATGGGTGAGTCGCCGGCCGGATTCTATTTGAACCTGCGGCTGGAAAGAGGGCGGCAATTGCTGCAGCAAACCGACCTCTCCGTGATGGAAGTCAGCCTGGCTTGCGGTTTTGAATCGTCCTCTTATTTTGCGCGCTGTTATAAGAACCGCTTTCAACGTCCGCCGCGCCAGGACCGGCGAGCGACGGCCGGCGCGTTGGGGAAGGGTTCCTAAGCCGGGGCCGCCAAGCAGACGCTAGGCGTCTTGCGGGACGTCGCGCAGGAATACCGGAAGATCGGTTGCCAATGGCGTGACCCCTGCCTGATACATCATGTCGCCGACGAACCCCCGGTGATAGGTGCCATGATTGACCACATGCAGGATCATTTCGTTGCAGGTCATGACACCCTCGCCACCACCGATAAACTTGAAGTGGATCGACCGGTCCAGATCCTCGGCCGACAAACCCTCGGCAAAATCAACGTACCACTGGTCCAGTGTTCGTACTGAGTTCCACAGTTCATCCAAAAAGGGATGACTGGGGGTATTGCGCGCCGAATAGCCGTGCTCGCGTCCCTGAAGATGCGCCTGGAACACGGCGTCTATGACGTAGATGTGATTGAGCGTGTGAACCATGTTTCCGAAGCGTGTTTGCCGTGGCCGGATAACCTCTTCGTAGGGCATGTTCCTCAGCATGGAGAAAATGAGATCGTTGGCCCAGGCTTTGTAGCGGGTCAACATCCGGACGGTTTTGTTAGCGGCGGTCATCGGTTCCTTCCACGATATGAATTGAATGGCACAACCAGCTGGCACAATAAAGTCTTAGCTTATTCGCGAAGATATCGGCGGGACATATACAGTCGTTGTTTGAGCCGCCGGGTCAATTCCTGCGAACCAAACCCGCTTCAGAGCGGCACGACATCATGAAACTTCCCATAGTCGAGATGCGTTTCACCGTCCCGCTCGTACATCAAATCGATATACCGATGCTGCCAAAGAATCAATTCAGGCGGCCATGCATAACGCGCTTGCATAGGCTGCGCCGTGGTTTCGTCCAGGCCTTCCACCATCAGCATCAATTCGGCCCCGCTCGCTTTGAGCGACTCGAGCGTCTGGCCAAAGAGCGGGCTTTCTTCATCGATGACGTGCATGAGGCTCCAGCCCAGCAGGAAGATCGGATGCTGGTCCCGGATCAGCGGGAGGTCATGCACCTTGCGAAGAAAGAACCCTTCAGGACTGGTCTCCGAGCGCATCAGGCGCATGCGCGCCCTCGCTTCCACAATCACATTCTGGCGCGCATTGGCGGCACGGACCATGAGCGTCATGCGGCCGTCGATAGGACGCACCACCACGCGTTTTGCGAAGAGGATGCGTGCGTGCGGCCGCGAAAACCGCGCGAAGATCATGCCGGTCGTCAGTGCAATGCCCGACATGCCCACGAAGATCTCGAACGTGGCAATGGTGTGACCGTAGATCGTATCCGGATGCATGTCGCCGTAACCGACCGTTGCAAGTGTCTCCACGCTGAAGAAGAACGCGCCTAGCAAACCTTCAGGCGACTGGTTCGCGATCGCGTGATGCCCCAGCAGGTACAGCAATGCAAACCCGAAGTTGAGCAGCAGAAAGAGCAGCGCAGCCACCGCAAAGAACATGGGCCATCCGACCGTCAGTGCGATGTGGTAAATGTCTTGCCAGAAGTAGGTCTGGAGGCCGTGCGTCACGACGTGGCGATTCTCGTCGAGTGATAGCCGGCGATGCGGCGGCTTGGGCTCTTGTGCTTCGCCGCATGACGGCTGAGTGGTATTAGGCGGCATCGTTGGATAACTCTCTAAAGGGGAGGCGGGAATTGCAAGATCGAAACCACCCGCACCGGTAGTTTGGCCGATCGCCCTGCGAAAGTCATTCGGTTGGTTTTCGCCGCCTATACCAGTTTCGTGAAACCGTCGGCGCTCCAGCGTTCGCTCCCGACGCCGTGATGCACGAAAAACAAGCCATCGGGATCGTACCGGTCTTTAACGGCGAGCAGCCTGCCGTAGTTCGAACCCCAGAAAGACCGCTGCCAATCCGCGTCGAAGAAATTGCTTTCCGCCACGTACGAACCGGCGTTCGGCACCAGTTTGCGCACTTCGTCCATCGCGCGTCCGATGGCCTGCGCGTTCCGGTGTGCCGTTGCGGTATCAGGCTCATGGCCTCGAATGCCAGGATAGGCTGGCGGTCCCTCTGCCCCGCAGATAAGCAGCGCGAAGGCATCGAGCGCAGCCGGGTTCATGGCAGTGTCCCTGGCCGCAGCGACGGCGTCGGGCGGCGCGCCTGCCAGGCCCTTGTTGAGGTGGAGCGACACGCTCCATTGGCGGCTCGCTGCAAACAGCGCGTCGGCGAGGCACTGGCGCCGGTCGCCGTGCAGTAAGGCCGCCGGAAGCCAGGCCGATTCGTAGCCGTGCAGCACTTGTCCCGCCTCTCCCCGATTACCCGGCCAGAAGACATTGTCCTTGGGCGCACCCGGCCTGTCGTCGGTACTGATGAAACCGAGGAGTTTCTTGAACATCGTCGGAGCCCAGAAACTGCGGGCCGAGATTGCCACTATCTTTAGTGGTGAGAACTCGACTTTGAAATCGTCCGGCGCATCGTCGAGCGTATCCATGAACGGTTGCCAGACCGCTTGCGCTTCACTGCGGCTGAGCCCTTGGAACACCATCGAGATCTTGAGGACGTTGTTGTGACGAAAGCTGATCTGTTCGCCCCAATGCGGATTCAACAGGCTCCGGCTAGTGAAGTCCACGATCATGCCAATCAACCGGCGGAATGCAGACGCCGATGTCGCGTTGATCGTCATGTTCACCGCACCGAAGGTCTCGGGCAACTCGTGGACCTGCAGCGTAAGCCGCGTGACCACGCCCAGACTGCCACCGCCGCCACCTTTCAGTCCCCAGAACAGGTCTGGATTCGTGCAGGCGTTGGCGATTCGAACGACACCGTCCGCCGTGACGACTTCGGCTTCGAGCAGGCTTCCCGCGGCGAGTCCGTATGCCTTTGAAAAGCTGCCGAAACCGCCGCTCTGGATGAGGCCGGCCACGCCAACGGTCATGCAGCCGCCGCCTTGCACGTAACCGCCCGCCTGGGTGGTGACGGCGTCATACACGTGCGCCCAGATTGCGCCGGCTCCAACCGTGACTGCCCGCATCGGTGCGATATGCCCCTCGCATCCCGCGCCGACAAACGCGTCGTGCGACGTGATGTCGTTCATTTTGCGCGTCCAGACCAGCAGCGAATCCGGTGCATTCGACGTGCCCTGATAACTGTGGCCGCCACCCTTCACAACGAGGCGCAAATTGTTTCGGTATGCGAATTTGACGGCGGCGACGACATCGTTGGTATTGCGGGCGCCCACCGCATAGACGCTGGGCATCGATGTCCACGCATCGACCCAGCCGAGCGATTGCGTTAGTCCGACCTCGTCGCCGAGAAAATAGGGATTCTTTAGCGCCTTGAACAGTTGCTGGCAGTCGGCGCTATCGGGTGCATTGAGGCATGTCGTCAGCGGCGACTGTACTTTGACTAGTGCATCGCCTACTTGCTTGCGGAGTTCGTTCCACTGCGTCTCGGATGGCCAGCCCGCATCGCCGGGACGCACGCGAGCACGTGTACCGGATGAGGCTGCTGCACGCGCCGGTGCAAGCATCGCATTCCAGACGCCGGGAAACAACGTGAGCCCGGCCGCGAGTTGCAAAAGACGTCGTCTTCCTGGGGACGTCGTTTTCGTCGAAGGTTTCATCGATACGCGTGAAATCTCAATGGGGTCGCAAACCTGACCTTATCCCGCTTGTTCCTGTTCTGCACGCTCGACGCCGCGAAAATCGTTTTCCGCGTCGATCATGCGGCGCTTGAGCGGCGATATCCCACGCCGCCTATAGATCCAAGCGACAGCGCCGTTTAGAAAGAAACGCAAGCCTGGCTCTTGAGCCGGAGCACGGACTCCTGGTCAAAGCGCGATTTATATTCGCTGGTGATTGCGCGGACCGCGGTTTCACTAGGCTCGTCGTCAGGATGCACGAGGCTGAGCACAAACGAGCCTTCGTGAACGATGGCGCCGTCAGCACCCTTCCATTGCCCCGATGCCTGCCATACCGTCAGCCCCCGAGGAAACCGGGGCGTGACCGACGTGCGCAAGAATTCCGTCCACTCTCCAGGCGTGAGGGCGCCAACCGACTTGGCCGTGCCGAAGTACATCACGTCGTTGACGGAGCGCTCCTGACCGGGTGCGCAAGTGGTTTCCATCACCGCGGCACACCCATACGCCGCAAGCATTAGCGTGAGGGCCGCAGCGGTTCGAAGATGACGCCAGGTGAGTGTTCTCATTATTTGCGCAGGTTATACGGTTCGCTATTACGGCTGATGGTTTTGAAAGACGTCCTTCGCGGCGAACAGGCCATTAAGGGCAGCAGGGAAGCCCGCATACACGGCCATTTGCATGATCGTTTCGACTATCTCGTCGCGGCTAAGCCCCACGTTAAGCCCGGCGGCAATATGGACTTTAAGCTGGGGCGTTGCATTGCCCATCGCGGTTAAGGCCGCTATGGTCGCGATCTCGCGGGAACGCGTGTCGAGACCCGGCCGTGAATAGATATCGCCGAATGGAAATTCAAGCAAGTACTTCGCAAAGTCGGGCGCGATATCCGCAAGCGAATTGATGACCTTCTCACCGGCTTCCCCGTCGATCTCGGACAGGACGCGTTTGCCGCGTTCTAAGCGGCTTTCCTGATGCGCTTGGTGTTCGATTGCGTTTTGCATTTTTCAGTCCTCGATTGAGCGGCGGCATAGTTAGCTATCTTGGTGTCGAGGACGAGAAGGCAGGCTTGAAGTTCAGCCACCCGGATGCGCACGTCGTCGCGATGTTCCGCCAGCAGTTCAGCGCGCTCCGCCTCGGTAGCCTCGCCTTGCGCGCGCAATTGCGCATAACGCAACATCTCCTGAATCGACATGCCGGTCGTCTTGAGGCGACCCAGGAACTCGATCCACGTGAGGACGGACGCGTCATACACCCGCTGGCCTGTACTGTCTCGCGGCGCGAAAGGAAGCAGCCCGATGCGCTCGTAGTATCGAATCGTGTGTGCTGTAAGGCCTGTGCGCTGTGCGATGTCACCGATTTTCATGGCTGCGTTCTCGTTACGACGTTAGGCATCGTAGGACTTCGAGTGCACTCTAAGTCAAGCGTTTCCGCGATTTTTATCGGATATAGCCTGGGCGTCAATGCTGTCGCCAATCGATGGGTCTTTAAATCGTACCGAACAGCGCCCGCGGTTTGTCCCGCAGGGTTTGCGCAACGATCCGCAGTGCGGTGACCAGTTGCTCGCGCGAGGACGCACACGCGAGATTGATGCGCACACCATGCTCGGTCGTCGACCGGTCGACCGCAAACGCCGACGCAGGCATGACATTGACGCCGCGCGCGAGCGCGTTCGCGGCGAAATCATCCGAGCGCCACGGTGCGGGTACGCGCAGCCAGACGAACATGCACGCCGGATCGCTGTTCAGGTGCTCACCCGGCAACAGGTCGCGCGCGAGGTCCTGCCGTGCGCGCAACTCGGTGCGCTGCTCGTTGAGAATGGTCTGGGCCGTGCCGTCCTCTATCCAGCGCGTCGTGATGAGCGTGGACAGCGGCGCCGGCATCCAGGCGGTGGTGCGCACGGCCTCGGCCGCCAGTGCGGCGCCGTTGGGCGGCGTGAGAAGGAAGCCCACCCGCAGGCCGGGCGCAAGGATCTTGGAGGTCGAGGTAACGTGGAATGTCAGTTCGGGACAGAGGCTCGCGATGGTGGGCAAACGGGTTTGCAACAGCGGCCCGTAGACGTCGTCCTCGATGATCGCAATGTGATGCCGCCGCGCAATCTCGACGAGCGCCACGCGTCGCGCAAGATTCATGGTCACGACGGTCGGGTTCTGTAGATTCGGCACCGTGAAAATCGCTTTCACACGCATGCGCCGGCATGCGTCTTCGAGTTGATCGGGCAACAGGCCGTCGCCATCGCTCGGAATGCCGACCAGCTCGAACTGGAATACCGGCGCGAGTGCTTTGAGCCCGTAGTAAGTCAACTGGTCGGACAGGATCACGCCGTCGTGTCCCATCAGGCTGCTCAATACCGCATATAGACCGTGCTGCGCACCGCTCGTGACAACAATATTGTCCGGTGCCGGCGTGAAGCCCGGCGCGGCCATCCAGCGCGCGCCAGCGGCCCGCGCCCAGTCGGGCCCCTGCGGCGGCTGATACTCCTGCGTTTGCGCGAATCTCGGATCACGGGCGACGCTCGTCATGGTCCGGGCCAACTGCGCGAGGAATTCGCCCGTGGCGGGCCGGTTGACGGTCAGATCGATCACCGCGTTCGATGCAGCGTCGCCCGTTGCAGTGCGGATCTGGCTGGCCGGTACGAAGGGCATCGCGCCACCGGTCACCATCGATCCGCGCCGCTTGCTTGCCACGATCAGCCCGCGCGCCTGCAGTTCCTTATAGGCCCGCGAAACGGTCGACACGTTGATACCGAGTTCCACTGCCAGGTCGCGTTGTGGCGGCAACCGGCTGCCGGGTGGATAAAACCCGTTGCGGACCTTTTCTTCGAGCTTGCCCGACACCTCGAGGTAGGTCGCCTGACGCCTCTTTGTTTGAAGCGCTGCGTCGTTTTTTGTGTGGTTCTTAACGGTATTCATCCAGCCTCAACCTCCATACAAAAGCCTGTCCGGTCTCATGCGATCCGGTGTCTGCGTGCGATGGTGCAGTGGACGCGGCCGTCTGTGCCTCGCCGCTTGCGATCGTCACAGCGATTCTATAGTCCGAACGATGCCACGTCACGCCCGAGACGCCGTTTTCATGGCCGGGAAAATACCTAAGTCCACACAAAGATAAACTAATTGCACACAAAAAAACTTTGTGTGAGGATGTTTCCATGGTTTGTGTGCCGGTGAAGCGCCGGTACGAGGCAGAACGGTAGAACAACAGAGGACTCTTGTGGCCGATCGATCGTTATCCACTTATCCGGTTCGTCCGGTGCAGCAATCGTCCGCGCGGGCGCGTGTTCCGTCCGATACGCGCAGCGGCCGACGCTCGCCGTTCACGACAGCAGACAACGGGAAAAAGTGATGGCCGAGGTCGCGGTTCTTGGTGCCGGTTTTATCGGCGTGTCGTGCGCTTACTGGCTGATGCGCGAAGGGCATCGCGTGACCATTTTCGACCCTCAGGGCCCGGGCGAAGGCGCGTCGTACGGCAACGCCGGCACCTTTGCGAACTATGCGTGCATCCCGGTCAACAACCCGGATGTGTTTCGCAATCTGCCGCGCTTCCTGCTTTCGTCGACGAGCCCTTTGCGGATTCGATGGGGGCACATGCCGCAACTGGCTCCGTGGCTCGTGCGCTTTTTGCTGAGCGCGAGGCAGAGTAATTACGAACACAGTGCAAGGGCGCTGGCGAGCCTTCTGTCGCGTGCGTTCGAAGGTTATCGGGAGATGCTTGCCACCGATGCGCTTATGAGCTTCGTGCGGCAGCGGGAGTGCCTGTATTTGTACTCGAACCCGGCATCGTTCAAGGCGGCGCGGGCGTCGCTCGATTTGCGCCGTTCGCTCGGCGTGCAGTTCAGGACCTTCGATAGCGAGGGCATTCGCCGGATCGAACCCAATCTCGCGCCGATCTTCGAGCACGGCACGATGTTCGACGACAGCTGGTTCCTCACCGACCCTCGCGGCTTCTTGCAGGCGCTGCATGGGTCGATGACCACGGGTGGGCTCGAGCACGAGCGAGTCGCGATCAGCACCATAAAGCCGCAACGCAGCGGCGCAGGTCTTGTCGATGAAGCCGGCCGGTCGTACACCGCCGGACACGTCATCGTTTGCACCGGCGCGTTGTCGAAGCGCTTCGCAAGGCAGTGTGGAGACCGCGTGCCGCTTGACACGGAACGTGGCTATCACGTGCGTTTTCCGGGCACCTCGGCGCTGCTTTCGCGCCCTTGCGGCTGGGCGGAGCGCGGTTTCTACATGACGCCGATGACGGGCGGCATTCGTGCGGCGGGCACGGTTGAACTTGGCGGTTATGGGCCGCGGAAAAATCCGGACCTGCTGAAGCTGCTGACGACCTCGGCACAGCAAGCGCTGCCGGGGCTGCGCGAACCCGACAGCACGTGGCTCGGCTTCAGGCCGAGCTTGCCCGACGGCCTGCCGGTGATTGGACCATCGAGCGCGTCGCCCTACGTTATCTACGCGTTCGGGCATCAGCACCTCGGCGTAACGCTAGGCGGCGTAACGGGCAGCGTCGTGGCAGACCTGGTGGCGGGCCGCACGCCGCCGGTCGATCTGAATCCTTATAGCCCAAGTCGTTTTTAACCCACGCAGCAGCCTCTCGAAACAAGGACTGACATCATGAAACGTCGAAACCTGATTATCGCGCTTGCCCTGACGGGTCTATGCGCGCATGCGCCGTCATACGGTGCGGACCCGGAGATCGTCAAGATCGGTTTTGCGGGTCCGCTTACGGGGCCGGTTGCACGCGTGGGCAAGGATTTGCAGTACGGCGCCCAACTTGCACTCGATGAAGAGAATGCGAAAAATCCGGTCATCGGCGGCAAGCCGGTCAAGTTTGTCCTGGATGTACAGGACGATCAGGCCGACCCCCGCGTGGCAATTCAGGGCGCGCAGAAACTGGTCGATGACGGCGTCGTGGGCGTGATCGGCCACTACAATTCCGGATGCAGCATTCCGGCATCCGCGGTCTACCATCAGGCGAATGTCGCAATGATCACGCCCGGTTCGACCAACCCGCAATTGACGAAACAGGGCTTCAAGAATGTGTTCCGCACCATGGGTCACGACGGCATTGGCGGTGTGGTGGCGGGTCATTTCGTGGTCGAGCAGATCAAGGCGAAACGGATCGGCATTATTGACGATCGCACGGCGTTCGGGCAGGGTCTGGCCGACGCCTTCGAGAAGGGTGTCAAGGAAGCGAACGGCAACGTTGTCGACCGTGAGTTCACGAACGACAAAGCGGTCGATCTTCGCGCGGTCCTGACTTCGCTGAAGAGCAAGAATGTGGACGTGATTTTCTTTGGCGGTCTTGACGAGCAAGGTGCGATGCTCGTCAAGCAAATGCGTTCGCTGGGTATGCAGGCGCAGCTGTTCGGCGCGGGCGCGTTGAAGAGCAACGCGTTCCTGCAGATTGCCGGCGCGTCCGGCGAAGGTACGCAGGATCTGGAGCCCGGCCCGGCGCTCGACAAGTTGCCTGCGGCTCAGGAGTTCGGCAAGCGCTACAAGGCACGATTCAATCAGGACGTCGAACTGTATGCTCCGTTTGCTTATGACGCAGCGCTCGTGATGATAAAGGCCATCCATGACGCGAATTCACTGGATCGCCAGAAGATTCTCGACAGCATGTCGAAGGCGGCCGTGACCGGTGTTACCGGAAAGATCGCATTTGATCCGTACGGTGATCTTATCAAGCCGCCCTATACGCTGTTCGTGGTCCAGCAGGGGCAATGGAAAAGCGTCAAGACCGTGGGTGGTAATGGCGTTTAGCGTGGTTCATCGGCGGGTTCAGGCAGGCACCAGCGCGGGTGAGGCAACCGGGCGCGCAATGTCGAGAAAGGCATTAAGCGCGGTGCTTGCGTACACGTCTTGCCGACGCACGAACAGTGTGTCGACACGGGCATCCACGACGATGTTCCGCGCCGTGAATATATTTGACGGCGGCGTGGGACAGACCAATCTTGCATGTATCTGCGAAGGCAAAATTTCTAGGTGTAGCGTGCTCTGCGGCAGGTCCGTTGGCATCTATCCCAAAGGTTATGGGGCCGATCGTGATCGCGGCGCGCTCTGGAACTACGTGCCCTGTGAAAATAAGGACCGTGTCGGTCATGGTCGTGTCTCCGTTGTCGTCAGGCTGTATGTTATCGGTCCCAGGTTGCCTCGTTACTTCTACAACGAGGCAGAAGCGCCGGTCGTAGGTGGTCGAGTTCCGGCAAGACGACGTTAAGCCTTCGAACATTCGGTTCGCCGAGCGCAGGCGATTCTAACTCCCACCATTGGTGGAAGTTAGCGATCATTGGTGGCGAGGGTTTCCAGGCGCTCTCAAGCTTCCAACGGGCGCGCCGTAATACAGATTGCGTCCTGACTAGGCACCCAATGCACCTTCCGCCAATGGTGGGAGTTAGGAATCACCTGGGCCAGACGGTCACGCTGTTGCGTCGGCGTTTCGTGGCACTCTGACCCTTGTTGCGGTGCACATGAACAGCAATAGGTGTGCCTGTTTTATTGAGTACAAACCTTATGTACTCTCGCTTGACGTTACTATTGCGACGCACTAGTATTCTTTCATGATCCAGAGCTTCAAGTGTTCGGATAATGAGGCGCTATATCGAGGCCAGCGAGTCGCGAAATTCGTGAACATCGAGACGGTCGCTATGCGAAAGCTGGCGATGCTGAATCGCGCCGGCTCGCTCAATGATCTGAGCATCCCTCCGAACAATCGGCTTGAGCGGCTGTTGGGCGACAGGGTTGGCTATCACAGCATCCGGATCAACGATCAGTTTCGGGTGTGTTTCAGGTTTGCGTCGGGGAATGCGTTCGATGTCGAGATCGTCGACTACCATTGATTGACGAGGTGACGCTATGAAGCGCGAAGTTCCTTATCCAACGCCTGGTGATGTCCTGGTGGAAGAGTTTTTGAATCCAATGGGCATCAGCATGTATCGTCTTGCGAAAGACATTGGGGTGTCGCAACAACGCATTGGCGAAATAGCTGCGGGCCAGCGGGCGGTTACCGTTGACACCGGGCTTCGGCTTGCGCGGTTCTTTGGCACAACCGATGAATTTTGGACGGGTCTGCAGCTCGATTATGACACCGCGGTTGCAAAAGAAGACATCGGTGACGAGTTGGCCAAGATACCGCAGTTCGATCCCGACCACGCGTGACAAACCCCGCTTCGGCGGGGTTTTCGATGTGTGCCGAGCATGCTCAACAGCTCGGGGTGAAAGCCCCCTATCCAGCCTGACTCAGGGCACGGCCATAGCCGCTTGACCCGGAAGCTCTTGATATCTGACCAGTTCGCATTCACCGGGTTGTGGGTTTGGTTGTGGGTGGCAAATAAGTAAAATAATCTACCCTTATGCCGCAAGGCGCAGAGACAATTCTCCAAGGATCAGCGGTCCGCGCGGTACGCCGTCATCCTTGACGGCGCTGCGTGCGTCGTCGAGCAGGCGCGCCATTTGTCTGGAGAAGGGCAATAGCCTGCGGCCCGCAGCCGTCAGTTCTACGCCCCGATGATGCCGGTGAAAGAGCGGTGCGCCCAGTTCCTCTTCCAGCAAGCGAACTCGCGCTGTCACGTTCGACTGCACAGTATGAAGCTCCAGAGCCGCGCGATTCATGCTTCCGTTTCGCGCGACCGACTCGAATATGCGTAAATCGGCGGCGTCCATGTCGACTCTCGATATCCGGAAAAGTGATAGCAATTATCACATCAAAGCGCCGCTCGCTCCATGAAAGCTTGCTAAGCTTTGCGCGGCAGACAGCGCGTGATAACGCGCTGTTTCGAGGCGCGCTTTTCACGCAAATGTGGCCCAGCCGCGAGCGGGGTCAGGCAGAGTGAAGCGGCGATCATCATCGAGGAGAAAAAGAGCATGGGCACTTGGCGCGATCGGCGGATTCTCGACTTGTTTGGTATTGAGTCACCCATCATTTTGGCACCCATGGCGGGTCCCGGCACGCCCGACCTGGCCATAGCCGTATGCGAAGCAGGCGGCCTGGGATCGCTGCCTTGCGCGCTACTCAACGTGGAGCAAGCGCGTGACGGCATCGCGTTGATCCGGTCTAAAACGCGCGCCCCGATCAACATCAATTTCTTCTGTCATGTTCCGCCGCAAGCGGATGCAGCGCGCAGCATGGGATGGCGCGCGCGTCTGGCGGAGTATTACGTCGAGTATGGACTCGATCCCGAAGTGACGCCGCCCGCCGCAACCCGTCACCCGTTCGACAGCGACTTCTGCGCGGTCGTGGAGGAATTCAAACCCGAGGTCGTGAGTTTTCATTTCGGACTGCCGGATAAAAATCTGTTCGATCGCGTGAAGGCGACCGGTGCGAAAGTCATGGCGTCGGCAACGACCGTGGCGGAAGCACGCTGGCTCGAAGCGCATGGGTGTGACGCCGTGATCGCGATGGGCCTTGAAGCAGGCGGGCATCGCGGAAATTTCCTGACGCAGGACTATGCTGCGCAGGTCGGCACGTTTGCGCTGGTGCCGCAAGTAGCCGATGCCGTCTCTGTACCCGTGATCGCCGCAGGCGGCATAACCGACGCGCGTGGAATCGTCGCTGCGTTCGCGCTGGGCGCGGCGGCTGTGCAGATGGGGACCGCGTATCTGTTTTGCCCAGAGGCGAAGCTACCCGAGGTGCATCGTATTGCGCTGCGCGAGTCCCAGGATGATTCCACCGTGTTGACGAACATATTCACGGGCCGGCCGGCGCGCGGCATCATCAATCGGGCGATCCGTGAACTAGGTCCGCTGTCCACTGCGGCACCCGCCTTTCCGCTTGCCGGCGCCGCGCTTGCGCCGCTTAAGGCCAAGGCCGAGCAGGCAGGGAAGGGCGACTTCACGAGCCTGTGGTCGGGACAGGCCGCGCCGCTTGGACGTGAACTGCCCGCGGGCGAACTGACGCGGGTGTTGATCAGCGAAGCGCTGGCGCGGATGGCGTAGGCATTGAAGCTGCATCAAGACGGCTCAGCCACACTCGCCCATGGCTGCTTGCAGCACAGTAAAAACGCGCGGGTCCGTCGATTGCGCGACGTTAAAACGCAGGAAGCGGCTTGCGGACTGCGCGACGCTGAACGCATTGCCCGGTGCAAGGACGACGTTTTCGGCCAGTGCGCGTTGGGCAATGTCCGCTGCGTCCAGTCCTTCGGGCAGCGTACACCAGAGAAACATGCCGCCGCGCGGCTCGATCCATGGTTCGATGCCAAGTGCTTCCAGCCGTGCGCTTGTTTGTCCCATCGAGCGGGACAGGCGCTCGCGCAAGCCCTCCATATGCTTTCTGTACGTGCCGTCTTTCAGCACGCTGAGTATGAGTTCGGCTGAAAGACGTCCGCCGCCGAACGAGGTGGCAATCTTTAAATCGATCAAGCGCTCGACCCAGTCGCGGCGGGCCGCGATAAAACCGCAGCGCACCGACGCGGAGAGGCTCTTGGAGAAGCTGCCGATATGGACGACTCGCTCCAGACCGTCGAAGGCTGCCAGACGAGGTGCGGACTCGTGTTCGAAGTCGCCGAAGATATCGTCTTCGATAATCGTGAGGCCCGACTGGTCCGCGAGCTTCAGAAGCCGATGCGCGACGACCGGCGACAGCGTCGCCCCCGTCGGATTGTGAAGCGCCGAGTTGGTGATGTAGAGGCGAGGACGATGCTCCACGAGCGCCTGCGCGAACAGGTCGATATCGGGACCGGACGGCGTGTACGGGACGCTGACAATCTTCGCCCGATGAGCACGCAACAGCGCGAGGAAATTGAAATAACACGGATCATCGACGAGTACCGTATCGCCCGGTTCGAGCAGCAAACGGCATAGCAGATCGATGGCTTGCGTGCCCGAGTCGGTGAGGATGATCTGATCGGGCGCCGCTTCAATGCCGCGATCCGCCATGCGCCGGGCAAGCAATTGCCGCAGCGCCGGCAGTCCGAGCGACGTGCCGTAGTCGGCCAGCACGGTTAAGTCGGTGCGCGCGGCGGATCGCAATG
>Ga0255336_101621_pt1 | contig 14950 bp, 11 predicted proteins | sample MeOH1_35cm_T3_17_FD_189102 | JGI IMG/M metagenome (GOLD analysis project Ga0255336, IMG submission 189102) | Sandy soil microbial communities from University of British Columbia, Vancouver, Canada - MeOH1_35cm_T3_179 | ecosystem: Engineered > Artificial ecosystem > Sand microcosm > Unclassified ...
CCTCGGGCGGATTGGCCTGACGGCGCGGCGGCGGCAACGGGATGAACTCCGTCTCGCCGGGCACCTGGCCCATGCGCTGTTCGCTCCACGCAAGTTTCGCCGCCTCGATTTTTTCCCTCGAACTCGATACGAAATTCCACTCGATGAAGCGCGGGCCGTCCAGCGGCGCGCCGCCGAGCAGCATCGCGATCGCGCCGCCTGTACTGCTCAGATCGGCTGCAACCCCCGTCTTCAGCACGGCCATCTGGCCGGCGTCCAGCGCCTCGCCATCGATGGTGAGATCGCCTTCCAGCAGATAGACCCCGCGTTCCTCATGCTCAGTATCGAGCGTCACGGCGCTGTCCGCCGAAAACTGCGCCGCAACATAGAGGGTGGGCGAAAACGTGGTGGTCGGTGCCGTTGCGCCGAAGGCACTGCCGGCGATCACCCGCAGGTTCACGCCGTTGCGTTCGAGCTGCGGCAGCGTTGCAGCCGGATGATGCTCGAAAGACGGCGCGCAGTCTTCTTCCGCTACGGGCAAGGCGACCCACGTCTGGATGCCGTGCATGTTCTGCCCGGCGGCGCGTTCCTCGTCCGGTGTGCGTTCCGAATGCACGATGCCGCCGCCGGCCGTCATCCAGTTCACGTCGCCGGGAGCGATCTTCTGGACGGAGCCGACGCTGTCGCGATGCATGATCGCGCCTTCGAACAGATACGTCACAGTTGCGAGGCCGATATGCGGATGCGGGCGCACGTCGAGCCCTACGCCGGGCACGAGCGTTGCGGGACCGATGTGGTCAAAGAAAATGAACGGCCCGATCGTCCGGGCGGCCAGCGCGGGGAGTACCCGGCGCACCATGAGGCCACCGACGTCGTGCTGATGCGATTTAAGAAACGCTTGAATTGTGGAAGACATAAGGACGTCCGGATTGCGTGCTCGGAACTGCAATTCTACTGGGCGTCGCGTGGAAGCATGCAAGCGCTATCCGGGCGGTGTGCCATTCGGCCGGTCGTTCAAACCGGATCATGAGGTCGCTGACTGCTTTGCGATCGTGTGAAACGGCGAACTGTGCAACTTTCGATGGTCCTTTTCCGTTTCCGCCTGGACGGAGCTTCGCAATGGCTAAGAACACGCTTTTGATCGCGGTCGCCGCTGGACTTTTCGCCAGCACCGGCGCTTTTGCCCAAACGTCGAATGGCAATTCGTCGAACGCGGCCTCGATGCCCACCGCATCGCCGATGCAAAGCGCCGACACGGCCGACGGTGCATCGGCGCCGATGAGAAAGCATCACAGGATGCGCAAGCACAGCAGCAAGCAGTCGTCGACCGGCGAGTCGGCCAACCCGAGCAGGACGCCAGCCGCGGAGACCGGCGCAAGTGCCGCGACGGAGAGCGGCCAAAGCAAGTAGGTTTGCGGGCGCGCGCGCCAGGAAAAGCAGTGCGAAGCGCTTGCGCCGGTAACGACGCAAGCGCTTCGTCTTGTGCCCAGCAAGAGCGCAATCTTGGGGGTGCAAGTCGTTCCGTGAGTTGACCACACCGAACGAAGTGAAGCGCAACTACTAAAACGATTGGTCACGCACCGTCGCTTACGTAAAACGTCTAAGAAATCGCGCACCCCACGCGCGGATGTCACCTGCCATTGCTAATACGCAGACATTCGCTGCTTGCCATACGGGACTTAGCATGTCCGACTGGTTAGCGCCGGCTAAGTGCTATCGATATCGGCGGTACTTGCATCACAATGATGTCAATGGTCTAAAGTTTGCAGCGTTCAATCAGCCAAAAAATATATCAATAAAACGTATGCCTAACTATTGGACACTGATCGTTTTCCCCGCGGACTCCTGATGAGCCGTATGCCCATAACGACAATCTCCCGCTCACTCCGCGCGCGTACTGTTAAGCGAACCACGTCCGGGTCTGTGATGCTATCAGCAGACGAACGATACGACGTATCTGTTTAATGTCGACTAGATCGCTTTTTTTAAAGGAAGTCGTAAAAGGTAACGGCGCGAGGTAGTCAAAGCTGATCGAAGCGATGGTACATATTTCATCGGCTACGGACACGATACGCCGGCGAGATGTCGGGGTTTACTTCGTGGCTATCTTGACGAAATTTTGCTTAGCGGCACGGCGGGTAGTTAGAAACACCTAGCAGATCAAGTGGTCGTGATCCTCGTCGGGGACCTTTAGACGATCGCAGTCGCTTCGCTCTCATTTACTGCTTGCAAATCAGATCTCCGTCAGGTATTCAGTACTATGAGGATCAGTGCCGAGTAACGCGGCTATTTGCTGCATTCCTGATGTACTCGCCGTGATGTGACGACGCGCCGACGGCATATTGCGCGGTTGCTACGGCAAGCGGTTTAGCATGACGAAACAGATGGCAGTTTCCGATGGGGGAACGGATCTCCGCCCGATCGCCTTCTTGCAGGCTAGAGCGGCATCACCGCGGCCTCACCGAAGTCCGTTAAATGTGAAGGACGACAGGTTGGACAATGCTTCGCCAGCACCCGTACGATGGCATATGTCAACGTTCCGCTTGCGATACCTCTATCCGCGCTTGGTCCTGTCGATCCTCTCGGCCCGAGCGGCTGTTTGAGCGCTTTGAGCTGGGCGGCATTACCGAAGGAACAGCGCTACTGGAGCCGAAAGATGAGACGAGTCAACGACTCAATATTGTCTATTTACCGGTTGGCCAGAAATAGCGACCAAGAAGAATTCCAGGCGCAAGCGTTTCAGATCTTGTTCAGATACGTGCAATTCGATCGCGCGAGATGGCGAGTGGGCCTGTCCGCTGCGGATGGCCTGGTTATTCGGACGCTTGGCAGGTTGACCTCGCAACTCTTCAGCCGACCGGGCGTGGCGGGAAGGAGCGATAACGGCAACGTCGTGACAGAGCGCGCCGACCGGGTCGCACCCGTGTGCGATGCGGTGGCGATAAAAAAAGCCACGCGATGCTGTTCGGTCATCTATGCGGAGAGTTTTGTTGATACGCCGGAAACGCTCGGTGCGTGGCAATGGCCGGCCGATTTTAGGAGCGTGTCTGACAACGCGGCGCGACCAGCGCAGCCGGTATATCCACTCGTTCTCGCGCTCTCGATTTATCGCGATACCCGCGACCGGAATTTTTCAGAAGAGGAGAGAAAAGTTACTCAGTTGCTGCATAAACATATTAGCGAGGCATGGTCGATCAATTTGTGCGTCGCATTGCAGCGACATCAGCAACGTCTTGGTGACAACCAGTCGGCTGGCGCCATCGCCACATACGATGGCACGATGCTTTTCGGCGAGTTGGGTTTCATGCGCAGCCTCGAGCAGGAATGGCCGCATGTTCAGGGCGCAGTCTTGCCGATCCCGTTGCTGCTTTCGCTTGGCGCGGGGGAGTCGTTTTTCCAGGGTAAAACGCACGTGTTCCGGTTCGAGCGCGAAGCCGCGACCGTCTATGTGCGTGCGCGGCCGAAGCTGGCTGTCGACTCGCTCAGCATCCGTGAGTTGCAGGTGGCGCGCCATATTGCGGCGGGACTCACCTACAAGGAGATCGCGCGAGCACTCGGTGTCGCTCCTGGCACGGTGCGAAAGCAAATCGTGTCGGTGCATGAACGCATGGGTGTGCGAAACAACGCCGAACTCGCCGCGCGGCTTGGCGCGATGCTGCCGTGGTTGCAAGCTCTGGAGCCTCACGGAGCAACTGCGGCTGCCGGGATGCGCAGTCTCGGCGGCTCGATCTAGCAGGTCGGCCGGCATGGTCAGTCGACCGTTACTGACTTCGCGAGATTGCGCGGTTTGTCTACGTCCGTGCCTCGTATGCAGGCTGCGTGATAGGCGAGCAACTGAAGCGGTAACACGTGCAGCAGGGAAGAGAGTGGCCCGAAATAAGGCGGCAGTTCGATCACCGACATGCTCTCGCCGGGTTCAATGTGCGTCCCCACATCGGCGATCACGTATAGACGGCCGCCCCGCGCACGGACTTCTTCCATGTTCGACTTGAGCTTGTCAACTAGGCCGTCATTGGGCGCGCACACCACCACCGGCATAGCAGATGTGACGAGCGCCAGAGGTCCGTGTTTGAGCTCCCCGGCCGGGAAGGCTTCGGCGTGGATGTACGAGATTTCCTTGAGCTTCAGCGCGCCTTCGAGCGCAATCGCGAGATGCGGCCCACGGCCGAGAAACAGCACGTGTTCGCACATGGCCAATTCATTGGCCCAGGCGATCACCTGAGGCTCGAGCGCCAGCACTGCGCGCAAAGCCGCGGGTAGTTCGTCGAGTTGCAGCCGATATCGAGTCTCCTGCTCGGCCGTCACGACGCCGCGAATGCGTCCGAGCGTCGCAGCAAGCACAAAAAGCGCCGCCAACTGGGTAGTGAATGCCTTCGTCGAAGCCACTCCGATCTCTCTTCCAGCCTTCGTCAAGAATGACCATTTGGTCGCGCGCATCATCGCGCTAGCGGCGACGTTGCAAATGGCGAGCGTGTGCTCATGACCTAGCGCCTGCGCATGTTTGAGCGCGGCGAGTGTATCGGCTGTTTCGCCCGACTGGGAAATGACGACCACCAGCGTCCGCGAACTTTCCACCGGTTGCCGGTATCGATACTCGCTCGCGATCTCGACCTGGACCGGTAGCCGCGCGATCGACTCGAACCAGTGCTTTGCAACCTGGCCCGAATAATGACTCGTTCCGCAGCCAAGCAACAGCACGTTGTCGATAGCGTCGAACGCGTCGCGGCTGCGAGCCTTGAACAGCAACGTACTCAGCGGTTCGGCCTCGGCGATGGTCTGCGCTACCGCGTCGGGCTGCTCGAAAATCTCCTTCTGCATGTAGTGCCGATATTCGCCGAGCGATCCTTCAGCGCGTGGCTGTACGACACTGCGTTCAGGCCGTCTGACGTGGTTCCCGTCGCGATCGCAAATCCTCACACCGCTTGGCGTCAAATCAGCACTATCCCCATCTTCCAGAAATATGAAGCGATCGGTGCTGCCCTCGAGCGCCAGCACGTCCGATGCGAGAAACGACTCCTCCGCCCCGATGCCCACGACGAGCGGCGAGCCTTGCCGCGCGCCGACCATGCGTTGCGGCTCGTCGTTGCTGAACACGGCGATCGCATACGAACCGTGCAATAGCGCTGTTGCTGCGCGCACGGCAGCCAGCAAGTCGCCGTGATAGAAGGCGTGGATCAGGTGGGCGACGACTTCGGTATCGGTCTGACTGACGAACTCGTAGCCTCTACCGATGAGCATCGTGCGCAGCGGTTCATGATTTTCGATGATGCCGTTATGAACCACCGCGATTAGCTCTCTCGAAAATATGGGATGGGCATTCTGCATGGCGGGCAAACCGTGTGTGGCCCAGCGCGTATGAGCAATGCCGGTGAGACCCTCGAGTTGCATGTCGGCGGCCGTGCGTGCCAGCGCGTTCACGCGAGCCATGCTACGGGCTCGTCGCGGTGCGCCATCGCGATGCACGGCCACACCGCATGAATCGTAGCCACGGTATTCGAGCCGGCGTAAACCCTCGATCAAGGTTGGGACGATATCCCGTTGGGACACTGCACCGACGATTCCACACATGTCTGCCTCCATGATGCGTTCGGATCGCAACTGATGATCACTGTAGTAGGTGAACGTAGCGTCGGGAGCAATGGATCAAATGCCGTATTGCTACTTGTATCTGGGACGCGCCCAATAGCCTCGCCTTGACGAGAACATTAAAACGGCCATGCAGACCAGTTCAATATGGACGACGTATCTGATCGCTTTGGACGGGGTCGCGCTTGTAACAGCAGTGATCATATTCATCAGCACGATCGACGACCTGCTGCTCGACGGCTACTTCTGGTTTTTCGAGATCGGCCGACTGTTGCGCGGCGAGAAGCAGGCGAGCGTCGACGTTGCCATGTTGCGAGAGATCGAAGAGAGTCACTTGGCAATCATGGTGCCGGCATGGAAGGAATACGACGTGATCGCCAAGATGGTCGAGAACACGCTCGCCACACTCGAATATGAACGTTATGTGATCTTCGTAGGCACTTACCACAACGATGCCGAGACCACCGCCGAAGTGGAACGCATGGTGCGTCGCCATCCGCGCCGTGTCACCCGCGCGACCGTGCTCAACGAAGGACCCACCTGCAAGGCAGACTGCCTGAACTGGATCGTCGGGGCCATTCTTCGTTATGAAGAGACGCACCGGATCAAGTTTGCAGGCGTCGTGATGCACGACTGCGAAGACGTAATTCATCCGATCGAATTGAAATATTTTAACCATGCAGTGACTGAGCATGATCTGGTGCAGTTGCCTGTTCTGTCGTTGCCACGGAAGTGGTATGAGTTCGTCGCCGGCACCTATATGGACGACTTCAGCGAGACGCACCAGAAAGACATGCCGACGCGAGAGCGTCTGACTGGCGTCGTACCTGGGGCGGGCGTGGCGTCGTGCTACGGACGCAAGGCGATCGAAAAGGTGATGGCCGTACGCAACGGCCGCCCATTCAATACCGACTCGCTGACCGAGGACTACGACTTCAGTTTCCGTTTGCATGATCTTGAACTGACGGAGACCTTCGCGCGTTTCCCCATCTCGGACGAGTCGCGCGATCTGCCACCGGTGCGTGGCGGCCGGCGCCATGCCGCACATATGCTTCTGGCGACTCGCGAATACTTTCCGAGTACGTTCAGGACAGCGTACCGGCAGCGCGCACGCTGGATCCTTGGCATCGCGTTCCAGGGCTGGGAACAGCTCGGGTGGAGCGGCAACTTGCGCACCCGTTACATCTTCTTTCGCGATCGGAAGGGCATCGTGACGTCAGTGTTTTCAATCGTCGCGTACGGCGTGCTGGTTAATTTCGTGGCGCTCGGAATGCTCAACAGAGCGGGCTATGAAGTCCATGTCGACACCCATCTGCTGGTCGCCGGCGAATGGCTTTATCCGCTTCTGGCGGTCAACGCCGTGTTGCTGGTGCTGAAGGTCGGCCAGCGCTACTACTTCGTCGCCAAGCTGAACGGCCGCTTGCAGGGGTTGCTTTCAATCCCGCGCCTCTTCGTCAACAACTTTATCAATTTCTTCGCCGTCTGCCGCGCGTGGAAGATCTACGTCACGCATCTCGCGACGGGCAAACCGATCGCGTGGGACAAGACCAGTCATACCTTCCTTTCCAACGAGGCGATGGGCAAGGTGCGCCGGCAGCTCGGCGAGATCCTGCTGGCGTGGGGCGTGCTCGGCAAGGAACAACTTGAAGCAGCGCTGGACCTGCAGGCCACCTGCGGCAGACACCTAGGTGAATTGCTGATCGAGCGCGACCTGATCAGCAGCGACACGCTTGCCGACGCCCTCGCTGAGCAGGCCGACCTGCCGCGCGTGAGTCTCGCCAATGTCGCGGTCGGCCATTTCGCGGATTCGCTGGCGTTTGAGCTGCAGCACGCCTATCGCGTCGTGCCTTTTTCGACGGCGGAAGACGGCACCCTCAATGTAGCCGTCGGCAGTCCGCTGAACGAGGACGAGCAGGGCATCGTGCGGCGCGGTGCGGGCACCAGCGTCGCGTACTTCATCGCTTGCGATGCGGAACTCGAAGGGGAACTCAAGCGCCATGAGCGGTTTGTAGAGTTGGAACAGGCGCGCACGCTGACGGCATCTCGGCCGGACACATCGACGGAACGGGGCGGAGAGCCGGCATGAAACCAAGGTGCGCTGCAAAGATGTGCAGACGTCGGGCGGGCCTTGCCAGTGCCGCAGCACTCGCGGCGCTTTTGTCGTTTGTCTGTCTCAACGCGACGGCGCAGCCGGCCGAGAAGCTTACTCCCGGCGCTTACCGTCTCGCCGACGCCGCCTACAAGGCACTCAGCATGGGCAATTTGCCGCGTGCGGAAAGCTACGCGGTGCGGGCGTTGACAGCGCAGCCCGGCAGCCAGCAGCTCGGCCTCCTGTTACTTGACGTCTATGTACGGGAAGGCAAAACCGCGGACGCTGATGCGCTCGCCGAAAAGTTGCTTAAACAGTTTCCCGACAGCCCCCAAGTACTCGCGCAAAGCGGCTTTCTTGCACAGCGCCAGGAACGCAGCGAAATGGCGTGGCGCTATCTTTCTGCGGCGTTGGAGAAGGGGGAGGGACAGTGGACGGCTGAGCAGCAGCGAAGCTTGCGGCTCGCGTGGGCCGACGGCGCGCTCGCCGCGCACCGGCCGGATGAGGCGAGCGAGGCGCTGCAGCCGCTAGAGAACGAGTCCGACCCCGCCGTGCAATTGCGTATCTCGCAGACCCGGCTCATCGAAGGCGATCGCGACGGCTCCGTACAGGCTGCTGAACTCGCGCTGAGCCATGCATCGACCGAACAGGACCGAAACTATGCACAGGCGCTGATCGATCAGGCACACGCGCAAGTGCAACTGGAGCACGACGATGCAGCTCGGCAGACGCTGCAACAGGCTTATGACCTGCTGCGCGAACACAAGGACAGCGAGGCGCTCGACATGTTCCAGCGCGGCTTTGATTCGGGCGCCGGCAATGCGAGCAATTACGCCGATGCGGCGTATGCAGCTAAACGGGGCGGCGACAACCCGCGTTCGGTCGCGCTCTTCAAGCAAAGCATCGATGCGGACGACACAGAGCAGACCTTTGACGCCCAGCGCCGGTTCGGCTACAGGCGCGAGGTCGAGCAACTCGAACGCACCTGGGGCTTCGAAGTCAGCGCTCCGTACCAAAGCTCCGCGTTCGGGCCGGAAGGCACGGTCAACGTGCTGCAACCAGGCGTGGAAGCTTACTGGCAACCGCCCAAGATCGGTTATCAAAACGGCCGCATCCTTCAGTTCTTCGTGCGCGCCTACGGCACGGCGTACGACGGCTCGGGGAGCGTGACCGGAGCGCCCACGTTGCAGGGATCAGTAGGTGCGCGCTATAAGCCGATCGCCGATCAGAACATTGTGCTCACCGCCGAACGGCTCGTGAAAATCGGCAACCTTTCGATGAACGACTGGCTGTTGCGGCTCGGCTATTCATCGGAAGGCGGCACGGACCTGCGTGTCACTGAACCGAGTTGGCGCAGTTGGCAGGCCTATGTCGAGGGCGCTTATTTCCTGCATGCCGGGCGCTACATCATCTATTCAGAACTGCGCTACGGACACACTTGGGTACTGCAAAAGATCAGCGACCGGCTTACGGTCTATCCCCACATCGCGGTCGCGGGCGACCACGACAACAAGTCGACCAATCAGACTGCCATCGGCATGGGGCCGGGCATCCAGTTTCGCTACTGGTTCCGAGAATCGCGCTATCGCGCGCCTGCCAGTTGGCTTGATGTGACGGTGCAATACCGTTTTCCGCTGACCTCAGCGGAACGCGCGCGCGGCCTGGTGGTGCGCGCGACCTTGTGGTTTTGACAGCCACCTCTCGAGGAGGACGACGATGAAAAACGTACTAGCCGTATTCGGAACGCGACCTGAGGCGATCAAGATGGCGCCACTCGTTCGTGCGCTGCGGGCAAGTCAGGACTTCGATGTAAGCGTGTGTGTAACCGGGCAGCACCGGGAGATGCTCGACCAGGTTCTCGATCTCTTCGATATCGTGCCCGAATACGATCTCGACCTGATGCGTAATAAACAGACGTTGACCGACATCACGTCCGGAATCCTGAACGGTATCGGCCGAATCTACGATACGGTGCAATCCGATGTCGTGCTCGTGCACGGCGATACGACCACGACGCTTGCGGCAAGTCTTGCAGCGTTCTACCGGCACATCGCCGTCGGGCACGTGGAGGCGGGATTGCGTACCGGGGACATCTGGTCGCCCTGGCCCGAAGAGCTGAACCGGCGTTTCACCGACGCCGTCTCCGCCTGGCACTTCGCGCCGACTGAGCAGGCGCGCCAGAACCTCCTCAATGAGGGCGCTTCGGCGGATCGCATCGTGCTCACCGGCAACACGGTGATCGACGCGCTTCTCGGCGTAAAGCAACGGCTCGATGCGGACCCGCACCTCGCTCACGGTATTGCCATGCGCTTTCCGCTCATCGACTGGTCTCGCCGGATCATTCTGGTCACCGGGCACCGGCGGGAAAGTTTCGGCGAACCGTTCCAACGGTTCTGCATGGCCCTGCGCACGCTCGCTGCACGCTATGAGGACGTGCAAATCATCTATCCTGTTCATCTGAATCCCGCTGTGCGCGAGCCTGCCGAACGGATTCTGTCAGATTTGTCGAACATTTTTCTGACAAGTCCTCAGGAATACTTGCCGTTCGTCTTTTTGATGTCCCGCGCGCATCTCGTGATCACGGATTCAGGCGGGGTTCAGGAGGAGGCGCCCGCGCTTGGCAAGCCGGTTTTGGTCACGCGCGAAACCACAGAGCGGCCCGAGGCCGTCGAGGCGGGTACGGCGCGACTGGTCGGCACCGATATCGACAGAATCGTCAGCGCGGCGTCTGAACTGCTCGACGACGAATATGCCTATGAACGGATGGCGTTTGCAACTAACCCCTACGGCGACGGTCACGCGTGCGAAAGGATCATCGCTGCGCTCGCGCAGGAAATCGATCTGCCCGCCACCAGGCTGTCGTGTGTCGTGCCAATCGCGGGCCACTTCGCTGCCCCGTTCATTACGCCGATTGTTGCTCCGTTAGTTCCGGTCGTTATGGCCGAAGCGTCTGAGTCATCGAGCGCGGGGTCCGCGGACATCATCGTGCCCGAGTTTGTGGGCGCAGAAGCAACCATTCCGTCCCCGACGCCTTCTGTCGTCACGCTCGATGACACAGGAGACGCCAACCTTCGTTCAGCCTGACCTTTCAATCGACGTCCGCTCACGTGGCAATGCCTGATGGTGACAGCCGATGGCAAGCAGCCCCAAACGGCGGACAAGGAGAACAGCATCATGAAATCACTACTCATCCTGGCCGGCGCGGCGCTGACCGTGAGCCTGACCTGTGGCATTGCCGAGGCGGCCGATCTGCAACTGCCAAGCAGTGTTACAGCAGCCGCCAGTCTGCAGCCAGGCGGCCTCGCGGTCACCCCGAACGTGTCTATATTCGGCCGCCGGATTCCGTTGCCGCCCAAGGGCGGCAAGGTCACGCCGCCCGACCGCCCGCCGGTCGTCACGAACATTTCACCCGGGCTGTCGGATCAAGCCAAGGACGACGGTGAGCGCGGCCACGGCAATCCCAGCAACTTGAACCTGCGCGTATTTCAACGCGCCGATGGCACGTTTCTCCGCAACTGACGCCGGCTGACCGGGAGTACCGACATGAAACACCTTTTGTTTGCCTTCACCCTGATCGCGGCGGTTCTGCTGGGAAGCATGCCCAAAACGGTTCACGCTCAGGCCACCACCGCGAAGGTTCTCGTCCTCTACGACGCGCCCGCGAACGACCCGTATTCGAAACTTGGTTTCGCCTATGCGATCATGCTGCGCAACTTGCTGGGCCACTTCAATGCCACGATCGACATGAAGCCGGTGAACACTTACACCGCCGGGACGATGACCCCCTATACGGCCACGTTCTATATAGGCAGCTACTACGACAATCCGATCCCGGATGCATTTCTCGCCGATGTCACAGCGAGCACCAAGACGGTCGTCTGGTTCAAGTACAACGTTTGGTCGCTCGCATGGAACACGATTTACAACTTCACCCCGAGGACCGGCATTTCGTTCAGCGGTCTGCGCGGCTTGAGCACGACGCCGAGTTCCAGCAATCCATCACCGGATTTCTTCAATACCGTCTCGTACAAGAGCATGGACATGGTCAAGTACTACGCGTTCGATGCACCGACGGGCACGGTGAGCGCTGATCCGGACATTGGCGTGACAGCAATATCGGATCCGACCAAGGCCACGACATTGGTGACGATCAAGGACAGCCAAACCAGCGAAGTGGCCCCTTATGTCATTCGCGCCGCCAATTTCTGGTACTTCGCCGACATCCCGTTCTCTTTTATCGGACCGCGCGACCGATACCTGGTGATCTGCGACATGCTGCATGACATTCTGCAGACCAATGCGCCGGTACAACATCGGGCGTTGGTGCGGCTTGAGGATGTCAACGCGACCTCGACCGTGTCGTCGATGAAGACTCTGACGGACTATCTGTTCTCGAAGAGAACGCCGTTTTCCATCGCGACCATTCCGGTCTACACCGACCCACTCGGTGCGTATAACGGCGGTGTCTCGCAGACCATCCGTCTGGCACAGGCGACCGGTCTCAAGCAGGCGCTCAACTACGCGCTCATCCGCGGTGGAAAGATCGTCATGCATGGCTACACGCACCAGTACGCATCCACACCGGACAGCGAAAATGCCGTGTCCGCTAACGACTATGAGTTCTGGTACGCGCCGGGCAACAGGCCGGTCAATGAGGACTCCACGCAGTGGGCGTCAGGCAGGTTGTCCGCGGGATTGCTGGAGTTGGGTTCGAATGGCTACACGCCGTTTGCGTGGGAAGCGCCGCACTATCAGTCGTCGCCGCTCTCGATCAAAGCCGTGCCGCCGCTCTTCAAGAAGACGTATCAACGTGTGGTCTATTACACGTCTGATACTCCCAACCTGAACACGACCGCGGCAAACAAGGACTTTTCGGTGGGTCAATTCTTCCCGTACATCATCAAAACTGACTACTACGGGCAGATGGTGATACCGGAGAATCTGGGCAATGTCGAATACAACATCTGTTCCGTCGATCCGTACTCGTGTCTCACCTACACGGCGCAAGATATTCTGACCAACGCGCATTATGCGCTGACCGTGCGAGACGGATTTGCCTCATTCTTTTTCCATCCGTTCTGGCTCGAAAGCGATCTTGGTCAGCCTGGTTACGCTGATTTTCAAACCATCATGACGGGCATTACCGGCTTGGGCTTCACGTTTGTCGATGCGAGTACTGTGCAATAGAAGCCGCAGGCGGCAGTCGCGGCGGACGCGTCTCGCATATTTGTGAACGTCGGGAGAGTCAATCATGACGAGTCGCCTTTTTATTCAGATCGTCGTGCCGGTCCTGCTGACCGCGTGCGGCGGCGGGTCTCCGGATCCGGGGGTGTCGCCGGGTGCTGCCGCTTCGGGTGAGGTCTCGGCTGGGTTGAGCCACACGCAAAACGAAACCGTCATCGATGCCGTGCCGTCGGACGCGATCGCGGTGCCCTCCAGCGATGCATCGTCGGCCGATCGTCTTACCGATGCCGACGGTAACGTCTACGTGCGGGGTACGGACCACGTATGGCGAAAGTGGCAGGGGGGAACCTGGGTCGTCGTTCGTGGGCCGAACGAGTTCGGCATGGGAGTCCCTTGAAGCGAGCCGCAAGCAATTAGCCCTTCGACGCCTTCTTTGCGGCGGCGTCCGGCGCGAGTCCCTTGATGAGAGTCTCGGAGACATAGTGCGGCCCATCGAAGAGGTAGACTGAGTAGCCACGATACGCCTGTAACTGCGGCCTCATTTCTTCCGGCGTGGCCGAGCGGAACGTGCTTCGACCTGTCGGCCGGAACGCCTCGGCGATCACGCGCACCCGATCCTTGCCGAAGCGCTCGACGAGTGCATCAAGGTAAGTCCGCGCCACTTCCGGTTCGCGCGCGTAGACGCCGACCCCGTCCTGGAAGAAGATTCCAACGTCTGCCGGAAGCCAGGTCGCGAGCCAGTCCGTGAGCGGTTTTCCGCCGATATTGCTCTGGTCGTAGACCGTAATCCATAGCGGGCGGGGCAGGTCTTGCAGACTTGCCGCGAGTTTGGGCGCATCGGTCCAACTCGGATCGACCTCGACCGGGAAATAATAGCCGACCACGTGCAACGGCACTGGAACACGCGAAATCATCAGCGACTGCTCGACCAGTTTCGCCACATTGGCGCGTGCCCGCTTTTCGTCCTGGTAACCCGCGAGCCCGAGGATTACGTTCTTCGCCCATGGCTCGCGGCCGATGCGCGCGAGGTCGGGAAGGTGCGGAACGGGCATCAAACCCGCGTTGGGGATGAAGGCGGTATCGTCGACAGCGATCCACTGAATCAGCAGATCCTGTGCGCCTAGCACGTCCCAATTGCCTGATGGGTTGGCGGTCGCATCATCGGGTTGCCACGCGATGCCATCCACGTGTAGGTCATGTGCCATCAGGTTGCAGCCGGTCATTAGCAACGCGGCGGCCAAGCTGGTGGCCACCGCCAGTGTCACCATGCGCGTAAGCGGCTTGCGTGCTGCCGGCGGCTGTACTGCGCTGTCCGCCGCTGACTTTGCGGGGCAGTTCGCGTGAAGGGGAGGGCTCCTGCATATTCGACACGGATTCATTATTGGCGCGCCATGACAGTCCATCTATCGTAGGCGGTCGTTGGCTTCGGTTCAAGGCCCGTCGCAGGTGATTGCCCTGCTCGCTGATCGAGGTGTCTGGAGAGGATATTCGCGCGAACCACCCTGCTAGTTATGTGCTCGCGGATTCGACGCATAAGACGGGACTGCATTGTCCGAATGGCCTATGGCGTGAGTTTGTGCAACGCATTAGCAAACTCATCCGCTACAGTGTCGAATCGCATTCGATCCGATTCGGTTCAATTCGAATAAAACTCACGGAGACGGCGATGTCGCCTAAAGATTTGTTGTCCGCGCTGATTGTGATTCTCGCTTGGGGCGTGAACTTTGTCGTGATCAAGGTGGGTCTGCACGGTGTGCCGCCCATGCTTCTTGGCGCGTTGCGCTTCACGCTGGTCGCCTTCCCGGCGGTGTTTTTCGTCAAGCGCCCGGTCGTTCCTTTTCGCGGGCTGTTCGCCTACGGCGCGACCATCTCGCTGGGGCAATTCGTACTGCTTTTCTACGCGATGTCCGTCGGTATGCCTGCTGGCCTTGCGTCGCTGGTCTTGCAGGCACAGGCATTTTTTACGTTGATCTTCGCGGCCCTGATTCTCGGTGAGCGCTTTCGTGGTCCGAACGTCGCGGGGTTGCTGATTGCGGCTTGCGGGCTGGCTGTGGTCGGCGCGCAAGCTGGACACGCGATGACCGTTGCCGGTTTCCTGCTCACGCTCGCTGC
>Ga0255336_101622_pt1 | contig 14939 bp, 14 predicted proteins | sample MeOH1_35cm_T3_17_FD_189102 | JGI IMG/M metagenome (GOLD analysis project Ga0255336, IMG submission 189102) | Sandy soil microbial communities from University of British Columbia, Vancouver, Canada - MeOH1_35cm_T3_179 | ecosystem: Engineered > Artificial ecosystem > Sand microcosm > Unclassified ...
AATTTTTTGCGGCCTGCGGGAAGCTCGTCGCTTACGTCCTGGCTTGATGAGCGGGTCAAGGGCGACGCAACGCCTGGCGCGACTGCCCCGGGTTTATGAGCAGTTACAACGCGATGAGCGCAGCCATTGATTGTATTGTGATTTAACTCAACGCGCGCCGCGTTGTTGTCGCTGGTGATCGTCATGCAATCAACCAATTCCCCGGTACGTGCCGCCACGTCCGCTGGTGGGCGGTTCTGATTCGTTTTGCTAGGAAACTCCATAAAGCGCTTCAAGATCACGCCGCCTCCTTTTTGACTCTCGTTTCCACTAGTATGGCCTCCAAGTTAGGAGGCCTCTCATTTTCTAATAATTTTTTTGATTCAATAAAATTCAATTACTTACGCTTCCATATTCTTGCGCGGGAAAGGGACATTACTATGTCTTCGGCGGCGATTGGTTTATGTCCCGACGAGTTCAAAAAGGGGTCTGCCGCTGCAAAGGAATCAGGAGGAGTCGGAACGTAACGGAGAGGAATGCTTATTTCGCAAGACCGTAGAATTGCTCGGCTACCGGGACGGTCACATACCCAGTCGGCGTTTCATCGATCCAGGCCGGTGCACGTTGTACGTTCACGGCGCTGGACGATCCGCTACATCAATTCGGCAGAGACCGGTCGAAGCAGTTGCCCTCGCTTGCTGATCCTTGGTCGAACGCTTCTGCGAAAGGGATCGGCTTGTGTTCATCAGCCGAAAACTGCGCCGGCGTCAGCGCTCGCCGGTTGACCTTCAACTCGAAGACATCGAATCGGTTGTAGTAGCCGGCGACGTCCTGAAACTGCTTGGGGACCACGCATTTTGCAAGGTCGATATCGGCGTACACAATGCCTTCCTCGTCACGGATCGTATCGCTGATCGGCGCGCCGTCCGGCCCCAGGATCATCGAAACGCTCTTCGGCGACTGCTCAAGCAGATCGCGTACACCCTTGTTGCCACGCGAGACCATATCGATCGCTTCGGGCGGTAGGAAGCCCGACGCTACGACGTTGAAAAGCTTGCCTTCGAACGAATGCGCGCCTGCGCGCAGGCGGATGGCCGCTTCGAGGTCGTAACCGCCTTCGCCGAGCGGATGCGTTGGCCAGCGCGGCGAAAACGACGAGATGTGGACGTTCTCTCCCTGTGCGATCAGGGAGAAGCGTGCAAGCGCGTTCGTATTCTCGCCGCATACCAGTGCACCGATTTGCCCGATCCGTGTATCCGACACACGCAGTCCGCTGCCGTCGCCAGGCGCCCAGGTGAGTTTCTCGTAGTGTGTCGGAACCAGCTTGCGATGAACGTTCAGGATCGCGCCGTCGTCGCCGATCAACGCGTTGGTGTCCCACACGCAGCCCATGCTGATCGGTGTGCTCTCGTTGATACCCATCGACACGAATACGCCGTGACGTCGCGCCATTTCTCTTATCCGATGCATTTCCGGGCCATCGATTCGCACCGCGCTCGACACCAGCTTGAAGAAGAACTCATGCGTTTCGACCGGTGCCCATACGCCGGACCAAACGGGGAACGACGAGAGATACGCTTCGGGAAACGCGATCAGCTCAGCGCCTTTTTCGGCCGCTTCGCGGATCCATGCACAGGCCTTGTCGACGCACGCATCGGCATCGAAGTAGACGGGTGCCGCATGGCAGGCCGCGGCTTTAAATTTGGGGTATTGCTTCATTTTCACTCCGTGCTTGAGGACTTGACTAAACGTTTCGTTGAATTGTCGAGTTGGGTGGTTTCATGACTCGAGGACACGCTGCATCCGCTCGAAACCATGTTGTTCGGCGACCTGTGGCCGCATGACCGACACGGCCCAGGAGACAAAAAACGCGAACGGGACCGAAACGATCGACGGGTTGCGCAGCGAGACGAACCACCATTGCTTTTCGACATCAGCCAGCCCCTTGTGCAGCACTTCGATCTGGATGGTGGGAGACAGAAAAATCATCAGGACTGCGACGGTTGCTCCGCTCAGCATGCCGACCACCGCGCCGCTAGTCGTCAGCCTCTTCCAAAATAACGCGAGCATCAAAACTGGGAAGTTTGCCGAGGCCGCAATCGAATAGCTTAGGCCGACCATGAAGGCGACGTTCTGGCCTTCGAAACGCAATGCCAGCAGGACAGCCGCAATGGCTACCGCCACCGCTGCCGTGCGAGCCACGCGCGGTTGCTGCGTATGCGGATCACGGCCGGTATCCATCCAGGTTTCGCTTCGGCTCTTGACGACCCCGGCCCAGATGTCGTGTGCGAAAGTTGTTGCCGCGGCCAAGGTAAGCCCTGCCACGACCGCCAGCATGGTCGCGAACGAGACCGCGCAAATGAAGCCAAAAAACGCATCGCCGCCGAGCAGGCGTGCCAGCAACGGCACGGCCATGTTGCCGGCTCCGCCCGCCTTCAGTATGTCGTCGTGTCCGATGAGCGCAAGCGCGCCGAAGCCGAGCAGCAGGACGAACACATGGAAAATGCCAACCAGACCCGTCGCATAGAACGCGGAGCGCCGGGCATCGCGGCCATGGGCGACAGTCAGGAAGCGCGTCAGGATTTGCGGCATGCCCAACGCGCCGAACACGAGTGCTATCGCCAGCGAGATCGTGTCCCAGCGCGCGAGCGTCGGCAACACGGTCGGGCCAGTGATGGCTGGACCCGCCCGGGCAACCGCTTGTGCGAAGAGCGCGGCAGGACTGAAGCCAAAGTGCGCCAGCAGAAGAAAGACCAGCACGGCACTGCCGCTGAACAACAAAGCCGCCTTGATGATCTGTACCCAGGTCGTCGCCAACATGCCACCGAAAAAGACATAGCAAAGCATGATCATGCCCACAAAGGACACCGCTGGCAGGTAGGACAGCCCAAACATCAGCCTGATAAGCCCACCTGCTGCTACGAGTTGCGTGATCAGATAAAGAAGCACGATCGGCAGGCTGGCAAGCGCGACGGCGATCCGGATCGGCTTGCGATCGAGTCGCCAGGCGATGACGTCGGCGAGCGTGAACTTGCCCAGGCGCTTCATCGGTTCCGAGACGAGGAACAGAATCAGAGGCCATCCCGCGAACACGCCAATGCTGTACACGATGCCGTCGAAGCCCTTCAGCGAAATGGCTCCGGTCATGCCGAGCAAAGCTGCGGCGCTGAGGTATTCGCCCGACATCGCGAGACCATTTTGCAATGGGCCGACGCGGCCACCAGCATTGAAGAATTCGCTGGTCGAGCGGCTTTTGCGTGATGCGAACCACGTAATGCCGGCTGTCACGAGAAGGAACGCCAGGAAGAAGGCGAGTGAAAGCGGACTGAGCAGTTGTCCGTTCATGATTGCGTTTCCGTATCGACGGCGACGCTCTCGAGGTCATAGCCGTCCGCACGCCGGATATACGCGAAGCCAAGCATGATCGCGAGCAGAATCAGCCCTGGTTCAAGCATGATGCCGAGTGACATGTGCCCCGCGACTTTCATCGACATCAGTTCGGGATAGAAGCAAAAAACAGCAAAAAATGCAGTGACCGCAAGCAAGGTCATCGCCGTGAAGATCGCTGATAAACGTCGTCGGCGACCCGCGGTTGCCGCTGACGGCGTGAAGACATGGCCAAGTGCGGCATGATTTTCCATAGGACTCTCCAGAAGGATTCGTGTTGCCTGAGCCGATGCAAGCCATCGGCCGGCTGTGAAATCGATTATCTGGAAGTCAATTTCTCGCCATTAATTCAAGCACTTGAAAGTTTTTAGACAGGTCGCTTAAAAAATTTCAAGCGCATCAATTCAGGGCGAAGCGTGCCACCGCAGCCTCGTCCCATTCGATTCCGCTGCCCGGCACATCGATCGCGCTGACGAAGCCGTCTTTGGCGACGCACGGGTTGCGCAATACCGCATCGGCGATACCGAAGTACTCGAGGTAATGCGCCGCCGGTGTCGCGGCGAGTAGATGCGCGCTCATTTCCTGATAGAAGTGGTTCGATACGGGCATCGCGTGCGCGTCGCATACGGCAACTGCTGCCAACCAGCCGGTCACGCCGCCAATCTTCATGAGATCGGGCATGGCCAAATCGCTTGCACGATGCCTTAGAAGGGCGAGCATGCCGCGTGGCCCCCACGTGTTCTCGCCGAGCTGCAATGGGGTTTGCAGCGCCGCCGCAATAGCCGCGTGGCCCACGAGGTCGTCGCACGTGGTCGGCTCTTCGATCCATTCGAGCTTCTCCTGATCCAGCGCCAGGCCGCGGCGAATGGCCTCCGGTACGCTCAGCGCTTGGTTGTAGTCCACCATGAGGGCCGCGCGCTCCCCGATCACGCGGCGCACACCTCGGACCACGGCAAGATCTTCGGCCAGCGTCTCGTAGCCGATCTTGATCTTGATTGCGCCGAAGCCTTTCGCGCAGGCAGCGTCGGCAGCAAGCAGCGCCCCCTCAAGGCCATCCATGCCGAAGCTCGCATAAGCCCTGAGCGGTCGCGGACTGCCGCCGAGCAAACGCACCAGCGGCAGCTTCAGCCACCGCGCGTGAGCGTCCCACAGCGCCATGTCGATTCCCGCTAGCGCCATATCAAGCAATCCGGTTGTGCCCAGCAGGACGAAGCGCTTGCGTAAGATTTCCGTCAGTGACGCGGGCGCAAGTGGCTCACCAGCGAGCATGCGCGCCACATCGTCGAGCAAGCGCGCGATGGCTGGTAGCACGATCGGCGTATACGTGAAAATGTAAGCACTCCCCGTCACGCCCGCCGAGGTCTCGACATCGATCAGGACGAGCGGCGCACTCGCCATGACGCCGCTGGCGGTACGTAAGGGTGTCTTCAGTGGCGCCACGACCGGCCGCACGCGAATACCAACGATCGCCGGCAGGTTCGTCGATTTAGTTATGGAAGAAGATAGGGAAGTCATCGTCGATGTGCGGGGTTCGCTGGAAGCAGTGGTAAAAACGGGCATTTCGATTTTCACTTTTATTCGCGACCGCAAGTGTTTCGAGTGACTTGATTTTTTTTCAACTGCCGCGTGAAATGCGCCTTTTTGGCGCGCCATTTTTTAGGGTTATTGTTGTCTGCCGTGCTACAGACGGCACGCTCTCTCGTCACCTCAAAGATGAAACAGACCTATCGCTTGCCACCCGTGCAGAACCTCATTGCATTCGAGGCGGTGGCACGCCTGCGCAGTGGCGCACTAGCGGCCGCGGAGCTGTCGGTCACGCCGAGCGCCATCAGTCATCGGATCAAGCAACTGGAGGAATCGCTCGGCGAAACGCTGCTAAACAGGAATTTGAGCGAGCTGACACTCACGTCGCGGGGCTCCGAATATCTCGACGTGGTGCGTGAATGCCTCGAATCACTCAATCGTTATCCGGCACGGGGGAATGTCGTCGGGCAGCGGCCGCAGCTTCGCATCGCTGCGCCGCCGACCTTTGCGCGCCAGATCCTCGTGCCGCGCCTGCCGGCATTCCAAGCGCTGTATCCCGACCTTGAAATCGTGATGCAGTTATCCGTACCGCTTGTTGGGCTCAAGGCCGATGAAGCGGATGTCGAGGTGCGTTTCGGTAGCGGGTACTACAACGGACTGAATGTCGACCCCATCCTTGACGAGCCGATATTCCCGGTGTGCAGCCCCGCTTATCTCAAGGAGAAAGGACCATTCCGCCTCCCGTCAGATCTTTCCAGTGCTGATTTACTCCGGTGTCCTCTCGAACCGTGGCGCCCTTGGCTAGCGATTGCGGGACTTGATTGGCCCGAGCCATCGAGAGGCATTCAGTTCATCGATCTAGGATTGATGGTGGAAGCAGCGATTAACGGCCAAGGTGTGGCGCTTGCGCGGCAAATGATGTCCGAGGCGTGGTTGCGAACAGGAGCGCTTGTGCCTTTGTTCAATCTGCCGGCTAAAGGTCAATACAATTACTACTGCACGTGGGCGGCCAGTTCCGTCCAATCGTCGGCGATCGAGTCATTTGTCACGTGGATTAAAGGCGCTCTCGCCGCGTCACCTGGGCAGGCAGTCGTCTTATAAGATTTGGTTCACGAACAGGTGGTTTTATACAGGCGTTCCGGCCGGCTATTGGGTGTCGCACTAAGCGGGTCCGCTATGGCGGAAGCCCCACGCGAACGATGTATTGATGATGACGACCTCGAAAGCCGCGGCGAGCAATGTGCTCAAGCGACTGCATTACCCTCTGGATGTGATGTATTCCGTGATCTCTTTCTGGGCTTGCTCGCGGGTCGTGAATTTCCGATACCTTACCGCGACTCCTTCGCAAATTACGTCGCGAATTTTTCAACAAATCGCGCTCCATCTTCACTTCGGCCAAGTCCGGTTTGACCCGGCCCAGCTCGACCTCCACCTCCGTCGGCGGCTCCTGATACTGCCCAACGCGCTTCAGCTTGCCGGCCCTTGCAGCACGTATCCGGTTCGCCAACGTCTTCATCGAGATCGACAGTCGGCGCTCGGCTTCGGACACGCAGATGCCCTCGGTCATTGCCAGTGCCTCCATTCCTTGTTTTTACGGAATGCTGGCGTCCACATTTTCAGCTGACCTTCAATTGAAGAAGAATGAACCTGATGGACAACCTCGCAACAGGGTATCTCAACCAGCCGTTGGGGCGCGCGATCAGGCCCTGGCCAGATAGAAAATTTTTTGTTGTTTGAAGATATTCAAAACAGGTTTTTTTGTTGTCCGGTCTTTTCCATAATGAACCTGAACGTTGTCCCGCAAAGCATGCGCGCGGCACCGCTCCCCGCACCTGCCATGCCCCTTTTTCACTCATTCTTACGCCGGGTTTCTCCATGTCCATGACCAAACCAGAAGATTCGCTCGCCGCACCGGCCACCGGGATCCGCAAAGGTCTCACCAATTATGGTGACAGCGGCTTCTCCCTGTTCTTGCGCAAAGCTTTCATCAAAGGCGCGGGCTACACCGACGACGCGCTGGATCGCCCGGTAATCGGCATCTCCAACACCAGTAGCGCCTACAACCCGTGCCACGGCAACGCGCCGCAATTGATCGAGGCGGTCAAGCGCGGCGTGATGCTGGCTGGCGGCTTGCCGATGGATTTCCCGACCATCTCCATCCATGAGAGTTTTTCGCAGCCGACCAGCATGTACTTGCGCAACCTGATGTCGATGGATACCGAGGAGATGATCCGCGCCCAGCCGATGGATGCAGTCGTGCTGATCGGCGGTTGCGACAAGACCGTGCCGGCGCAGTTGATGGGCGCTGCATCGGCGAATATTCCCGCCATCCAACTGATCACAGGCTCCATGCTGACCGGTTCGCACCGTGGCGAGCGCGTCGGTGCGTGCACCGATTGCCGCCGCTATTGGGGTAAATTCCGCGCCGACGAGACCGACAGCACGGAAATTGCCGCCGTGAACAGCCAACTCGTGGCCAGCATCGGCACTTGCTCGGTGATGGGCACCGCCAGCACCATGGCTTGCGTGGCCGAAGCACTGGGGATGACCGTACCGGGCGGCGCATCGCCGCCGGCCGTGACGGCCGATCGTATCCGTATTGCCGAGGAGACTGGCGCCCAGGCGGTGCAGATGGCGCGCAGCGGCCTGACCATCGACAAGATCCTGACCGCCGATGCATTCGAGAACGCCATCCGCGTGTTACTTGCGATCGGCGGCTCGACCAACGGCATCGTGCACCTGACCGCCATTGCGGGACGCATGGGACTGGATGTCGATCTGAAGGCACTGGACCGCATGGGTCGCGAAACGCCGGTGTTGCTGGACCTAAAACCCTCTGGCCAGCATTACATGGAAGACTTCCACCACGCCGGCGGCATGGCGACGTTGCTGCGCGAACTCAAGCCGCTGCTCAAGCTCGACGCGATGACCGTCACTGGGCGCACATTGGGTGAGGAGATCGAATTGGCCGGTCCTGGCTTCAAACAGGACGTGGTGCGCACAATCGCCGACCCGATCTATCCGCAAGGCGGCATTGCCGTCTTGCAGGGCAACCTCGCACCTGGCGGCGCGATCATCAAGCAATCCGCCGCCGATGCCGAACTCATGCAGCACGAGGGACGCGCTGTGGTGTTCGAGAACGGTAAGGACATGGCCGAGCGCATCGACTCGGACGACCTCGACGTCACGGCCGACGATATTCTGGTACTGAAAAACATCGGTCCGAAAGGCGCGCCCGGGATGCCAGAGGCCGGTTATATTCCGATCCCGAAAAAACTGGCACGCGCCGGCGTCAAAGACATCGTGCGCATTTCCGATGGGCGCATGAGTGGCACCGCTTTCGGCACCATCGTGTTGCACGTGACGCCTGAAGCGGCCGTCGGCGGCCCGCTGGCCTATGTTCAAAACGGCGATCGTATCCGGCTAAGCGTGGCCGCCCGCGAAATCACCCTGCTTGTGTCGGACACCGAACTGGCACGCCGTGCAGCTGCCGCGCCCGTAGACGTGCCGACAGCTGAACGCGGGTATCGGAAACTGTTCCTCGACACGGTACTGCAGGCCGACAAGGGCGTCGATTTCGATTTCTTGCGCGCCGCCAGGATTCATGACACGACGCCGAAGGGCTAGCTGCCCCGTGCCGTACTGCGGGCCACGGGCCGTGCGGTACGGAAAATCGCCTGCGCCTCCTGGAAAAAATCCCGAGCCAGGGGCGCGTGCGGCCCGTTGCTGGCCCAGATCAAGCCGCTGCGTCGCACTGGCGCGCGGCCCGGCAACGGCAGCCGCGCCAGCGACAGGCCACTCGACCAGAGCGACACCCAGTCCGGCAGCAGCGATACGCCAATGCCCTGGTCGACCAGCGCGGCGATCGCCAGCAGGCCATCGATCTCGAGCCGCTGGTGGGGATGGATCTGATGATCGCGCAGGTAGCGATCGGCCAACTGACCGCCCAACACTGAGCGCTCGTAGCGAATGAAAGGCTCGTTGCGCAGCACCTCATGAGCGTCGCGGCCGGCCATCGCAGCCGGAGCCACGACCACCAGCGGTTCATCCAGGAAGGGGCGCCATTCGCAGGTCTTGCGAATGGCGAACTGCGGCTCGACCACCACCGCCGCGTCAAGCTCGCCACTGCCTACCTTGCGGCATAGCTCGATAGATGCGCCCGGGGTGATGAACAAAGCCAACTCCGGGTAGCGTGCATAGAGGTTTTTGAGCACCGGCGGTAGGACGTTGGTGAGGGCGGAAACGAAGGCACCGAGCCGCAACTCGCCGACCCTCGCGCCGTCGCTCGCAATAACACGCAAGTTGCGCTCGTCGCGCAACAGCGCGCGCGCCGGTTCGAGAATCTTGAGGCCAGCTTCTGTCGCCTTGACCACCCGACCAGCACGCTTGAGAAGCTGCATATCGAGGTCCGTTTCCAGCGCATGGACGCGAGCCGCCAGCGCGGCCGCTGTCACGTCAAGGCGGCGCGCCGCTTCCGCCAGCGAGCCGCAATCGACGGCGGCCACAAAGCTTTCCAGATATTCAGTGTTCATCGTTTTAGCTTAACTGATGAAGCTCACTCAAACCAAAAATATTTTATGGTCTAAACGCACCAGAAGGTGCTTCTTCCAATGCTCTGAAAAAGTGACACTGCGAGCGCAGATGCCGCCTCGATCCCAATCGACAAATCGGAGACACCTTTTGAATACCCACCCCCACAACGCGGCGGCCGGCGCCCGCATTGCCGAGTCCGCCGACGCGGTCTATACGCGCATCGCCTGGCGCTTCCTGCCGCTGCTGTTCGCCTGCTACGTGGTGGCCTATCTGGACCGCGTCAATGTCGGCTTTGCCAAGCTGCAAATGCTGAACGATCTACAGTTCAGCGAGGCGGTATATGGTCTTGGCGCGGGCATGTTTTTCATCGGCTATTTTTTCTTTGAAGTGCCCAGCAACCTGTTGCTGCACAAGCTCGGTGCGCGGCGCTGGATCGCCCGCATCATGATCACGTGGGCGGTCCTTTCGATGTGCACCGCCTGGGTTAATACGCCGATGCATTTCTACATCCTGCGCTTCTTCCTTGGCATTGCCGAAGCCGGCTTCTATCCTGGCATGCTGCTCTATCTGACCTATTGGTTCCCGTCGCATAGACGCGGCCGGATGGTGGCGTTGCTGACTGCAGGTAATCCCGTGTCGGGCATCGTGGGAGGCCCACTGTCGGGCTACATCATGACAGCGACGGCCGGCATCGCCGGCATGCATGGCTGGCAGTGGTTGTTCATCCTGGAGGCCTTGCCGGGCATTCTGCTCGGCGTGATGGTCTACCGCCGGCTCGACGACAAGGTGGCGCACGCCACATGGCTCAGCGTCGAGGATCGCGCACGGGTCCAGTTCGACCTCGACGTGGAAAGCAAAACCAGGACGCATGGTTCGGTAAGCCAGGTGTTCCGCTCCGGCCGCGTCTGGCTCCTCTCGCTCATTCTGTTCGGCATCGTCATGGGCTCGTACGCACTGAGCTTCTGGCAACCGACCATCATCAAGGGCACCGGCATCAAGAGTCCAGCGCTGATCGGCTTTATGACGATGATCCCCTACACGGCCGCGCTAATTGGCATGCTGCTGATCGGCCGCAGCGCGGACAGGCGGCGCGAACGACGTTGGCACGTGATCGTGCCAACCCTGTTCGCAGCTTGCGGCTTCGTGCTGTGTGCCAACGTGGCCGGCAGTTCAGTGCTGTCGATGCTGGGGCTGACGATGGTGGCAGTAGGCATTGTCAGCGCCTTACCTATGTTTTGGGCTTTGCCCACGTCGTTTCTGGGCGGTGCAGGCGCCGCCGCCGGTATCGCGCTGATTAATTCGACCGCGAATCTGGCCGGGTTCGTCAGTCCGACCGTTATTGGCTGGCTGAAAGGCCAGACCGGCACGCTATCGTCCGGCCTGTACCTGGTTGCCGGTTCGCTTACCCTGTCCGCCTTTCTGGTCTGGGCCTTCATTCCAGCGCGCGTGGTGAACCGCTGACGCCGCCTGCGTCGCAACTTCCGTAAGCAGTTGCAAGCGAACGGACTAATGATTCCGGCGTCGACTCGGGAAGGCACTGTCACATTGCTGGGAATGTCAGGGAAGGTCTTATGTGGACGCCCCCCCGGATTGCAAACAAAGTTGCGATGTTGGCTGGCAGGTAAAGGCAGTATGCTTATGTCCGGCCCGCTTGCGCAGGCCGTTAGCCCAATCATGTGTGCTGTCACACGCCGCCGTCGCAACAATCGAAGGTGCGCTTGGCGAAGAACTCGATCACCTGTCCGCGCTTTAGTTTGAGTCTTTCGATTCGACTACTTTGCGGGTCAAGCGCATGAAGTTGGAATACTTGCCTGGCGATGTCCATCCCGATAATGGTGAGTTTCATTTCTGATTCTCCTTAGTTAGCGGTTGACGAGCATCCTCAGTTTCGCACGGAGGCCGATGCACGCGCAGTCTCGCGCACCGTCATTTTCACGCGGCCCGTTTCCGGCGGGAGGCGTCCATACCATCTGAATAACGAACTTTGAGGGCCACTGGTCTCCAGATGCGAAATTAGTGGCCCTCAGTAGTGGTTTTGAGGCCGGAGCGAGAAATAATTGCGCATGCGAATATGGTCGTCGCTCCTGATGCGCCACCGCGTTCCTAGGCTTTACCACTCATATATTTACCAGCTTCCGGCGAGCGATCCAAAGGTTCGACAACGCAAACGGCGTTGTTAGCTGCGCGGCGTTATTTTTCAAACCCCGGTAGCGAACCTTGACGAAACTGAACTGCCGCTTGATCACGGCGGATTCAACCGGTGGATGCCCAACTGGCCCGAATATAACAAAGCGCTGCGCCAACGTGGCGATATCACGATTTGGTTTACCGAGGAAGCGCTTGCCGTATGGCACCCCGCCAAAACCGGAGCCCGTGGCCGACCGCGGGAATACTCCGATCTCGCGATAGAAACCGCTTTGTTCATCCGTCAGGTCTTTCATCTGCCGTTACGCCAGACCGAAGGCTTTATGAACACGCTCACCCGTCTCATGAAAAATACCATCAGTATTCCTGAATAAAGTAGAATTTACACGTGCAGCATTCCATTACCCCGGCACGTCCTGAGCCAGACGATGGAACCGGATAGCCTTGTGATCGTTGACGCCACCGGACTGAAGGTCTACGGCAAAGACGAATGGCATCAGGAGAAACACGACGTTGCGGCTCGCCGGACCTGGCACAAGCTCCATCTTGCGGTCGACGAACATCATCAAATTGTTGCCTGCGAACTCACCACGCCAGAAGTCGGTGATCCGACCGCGGTGCCGGACCTGCTCACCCAAATGGTCACGTCCTTCGAGACATTCATGGGCGACGGCGCATACGATGGCGAACCGGTTTTACAAGCTGTTCTGAACCATCAATCCAACGCTCAGGTGGTCGTTTCACCGCACAAGACCGCCATTTGTCCAGCCGCTGGCGATACGCAGCGAGATCACCATATCCAGGTTATTGCGCAACAGGGCCGCCTCGCCTGGCAGAAGATCACGGGCTACAACCTGCGCAACTATGCTGAGCTTCCCGTGCAACGCTACAAGCGCATTTTCGGTAACACCATGAAGGCACGAGCGCTGCCACAGCAAAAGACCGAGGCATGGACCAGTGTGTCTGCACTGAACAGAATGACACATCTCGGTATGCCGGTGTCCGTGAAAGTCTAGGAAGCAGCGAACACCAGGGCGCTTTGCTCATTTTTCTTTATTCAAAAACGCCATCTCACTGCGTCGGCTGCTTCCAGCACGGGCACCGCGCTGACTTCCTTAACGCAGGGGCTCAACATCGGCTGGCTGCACAATTTGTTCGGTGTCCAGGGACTCGGCGCGTTGCTTCAGGCGTTTACCGGTTCGAGCGACGCAAACGTGCTCTCAACGCCTAATCTTATTCCGCTCGACAACGAGGAGGCGAAGATCAATGTCGGCCAGAATGTACCGATTGCAACTGGCTCGCATTCGAACCTTACAAGCAGCAGTAATAGGTCGGCGTTCAACACCTACGATCGCCGAGACGTCGGGCTAACTTTGCACGTGAAACCACAGATCACCGAAGGCGGCATCCTTAAACTGCGGCTTTACACGGAAGACTCGTCCGTCGTCAACGGTACAACAGACTCGACCACTAACCCGGCTGGGCCGACGTTTAACGAACGTTCGATTCAGTCGACGGTACTCGCCGACAACGGTGAAATTATTCGTATTACATACTATTACGCAAAGCCCCGTCATCGCCTCCGAGAAAGCAAGGTGATCGCTTCTGCACACGCCGTAAGGCCATCGCCGAGTGTTGGATCAACTTGGTTGAAATCAAATACGTTGTGCGTGAATACTCACTATCGCAAATCTGGATACTACCTGTCAGACGAGGTACCTAAAGGCTTTAGCAGGCGCCCACGGGATACGGTGCGAAAACCTTAGGGGTTGCCCCGCATATGCGCCCTGGATATCCCCCCACTAGTATCCTCGCCATGCTTAAATAGTTCGCAAAGCGAAACTAAGTTCGTATATAGAACAAATAACCGCGAGAAAAAGGGAGACGGAGATCGATGAAACTTTTGACATGGCTAATGGGTGGGTTCGGTTTGGTCAGCGCATCCGCGTTCGCGCAAAGCAGCGTTACTTTGTATGGAATCCTTGATACTGGCATTGAATATGTTTCGCATGCGGATGCGGCGGGTGACCATGTCGTGCGCATGCCGGGGATTACCGGGGAAATTCCTTCGCGCTGGGGCCTGCGTGGTGCCGAAGACATGGGCGGCGGGTATAAGGCGGTATTCGCTCTCGAGAGCGGCTTCAACACGCGCGGCGGCGATTCGGGGCAGGGCGGGCGTTTGTTTGGCCGGCAGGCTTGGGTGGGAATTGCCAGCCCATACGGACAATTGTCGCTCGGCCGCCAATACACGATGACCTATTGGGCAATGGCGGACGCCGACATCATCGGTCCGGACATCTACGGCAGCGGCTCGCTCGACTCGTATCTGCCGAACGCTCGTAGCGACAACACCATCGGCTACAAGGGCACCTTCCATGGCTTGACTGTGGGTGCGACCTACTCATTCGGGCGCGACAGTGCGGGCACCGGCAATTCGCCGGGCCAAGGCACGTGCGCCGGACAGGTTGCCGGCCATTCAACTGACTGTCGCCAATGGTCCGCCATGCTTAAGTACGACGCGTCGGTATTCGGCATGGCGGCTGCTTATGATGAGCAACGTGGTGGCGCGGCCGCCGCGGCCAATTTCTTCGACGGAGCCGCACCATTCCCGCTAACCAGCGGTGCGGATAAAGACACGCGTATGCAATTGAACGGATGGGCGAATGTCTTCGGCGTGAAGATCGGCGGTGGATGGGTAGGGCGTCATGTTGATACTGACTCGCCTGCCACGGCGAATGTACATTCCAACCTGTTCTATCTCGGTGCAGCGTATTCGATTATCCCGGCGTTCACGCTGGATGGCGAAGTTTTCCGGATCACCAATGCCGAGCAGGACGCACGCGCCACGATGGGCACGCTGCGCGGCACGTATTCGCTGTCGAAAGCCACGGCCGTCTATTTGCAGGGATCGTATCTGAGTAACAGCACACACGGCCGGTACTCGCTCAGCTCGGGTGGTGGTGGCACCACTCCCGGTGCCGGACAGAACCAGACCGGCTTGATAGCGGGCATTCGTCACGCATTCTAAGCGGTAGGGAACTGGCCGCTGCTTCCTGAGTTTCAAACGTTTTGCGTTTTAGCCGTCAGCGCGAGCTTTTAGGATCGGATACGCCGGGCGAAACTTAGTGACGCGACAAGCCAACGGCGTTGCTGATGGATTTGTTGCTTAGCGAATCTTTATCAGTCGCGGCCTCTTTTTCCGCGCTAAGCGATCAAGCAGTCAGCAACCTCGTGTCGTTCGGCACCCCCGGCGTCAGACTACTTGTCGTGTTATCTGATTCTTATAGACATGGTCCGGGGGCGGTAAAATCAGGGTGAATGAAAACCTACTCAGCAGAAAGAAAAGAAGCGCTGGTGCGGCGCATGATGCC
>Ga0255336_101623_pt1 | contig 14937 bp, 10 predicted proteins | sample MeOH1_35cm_T3_17_FD_189102 | JGI IMG/M metagenome (GOLD analysis project Ga0255336, IMG submission 189102) | Sandy soil microbial communities from University of British Columbia, Vancouver, Canada - MeOH1_35cm_T3_179 | ecosystem: Engineered > Artificial ecosystem > Sand microcosm > Unclassified ...
GCGCGGGCTCGGTGCGGTGGATATTGTCGGCGCGGACGTGGTGGAGGTCGCGCCCGCGTACGATCATGCTGACATCACTGCTATCGCCGCCGCGCATCTCGCGTGTGATCTGCTGTGTTTGTGGCGTGAAAAAAAGGTGAGACTGCTCTGATGTAATTCGAGAGGGCGTGTCGATTGAAGGGTCATGGTGACCGATTTGATCGCCAGCGATAAGCAAAGTCAGAGGGTAGGGACGGTCTGTTCGCGGACCGTCCCTACACCCTACATGAAGGACGCATCTGAGCAACGCTTCGGCGGGAGAAGCTAAACGGGAATTACATGCTGGGTTCGACTGGATGCTCATGACGAAGACCCACGCATCCGAGCAGTACCTGTACGTCTAAAAATGATTTCGGACCTGCGCAGAAACACAAAAACCGCGCACATGCGTGGCTTCCGCGATCCGAGCATCGCGGGCATAAAGCTAGGAAACGTCTGAATAACGGACTTTGAGAGCTACTGATCCCCATATGCGAAATTAGTGGCCCTTAGAAGCAGTTTAGGCTGGAGGGAGAAATGATTGCGCACGCAAATACGGCCCTCGTTCGTGACGCGCTATCGCTTTCCTTGGCTTTACGACTCACATATTTACCAGCTTTCGACGAACCATCCATAGGTTCGACAACGCGAACAGGGGTCCCCTTGATTTCGATGCATTTTACCGGGGTGGCGGCGCTTAGGCGCCATGCGGCTTTGCGAAACGGCCCAATTAAAGCTTCTCATTAAATCAAGCACTTCGTGTCTGGCCTCTTTCGTGTCGCGGGAACGCCTTCACGGCTACGGCCCGTAGGCAGGGGCATGGCCAATATCGGAACACAAAACTCGTTTAAGCATTTCAGCTCAGTTCAACTGCTGGAAAGCTCACCGGGCAGTGAACGCTTCGCGGATCTGTTTGGCGCGTTTCACTTCGTCGCTATGCAAGTAGACCGACGTCGTCGATATCGAAGCGTGCCGGAGATTGTCGCGTACCGTTGTCAGCTCGGCGCCGCGTGCCAAGGCGTGAGTTGCGTGCGTATGTCGTCCAGTGCGGACTCGCGCGACGCAGCTTTTCCGCGAGTACCGGCTTGTCCACCCCGATGATTTCGGCCGCTTTCGCAAAGAATCTTCGCGTGATCTCCCATAGCCGTACACTACTGATGCCTGCCGCACTGTCCACCTCGAGACTGCCGATGAGGGGCGTGTCGGGATGCCAGCGGATCGGCGTGACCGGCAGCCTTCGCTCCACCAGATAGCGGTCCAGCGCAGTGCGTGCCAGTGGTGGCAGCGCGACCTTGCCCGCCTTGCAGCCCTTCCCGATAAGGCTCACCCAATGATCGCCACGGGAGTCGGTTTCGATGTTGGAGAGACAGACGCCGACCAGTTCGCTCACGCGCAGGCCGGTCGCATATGCGAAGTCCAGCACGAAGCGCAGTCGTTGCGCCGCCGGCGATTCCCATCCATACGACCACTCAAGTCCCATCAGCAATGGCGCGCACGAGCATCCACTCGCCCTCGGTAAAGGCGTGGGAGGTATCGAGCACGGTTGAGCGCCGCGCACCTTGACGCCGGCGAACGGGTTGGCCAGTAAATAGCGCTGCTCGATCAGCCAGCGGAACATCGCGCCGCGCACCGACAGCGCGTAGGCGGTTGAGCGGGCCGACAGCCCACCGGAGAATGGTCGCCACTCCGACGAGCTGCGGGCTCGCAGGGGCCCCACCCAGCGCTCGCGCGGCGGCGGCCGACGCAGGAAACTTCTGTACGCGATCGCATCCTCCGTCGTTAGCGACGACAGGGCGCGGTCACGGTCGGCGATCGCCCAAAGAATCAGGCGTTCGGCTTCCTTACGGTAGGCGCGCTGCGTTGCGGTGGATTCGTGCAGCGACAGCCATGCCTGCACGGCTGCGTAATCGTGGTTGGCGTCGAGTGTGCAGGTGTGCCGCGGCGCGCGAAAGGTGCCCGACGAGCCATCGACCTCGTGCGGCAGTCGGAGCGACTCCCAGAGGACGATTGCGCCAGGACCGGAGGCTGCGATCAGGGCGCGCGCCCGCTCCGTCAGTGCGGGATGCGCGGCGAAGAACGCCTCAATCCGGTGCGCGGCGGCCGGGCCGAGCCCGGGTACGGTTTTCCACCACTGGCGCCGACGGGGAATCCGCACGGTCAGATCGGCCAGCGTATCGATACCGTGTGCACGCAGTGCGTTCACGGTCCGTACCGGGAATCATCGGCCAATGTCATCGCTGACCCGCGGTGCCGGCACCTGCAACGACCGTAGCACCCCGATCGCGTGCGTCACCGCCTTGGCCCGCTCGATACGTTCGGCTGCAGGATGCTCGAACAGCATGGCGAGATCTTCGCGGTGAAGGCTGCGAGCCACGTCGACCAGTTGGCGACGGATGGGTCCCAGGATGCCGCGCGCGGACTGTCCCTCGCTCACGCTCCCGGGCAAGTAACGCTTGATCGTTTCACGCGCCGGCAGGCTCACATACCAGGCGCGCAGCGCGGCTAGTGAGTCTGCATCGGGAAAGCCATCCGGTGTCGGGGCAGAATCGGAGGAGGACGTGAGGCGCGTTTTCATGAAGGCCAGTTTAGCCGGAAGACGAGGCCATTAAGATAAGGAGACTTAATAGGCAGCTCAGCAAGCGCATCTGTAACCGCGATCTCGCCTCCTATGAGCTCATCGCTGGGTTCGTGAACGGCCGCTGTCAGGCAGGCACGACCGCCTCTTGTCGACCCACTTCGGCCCTTCGACCCAGCGTGAAATCAACGGCAGCTTCGAGAGGTATAAGGGTCGTTCGCCCAGGCACGTTGTACAGCGAGTGATCGGCCATATCGGACCTTCGCGGGACCATCATTCCGCATGGACGCGAGCGGCCGCTACCAAGAAACTCGAACGCTTCCACTCGGTTTTCCGCATTGCATGGTGATGCTGGGAGCCCGTGCAACTGAAGCAACCGGGGCCATTCTCCAAGATTGAAATGGCCGGTCACCATTCGGGGGGACCGGCCATCCGGTGGCGCAAGGCGTAGGGCGCGTCCGTTGTCCATGCGGGCGAGCGCGAAGCTTTATAGACCAAACGCGTGAAGCGTGTGGTCGCCGTAGCCCGCGACAAAAAGCTGCCCATTCACAACCGTCGGCGACGCGAGGATAGAGCCGGTGACCCGGTCCGAAGAGGGGAGGTTATCCGTACTCCACTGTATCTGTCCGCTTTTTGCATCCATCGCGTAAACCTGACTTGCTATGCCGTCGGCGTAGTACACCACGCCGTTTGCGACGATGGGAGAAATGGCCGGGTTATGGAAGGACGCCGTCGAGCCGACCGGCTGCTGCCACGCGAGGCTGACGGAACAGGCGCCGCTGATGGCCAGCGCAAGGAGCCCATGTTTATTGAAATTGGTGGGCGAATCCTGCGGCGCCACAATATAAAGCTGGTTGTGGTCATATGCTGGCAGACCGATCGTGTCACCCGAAGGCTGGGATAGGATCAGCGTTTGCATGGGACCGGAGGAGATCGCGGCCCGGTTGTAGATGTACAGATAGCCGCTCTTCTGGTAGGCCGCGAGCATCGGTGGGCAGCCAATCGGCTGGAAGAGCATCGCGGTCGCACCGAAATCCCGGTCCTGCGCTTGAAACGTAGTCGGCGAGTCCGACTGGGCTACTGCGAGGGTCGGGGTGAGCTTGACCACGTGTTCCGCAAACCCGCCGTTTTCCGGGTTAGAGAATCCGTTGCCCGTCAATGCGAACACATAGGTCCCGTTAGCCAGGGCCGATACGCCCCCCGGCCCCCAGATGCCGCCTCCATCCACGGTTACATCGGTCGGGAACCAGCGCTGTAGAATCGCCCCGTCGGTGGTCGACACGTGCACGACCTGTCCACGGTACGGCCGGATATCGCAGGCGCTGGCCGTCGCGATATACAGCGACGTGCCGACGAGCGTGGGGCTGCCGTAGACGAACGTGATCAGGAAGTTCGCCGCGTCGGGTATCTGCACGGGCGTCATGGTATCGGCACCGTTCGAGAGGTCAAAGGAGTGCAGCGACCCCCTGCCGCTCACGATGAACAGCCGGTTGTGTGCGCGGTCGATGGTGGGCGTGTCGATGAAGCCCACCTTGTCGCCTGATGCTGCGAAATCGTCACAGCTGGTTTGTACGGGCACGAAGTCCCGCCGCCAGATGATTGCGCCGGTGTGGGCGTTGAGCGCGAATATGCTCCCCGCAAGCGTCGCGGCGTAGACGACATCGGTCGACACGCCGCCGATGTTCACGCCTGCAGCCACCGTCGGCTGCGTAAGGATCGGCCCGCCAAGGTCCGTCGCCCAGTGCTTTCGCAGGCTCGCAACATTGGATGTGGTCAGCACCGTCTCGAAGGGGTTGTACCCGGTGCGCTGGGCGTCCCAGCCGAACGTGGGCCAGTCTGTCGCTGTTTGTGCCTGAGCGCTTGACGCGGTGGCCAAGACGGCGAGCATGATAGCGGCGACTATTCTGCTTCTCCTGGGACTGCAATTGCAATAAGCGTCGGCCATGGAACCACCTTCTCGAAAACGAACTATTTCATTCGCACTACGAAAGACATGCACCGAGAGCTGAAAGCTTTGCATGCCCGCAGTGCCGCGCGTTCGCGTTTATCATCGACGGCGAAGCAAGCAAGCCCCGGGAGGCTGCAACATTCGCCTAGAGCTGCATGTTAGTGAAGCAAGGGACTGCCATCCGCGGTGATGACTGTCGTGTACTCTAGGTTCTCTCAAGGTGCAGTCAACGCCAGATTCCGGCCTTGTGTGCACCACCGCACATTTTCGACTGGCTTCTTACCAGGGATGCACAAAAAAGCACTTCTTTGGAGCATCAACAAGGCTTGGATGACGGCACAGAATTATTTTGCGTTGACGATTACATCGAGACAGAACTGCATATTATTTAACGGGATAACTAACCGATGATATTTGGATCCGCCAGAACTGGTTGCACCTATAAGGCCTCGAGGCCTTGCGCAGCAAGGCTGCCAAATAAATTCTTGCAACCCTACAAAACTCGGATCTATTTTTGGAAGCGGACATTCCGGGTTTGCAACCGGCAACTGGACGGAATGGCTGATGACGCGATTGACATGATCGGCGCACGAAGGTCCTTTGCCAGGACGGAGCGGACGTCCGAACGTCCTTGTGAAAGCGTGGGCCACCGGCCGGAGATGGCCGATGGATAGGGGTAGGAAACGGCGATCGCCGTCCCCTCCCTCCGAACCCGGTGTGCGGTTTGCCCGCGACGGGCTCTCCAGTCAGTTGTTTCCACATCGGGATTAGCGCGCCAATCGATGAGCCTCGGACATCGTGAACAGCCCAAGATTAGCGAAGAAGACATTTGGCCATCGCCGGTGATCGCGAAGGCAGTGACCTTGCCCCGGACGATGAAGCTGTCGGCGCAAGATCGCTCGCAGACGGCGACGAACGAAGCCGTCGACGGACGAGAAGGTGAAGCGGTGGGCGTGCCGGAAATAGCCAAACCAACCTCGCAAGAGTGGGTTGAGCGACGCTACTATGCATTCGATCGAGTCACCCCTGTTACGCTTGGTCTGGGCGCGGATTCTATCCCGCAGACCCATTAGGCTTTTCTTGCGCACCCACCGCTGTCCAGCCTCGAACCGGTAGCCCAGAAACTCAAACCCATGACCCTCCAACCGACAATCCCCAACGTGGGTTTTGTCGGGATGCAGAGTCAAACCGTGTGCATCCACCCAAGCCCGCATGCGAGTGAGCGCAGCTTCCGCTTCCTCGCGTGTGCGGCATAACACCACGGCGTCATCCGCGTAGCGCACCATGACCAGCCCTGCCTGGAGCATTTCCACGTCAAGCTCGTGCAGGTACAGATTTGCCAACAGGGGGCTGACAACCGCCCCTTGCGGACTGCCAGAAGTCGGCGTCCAACGTGTCATGTCTTCCATGATGTCTTGCTTGAGAAAGTACTGGATGAGTTCCAGAACCCGGCCGTCCGCGATTCGCCCGGCCACTCTCGCAAGAAGGGGTAGGTGCGGAATCGAGTCAAAATAGCTTTGTAGGTCGGCATCGACCACCCAGCAGTAGCCCGCTTTCACATGCCGGTCCACTTCACGCAGCGCATCCTTGCAGCCCAGGCCCGGGCGGAAGCCGTAGCTTCTTGGCTCGAACTCATGCTCAAAGATCGGCTCGATCACCAGCTTCAGGGCCGCCTGAACAACGCGGTCCTTTACAGAGGGTATACCGAGCGGGCGACGTCCTTTACCTTTCGGTATGTAGACGCGCCGCACCGGCTGCGGGCGATAGCTACCATCCTGCAATGCATGCGCCAGTTCAGCAAGATAGCGGTCCCGCGCTTGCGCGAATCGCTTCACGCTCATGCGGTCCACTCCCGCCGCCCCGGCGTTCTTCTCGACCTGAGCCCATCCCAGCGCGAGCGTGTCCAGGCGAAACACCTTGTCAATCAGACTATGCCATTTACCTCCTTTAACTCCGTTTCGTAGAGCAGCCAACATAGCGTCCGTCCAGATTGAAGCCGACGCGAATTTCCGCTGCACGCAGCTTCCCAGCGCGTCTGCATCTCGTCTAGTCGTTTCCGACACTGGCGATGCTTCGATCTTCATCTCTGCTTCCTTCCGGTCTTTTGCTATCAACTTTCCTGCCCCGCTTCCCTAGTGCGCCTTTTGCTCTGACGCAGGTCTCCACGGCTCAACTCTTCCGTGTGCAGTACTATCGGGACTCTGACTCCTGCCAGCGTTCACCTCGCCGGCAGGTCTCCCCGCTTGCTTCGTGCCACTGTCCCATCGTTCCGTCCTCAACCACGTGGTACGCCACCGCACCGCTTTATCCGCCACGACAGCGTGCTGTGTTACTTCCAGGCTTCGCCACTTTAGTGCAGGCTCGCCGCCATACCCCGCCGAAACAGGTTCGTTAACCTACGGACCGACAGTTCGCTTCCGGTTACTCCCCACCCCGCCTCACGACGACGCAGTTACCTTCAGCTACGGAGCTGTGGCCAACTCCGACAGGGACTTTCACCCTGCAAATGGCACGCCATCACGGGCGTACACTAAACCGCTCGCGCGGTAGGGGGCTCCGGCCAGCGCGTGCGGTTCTTGGGAGGTCCGCCGCGTGGTTCCGTATGTTGGCGAATGAGGCAATCCGCCTCGTTCTCCAGCAGGAGCCCAATCATGACCTCCTTACAGGCAAACGCCAGTCCACTGCGCCAACGCATGATCGACGATATGCGTATGCGCCAGCTTTGCTCGAAGACGCAAGACACCTATCTGCGCATCGTGCGCGAATTTGCCCGGTTTCTCGGACGCTCACCCGACACGGCCACCGTCGAGGACCTGCGGCGCTACCAGTTACACCTGGTTGATCACGGCACATCGCCCGTGTCACTGAACCACGCGATTACCGGCCTGAAGTTCTTCTTCCAAGTCACGCTCGATCGGCCCGAGCTGATGGTCAGGATGCAGCCGGTGCGCGTTCCACGCATATTGCCCGTCGTGCTTAGTCCCGATGAAGTGCGCCGCCTCATCGAGGCGGCCGGCAACCTGAAGCACCAGACCGCGCTGTCGGTCGCCTACGGCGCAGGACTGCGCGCGAGCGAAGTGGTGGCCCTGAAGGTCACCGACATCGACAGCCAGCGTATGACGATGCGCATTGAGCAGGGCAAGGGCCGCCGCGACCGCTACGCCATGCTCTCGCCGGTGCTGCTCGAGCGCCTGCGCGTCTGGTGGCACGTGGCGCGGGCCCAGGGCAAGATGCTGGATGGCGGGTGGCTCTTTCCCGGGCTCGATCCCGTCGACCCGCTCAGCACGCGACAGCTGAACCGCGCCATTCATGCCGCCGCCGAGGCCGCACACATCGACAAGCGCGTATCCATGCACACCCTGCGCCACAGTTTCGCGACACACCTGCTCGAACAGAAGGTGGACATCCGCGTGATCCAAGTGCTGCTCGGGCACGCGAAGCTCGAGAACACCGCGCTCTACGTCCAGGTGGCCACCGACCTGCTGCACGAGGTCACCAGTCCGCTGGACCGCTTGCCCCCCGAGTAAGCGCGCACTGTAGCGCCTCATGCTGGAGGTTGCGGACGTCTTCCGCAGCCACGGGCCAGCGTGGCGAGCAACGGCACACCTGAGCCTGGGGCAGCTGAAGGTCATGTCGGCCATCGAACAGTGCCGCACCGCGGCGCTGGGCGGGCATGTGCTGCGCTGTTCAGGCTGCGACCACATCGAGGTGGCTTACAACTCCTGTCGCAACCGCCACTGCATGAAGTGCCAAGCCAGTGCCGCACACCGCTGGCTCGAAGCGCGCCAGGCCGATCTGCTGCCCGTGGAGTACTACCACGTAGTGTTCACACTACCCGCGCCGATCAGCGCGATCGCCTGGTACAACAAGACGGTGATCTACGGGCTGCTGTTCGACATCGCCGCCGAAACACTGCGTACCATCGCGGCCGATCCGAAGCACCTGGGCGCACAGATCGGCGCCACGCTGGTGCTGCACACCTGGGGCTCAGCGCTCACGCATCATCCGCACGTGCATGGCATCGTCCCCGGTGGCGGACTCTCGCCTGACGGTGAGCGCTGGGTAGCATGTCGGCGGGGTTTCTTCCTGCCCGTGCGCGTGCCCTCGCGCCTCTTTCGGCGCCGCTTCCTCGAGGCACTCGAAGCGGTTCACCATCGTGGCCAACTGCAGTTCTTCGGCGAGTACACAGAGCTTGCCAATCCGGCTGCCTTTGCGCGGTGGCTTGCGCCGCTGCGCACCTGCGAGTGGGTGGTCTACGCCAAGCGTCCCTTCGCCGGACCGCAAGCGGTGCTCGAGTACCTCTCACGCTATACGCACCGCGTGGCGATCTCCAACCAGCGCCTGGTTGCATTCGATGAGCGCGGCGTGACCTTCCGCTGGAAGGACTACCGTGCGAAGGGACGCACCCGCTACAAGACCATGACGCTGGAAGCTGGCGAGTTCATGCGCCGCTTCTTGCTCCATGTGCTGCCCGGCGGCTTCCATCGGATCCGTCACTACGGGCTGCTTGCCAACCCGGTGCGCCGCGCCAATCTCGCCAAGGTGCGTGAACTGCTGGACGTCGTGCCCGAGTTCAACATACCGCCGCAAGACGCGGTTGTCGCAGCCCGGCCCGCCTTCGTCTGCCGGCACTGCGGTGCGCCGATGATCGTCATTGAGATCCTGGAACGCACTGCGCCGATTCGCGCACCACCCATGCGGCGAGGTGAGGCATGAGCGCAACGCTTCCTGCACGTGTAACGCGACCGTCGGCTCTGCGGCAACGCGGCCCACGAGCGGACGTTTGCGCCTGTCGCTTCGCGCAGGCCCTCGCACGTCCGCTTCGCCATCACAATTGCGCCACTGCACCGCTTCATCACTGCGTCAGCGCGCATCCAGCATCCCGCCCGAGCGCGCATCCTTCAACATTGCTGGGCATCCCGGCCTATCAATCGCCATAGCCGCCAAGACTCCGATCGCATCGGGGCACTCCGCGGTTTCCTCCATCGAGGCTCGTTCGACGCCTGCCAGCAACGCGCGGTGGCGTATTCACATTCCTGCGGACGATGGCAGGCATCGAACAACCCTAAACGAATGCTGACCGACCGCAATCAGCACCGCGCGACCCTAAGCAGATACTGGCTAGCGGACGTTGAGAGGCACCATCGGAATAGCATCTAACATGGTTTGGTAGAAACCTAGTTAGGCATCAGGTTCTTTTCACTGCTGGGGCGACTGAGGAAAGTGAGGAATTGCTTGATCAAAGCAAACCCACCGTTGCGCACTAGCGGTATATATGTCTAGCATTGGTATAAAGTCAGAGGTGTCGTCTAGCGAGGGAAATCGGATAGAAGTGACTTGTGGATACGCTGAGCTTTGCGTGAACAAGGGGGTTCCACAGTCAGGGCAAAAACTACGGGTTGTGAGGCCACCGCTGCTTGCAGGAACTGCATATGTTCTCGGCTTACCACAGATCTCAAGGTCGGCAGTCTTGACGATGATGCCTGACGCGAAAGGAGCGCCACTTGAGATCTGACAGTCTCTGCAATGGCAGTTGATCATGGCTACGGGCTCCCGCACACATGCATAGCGAACCGATCCGCATGCGCACCCGCCTGAAAATGGAATATTCATATTGCGCTCGTCAATCGATAGCTAGATTAACCGCGAGTCTACAACTTTTTGTAATGGCCGCTTCTGGCCGAGGCTGCGTCAAAACGCGTAGCACTACGACTTAGCTAGAAAGTCGGCTTATCAGAACGCTCTATACGGACATCGTGACCCTCCGGGAGGGGTAAAACGACCCCTGAAACCTGGTGTTTTTGAGTTTTGACACAGCCTCGGCCGAACTCTGCCTGCCGCTGATCGGCAGCACGCGACCCTATGTCGATAGTGCCTTCTTCTCAAAGCTGCCGTTCAAGCTTTCGGTGGTGCTCATTTACTCGAAGCGCTTATGTTCCCGTGTCGCCGGCAGGAGGCTCAGCTCCTAAGGCGGTCCCTCCGTTGACATGTTTCCCCAAGTGCGGAACTATAGACCCGCTGCGTCGCTCGCCCCCAAAGTAGTATCCCGTTATGCATTGCGCTTGCTTCGTTACGGTCGCAATCGGGCGACAAGCTAAGATCGCATCCGAGTGATTGATTTCGGCCGGTCAACGTGCGTCGTGGTTGGGCGCTTCGCTGTCCGCGCATTTAGCCTTCTTTCTGCTTATCGGCTCCTACGATCGCCGTCGTAGGACGCGCGCGCCTCATTTCCTATGAATTCTTGACCTTCCCGTTCGGTCAAGGTCAAGAATGTGGTAAGGCCGGCGAATCGACCATCGTCGAATCACGACGAGACGGGCTGGGCCGCGAGATCACTTACAGTGTGACAATTCGGAGCCATTTCGACGCGCCGGAGGATGGGGCAATGACGCTTATCGAGACAGTGCAGCTAGGTACGCGACCGGACGCGGGCGGGCGCCTGACGCGCTATGCCCGCGACATTGCAAGCGCACGGCGCCGGTTCAAGCGGATAGTGCTCGCGCTCCTCGTTGCGGTCGTCCCGCTTCTAGCGCATGCGGTGACCGAATCTGACCTGTTGCCACCCGAGCAGGCCTTCCCGCTAACCGTCCGTCTCAGCGCACCGCAGCAAATTGCGCTCGATTTCGGCACGCACTCCGGTTACTACCTGTACCGAGACCGTTTTAGCTTCTCTGTAGCTGGTGTACCGATGAAGCCGGTCGACTTGCCACCGGGCGACGAGAAAGACGATCCAACCTTCGGCAAGGTCTTCGTCTATCACGGTTCGGTGTCGCTACGTCTGGCGTTACCTCATCCCGTCACGGCCGACGTCGTGCTGTCAGTAACCTCTCAAGGCTGCGCGGATCTTGGTGTTTGCTATCCTCCACTCACCCGGACCTATCGCATTGCAGCCGCCGGCACGGTGTCGAACATCACGCATGCTCCAGACCAAGTTCGTATCGCCGCGGCCGACGTCAGCGCGCCGGCGAACGCGCCGACACTGTTCGGGATGACACTGCTGTCGTCCGCAGGCCTCAGCATCACTGAGTTGCTTGGCTTTTTGCTGGCGGGCCTGTTGATCGCTGGGACGGCGTGCATGTATCCGCTCATTCCGATCGTCACGACGGTTGTGTTGGGTGGTGAAATATACGGTGCTCGGCCGCATTTTTGGCACGCTTTTGCGCTCACCTTTGCCTACGTTCAGGGACTGGCGCTGACCTACGCATTGGCGGGCAGCATCGCATCGTTCTTCGGCATCCAGTTGGTGATGTTCATGCAGCAACCGTGGATTCTGGCAAGCTTCGGCGTGCTCATGGTGATCTTCGCGCTCGGAATGTTCGGCATGTTCCGACTGCAATTGCCCTCGCGCTGGCAAACGGGCCTCGCTGGCTGGAGCCAGCGGCTGCCTGGCGGACGTATCCTTCCCGTCTTCCTGATGGGTGCCCTGTCCGCGCTGCTCGTCGGACCCTGTTCAACGCCCGCGCTCGCAGGCGCGTTGCTGTATATCTCGCGAAGCGGTGATCTGCTTTCCGGGGCGCTGGCGCTTTACGTGATGGCCATCGGCATGGGGATTCCGTTGATGGTCGTTGGCACGTTTGGCGCGCAGATCTTGCCACGGACGGGCAAGTGGATGCGCGCTGCGCAGAACACGCTGGGCGTGATGTTACTGGTGGCCGCCCTGTGGTTCGTCTACTCCTTGCTGCCAACGTGGTTGCTGATGGTGCTGGTGGGCGCGATCCTCGCCGCGTGCGGCATGATGCTTCGTGCGATTGATCCATTGCCGCCAGATGCGCGTGGCGTTGCACGGGTGGGCAAGGCACTGGGTGTGCTCCTCGTCGCTGCCGGCATTGCCGAACTGCTCGGTGCCCTGTCCGGTAACGACGATTTGCTGCAGCCGCTCAAGCGCGTGTCACAGGGGACGGCATCCGTCACGGAAACCCCTTCGCGTTTTCAGCCGGTGCGCACCGCGGCGGAACTGGACGACGCACTGAATCAGGCGCATGGTCAGCCCGTCATGGTGGATTTTTACGCGGACTGGTGCCTCTCCTGCAAGGAACTGGAACGCTTTACGTTTGCCGATTCGCGTGTGGCGGCTGAATTGGCACACTGGAAGCTGCTGCGCATCGACGTCACTAGAAACACGCCCGAGGATGCTGCGCTGCTAAAGCGCTATGGACTATTCGGACCGCCCGCTTTAATTTTCTATGACCGCGGCGGTCAGCAACAAACTGCTGCGGAACTGGTGGGATTCGTTGGCGCGGACACGTTCCTCGCGCACCTGCAGCGGTGGGACCACTGACGGGGACGTTCACCGGGATCTTGCGCGTCCTCTTATCGATGTAAATACTGACAGAGTGGGACGTGGCATCCCCGTCTGGCAGCGCCTATACTGAAAATCATGAAATTGCTGACCAAATTGATTGCCTGCTTTCTGATCGCGTGGTTGCCGATACTCGGTTACCCCGCGCAGGCGTCGCTTTGTTCGGTGATGGCACCAGCCGTTTCGCCATCACATGAAAGCCAGATGTCCATGACCAACATGGGCGATCATGCCGATCGCACAAAAGCACCCGTCGTGAAGACGCAGGCGGGTGGTCACTGCAGCATGGGCAGTCACTCGTGCAGCATGCCGTGGGTTCTCGTTCCCTCCCTTCATGTCACGGTAGCAATCACCTCGTTGCCTGTCTACCGGCCCATGAGTCACATTCTCATTGCGCAGTTCATCCCCGAGCCGCCGCAGCGCCCACCAAAAGCGCTTTAATCCCTCTGCGTTAGTCCCATCTTAGACACGTCCAAGGACGATGCGCACGCGCGTCAGGAGAACTGTCGCACGGTGAAAACATGCGTTGCGTACGACTGGCCTCAGTGTTCCTGTCGATGGTGCTGACGATGCGATCAATGAAGCGGATGGATGCACCCGCAGCCGTTCGCGGCCGCCGGCGAAACAGGGCTTGCCTATGCCAGTAGAACGGTGCCGCGCGTTAGCCCGTGGCACCGAACAGACTGGATGGAGACTGACGTGAGTGATCGTTTCTGGATTCTGAAAGCCATTGTGATCGTGCTAGCCGTAGTCGGACTCGTCACCGTACTGGGCGTGGCAGGGATGGCAATGATGCACGTCGGCATGATGCGTGGCATGCGGTAGTGTCATGCCGCGATACGCGCTTGGCGATGATCCTCATCCGGCCAAGGAGACACCTCGATGAAAGATAGACAATCAGACAAAAGACTTTCGAAAGACAGTGCCACACGTGCTCGGCCTCGCAGCCCGCGATTGAATTTGTCGAGGCGACGCTTGCTTTGGGTGTTTCCGGTGGCGCTATCCGCGGGCGTAGTGTCAATGGCGGCGGAAATCGTGTTGTCAAAGACCGGGTCGGTGGGAGACAAGGCACCGTTAGCGGGCACAGCGAACACTGCATGGCGTATCGGTATGCTGCGTGCCAACGGTCTGCGCATTGTCCCGACTGGGCGCACCGATGCATCGCACGTGCTGAACCCCGAGCAGTTCTCGGACGCCGCGACGCGGCACGCGTATTGGGTAGCCACGCAAATTCCGGCAACCCTGAACCAGTTGTATTGCTGGTGCGGCTGTGAGAATCGCGGTGAGCATCGCTCCAATTTGCAATGCTTCGAAGACCAGATGGCAGTGACGTGCCCCGTTTGTCAGGGTACGGCGGAGATCGCCTATCGGATGACGCGTCAGGGTATCAACGACCCGGGCAAGATCCAGGCTGCGGTCGATGCAAAGTGGCAGCCAAAGGGTTGATGGTGCCATGCATCCGTGGGGAGGTGACGGCACCAATCCGCGGCTCAAGCAATACAAGGATGGCTTGTTGTGGAGGTGACGAATGCCGGATATCAAGAACGCAAAACGTCGCACGCTCCTGCGCGCCTCGCTGACGTTGGCACTGCTCGCGAGTGCCGGCTGGCCACCTATGTCGCGTACCGCATCCGCGCAATCAAATCCAACTCATGTGCCATTCGCCCCAGATCTCGAAGTCGAGTTGCGCGCAAAGAAAGATCAGCTTGCGATCTGGCCGGGATCGGCTACGCACGTGTGGCGCTACGACGGAAAAGTCACCCAGGGCGACACCGGTGCGCTCGTCTTTCTGTCCGATGGGTACGTGCCGGTATTGCGTGTGCGGCGCGGACAAAAAGTGCGGATCGATTTCATAAACGAATTGCCCGAGCCGATCATCATCCATTGGCACGGTCTGCTCATGCCGGCCGCGATGGACGGCCATCCGCGCAATGCGATTTCGCCCGGGCAGCATTTCCGATACGAATTCGAGGTTCAGAACCGCGCCGGCACGTACTGGTTCCACGCGCATCCGGACGGCCGCACCGGCGCACAGATCTACTTTGGTCAAGCCGGCTTCCTGACCGTCGGTGATGAGGAGGAAGCCGCGCTCAAACT
>Ga0255336_101626_pt1 | contig 14914 bp, 14 predicted proteins | sample MeOH1_35cm_T3_17_FD_189102 | JGI IMG/M metagenome (GOLD analysis project Ga0255336, IMG submission 189102) | Sandy soil microbial communities from University of British Columbia, Vancouver, Canada - MeOH1_35cm_T3_179 | ecosystem: Engineered > Artificial ecosystem > Sand microcosm > Unclassified ...
ACAAGCCGATGATCTATTATCCACTCACCACACTGATGCTGGCGGGCATCCGTGAGTTCGTTCTTGTCTCCAGTCCACAGGCCTTGCCGCAATTCAGAGCCTGTCTTGGTGATGGCAGCCAATGGGGGATCAAGGTCGACTATGCCGAACAGCCCTCGCCAGACGGTATTGCCCAGGCCCTGCTGGTGGCGGAGGAATATATAGCCGGCCATCCGACGGCGCTCATTCTCGGTGACAACATCTTCTACGGGACGGGGCTGCCGGCGCAGTTCCAGCGTGCCGTTAACCGGCGCGACGGGGCGACCATCTTTGCCTATGTCGTCTCCGATCCGGGCGCCTTCGGGATCATCACGCTCGATGCCGAGGGCACGGTTCTGTCGCTGGAAGAAAAACCGAAGTTACCGAAAAGCAATCTCGCCGTGCCGGGCATCTATTTCTATGACAAAGATGTGCTTGAGATCGCCAAGACCCTGAAACCGTCGGCACGTGGCGAACTGGAGATCACCGATCTCAATCGGATTTATATGGAACGCGGCAAGCTGCGGGCGGAGATGCTGGGCCGTGGCACCGCTTGGCTCGATGGCGGCACGCCGCAGACCTTGTTCGAGGCCAGCCAGTTCGTCATGGTGATGGAACAGCGCACCGGCTTGAAGATCGCCTGCCCGGAAGAGGTTGCGTATCGCATGGAGTTTATTGATCGCGCGCAGCTGATCGGTCTCAGTGAAAAGCTGCGGAACTGCCCCTATGCCGATTACCTGAAGGCGGTGGCCAAAATTTAGGCCAACAGCTTGATCGAGAAACCTTTTGTTTCATTTTTTTGCCATGATATACATCCCCCCAACAGCTGCCACACAACCAGAGATTGGATTGGTGGGCTTTTTTGGGGTTAGGACATGAATGCCGCTGCTCTTTTGACTGAAATCATGCACACCAACGTGGCGCCGGTCGCGGCGACAATTGCATTTAACGACATCCCGGGCTGGGATTCGTTGAAGATGGTAAATATGGTCGTCCGGCTGGAGCAGGTGCTGGATCGGGAGTTGTTGGAAGGCGAACTCGAGAATCTCAATACCGTTGGCGATCTCGACGCCTTGCTGCAGGCGAAATGAGCAGTCATGCCTGACGGCGGTAACGAATGGATCATCATTTCCGGCGCAAACGGGTCGCTGGGGCGGGCGGTCGTCGATCATTTCGCTGCGGGTGAAAGGCCCATCCTGGCGTTAGATCGTAGCATCGATCTAATCGAGACGGGCGGGCGCCCGCACATTCGTGCCCATGCGATCGACCTCATGGTGGAAGGCGATGTCAAAGCGCTGCTCGACAATGTCATCCCGCGGTCAGATCGCCTTGGCCTCCTGGTCAATGCTGTCGGACTGATCTGGAATGAACCCGTTCTCAAACTGCATGGTGCCAGCCTGCAGGCGCATAGCCTGGAAAACTGGCGGCGTGTCATCGACGCGAATTTGACGGCGCCCTTCGTGGTGGCGTCCCTGGTCGCCGCGCGCATGGCCCGCAAGGGCGGCGGCACCATCATCAATTTCAGTTCGATCGCCAGCCGCGGCAATGTGGGCCAGGCCGCTTACAGCGCCGCCAAAGCGGGCATTGAAGGACTGACCCGGACGATGGCCTCGGAGCTCGGCCCGCTCGGCATTCGCGTGAACGCCGTTGCTCCGGGCTTCTTTGATGTTCCCTCGACCAGGGCGGCCATGTCAGACGAGCAGTTGAAGACCCTCGCCGACCAGACGCCCGCCCGACGCTTGGGACGAACCAGCGAGTTGCTCGGCGCGATCGATTTTCTTGCCGACAATGATTTTGTGAATGGCGCCGTTCTGGATGTAACGGGCGGGTTGAAGCTTTAATCGGGTGTATAGGTCAGTTTGGATTAAAGTGCATGTCATCTTTGCAGCCGACAAATCTCTGGAGTGTTTTCGAGAGCACCGTTCAGGCTGGCCCGGCGCGGCCGGCTTTGATTTTTCCCGAGCAGACGCTGTCCTTCGGGAAGCTGGCTGAGCTGGCCGTGCGCGCTGCGGCCGGATTGACGGCGCTTGGCCTCCGGCCGGGTGATATCGTCGCCCTGCAATTGCCGAAGCGCTTGGAGACCTATGTGCTCTGGCTCGCCTGCATCCGCCAGGCTTTCACTTATGTCTTCATCGATCCCAAGAACCCACCGGAACGTACCGCCAGCATCCTGGCGCGCACGCGACCGGCTTTGCATGTTTCACTGACCGACGATGCCAATCCGCATGGCCGCCACCTGACGTTGGGCGGTGGCGACGCCGGTGCGGACTGGATTGACAAGCTGGCGGCTGGGGCGCCGGTGCCGGTCGCTCCTGCGGTGGCGCATGGACTGACGCCGGCTTATATCATGTTCACCTCAGGGTCGACCGGAGAACCCAAGGGCGCGGTCATTCCACATCAGGGCGTCGTCACCTTGATGACCTGGGCGCGTGACAAGGTGATCAAGGGCGAACAGCTGCGGTTCTCCAACCTCAATCCGCTGCATTTCGACAATTCGGTATTCGATCTCTACTGCGGGCTGATGAATGGCGCCACTTTGGTGCCGGTGGAAACGGCGGCGCTCAGCAATCCGATGGCCTGGGTGCGGCGTTTGCGCGATGACCAGGCGTCTGTGGTGTTTGCGGTACCGACACTCTTCCTCACGCTAGACCGGCTGAAGCTGTTGTCGCCCGAATCGCTGCCACTGGCGCGGATATTTCTGTTCGGCGGTGAGGGATTTCCGATCGAGGCGCTCAAGGCATTCCATCAGCGTTTCGCCGGCCAGGCGCGCCTGATCAATGTCTATGGCCCGACGGAGACCAGCTGTATCTGCTCCAGTATCGAGATTGATGCCGCCCAGCTTGAGGCCGCCAAGACCGGCTTTCCCTCGCTGGGCCGGATGCATCCGGGGTTCGATTATCTCGTGCTTGATGAAGAGCAGAAGCCTGCGGAGATAGGCGAGCTCTGGATCGGCGGGCCCTGTGTCGGGCTTGGCTATTACGCCAATCCGACAGAGACGCAGCGCCGGTTCTGCCAGGATCCGCAACAGGATCGATACCGTTCGGTCTGGTATCGCAGCGGCGATCTCGTCAGCGAAGATGTGAGCGGACTGCTGTGGTTCCGGGGGCGCGTCGACAACCAGGTCAAGATACGTGGTCACCGGATAGAACTGGAAGAGATCGATCTCGCCGTTGAACAGATCGCTGGTGTCTTGCGGGCATCCTGTGTCGCCGTTGAAGCAGCTGGCGGGTTGGAGCTGCGTCTCGCTTATGCCGCAATACGCGAGATTCCGACTGCCGAGGTCATGGTGCATTGCGCGCAGGTGCTGCCGAGCTATATGCGGCCGACCCAAGCGGTGCAGATGCGAGAGTTGCCGGAAAACGCGAACGGCAAAGTTGACCGCAAAGCGATTCGTGTCCTTTTGGCAGATGCACGGAGCTAGCTAGGCCCATGAATGCTGACCAGGCAGTGCCGCAGGTGAAGATGGACGTGACAAGTGCACGGCCACCCATCCTTTCGATCGTCACGACGTTATATAATTCCGCCAGGACGATCGATACCTTCTGCCGTGACGCGATCGCGGCGGCGGAGCGAATCACCGCGCAGTTCGAGATCGTCGTCGTCGATGACGGTTCGCCAGATAATTCATTGGCGATCGCCTGCGAACTGGCGTCAAAAGATGCCCGCATCAAGGTTGTCGAGCTGTCGCGGAACTTCGGCCATCACAAGGCATTGATGACAGGCCTCATGCATGCCTCGGGCGATTATTGTTTCCTGATCGACAGCGATCTCGAAGAGCATCCGGCCTTGCTGGGTGAGTTCTGGGAAAAACTCCAGAACAACGACGCCGATGTGGTTTATGGCTACCAGGCGACTCGCACCGGCTCGTTCTTCCGCCGCCTCAGCGGAGATGTCGCCTTCTGGCTGTTTGATCACCTGATCTCACCGAAAATCCCCTCGAATCATATCACTGTGCGGCTGATGCGCCGCCCTTATGTCGATTCACTGCTGTTGCATAAGGAGCAGCAGACCGTGATTGGTGGCCTTTGGGTCATCACCGGTTATCGTCAGATCGGTCTGCCGGTCGACAAGGTGGTGCGTGATGAGACAACCTACAGCTTCCTGCACCGCTGGCATGTGCTCATTGATTCCATCACATCGTTCAGTGAAAAGCCGCTGGTGGCGATCTTCTATCTTGGCCTTGCCATTTCCGCCTTGTCCGGCATCTGCGCCGCGGGATTGCTGCTGCGCTGGCTGTTCGGCGGCATCGGCGTGCCCGGCTGGCTGTCTGTGATGATCTCGGTCTGGCTGCTGGGTGGCATCGCCATCTTCTGCATGGGCCTGATCGGTATCTATCTGTCGAAGATCTTCATCGAGACGAAGAACCGACCCTTTACTATCGTGCGCAATATCCACAGCATCGCACCGCGCACGAACAAAGCTTCCCGTGAGGATGGTGTATGAGCAGTCAGAGTCCGATCGCGAACGCCAACATCCTGCTGGAAAAGAACACGCCGCTTACCAGCGAGGACAAGAAGCTGTTCGCCTATTTCGGCGAAAACGCCAAGATCCTGCCGCCCTATCGCATCCTTAATCCGCAGCACATCTATATCGGCGATGTCACCGCCATCCGTGAAGGTTGCCACATCAACGCCTTCAAGGATCTGTCATTCCTGCTGAATTACGTCGATCCGGCTTATCAGGGTGACTTCAAGTGTGAGGATTATCGCTACGAGCCGTCGATCCATATCGGCCGGGAGGTGCAAATCGGACGCTTTTCGTTCATGTCCTGCACCAGGTCGATCACCATCGAGGACAATGCGCTACTGTCAGAGCGGGTCTTCATCGGCGATAACAACCACTCCTTCTCGCACCCTCATGTGCCTATCATGCAGCAGCCGAACAAGGCCGGTGATCCGGTGGTGATTGGCCGGGGCAGTTGGCTGGGCGTGGGGTCGGCGATCCTGGCCGGCACCAAACTGGGGCAGAACTGCGTCGTCGGCGCCAACAGCGTCTGCCGCGATATGCCCTATCCGTCTCACTCGGTGATTGCCGCGCCGGCCGCCCAAGTTCTTTATCGGAGGCATCCCTCAGATGTCTGATGCAATCAGCCGCAATTACGACGCGTTCTACGCCAACCGGAACCCCGAACATGTCTATCCGGTGGAGTTTGTCGTCCGGGCGTTCCTTGGCAATTATCCGCGGCTTTCCAACAAACAGATGGATTATGCCGGCAAACGTATCCTCGATCTCGGTTTTGGGGATGGCCGCAATATGCCACTGCTGTCCAATCTCGGTATGAAGGTCTACGGCGTCGAAATCGCCGAGGAGATCTGCGCGCGCGCTGTGACGCGGCTGAAGCGGGTCGGCGTCGAGATCGAGACGGCGGTTGGCCGAAATTGCCAGATCCCCTTCGCGGACCAGTATTTCGACCATTTGCTGGCCTGCCATGCCTGCTATTATATCGATCCCGGCACCAGCTTCGCCGATAATGCGCGTGAGATCGCCCGGGTGATGAAGCCGGGCGGCCGGTTTGTCTTTTCCGCGCCGATTGGCAGCAGCTATATCATGCGGGGGGCCGCCGATCTGGGCGACGGGCATATGCAGATCGCCAATGATCCCTATGGCATCCGCAACGGCTATGTGTTGAAGAAATTTGACTGGGAGGCGGAGATCGAACAGGCCCTGGCGGGGTTGTTCGAGGATTTCCACATCGGTGCCTGTCGCAACGACTTCTGGGGCATCGAGGAACATGTCTGGACGATTGTCTGTCAGCGTTCCGCGTGACATTGATGTCGATTGCCGGAGGGACCTTGCTTCCAGGCTTTCGTGTTTTCGTGATCGGATGAGCCAATGTTGAAAAAGCACCTTGACGCCTTTCGTTGCCCCAAAAGCGGAACTCCGATGAAGCTTATCGTGACGTCAATGGCGGGCGATGATGTCGTATCAGGCGAGTTGGTGTCGCCGGACGGGCATCGCTATGCCATCGATCGTGGGGTGCCGAATTTTCTCGGCGCTGTCGAACTGACGCCGATCGAGGAAAGGACCAAGGCCGAATACGATCACGTCGCCGACTCGATCTATGACGTTGCCGTCAACTGGCAGTTCACCGCCTTCCGAGTGGACGAGAATGCCGTGCGCGAATCCATGGTCGACATGCTCGATCTGAAACCAGGCATGCGCGTGCTGGAAGTCGGCTGTGGCACCGGGCGCGATTCCTTCCGCCTCGCGCGGCGGCTGGGTGCGGGCGGCTATCTGCATATGCAAGATCTTTCACCGGGTATGGTCTATGCCGGCGTCAAGAAGATGCAGGAATATGACCGCGAGATGCATTTCATCTGCGAGCTCGATTACTCGATCTCTTCGGCGACGGCTTTGCCCTTCGCAGACAATTACTTCGACGCCGTCTTTCACTTCGGTGGCTTCAACCAGTTCGGGGATCTGATGAAGGGGGCCGCCGAACTGACCAGGGTCACGAAAATCGGCGGCCGCATTCTTTATGGCGACGAGGCGGTTGCGCCCTGGCTGAAAGGCACTGAATTCGCCCGCATCGTCACAACCAATAATGCGCTGTTTGATGCCGATGCACCATTGCACACCCTGCCGGCCTCAGCGCGCGACGTGGTGGTCCGCTGGATCATCAACAACTGCTTCTATGTTATCGCTTTCACCAAGGGTGAGGGCGTGCCGGAGCTCGATCTCGACATGCCGCATCAGGGCTGGCGCGGCGGCACAATGCGGAGCCGGTATTTCGGCCAGCTGGAAGGGGTGACGGTCGAAACCAAGCAGATGGTGAAAGAGGCGGCCGCACATGCGGGGATCAGCATTCATGCCTGGCTTGATCAGCTGCTGAAACGCGAAGCGGCGGCCGAGCTCGGTAAGCCGGATTCAGGCAAGGGGGGCTGATCATCGTGGCGAAGCTCATTATCTTCGGCAACGGACGTGGCGCGGATGTCGCCTACCGGTTCATCGCCAAGGATACCGATCACGAGATCTGCGGCTTCACGGTCGATGAGAAATACATCACCGAACCGAGCCTGCGCGGTCTGCCGCTGGTGCCGTTCGAGGATGTCGAGCGGCGCTTCCCGCCCGATGACTATCGGATGCTGATCTTGCTCGGCTATCAGGGCATGAACCAATTGCGGGAAAGCAAATTTCTCGCGGCGAAGGGCAAGGGATATACGTTGGAGAGCTATGTCGCCTCTGATATCTTTCGGGTCGAGGATATCAATGTCGGGGAGAACTGCTTTATCCTCGATAACCAGTCGATCTCGCTCGACGTCACCATCGGCAACAATGTGGTGATGTGGTCCAGCAACCATATCGGCGATCTCACCCTTATCGGCGACCATGTCTGGATTGCTTCGCATGTCACCGTGGCGGCCAATGTCGAGATCGGCGAGCGTGCTTTTGTCGGCATCGGTGCGACCATTTCAAACTCTGTTAAGGTGGCGTCCGGCACCTTCATCGGCGCCGACAGGCTGGTGGTCAATTCAACCGATGAGAATGGCGTTTACGTACACAGCCAGGAAGCCAAGCTGGATGTTGCCAGCAAGGCTTTCATGCGGGTCATGATGGCGGGGAAGAAATTATGAAATGGCGTAAGCTTGGCCACATCTATGCCCCGGATGGGCGCAAGCCTTGGATGCAATGGTATGCTGCAAACCCGATTGCAGAGCCGATTGGTGGCGATCGTTTCCGGATCTATTTTTCCAGCCGCGATGAGAAGAACCGCTCGTCGATCGCCTGGGTGGAGATCGATCTCGCGGACCCGACCCGTATCCTGGCGGAGGCCGAGGAGCCCGTGCTAGGGCCAGGCGATTTGGCCATGTTCGATGATAGCGGCTGCTCAATCGGCTGCATCCTGCCGGTCGGGGATAAGCGCTATCTTTATTACATGGGCTGGCATCTTACCGTGAGCGTGCCCTGGCAGAATGCCCTTGGCCTGGCGATCAGCGACGGGCCGGGCCAATCTTTCCGCCGGGTTTCCCGCTTCCCGATCATCGGCCTCGATGAGACCGATCCCTATACGATCTCCTATCCCTGGGTGACGCTCGAAGACGGCAAGTTCCGGATGTGGTACGGCTCCAATACCCAGTGGGGCGCCCAGAAGGCTGACATGCGGCATTTGATCAAATATGCCGAATCGGACGATGGGATCCGGTGGCGGCGCGACGATATCATCGCCATCGACTTCAATGATCCGGGCGAGTATGCCATGTGCAAGCCCTGCGTCCTGCGCGATCAGGACGCCTATCGCATGTGGTTCTGCTCGCGCGGCCAGACCTATCGCATCCGCTATGCGGAATCGAAGGATGGCGTTACCTGGGCCCGCGATACAGAGCCAGTCGGAATCGATGTCTCAGCGGATGGCTGGGATTCGGAGATGATCGAATATCCCTGCATCTTCGACCATCAAGGACAGCGCTACATGCTCTACGCTGGCAACACGTTTGGCCGGACCGGGTTCGGTCTCGCGGTGCTCGATCCGGCGTGACGCCCGTCAGGCGTAACTGTGGCGCTTCATATAGTCGAGGGCCTTGTCGCCGGTGTTGAGCAGCAGGTCGACGATCGAGACGCGGTGGTCGAAGGCCCCCCAGAGCTGGGGATAGTCCGGATAGCCACTGTAATCGGCCCAAGCGACGCTGATGCCTTGGGCATTGAATCGGCCAACATCGAGATAGTCCTTGGCTGCCGGGCCGCTAACATAGGTGGTGGCGCCAGCCATCTTGCACAGCTCCAGCAGGCGGTCGGTCGGGTCCATGTCCTGCATGAGCTGTCGGTCCAGGAGATCCGTGCAGCGCCGCATCGGCGTGGTGATTCCGAGTTTGGCGCAGACCGCGGCGATCAGGCGCTCATTCACCGTTGACAATTCCGGAATCGGTGCGATGGACGAGAGGGTCTCGAATAGCCAGGGCGCCATCTCGGCAAAGCCGGCTGCGCGCTTGTAGTTGAACTCGATGCTGCGAATATGATGATCGACCCAATCTGTATCGGCGACGAGCGTCTCATCGATTGGCTGCTGGTAGCGGCCCTTGACCTCGACCGGCACCGTCAGCCAGAGCGGGCCATTGGGTGTCTTGATGATGTTGCGGTTGCGCCAGTCGCGCCTTGTATATTGCACGCTGTCGAGAATGATCATCTCGTCGACGGCGCGGATGAGGTCGAAGTATCCCTTCCAGGGCAGATAATTTGACTGCGTGATCACGACAGTCTTGCCGGATCCGGAGGCGGTCGGATGCGCGAGAGCTTGCGTCATGGCCGCACCGCGACAATCAGCCGACTGCCGCCCGCCGGCAAAGAGAGGCCCAATCCAATCATCCATCTATCGACCTCCATGGCTGCCTCCAGCAAACGGTCCAGCCAGGCAGGCATCGCAAACTCGGCCGAGGCGTCATAATCTTTTTTTTTTCCCTGGGTCAGGCGCTGAAGCATGAGAAGAGGCAATAAGCTGGTCACAAATGAGGTGCTCCGGACAATCTTAAATCCAGCGTGACGCAATTTGGCCGCAAGCTCCCATCGCCGATATCGGCGTTTATGGTGGGCCGCATCATCGCTGCCGCTCCAGAGGAACGGATGTTGCGGGACGGTCAGCATCACGGCGCCACCAGGACGCAGGGCACGATAGATCTGCGACAGCACCGCTACGTCATCCTCGATATGTTCGAGAACATCGCAGGCGGCGATGAGGTCGAATTCATCGGTGAAGGGAATGCTGGTGGCATCCATCTGCATGAGTTCAGCTCTGCCGTGCAGTCGCTCGGAGGCATAGTGGAGACCATTGGCGTAGATCTCGCTGCCGGTGATGTGAGCTTGCGGTAAAGCCTTCGCGATCGCCGACAGGACAAAACCGGTGCCGCAACCAATTTCCAGCACGGCCGATCGATGCGCGAGATAGCGGTAGATCATGTCTGTCAGGATGCGGTTTCGAACACGAAACCAGAAGCTTTTTTCCTGGACGACATGCAGGTTGTGATGCGCCTCGGGGTCGAGGCCGTCATTCATGACCGCGAGCGCCGGCGCGAAGGCATAGACGCCGTCGATGCGCGACGGCTGATGGCCGCAATTCGGGCATGTCCAGTTCGACACGTCGAAATCAAATGAGCAGGAGAGGCAGCGTTTCATCCGATGGTTCCGCTCTCAGTCCGTGCCTTTGGCTGCCGCGGACGCGATTGCCGTCACCGCCTCGGCTACCCGGCTGACATCCGCCGCGTCCATGCCGCCATGCAGCGGCAAGCGGACCAGACATTGCGCCGTGCGATCGGTCACCGTCATGGGCCCGGCAACCCTGCCGAAACGCAAACCGGCGGGGGCCGAATGCAGCGGTACGTAATGCGTGGTCGGCTTGATGTTGATTTGCCTCAGGCCGGCGATGAGCTGCTGCGCCGCCAGCGTATTCGGCAGGAGCAGATAATAGATATGGCCATTATGGACTGCCTCGGCGGGCACGACGGGACGACGCACAAGACCAGCCGCCTCCAGCGGCGCCATCATCTCATGATATTGCGCCCACAAGCTGCGGCGATGCAGCATGATCGCCTCTGCTCCCTCGAGCTGTGCCAGCAGGACGGCGGCTATCAGATCACTCGGCAGGTATGATGAGCCGAGGTCAAGCCATTCATACTTGTTGACCTCGCGACGCAGGAACTGGGTACGGTTGGTTCCTTTCTCGCGAATGATATTCGCCCGCTCGACCTGAGCGGGATCGTTGATCAGCAACGCACCGCCCTCGCCGGAGACGATGTTCTTTGTTTCATGGAAGCTGAGGGCGCCGAATGACCCCAGCCGGCCCAACGGTTCACCTTTGTAGGTGCAGAGATAGGCTTGCGCTGCGTCTTCGATGACAACCAGCCCATGACGCTGCGCAAATGTATTGATCGTGGTCATGTCACAGGCGATGCCGGCGTAGTGCACCGCGACAATCGCTTTGGTCCGTTCGGTCAACGCCTGTTCGAGCAGCCGCTCGTCCAGGTTCAGCGTGTCGGGCCGGATATCAACGAAGACTGGCCGCGCTCCGCGCAGGACGAAGGCATTGGCGGTCGAGACGAATGTATAGGACGGCATGATGATTTCGTCGCTGGGACCGGCATTGACCAGGATGGCGGCCATCTCCAGGGCGGCCGTACAGGAATGCGTCAACAGCGCCGAACATTGATAATGCCGCTCAAGCCATTCATGGCAGCGATGCGTGAAGGGGCCATCGCCGGCCATATGTCGGCTCTCAAGGCTCTGGCGCAAATTCTCGAGCTCTTTGCCAACAAGATAGGGCTTGGTGAAGTCCACCGACATTATCGCGCTACTCCGTTGACGCGCTTTGAACGGTCTGTCTCGGCCATGCCCATCATGGCTTTGGCCAGAACTGACTTCCCGTGACCGGGCGGCAAACCGGACCGACACCTGGTCCGGTCACTGCCGATCCCAATTGTCACCGGCAAGAGCTTTGTGGCATCGACATCATCATGCGGCAGCAAAAAGTCGCAATTGGTCATGGATAAGCGCCGAGTCACCAAGCTGAGCCAGAAAACCTGAATGTATGCTATTGCAGCCTTCGCGCCATGGCGTCAAGGACCCTTATCGGTAGTGGAAATCCTGATGGAATCCCTTCTGGTTGAACCCCCGGCGCGTGCTGGACTGTTGACGGCATAAGCAGGCCGGGGATTGCGGCAGCCGCTTCGATGCACGCCATTAGTCGAAATCCGGGGCAATTCCGCCGGTTTTGCGAATCGTCAATCAATGCTATGGGCTGGGACCACACTTGGCTGGCCGCACGCACGCGATACGTGTTGCCAGATAGGCTCTTGATCGAAACTGTCGTGTTTTTACATATTACGGTGCCGCAAGGGCCAAGCTGGCGCGCAGAGCAAGAAAGACAGGTTATGGGGCAACTGACGAAGGGCATTTATCGGATCACGCAGATCCCGGCGCTGCATGGAATGCTGCAGCACGGACTGGCCCGGCCGAACAGCAGAGAGCGGCTCGTAAATGAGATCATTTTACCGACCCCCGGCGCCGCTGTGCTGGATCTTGGCTGTGGCGCTGGCGAGGTTATGCCGTTGCTTGATGCCGGTGAATATATTGGCGTCGATGTCAACCCGGCCCATATTGCCGCAGCGAAACATAAGTATCCGGAAGCGGATTTCAGGACCAGCGACGCGATCTCCTTCGTCGAGACAGTCGACAAGACCTTCGATCTGATCACGATGATCGGGCTGCTGCATCACCTCGATGATGACAAGGTGCGGCGCGTCATGCGCGGCGCCAAACGGATCCTCAAGCCGAACGGTAAAGTTGTCGCCTTCGATGTCGGTTTTGAACCCCGGCAAAATCCGATCGCCTATGTATTGGCCAAGCTGGATTCCGGGCGCAATGTGCGAACGCTCGACGGCTTTCTCGATCTGGAACGTGAGGTTTTCCCTTCCGCATCGGGATATCTGCGGCATGACCTGCTGCGTGTGCCCTATACGCATGTGATTACGATTTGCCAGAATTCATGACACGGCAAGGCTCCGTGGTGGAGCATATCCGCGCTGCGATGAGTGGCACCAAAGATAACCTCAGACTTGGACATTGACATGATAAAGGGCGCGCAAGCCGCTTCCGGCGATGCCGGAATGGCAGATGACATGATCGATTTGGGGCGTTTGAGCCGGCTCATCCTATATGTCGTTGCCCTTGCCGCAGGGATTGCGCTGTCGATCTATGCCATGCGGATCGGCCTCGATACACGCATCTGGCCGCAATTCTGCGCCTTGATCGTCCTGGCCTTCATTCTCACGGCGCCGGTCGCCACTCTTTCCTTCCTGCCGATCGGTTCCGATGGCCGGACGGCGCTAGTGGGGCCGGCGATCGCGATTGCCATCCTTGCCGCCCTCGCGCTCTCTTTCCTTGGACTGGGTGGTCTGGCGATCGTATGCATCGGCGCGGCCCTGTCCGTCATTCGGCTGCTGCAACTGCAGCGTCATGCCGGACCGATAAAAATCGGCCGTGGCGTGATCGGCTTCCTGGTGCTGTTCATCGCCTATTTCATCGTCCTCGCCGGGACGCGATATGCGTCCTTCATCGCCGACTTCCTGGCACTGACCGGGCGGGCCAGTGCCGATGTCTATTTCCACTGGTCGATCGCCAATGCGCTGCGCTTCTTTGAGCGACTGGCGATCGGCGTCAACGGCCTCACGGATCTGCCATATTATCCGTTGTCCCATATCCTGGCCGAGCGTGTCTCCGCGTTTGCCGGCAGCGACACCGGATTCGGTTTTATCGCCAACCGGGCCGTGATCATCGTGCCGCTCTGCCTCGCTGCCTTCAGCCTGGCGGGATTGGCCTTTGATGGCGAGCGGAGGTTGCCGCCCAGTGCCATCGTTTGCTTCGTGGGCCTGGTCATCCTGTTCAATGATGCCTTCATCGGCAATTCGTATGACAGCGAAAGCCACACCCTCGGCTTGGTATTCCTGGGATTAGTGCTGCCGGCGGTCCGCTATGCCATGCGGCCGATGACGAATATCCGTCTCACGACGGCCGTCTGGCTCGGGCTGTTGCTCTGTCTTGCATGTGCGACGGTCTCCAAGGTGACAACCGGGTTCATCGTTCTCGCCCTACTCGGCTATGTCGCTCTGCGCTCGACCTATCGCCGGCCGCTGGTGCTGGTGGGGCTCTGGCTTGTCGCGCTGGCGATCGCCTATCTGCTGTTCCATAAGGTCGCTCCGACCAACGCAATCAGCGCCAAGCTTGGCAGCATTATCGGTAATTTCCGGGTCGATGAGAGTTGGTCCAATCCCGTCAGGTACTACTGCGTCGCCGCGATCACGCTCATCATGCTGATGTTGTCCGCCCGCACAGAAGGTGGCTTCTGGATGCGCTTCCGCCGGGGGCAGCTGCCGCTCGCGGAACTGCTTCTGGTCGCGATCGTTGCATCGACGATCCCCTGCCTGGTGCTGCCGATTTATGCCGGCGCCTATTACATGATCAATCCGCAGGCCTGGGTGGCGACGCCGATCGCCGTGGCGATCGGCTATCCGCTTCTGCACCGAGGCTATACCGCTTTGCGCCAAGGCCCTACGCCCCGACGCCTCATCAGTGCCATCGTGGTCATTGCCTTTACCGGTTTGGTGATGGCGGAATTCTTTGGCTTCGTGAAGTTGCGCATCGCACAGGCGATCACGCAGGAAACCTTCATCCGCACCGGCGACGGCAGTTTCTTCGTCAGCCGGAAGAAAGACACGGTACTCAAGGATCTGCGCCGGTCAGTCCCTTATTTGACAAGCGCCAGCTATTACTGGCCGGTCAGTTTGAACCTGCCGGCAATCAAGATCATTGGCGACCTGCGGCAACTGCGCGAACAGCATGGCAATGATATCATCGCCTATATCTCGCCGCGCGCCCAGGATTACTGGGGCCTATCAGAAAACTGTTTCTCGAAATCCATGTTGATCTTCGGCGTCAGCGCCGTTCCCCTGATCGACGGCTTACCGCCCTTGTCGACGCAATGCGATCAGCAGCAGGTCGTCGCCTATGGCTTCTTCCTGATCAGCAAGCGGACCAGCGACGAGCCACTCAGCGATGATGATGTCTGCCGCTTGGCCGTGGCGCAGGACTTCCACGCTGTCGCGCGGATCGAGGGCCTGGCTGGCGTCGATCGCGTCGTGCAATGCAAAAACTAGACGACGGTAGGTGGCGATCCTGGCGAGTGTGAAGGCCTGACGCCACGCGGCAGCGTTACTTCCAAATCGGCTTCCCGCTGCCCGGCAGCCCGTAACTCGCCCATTTGCCGGTGACGCGGTCGACGATCTCGTCCGACATGCGGATTTTCTCGCCCCAGTCGCGCTTGGTCTCGGGCGGCCATTTATTGGTGGCGTCGAGACCGATCTTGCCGCCGAGGCCGCTTTCCGGCGAGGCGAAATCGAGATAGTCGATCGGCGTG
>Ga0255336_101627_pt1 | contig 14911 bp, 14 predicted proteins | sample MeOH1_35cm_T3_17_FD_189102 | JGI IMG/M metagenome (GOLD analysis project Ga0255336, IMG submission 189102) | Sandy soil microbial communities from University of British Columbia, Vancouver, Canada - MeOH1_35cm_T3_179 | ecosystem: Engineered > Artificial ecosystem > Sand microcosm > Unclassified ...
GCCGTCGATCCTGCTCGGCCTCTATACACGCTGGTTCAATTCCTGGGCCTTGCTGATCGGCTGGGCGGTGGGCCTTGTCCTCGGCACCTGGATGGAAGCCAGCCTCGGCTTCAAGGGAGCCGTCTATCCATTCCACCTGTTCGGCTACACGGTGCCCTGTTACATCGCTCTGGCCACTGTCGTGCTGAATATCGTCATCTCCGGCGTGCTGACCGTGATCTTCAATGCGATTGCATCGGATCGCCATCGCGATGCAACGGTGGCAGCCGATTACGTCTGAGCGGTTCTAACGTGAATGGGAAAAGGCATGGTCCAGCTGCTGGACTATGCCTTTTTCGTTGCTGGTCCCGATGATCGGCCGCAATGGGTTAGGGACAGCGCTTCCAGGGGGTGTGCTGGCTAGGTCCTAAACGAAAGAGCTCATGGAGCTGCAGCCGGCGAGGTGCCGTTATCATTGCCATAGTTGCCACCGCTGCTACCTCCGCCGGTGCCGCCACCGGTGCTACTACCAGCGCCGCCACCATTACTGCTTCCGCTTCCACTGCCGATGGCAGAACAATGATAGCCACAGGCATAGTCGCTTTGGGTCATGGTACCGCCGCGGGGGCCATAGACGGAGACCATGCCGACATCGCCTTCCGTGACGATGATGATTTGATTGAGGACCACTTTCTGATTGGCATCAAGGACCAGCAGGCGCGTACGGCCGGCTTGCTTGCCGATGATCACAAGATGGTCGGGCGACTGGAGAGACACATCGGCGACCGCAGGATTGCCGACGATGACGTCCTTCGCCGGCACCTTCAGGGCCAATGGCAGCGCACCGTTGAGATCGATGGTCAGAGCTTGATCTGCATTGGCGGGAGGGGCAAGGAAGGGAACGGAAATCGTTACCAAGGCTGCGGCTGCGAATAGGCAAAGGATGGTTTTAAAGGATTTATTCATTATACCCGCGCCAAAATGCAGCCGGAATTTCAGGGCTTTCAGGCTACGTCCATTTGGTGAAGGCCTGGTTAAAGCCGCCTTGGGGGACTTCGATGCACTGCTTCCGGCCGAATGCGGTTGCCATGACCGCACTATCCCTGCTGCTTGCAGGGTGCAGCACTGCGGTAACGCAAAACGACCCGCCCGTATTCGCAGCGTCGGTGGCACAGAAAGCATCTGTCGTCCCAGACCTGGAACCGACCATCCGGCAGGCGGCGCTGGATGCCGAAGCCAGCTATAAATACGGCGAAGCTGCCGGGCACTATGCAACCCTGCTGGAAAAGCACCCGGATGATGAGACGATCGTGCTGGCTGTGGCGCGCAATCTGCGCTTCGCGGGCTCGGCCCAGCAGGCGGCGCAGGTCATCAATGCGCGCATCGCAAAAGCCGGCGTGAAGGTTCCTCTCCTGATCGAACTCGGTAAAGATTACTTGGCGGCCGACCAGTTGAACCTGGCGGTTCCGGCGCTCGAACAAGCCAAGGGCATGACGGCCAGTGACTGGGAAATCTATTCGGCCTTGGGTGTCGCGCTGGACTATCAGGGAGAGTATCAGCAGGCGCAGGAGGCCTACCAGGCCGGTCTGAAGCTCTCGGCCAATAATCCGGACCTGCTCAATAACTACGCTCTGTCACTGGCTCAATCGAAGCAGCTGGATCAAGCCATTACTGAACTGCAAAAGGCGATCGATCAACCCGCCGCGACAGCGCAGATCCGGCAGAATCTTGCTCTATTGCTGGCATTGAAAGGCGATCAAAGCGGTGCCGGCCGCCTGATTCGGACTGACCTGCCGGATGATATGGCAAAGAACAATATCGGCTATTACCAAGGCTTGGTGGCGCAATAATCGCTGCGCCTAGTGCTTCATCACGGCTATGACTTGCATGGCAGCTGGCGATCCGATAACCAGGAATAATACCGGCAAAAAAAACACGATCATCGGCACGGTTAACTTGGGTGGCAGCGCTGCAGCTTTCTTTTCTGCTGCGGCCATCCGTGCCTCCCGAACTTCTTGTGCCAGGACCCGCAACCCGACGGCGACGGGGGTTCCGTATTTTTCCGATTGTTGCAGGGTGGTGCTAAGGGATTTAAAAGCCGGCAAGCCTGTCCGCTGGGCAAGATTGTCGAAGGCCTGCCGCCGATCGCTCAGGAAGGCCAATTCCGCCGTGGTCAGGCCGAATTCCTCGGCGATTTCGGGAGAGCCATCTATCATCTGATCTGTCACCTTGGCGAAGGCGGCTTCGATCGACAAACCCGATTCAACGCAGATGACGATCAGGTCAAGAGCATCCGGATATGATCGCTGAAGCTTCATTTGTCGCTTCTGAATACTGCTCCGCAGCATAAGGATCGGCAAATAATTCCCAAATCCGGTGGCGACGATAATCATCAGCAAGCGTAGCACAAGCGGTTTATCGGGGAAGACGATGGCGACATACAAAATAGAAATAATTAGAAAGAGAAGTGGCGTCGCGATGCGCGCGAACAGAAAACTGGCAACGGCCCGTTGACCGCGGCGGCCTGCCTGGGACAGTTTATTGCGTAGCTCCTTGGCTTCCAGCAAGTCTTGAAGCTTGAAACCCTTGATGACGAGATGCTGTAGCTTGGTGCCAGCGCCCAGTTGTAGTTTTCCGCGCGTCCGCAACGTTTCTTTCTGCTGCTTTGCCAATTGGCGTCGTCGTTCCGTGATGTTTTTCAACCTTCCCTCAAAACGATCGCCGCGCAGAAATGGTAACCCGGCAGCGATAATTGAGGCAAAGGCGGCTAGGGCGATACTGCAGACGATCAGGAGCTCAAAATCGAATCTCATTCGTGCCTCAATAATCGAACTTGATCATCTTATTCATGACGAAAATGCCAACGGCCATCCAAAGAAGTCCACCTGCGATGATCAAGTGTCCGGTATCCGAGGTGAAGAGGATTCTGATGTAGTCCGGAGCAAGGATGCTTATCGCAACTCCTACAAGAATCGGCAAAGACCCGACGATGGTTGCTGAGGCCTTTGCCTCGCTGGAAAAGGCCTGAATCTTGTCTCTCATCCGTTTTCTTGCCCGAATGATATCCGACAGCTTCGCAAGAGTTTCAGCGAGATTGCCGCCAGTCGCCTGCTGCATGACCAGGACGATGGAAAGGAAGCGAACTTCTGTTGTCGGCACATGTGTGATCATGCGGTTCATGCATGCTTCAAGTGTGAGACCAAGTTGTATGCCCTCTGTGACGGTTCGAAATTCAACGCCGACCGGGTCCGGCATTTCACGCCCGACAACTGCCAGACATTCACCCACCGTCAGGCCGGTGCGCACGCCTCGGACGATGATATCGATGGAATCGGCTAGGAGCACTGTAAAATTCTTCAGGCGACGTTTAACACGGAAGCGCAGAAATAGTTTTGGCAGCCCCAGCAGGCCCACGATAGCGATCAACGGCAGCCCGATCTTCGGTAGCCCGGAAACGAGATAGGCGGTCGACAGGAGGATTCCCAGGAAGATCACACAGAAAATGAAGTGCCTCGGCGAGATGGCGAGCCCGGCTTGAACGAGTTCTTCGTGAAGGCGATAACCCTTCTTTCGGCTCTTCAGGCGCTCTGCTTCCCGTAACCTGGTTTCCACGCCGCGTCGACGATTCTTGGTTCTCTGCTCATCTTGCCGGCCGGATTGCGGTCGTTCGGAATTGTTCTCTATCAGGCCGGAAATCCGGCGCTCGAATTTTGCCCTGGCACTATAGATTGAACTGAACAGTAAGAAGGGAACGATCGCCAAGAAAAGGATCAGGGCGACGACGGTGGCGAGAATGACGGGATTCAGGTGTAGGATGAGATCAACCATTGTCGTCTCGCATTATTTCGGCCAATTCTCGCTCTTTGCCAAAATAGCGCGCCTGATCCCAGAAGGAGGGGCGCAATCCGGTGAAATGATGACGACCCACGACGCGGCCGGCGGCGTCTTCGCCGGTGATTTCGAAGACAAAGAGATCTTGGAGTGTGACGACTTCGCCTTCCATGCCGATCACTTCCGTGACATGGGTGATCTTGCGTGATCCGTCCCGTAGTCGTGCGGCTTGAATAATCACATGAACCGCACCGGCAATATGCTCGCGGACGGTCTTGGCCGGAAGATTGTATCCGCCCATCGCGATCATGTTTTCCATACGAGAAATGCATTCACGCGGATTGTTGGCGTGAATGGTCCCCATCGATCCGTCATGACCGGTATTCATGGCTTGTAGGAGATCAAAGGCTTCCGGTCCACGGACTTCGCCGACGATAATGCGTTCCGGCCGCATACGCAGGCAGTTTCGCACGAGGTCGCGCATGGTGACCTGGCCGGCGCCTTCCAGATTAGGGGGGCGCGTTTCGAGCCTGACGACATGCGGCTGCTGGAGCTGCAGTTCGGCGGCATCCTCACAGGTAACGATCCGCTCGCTGGTATCGATATAATTGGTCAGGCAATTGAGCAGGGTCGTCTTTCCGGACCCTGTGCCGCCCGAGACGATTGTATTCAGGCGGCAGTATCCAATGATCTGCAGCAGCTGGGCGCCCGCCGGCGAAATAGAGCCAAACTGCATCAGCTTGTCCAGTGTCAGCCGATCTCGCTTGAACTTTCGGATGGTCAATGTGGCGCCGTCGATCGCCAACGGCGGAACGATCACATTCACGCGTGACCCATCGGCGAGGCGTGCGTCGCAGATTGGGCTAGATTCATCGACGCGCCGACCGACTGCCGATACAATGCGCTGGCAGATATTCGTCAGCTGCTGATGGTCGCGAAACTTGACATCGGTCAGCTCGATCTTGCCGTTGACCTCGATATAAACCTTGTCCGGCCCGTTGACCATGATATCGGCGATATCATCTCGTGCGATCAGCGGTTCCAAAGGGCCGAGGCCCAGTACGTCATTACAGATATCCGTGATCAGGAGTTGTTGTTCCGCTGCGCTGATTGTCAGATTGCGGACGCCGACAATATCTGAAACGACGTCGGTGATCGCATCGCGCATGGAAGCAGGATCGAGCCTAGCCAGCTCGGATAGGTCGACTGCGGAAATGAGATCGTTAAAAACGCTGGCTTTGATATCCGCAAGACGACCGTCCAGTTCTGCCGGTCGAACGCTGGTGATCTTGACCTCATTCTTCGTGGCAGATTTTTGGTGGGCTGTGACGACCGAGGCAGCCGTGATCTCTGCGCCAGCCCGTTGTGTTGATGTGGTGCCTCGTTTGCCGAACATGACTTATGCCTTGGCAGGGTTTGCTGGCCGCTTGAACAGTGCCGGCAAGCCGAGAGAGCGGCGGCGACCTGTTGTTGGTCGACGTGTCAGATTTGCTGCGATCTGCCGAAAAGCGACCGCTGCCTTATGGGATTTCGCCTTTTCTCCGATCATTTTGCCGTCATTGACAGATTCAATGAATGTCAGCGGATCTGATGAAATCGTGGCAAAAGGCTGGATCGCCAAGGTCTTGTTGATGTCTTGAGCCGTCAAACGGCTACGTTTGGCAAGGTCGACCTTATTGACGATCAGCTTAGGTTCACGCCCATCGCCGCGCTTGGTTCGCAGCAGGTCAAGAATATTCTTGGCATCGCGCAGATTGGCAAGATCGGGTGAGATCACCAGAATGACTTCATCGGCCAGGAGAAGCATATCCTCGATCCAAGGAGACCAGGCATGAGGTATATCCAGAACGATGACGTCTGCCATATGCCTGCATAGATCCAGCAGTTTTTCGATGGCTGCATGGCTCGGCGGTAGGCTGTTTCTCAAGGCGCCATTTGTTGAGAGGATCTGGAGCTTCTCATTCTCTCCTGTCATGAAGCGCTGCAAAAGCACTTGATCGAGGCGATCAGGATCGGCCAGGGCTTCAGATAGAGGTTGGCGGACTTCCTCGTTGAAGGCAAGCGCAGCCGTGCCAAAGGTCAAGTCCAGGTCGACCAGGGCTGTCTGCAGATTTTCATGGATTGCCAGTGACCAGGCAGTGTTTTGAGCCACTGTGCTGCTGCCGACACCGCCACGCGCACCGATGAAGGCAAAAACTTTCCCCTGGGCAGGCCCCTGGGGATCATGAGTTGCGTGATCGATGGCCGCAGCAAGATCATCGATCGTGCAAGGGCTGAGTAGATAGTCGGCAACGCCCATGGAGAGCATCCGACGATAGACGCCGATATCGTTCACGGAACCGATGACGATCAGTTTACGGCCAGGCTCGACAACCTGGGCGAGGGCATCGATACGGCTGTTAAGTACCTCTACATCGCCATCGTCTTCGACGATGATGATGTCGGCGGATGGGTTGTCTGCATAATATCGGATTGCCGCATCAAGGCCGCCGGCATGATGCTGAACCTGGCTCCGGGCAAATTTGGGCAGGTTCTTCAGGCCGAGCGCAGCCTCGGTCGTCTCGTGACGCAAGGTGCAAGCATCGATGTTGAAACGTTGCAGCACGTGAGCCTCTGTCTATTGTCCGCCCGAACCGCTGGAAATCGGGCCGATGGTGTAATTGGCGTCCTGTTTGATATCGTTGGCCCCAGGTATCGGCTTGCCATACTGGTAATTATTGACGACGACCCAGGCACGTGTTCCGTCACGACCCGTGGGCGTGCTCATTTGCGCGAGATCACGTGGATTGGCGGCCATCGCCTCGATATTTTTTTGTGTGGCACAGCCGAAATTCTCGGTATTCGCGCTGTCGTGATCGTTCTCGATGCTGTCCGTGTAGTTGCCGCAACGGCGTTCCGGCGTCACATAGATCGGGAAGGTCAGTTGAGGTCCGGCGGCGACCGGCGATTCTGCGACATAGAGGCGAATATCCTGCGCTGGAATGCCTTGCTTTTGCAGCCAGTAGGCGACGTTGCCGGCTTCTCGACGTACAATGGGATCGACGCCGCTCCGGCCGGTGATGGTAACCGAGATCGGCGCTTCGCCCTGGCGATGATAGGCTGCCAGAAACTCGCTTAACCGGGTCTGATCCCGTGCGGCCGGCGCGACTGTCGCCATGGGTGCGACGTCTAGATAGGCCGTCTTGCGTTCGGCGGTGACTGGAAAAGCGACATTGGCGTCATATTTTGCATAAGGTTCCGTGCTCTCGCAGCCGGCCAAGAAGCATAGCGTGATTGCCAAAGAACCTAAAAATGACCTCTGATCAGGCATGACTCTTTCCATCATTTCACAACATAACCGATAGGACCTTGGAGAGACTGCACGCTGCCCGGCGCCATTGTCGGCTGTTTGGCATAGATATTCTGCAGATGTCCGATGAGATAGCGGTCAAGATCAGTCGCGGGTGCAAAGCCATCCGTCGGCAGGGCAAGCTGGCGGGGATCGACCGGCTTCGCCAGAACGACGGAAACCAGGATGACAAGCTCAGTTTCGTTGCGTTGAAAAGAGGTTGATCGGAATAGGGTGCCGAGAATCGGAATGTCCATGAGACCCGGCGTACCGTTCAGGCTCGAGATGATGTCATTCTGCATCAAACCGGCAATCATCAGGCTACCGCCGCTCGGCAATTCGACCGTGCTGTTCGCCCGACGGGTTGTAAAGCCCTGGACGACGATATTGCCTTCCGTCGTCGGAATGGAGATAGCATTTGTCTGCGAGAGCGCGCTGACCTCGGTCGATATCTTCAGGCTGATTCGCCCGCTATCGAGGACCACCGGTAAAAAAGCAAGGCTCACGCCGAAGGGCTTGTATTGAATGGTCACGGTATCCTGATCTTGCGGCACGACGAGCGGATACTCGCCGCCGGCCAGCAGACTGGCCGTTTCTCCGGAGACGGCCAGCAAATTGGGCTCAGCCAGGGTTCGCAGATATCCCTGCTGTTCCAGCACGCGGATGCTCGAAGAAAAATCGCCACTCGATATACCAATTGCGCCTGCGATATTGGGGCCGAGCCCCAGAGCGGAGGTGACCGCACTGAATGTCAGCGGGCCTAGCGTCGTCGGACTGAGCAGATTCTCGACGCCCAATTCTTTCAAGACTGTCTTCTGAGCTTCCGCCACGCGAACGCGCAGCAAAACCTGCTGTTCGCTCGCCACACGGATCATACTGACAACATTTTCGTCTTTGGTGACGAAGCGTCGGGCGATGTTGCGTGCTTGTGCGGCAACGCCATCAGAGCTCGCCGTGCCGGATAGCACAATGGAGTCGCCCATGCCTCTTGCCTGGATCTGCTCGCCAGGCAGGAGGGTTGCGAGATTGCCTTGAACGCCATCGGCATCCGGCTGGACGACGATGTCGATCTTGCGAATGAGGTTACCGTGATCGTCAACCAAAAAGACATTTGTGTCCCCGGTCTTCTTGCCGATCAGATAGATCTGCCTTTGCGACCTTATGACGATATCGGCAATATCGGGATTACCGATGATGACGTCGCGCACCGCCTTGTTGAGTTCTACCCCCTTCGTTTTGCTGAGCGGCAGGATCAGAACATCGGATGTTACCGGTGCAATCGGTAGGACCGGTGTCGGTATCTCGACTGTCCTGGGGAGGGAAGGCTGGACTGTCCCCGATTGGTTAAGAGGCATCGCCGTTACGGATGCGACGGGGGCCGAACTGACCGAGGGTTGCGTCTGGGCCATGACTGGAGTTGCGCTCGGCAGCGAATTGGCTAACCCGTTGTTACCTTGCACCTGCGGCGACGGCTCCTGAGTGGATGGAGCTGGCAACGGCGTTGATGCCGTAACGGCACCGGTCCGGGAAGCAGATGGCCTGATGCCGACTTTGTACGAGGAGGCAGGTATTGGGCCGGAGACTACAGGGGCTGGAACATTGGGAGATGAAGGCATCGATCCGGCATCGGGCGCTGCAGTCCACCCAGCGGCCATCTCTTCGGCGCTGCTCACGGATGTCGTTTGCGACCAGGCGAGCGCTGCGTGGAATTGAAGCAGGCCGGCGACAATCGGGATGATAAGAGACCTTGAAATTTTCGGCACGGCTAAAAGCCCTGTTCCGAAAGGGCGCCGCCGCGATTGACGCGGACTTTATCGCCGGCGATGCCGGCACCCTTGCGACCGCCGGCCAGGGCAGACAATCCCTTGCTGACTTCCTTATCCGTCGTGAAAAGCATGGGGTCGTCATAGGAGTCGTCCAGTGCCACGTCGTCGGTCTTTTGCTCCGTGACGAAGCTGCGCAGCACAAGGCTGAGCGATCCCAGCTGCTGTGCAGCAAGAAGGCGTTCAGCATCTGCTGGCGAAATTTCCAATGTTGCTGACTTGCCGATCACGGCAGGACCTTCTTTCGAATCATGAGAAAGCTGCTGGTCGATCGCAAGAACTTTCACGTCATGAAGAATGGTTTCAGTCGACCAATTGACGATGATGTCTGCCTTCTTGTTTTCGCTATCGCCGACGGCGTTACGCACGTTGAAGGCCAGGAGGACATCGACATGGTCACCCGGCGTAATAAAACCCGCCGCGGCATTCTCAACAGAAATCGGAATGCTGATCGCCCGCATGCCTGCCGGTAGGATGGCGGCAACGATACTGCGGTCTCCCGGTTGGATGATGGATTCGACACCGATTGGCTCGCCCGCCATGATTGCGCGCCGTGCCAGCGCGCCGACCACGACAGTTGCGACTTTTTCCGCAGCCGCGTCGCTCTCTTTTACGATAGCTGTTGTTCCCGCATCGTCCGACGATGCGGCCTCGGTCGGAGGTGTCTTGGCGATCTCGCTTTCTTCAATGAAACGATCTTCCAGCGCCTCTTTCGGCCAGTTCGCCCAACGGATATCGTCTTGTGTCAGTTTTGTGCCGATGTCGATATGCTTGGCGGCAACCAATATCTGCACCATGTTGATAGGCTTCGCTGGCGCTGGGACTTGCTGAACTGTCACTTGCGGAGTCCGCGAATCAAGCCATGTCTTGGCAAGGAAGGCGGCGAGGCCGGCCATCACAACAGCGAACAACGCAAAGATGACGACGATGGGCCGCATGCCTGTTCCTGATCACTTGGACGCGCGCAAATGAAAGGCCGCTCAATTTCTCGGCGGCATTGTATTAACCTAATCGTTACATGGTGAAGGATTGGTAAAGGAATCTGCTGTGCACTAAAGCAGGAGTCAATTACCTAGGTTTATTTGCTGCCAACAGAAATCCAAGCCGGCTATGGCGATAGCAACACCATAGGGCAACCGACGGTCTAGCGCTTCAGACGTGTGAATAAGCAAGCACCGACGCAACAGAATGATCAATGCAAGCAACCCGCCGCTGATGGACATGACCAGGAGAAAGCGGGGCAGCGCAGCAAAACTGGTCCATAAGGCTATCGCGGCAATCAACTTTGCATCACCGCCGCCAAACACGTTCAATGAAAAAAGCAGGAAGCCGACTAATAGCATCATCAATGCGGCGGCGATGTGAAGGCCTAAAACCGATAGGCCTGAATAAGAACCAAAAAGACTGGCGGCGAACCCCAAAAGGACGCTGGCCGCCAGCCAATTCGGTATCGTGTAAGAACGCATATCAAGGATCGCCGCGGCGATCACAAGGAAAGCGAGGGCGCCAATGCTGACTTGGCCAACTATAGTTGATGTCACGCTAAACCGTCATTAGCCCTGATCTATACCCAAGTGCAGCGTAAGGCGTGATCACGGAGCTGCAGGCGGCGTCGTTGTGGGCATGGCGCTCTGTACCGTAGTACCCACGGTCGAAAAGGCGGTGCTCAGAGCGGGCCCAAGAACCTTTAGACCACCAATAATGAACACCCCGACAAGCGCAGCTATCAGACCATATTCGATCGCGGTGACGCCTGCCTGGTTCCGCTTGAATTTACGCATCATGTGCAACATCGAAGACTCTCCTCGTTTTGGTGCCGATACGACACTTGCTAAATCCATTTTTCGGATCTATCCGATCTGGAGTTCGGCTCTCCAAACCTCCACCATCAGATATTGTATTGCATTAGTTGTGGCAAGTAAAAATCTTATACTATACTCAATTTTCGCCTTCGAATAAAGTAAAAAGGATCGAAAAACTTTTAAAACGGAAGTATAATATTTTTTATTTAACTCACACTTTTGTGTGATCTAGTCGGACTCGTGATTAGTTTTATGTATAATTTTGGTTTTATACAGCCTAATCGTTGAAAAACCGTGAAAGCCAGATTGTCCATGACCTAAAATTGTCTATTTCAGGTATTCATATTTCGTTAACTGTAAAAAAACAGAAGCTTAAGAAGAAATCAGGATTTCCGAGGATAATTACTCTATGTTTGATATTCAAACTGGATGAACTCCTTGGATCGGAGCGCTGCCGCCATGTGGATGCATCGCGCTAAATTCCTTAAATCTCTGCTGACTTATTTGCGAAACGCCCGGGGCGTGACCGCAATCGAGTTCGCTCTGGTCATGCCGCTCATCATTCTGCTCTCGTTGGGAACTATCGAGGTGGGGCTGATGATGTTCAACATGTCGTCGATCGAAGGCGGCCTGCGCGAGGCGGCGCGCTATGGCATCACAGGACAGCAGGAAACGACGGGACAGCGTCAAGCAGAAATCTTGAACGTGCTGAAGAAATATGCGATCGGACCAGTCGATCTCGATGATGCGACCGTCATCATGAAAACCTATAGCAGTTTCGCCGATGTCGGTCAGCCGGAGCCCTATACCGACACCAATGGCAACGGCCAATACGATAATGGCGAGCCGTATACGGATATGAACAACAATCATCAATGGGACGCAGATCGGGGCGTTGATGGCGCCGGCATCGGCGATCAGATCGTCGAATACAAAATTCAATATTTCTGGACCGTTCTGACGCCAGTCATGAGGCCGTTTCTCGGAGCTAATGGAAAACTGCCGCTGACCGCGACAATCGTTGTCAAGAACGAGCCTTGTCCCTTTGGATCGGCCTGTACCGCCTCATCCGGCGGTTGGACGAACAATTAACGGGAGTCGGGAATGCTTCGCCGGCATATGCATCGATTGAGGCGTGACCAGCGTGGTGTTTCCGCTGTGGAATTTGCATTGGTCCTGCCGGTTCTGGTGGTGCTCGCGCTCGGCGCCTATGAAGTACCACGCTTATTATTGATTGATCAGAAACTGACGCGGGTGACCTCGGAAATCGGCGACTTGGTGGCCCGGCAACAAACCGGTATTACCGGTACGCAGTTGCAGGATCTGTTCAAGGCGGGCGCCGAGATCATGCAGCCGTTTTCTTTCACCGATGTGGGTGCTGTGATCGTCAGCGCCATAACGAGGCCGACGACGGCTGCAGCGACCATTGCCTGGCAATGTGTCAGCACGAATTCAATCGTGGCGACAAGCAAGATCGGCGGCAGCGGCAAGAAGCCCGCCTTGCCGCCAAATTTTGTCGTCAATACAGGTGACGAGGTGATCGTTGCCGAAGTGGTCTATAACTATCAACCCGTTTTCGGCAGCTATATCTTAGACAGCCAGCAAATCTATGACGTCTCTTATTTCAGGCCACGCGGCGATACATTGAGCACGATCGGCAACGGCTGCGGAACCGGTTCCTGACAATCATCCGTTATTGCGATAATCGCAGGTTTGAGAGATCGGCGGCGATCTTCTGGAACGCGTCGGTCAAATCGGCATTGGTCGGTGCGTTAAAATAGAACGGCTCGTCAGTGCCGGAGGCGACCTGCTTCAGCAGGTTTGTCGTGTTTTGATTGTTGTTGCTGTATTGGATCACATAGATGCGCACGGCATCCGGCCCCTTGATGCGGGCGGCAAGTTTCAGCAACCGGTTGTCCAGCGTATTAGCCTTGTTTGACGTCGGCCAATAGCTTTCTGTCGTCAGGGTGCCATGATGGGTGGTGTCCGTGTTCATGCCGGCACCGAAGACACCCTTATAGGCATCCCCATTGCCGCCGTTATTCTCTCCGTCAGTGAGCAGGACGATGGCGCGGCGGCGCGGAAAGGGCAACGGGTCCGGCACGGCGTCGTTGAACGGATCCCCCGGCATCAGGACCTGATCCGCCCAAAACAGCCCCTGCGTAATGTTGGTGGTGCCGGCAGGGGTCAGCAGCGCGTTGATCTGATTGACCATCGTCGTCTTGCTCTGCTGCAGGCGGGTGATGCCATGCACCAGGCAAGCAGCGCAATCGCTGGTGTTGCTGATATTGGGCTGTGCGGTGTACCAGACATTGGGCGTGCCGTTTGTCGCGGGATAGCTGGTTGGATAGCGATTCAAGAGATCCTTTGGCACCGAGTTGGTAGTGCTATCGTTCCAATATGCTTGATCGCAGACCTTCTTCTTGTTTGTCCAGGTTACGCCGTTCACCGTGCCGCCGTTGGTACTGTTCCACTTACTGCCATCCGCCGGTTCTCCCGCCCTCGTCGGGATCGCCTCCCAACCGAGCCACTGCTTCGGGTTGGTAGTACCGAGGGTGACATAACCGAGGGTCAGGTCGGCGTCATTGGCGTTGTCATGGTCTGCGGTCGCACCCATGACGCCGTTCTTATCTTCGACATATCTTGCATAGACGCAACCCTTCCAGTCGGGGCCAGGATCATTCAAAAGATGGACCGGTGAATTGCTTGGCTTATAAATAACGGATTGCGACTTGCCAGTCACTGGATTCGTAAAAGACGATGCCAGGGTTTCCGGTGTGATCGTCGGCGATAATGTGCCGTCCGTTACGTTGACTTTGGAGTTCCAGGGAACCAAGCCGATATTCAGCAGATTATAGGTCTTGCCGCCGACCGTCGTTTCCGGCGAAACATCATCGGTACCGAACAGCGTATCGACCAGTTGAACGGCGGCGGTTCGCACGCTGGCGATTTTTGGAACACTGCTACCCGTCGACGGATCGTTCATCGAACCGGAAAGATCGATCGACAAGACGACATCAAGCGCACTCAGGGCGCGAGTCACCTGAGCTGAAGCGGCGACCGTCATATTGTCGATGCCGAGCAGTCCGCCGAAGATTGTCTTCATGGTCGCATTCGCCGAGACAGTAATTGTATTGCCGTCCTCAGGCTGATTGATATGCGGGCCGTCGAGGGTTGCATCCATGAAGCCGCTCGGGAAATTCGCATTGAAGAACATGTTGATTTCCGACGAACTGTCTTTCGTCATCATCGCCCGGCCGCCGGCCAAAGCGGCTGCGTCCAAGGCTTGCGACAGCTTTGACTTCAACATGAAGGCGCGGGCCGTATCGACACCGATTCCGACGGCTGCGACCGTGACGAGCATCGTGACCGCTGTGTAAACAGCCACTGATCCGCCCCGATGGCGGACGAAGCGCGCGAGGCAGCGCCGGATATGACGAGCGATGTTCGACATGTCGGTCAGCTCCAAAGCGTCCGCTAATCGCGCAGACAGGCGACCGATCTTGGATAGGGCAAATTCCTGAAGAAGATGTTAAGACGCTGATTTCATTGAATTTGTTTTCTATATTTATGGATAAAAACACACATAAATGTGCGTCCTGCCGAAAATGTCGTCGGATATTACGCCTTCACCCGCTCATTCCCCGGATCATAAAGCGGCTGCAGGCTGACCTTGGCGGGATAGCGCTTACAGGCGATTTCCAACTCATAGCTGCCGCTCAACACCTCTTCCGGCGTGACGCCGTCTTGCGGGTTGCGGACATAGCCGATGCCGATATTGGTATTGAGCGTGTAACCGAAACCGCCGGAGGCCAGCCAGCCGACCTGCTTGCCGTCACGGAAGATGGTCTCGCGGCCGAGCAGGACGATCGAAGGATCGTCGACGGTGAAACAGGCGAGCAGCTTCGGCAGTTTCCTGGCACCGAGATTGGTGAGGGCTTCACGGCCGAGGAAGGGGATATTCTTCTTCAGCTTGACCGCCCAGGCCAGGCCGGCCTCCAGCGGGGAATGGTCGGGTGAAATGTCGCTCGACCAGGCGCGGTAGAATTTTTCCAGGCGCAGGCTCTCGATGGCGCGATAGCCGGCATTGGCGATGCCATGCGGTGCGCCGGCATGCATCAGCGCGTCATAGACGGTTGCCAAGGCAT